>VOFK01001572.1_pt1 | contig 19641 bp, 32 predicted proteins | sample 5384121 | NCBI WGS metagenome assembly VOFK01 (sample SAMN12384730, study PRJNA508395) | human gut metagenome | isolation source: healthy gut J | host: Homo sapiens
GTTTCGGATGTGGACGCGGATGGGACCGGCGCTGTGCGCCGCGGTACAGGCATGAAGGGGCGTTTTCAGAAGGTTCGCGAGAATGGCGACAAAGTCCACGTCGGCCACGTCGGACTGCGCGGGTGTATCCGCCTGCGCGGTGAACGCCACGCCCGCTGCCTTCGCCTTTTCGGCGTAGGAGCGCAGCAGCTCGTTGACCATGGGGTGCGGGCACCACGCGGGGAAGCTCTCAACGACCGCCTGCTCCTGCTCAAGATAGCGCAGGATGCCGTCGGTGTCGCCCGCGCGCGCCATAGCGGCGATGCAGGCGTCATGATGCCGCTTGTCGTGGCGGATGCGGCGGCTCTCCCGTTCCGTCCGGCCGACGGTCTCCCATAGCTCGTAAGGTATTCCAGCTTCTGCTTGACGAGCGCTTCTCTGGCATCTCTGCGCATATAAAAAATGTTGCCGATGCTCAAAACGCTGACCGCCGCGTAGTTGCATACCGCAGCGCAGAAAGCGAACAGCGTATCCGGCTCCACTCCGTCGTCCACCCGTATCCTTGACATGAGGGCTATGAACAGAAAAAAATAGATCGCGGAAACAGCGCTCAGGAGTTTCCAGCTCTGCTTCCGAAAGCCGCTGACCTCGCGGAGCAGCGGCCTGCCGTATTTCCGGTAGGCCAGCAGGATCGGCAGCGCCGTGACAATATGGAGCGCGGTGCGCACAAGGTATTTGACCGCCATCGGGCGGTCGGGCAAAAGAAAATAGCACAGGTAAAGGCCGCCGGACCAGGAGATGCAGCACACGCAGAAAAACGTGATGAGCAGATAGACCTTTTTCCAGAAGCCGTCCGCGGACACCGCAATGAAAACGGCGGAATAGCTGAGAAAGCCGACCGTCAGCGACACCGGCAGCCGCAGCGGCGCCGGCAGCAGGCCGAAGCACAGGTACAGATCCAACAGCAGGATAAGTCCCTCCGCGCCCCATAGCAGCGCTGTCCTTTGCACGGACCAGCGTCGCTCCTGCATCAGCAGACCGGCCGCCAGCAGCGCCGCGAAGATCGCCAGTCCCACATAGAGGATCGTTCCGATGTAGCGGGGGTCCGTCATCCGTTTCTGGCCTCCTCTAAGTAGAAATCAAAGTATGCCTGCTTAATTTGGGCGCGCAGCCGCCGCGGAACGGGAATGCGCTCGCCGCCGTCCATGATAAGGTCCGTGCCGGAAAAGCAGCGGACGTGTGCAAGGTTCACAACGTAGGAGGCTCCGCACGGGATCATGCCGCGCCGTCCCGCCAGACAGTCCTGTAGCTGGGCGGCGGTCAGCCGCGCCGTCAGCTTCCGGCCGGAGGCCAGAGAGAAGATGCGCCGCTTGCCGTCGGTCTCGATGTACAGCACGTCCTCCAGCGCGATGCGGTGCAGCTCGCCCTCGCATGGGAGCAGGAGCCATGTCCGCTCCTGCCGTAGGGCGATCACGCGATCCAGCGAGGCGCTGAGCTTTTCCTGCGTGTACGGCTTCTGAATGTAGTCCGCGGCGTGGAGCGCGAAGGCGTCCACCGCGTAATCCGAGCTGGTCGTCAGGAAAAGAATGTCCGTATTTTCGCTGCACCGGAGGATGTCCCGTGCCAGCTCTGTCCCCAGCATTCCGGGCATACAAATGTCCAGCAGGACGATATCCGGACAGCCGGCCTTCTCGAAGGCGTCCAGCATCGCAAAGGCGGAGGAATAGACGGTCGTCTCGATGCCGTGCTCCTGATGCGCGGCCGCATAAACGCGGAGGTCCTCCGCGATCCGCTCGCGGTTCCCGGTGTCGTCGTCGCAAATGGCTATTTTCAGCATCGTCCCGCCTCCTTCGCCGTGTTTTCTGTATTATATACCGCAGCTTGCCGCTTCGCAAGCGGTCGGCTCCGTCGGATCCGGCCGCTTTGCGGCCTTCCGCGCGGCGCCCTGCGTGAGGTTCATTGTATCAGCCTGGTAGAAAAATGCGCAAGCGAAACGCTTGCGCATTGTTGGCATTGTCGATCATCCGTGGGTCGAGCCGCAGAAGGTCCTTGCGGAAATTAAAATCGAATAGGGCTCAACGATAAAGCCGGAGTGATCGGGAGCGACGGAAAGGCCGCGGCATAAGCTGTCGCGGTGTACTGCCGTCCGCGCACCGGCGTCCGGCACGAGAAAATTACCGCGCCGTCCACTGGTATGCGATCCGGGGTGAGCCGTCCCTGACATGGATGATCCCGCACTTCTTAAAGCCGTTTTTTCTCGATCAACCGCTGCATCGTCGTATTGTTGGCGTGGGTATCGACGCGGACATTGGGGGAAGATGCTTGCAATGCTCGGCGGCGCATTGGAACAGCCCGTGGACCCGCCCGTCGTCGGCCAGCCGATGGATCGTGACGTAGGCTCGTCGTTCAACCATTCGCCCTCCTCGATGTGTGCGTAGGTTGGCTCCGCGCCATCAAACAGGGCAAATACCCCGTGTATGCCGGTCTCATCGTATATCACCTTGCAGACCCTTTTTTGAAGGTCGGACCGGATCAGGTCCGCGCTCGGATAAAGAGCGTCCCCATTGGGTGGGATTTCCCGACCGGATCATGTAGTCCTGCGCGTATTCGTATATTCTCCGGATCTCTCCGAGATCAGCTTCTGCTGCATTTCGCAGGCTGAGCATATAGTTTCCTCCACTTTCATTCGTTTTTCGGGCTTCTCCGCGTCAACCCAGCTTATCGCCGTTTTGGACCTTCTTGTCCGGCGTGATCAGCACGACACCGCCCTAGCGGTCGTTATCTGCGCTGACGATCTTTTCGTGCCGATCTCGCCGCCGGAGCGTCAGCTGAGGGTAAACTTCCCGCGCCTTTGCAAAGACCTTTGCGTCCGTGATCGCCGACGCGAATATCCAGCTTCATAAAATCATCAAATTTGCCATGCAGAGCACATCCTTTCTCGCACGATTCTCTTGCGCTCAGCATATCACAGCTCCGGACGGTTGGCAATGGGGCGCGGCAGCCTTTTTGAAAAGAATACGCGCCTGCGCGAAAGACCTAACCTTTGGTTAATGGTTTTCCGCTTTCATCTGCCGTACAATGAAGATACGGTGGATCTTTTTATCCCCCGATACGCTGAAAAAAGGAGGACGCACGCTTGAACCGGAGATACCTGTCAGCCGTTGAACCGCTGCCGGACCACATTCTGCAGGTCGATTTCGTATCCGGCAGCCGCCTGCTTCTGGACATGAAACCGTATCTCGACAAGACCCGCTTCCGCTCCCCTTTCCGACCCGCTGGTATGGAGCAGCGCCGTGACCAACGGCATCTTCGTCCGCTTCGGAAGCGTGGAGCTGAGCCACGACGAGCTCCTTTCCATGGCGGAGCAGGAGCATTGAAGCAAACGATCTGGATCAAAAAAGGAGAGAAAAACGATGAAGAATCGAAAAAGCTATTATTCCCTGCTGCTGGCGCTGGCGCTGTGCCTGTGCCTGACCGCCTGCGGCGGCAGCGACGATACCATCGACGACGGCGGCGAGGGACTACAGCGGCAATGAGGTCAACACCCCGGATTCCTTTGAGGGGATGGTCAAGGACTCCGAGCTGGCGACGAACTATGCCATGTACTGGGGCACCTGGGTCGACGCGGACAACAACAGCGAGCTGATCGTGGCGATGGCTGACAGCGGAGACGAGGTCCGCTTTGATCTGTATCAGGACGGGAACATAGAGGCAAGCGGCTTTGTCCAGTTCTCGCAGGAGTACAGCGGCGATTATTTCTACAACGAGTTCGACGGCTGGGCCCACCACTGCTGGCTGGCCGACGACGGCACGCTGCAGATCGAAGGCTTCGGCGGCTTTGAGAAGGACACCTCCGCCGGCGACATGGACGCGTCGGACACGGGCGCTGCCGACGATGTTTCTGCGCTGGCGGGCATGTGGTATCTGGACGGCGACGTGAATGCCGCAAGCTGGATCGAGTTCGACGGCTCCGGCATCTGGACGCTGTATGAGCGCTCGGCGGAGGCGATTGGAGCGAGGTCGACTACGGACGCTCCGCGCGAACGGGGAGACAGCCAATACGAGGCGGTATCCGACGCGTATGAGGACGTGAGCTACGACCTCTATCTGGCGGACGATAACGCGATGTACTGGGGCGGCGAAAACGACTACTACCAGAGGATCTGAGCGGCGGGGAGGAAGCGAAGATGAAGACGCAGGAAAAGATACCGGCCCTTCCTGCTGGCGCTGTGCCTCTGCCTGAGCCCTGACCGCCTGCGACAGCCCGGACGGAGACAAAGCGGGCGGCGACTGGCGCACCACCGGCGCGGTCGATGCCTACGGCACGGTCGCGCGGGACGGGGAGGAGATCGATGTGTGCGCCTGCCTCGGTCTCAAAGCGGTGTATCTCTATTACAACAATGAAAAGCACGAGCTGTTTGACACCGCCGTGCTTCCGACTGACGAGCTTGGCGATGAGGACTGGCAGTTCGGCGAGATGTCCCTCAGCGACTTCAGCGGAGACTACAACAGCGACCTGCGGCTCACGCTCTTTCACGAGGACATGAGCGAATCCTACATCGTATGGGAGTGGGAAAAGGGTGCCGGCTATCTCTATCAGCCGTATGACTCCTATTTCCGCGAGAGCCGCGTGGTCGATGAGCCGCCGGCGGATGACATTCCTGACGGAGCAGACGTGAAAGGAAGGCAGCCATGAAAACGAAAAAAGATAAATTCGAGCCGGTCGGCGCGGAGCGCATGACGGACGCGGAGCTGTCGAAGCAGCTGGGAAGCTATCAGAGGACGGAGAGCATCGGCATGTTGCTGGGCGTCTTACTGGTGATCGCCGGGTGCATCATGATGTTTGTATATCGCAACATCGCTGTGATCTGCATTCTGGTCTTTGCCGGCGTAGCGCTTTTTCTGCTGGTGGCAAAGCCTGCCCAAACGAAGAAAAAAGCCCTGATGCAGCAGCAGCTGGGCGGCTTCTTCCGCACGGAGCTGACAAAAGCCTTCGGCCCGGAGCCGGAGCCTGCCACCCTTTGCTCATCGACCGGGCGTACCTGGCGGCGGCAAAGCTGTCGACGGTCTCCTTTACGGAGTGTACCGTGACGGACTTCCACGAGGGCGAGCATAAGGGGCGGCGGTTCTCCGCGGCCAACGTGGAGCTGCGCCGCACCGTGGAGGAAAAGTCCGGCCCCGACAACGACAACTGGATGACCCGGACCGAGACGCTGTTCCGCGGCATCGTGGTCCGCTGCAAGGACATCTGCTACCCGGCGCTGGACATCGCCCTGAACGACATGTTTCAAGAACGGAAGAAGGACGACATCACCGACCCTGCCGCCTTCTGGAAGTACTTTGCCGCTCACACGGCGGATGGCCGGGAGGCGGACGATCAGGTCACACCGCAGCTTCGTGACCTGGTACAGAAGCTGGAGGCATCCTCCCAACAGTGCCAAAGCTGTGCGGCCTTATCCTCTGTGACGGCGATCTGGCGCTGGCCCTGAACACCCGGTATGTGTTTGCAGGCGTTCCGGAGGAGCTGGATCTGCGGGACATCGACGGTATCCGCAAGTGGTTTACTGCCTCGCTGACCGGTATGGGCGATCTGCTGGATCTGATAACGGAAAGCCCTGCCCTGACGGGCACGGCGGAATAAGGAGGACGATATGCCTCTTTGGTTGGCCGTTGTGCTGCTTTTGCTGGCGCTGGGCGGCATCGCGCTGAGCCGCAGATATCTGCGGCATGACCGCTCGGCACAGGCTTTATGCATCGTGGTGTGCGCGCTGGCCGCGCTGGCCTGCGCGGTCTATATCGGCCTGACCGTCCTGCTTGTAGCGGCGGTGCAGGACCGCCCGCCCGCGCTCTGAGGACGGCATAAGGCATAAGAGGATGCACCATTCTCGACGGAAAAGCCGCCGGTTCGTTTATCGAGCCGGCGGCTTTATCGTATTGCTTTCGGGCAGCGCACGGTAGTATTTTTTCCATTTCGCTGTACCGGAAGGCGATCAGACAGCCGGCGGCACGCCACGTGGGAGAGCAGCACGAAGCGGCGGTCCGATCCGGAGCGGATCAGCTCGCACAGGGCGTTCAGTCGTTCTCGTCCTGCATATTCTGTAGGTCATCAAGCAGCAGAACGCGCCACCTGCCGTCGACAGGCAGGAGCGCGAAAGGCCCTCGTCACCGGCGGACAGGTGCAGAACATCCTGCCCGCGCAGCAGAGCCTCGGCGAGCGCGGTCTTACCGAAGCCGCAGGGGCGCTGAAAAAGAGAACGCGCCCTCCGGCCATGAAGCGTTCAAAGCGTTCCGCGATGGCGGATTTAATGATGATCTCCGGCTCGTTTCATCCTCCGTAAAGCATAATGGCATGGTTTTATCTCGTATAGCTCCATTATACACGCTCAAACGGAAATGTAAATCATACCAAAGTATGAGAAAACGGACGAAACGGCGGAGATCCGTTCACTTTTTCCTTACGGGATAGCAGACCTCGGTGACGAACTCGCTCGGTGTCGGGATACCGGCCCTTGACGGCCTTCTGCGCTTTGACAATTTTGCGCAAAAAGAAATGAGACAGCCGAGGCTGTCTCATTTCGGGCGTTCGTTACTTTTTTTGCGGGAGAGCGGCGCGACGTGGCGCTCAACCTTCTCCGCGTGCTCAAGCGGCTGATGAAGCGCTGGCCGAGCGGATGGCGCGTGTTGCGCAGCTTGATGAACTTCTCCGCCACCTGCGGGGGAAGAGCGCGAGGGAGAGACATCCTCCTCGCTGCGGGCGAGGCCCTTGTACTGCTCGCGGTACTTCGGCAGCTCCGGCTCAATGAGGTCGGCGGGACGGCAGGTGATGACGTCCTCGGGCTTGATGCCGGCCTTGGCGCGCACCTCCTCGTTGACCGTGCCGGGCAGCTTGCCGTACTCGCCGCGCAGCATGGCGCGGGATTCCTTCGGGAAGTTCTTGTAGCGCTCACCGAAGATAATGTTCATCACGGCCTGCGTGCCGACGATCTGGGACGGTGTGACCAGCGGGGGATAGCCGAAGTCCTCACGCACGCGGGGGATCTCGGCGAGCACGTCGTAATACTTATCCTCCTTGCCCGCCTGCTTGAGCTGGGAAATGAGGTTGGAGAGCATACCGCCGGGCACCTGATAGAGCAGGGTGTTGGTGTCGACGTTGAGCACGCGCCGGGATCACGCCAGCCATCCTTGGTCAGGCGATCCGCCACCGTGCGGAAGTGGACGGCGGCCTCGCCATCTTGCGAGGTCCAACCCGTGTCGCGCACGGTACCCCTTCAGGGTAGCGACGAGGGATTCCGTCGCGGGCTGGGAGGTGCCGTTGGCGAGCGGGGAGGCGGTATCCACGATGTCCACGCCGGCCATCGCCGCCATGAGATAGACCATGTCGCCCGTGCCGCTGGTGTTGTGGGTGTGCAGGTGGATGGGAATGCTGACGGTCTCCTTCAGGCGCTTGACGAGGGAGTAGGCGTCCATCGGCAGCAGTAGGTTCGCCATATCCTGATGCACAGGGCGTCCGCGCCCATCTCCTCCAGCTCGCGGCCGAGCTTGACAAAATAGTCCTCGTTGTGGATGGGGGAAATGGTATAGGAAAAGAGTCGCCTCGACCTGTCCACCGTATTTCTTGGTGGACTTGATGGCCTGCTCCAGATTGCGCACGTCGTTGAGCGCGTCGAAAATGCGGATGATGTCGATGCCGTTTTCAATGCTCTTGGCGCAGAACTCGTCCACCACGTCGTCGGCATAGTGCTTGTAGCCGAGAATGTTCTGGCCGCGGAAGAGCATCTGCAGCTTCGTGTGCGGCAGGTGCGCGCGCAGCTGGCGCAGGCGCTCCCATGGGTCCTCGTTCAGGAAGCGCAGGCAGCTGTCGAAGGTCGCGCCGCCCCAGCACTCGAGGGAATAGTAGCCGATGGAGTCGAGCACCTCGCAGGCGGGGAGCATATCCTCCAGCGTCATGCGCGTGGCAGCCTGCGACTGATGCGCGTCACGCAGGATGGTATCGGTGATCAGAAGCGGCTTATTCGATAAAAATTCCATAAGAACAGGAGGTCCTTTCCTAAAATTACCTTTAGTTTAGCATACTGCTGCAGATTTAGCAAGAGGGTATTTGACGGATTTCCGTCATTTAACGGCAAGAAGATGACGGAGAAGTTGCGAAAAACGGCAAAGCGGTAAAAGTGCTGTAAAAGAGGCGTGGCCGGCCTTGACTTTTTCCCCTTGCCTTGTGCTATACTGTGCAGACTTTTGAGGGAGTAGATGGCGCGAGAGCGTGGCAAGTCAACAGACTGGCCGAAAGGCCTGGCTTGTCTTAAACACCGAGACTCAAGTATGGTTTTGCCGTACCTGCGTCTTGTTTTCGGGTGCGGCGACGTACCTGATTTTTTTATGTGCGGAGGACAATCCATGGGATTTTTTGAACTGTTCCTGATCGGCATCGGTCTTTCGATGGACGCTTTTGCCGTGGCCATCTGCAAGGGCCTCGGCATGGAGAGGATCAACAAGCGTGACACGCTGCTGCTGGCGTTGTTCTTCGGCGGCTTTCAGGCGCTCATGCCGCTCACGGGCTATCTGCTCGGCAGCCGGTTCGCGAGCTACATCGAGCGCTGGGATCATTGGATCGCCTTTGTGCTGCTCGCCTTCATCGGCGGCAATATGATCCGCGAGAGCCGCGAGCAGGGAGGAAGAGGAGATCGAGCACGGCGGGAGCATCCGCTATCGCGAACTCTTCACGCTGGCGGTTGCCACGAGCATCGACGCGCTGGCCGTCGGCGTCTCGTTCGCCTTCCTCGGCGTGCACATCGCGCCCGCCGTCACGCTCATCGGCTGCACGACCTTTGTGCTCACGCTCGTGGGCGTTTGGGTCGGCAATCTCTTCGGCTCGCGCTACAAGAGCCGCGCAGAGCTGACCGGCGGTATCATTCTCATCCTCATCGGCGTGAAGATCTTGCTCGAGCATCTGGACGTTTTAGGATAGGATCACCGTATATTGATAAAAGAGGACTGCGCTCATGCGCAGTCCTCTTTGTGTAGCTTGTGTCGATGCTCAGCAGCCGCAGCCGTTGTTGCAGCCGCAGCCATTGTTGCAGCCACAGCCGTTGCCGCACCCGCCGCCGCAGCCGCAGCAGCAGATCAGGAGCAGAATGATAATGATGATCCAGCAGCACCCGCCGCCGCCAAAACCGTTATTGCACATAAAAGCAACCTCCCATGAAGATAGAGCCGCCGCCGTGGCGGTCTCAATCCATAGTATGCGCCTCGTGCAAAAGGGTGTCAGGCAAGGCGGTCTGTTGTGACCATCGCCTGCGCGGCACGGTAGTCTGCATCGGTGAACACGCCTGCGTCGATGAGCTTCTGACTCAGCGCGGCACCGCCGCTTGTGCGGGCGGAGAGCGCGTAATAGGAGAGGTAAGCGACGTCCGCGCGCAGGAAGTCGGAGGACTGGAGCGCCGTGCGCTCGCCGGCAGTCAGAACGCCTGCGGTCACGGCGCGGTCGAGCGCATCAGAAATATTGGTGGTGGCGGTGGAGCTGTAGCCGAGCGCGCGGAGCATGAACTCCACATACATGGCGGCGGAGGCCGTCTGCTGCGTGCCGAAGTAGGAATGGCCGAGACTGTCCGTTCCCACGCCGTTGCTGTAGCCCTTTTCGTAGGCGTAGGCGACGTAGGGGGCGCACCAATCCGGCACGTCGATGAAGGGCTGGGAGGCCGTACAGGCCAGCGCGGCCTTTTTCCTCACCGAGCATACGGATGAGCATGATGAGAGCCTCGGCGCGGGTGGGAGTCTTTTTCCAGCTCATAGCCGCTGCCGATGCCGCTGCCCGTGCCGCGGAAGAGGGAGAGCGACTGGAGCGCCTCGGCCATCGCGTTGCGGTCCGGCTTGTCGGAAAGGGCGAAGTGATAGCTGCCGCAGTAGCTGAGCACGGCGGTCTTGGACGTGCAGGTGAACAGCGCCGTGGTGTCCTCGGCGACGAGGCAGCGGTGGTTGATGGGAATGGTGCCGCTCGTAAGCTCTCTGCCGTCGGTCACGTCCACGACCGTGCCGGCGGAAAAGGAAACGGTCAGCTCACCGGCGAGAGGGATGACCTGCAAGCCCGTGATGCCGGAGAGAATGTCGTCCTGCTTGACGCGCGCCTCGGTAAAGACGGCGGCGTAGTCGGAGCCGACAGCGGCCTCCGCCGCCGCGACCGCGGCATTCCAGCGGGCCTTGGCGTCGTTGAGCGCGCCGGCATCCGCCTTGGTAACGGCCTCGTCGATCTTTCCTCCGCCTGTCGGCGGAACGTGCCGTTCAGAAAGTCCAGCGAGATGAGAGGATCGCTCGCGTCGCCGCCCGCGGCGACGGCGTAGCCGACAAACACGAGCGCGGTCAGGACGAGAGTGAGAAGGAAGGTGCGTTTTTTCATTTCGACTCCTTTACTCCGGGGGAAAAATGCTTGGTGATGCGGTAGCTGAGCGTGAGCAGACTGTCGGCAAAGTGGACGTTTTCAAAGAAAACGTTGCCGCTGAGCTCGACGTTGGTGAAGTTCCAGATGCCCTGTACACCGAGGGCGATGAGGCGGTCAGCGACCTCCTGTGCGACGCATTTGGGCACCGTCAGCACCGCGACGGAGGGTGATTGGCGGTGCAGTAGGCGTCCAGCTCGTCCATCCGCGAATGGTGACGCCGTTCACCGTGGTGCCGATGACGGCGGGGAAACGTCGAAGGCGGTGTCGAAGAGGAAGCCGCCCTGGTCGAAGTCAAAGTTCTGCAGCAGCGCGTGACCGAGGTGGCCCGCGCCGACGACGATGAGGCGGCGCTTGTCATCCACGCCGAGGATGTGGCCGATCTCGGCGCGCAGCTCCATGATGTTGTAGCCGTAGCCCTGCTGACCGAATTCGCCGAAGCAGCTCAGATCCTGCCGGATCTGTGAGGCGGTCACGCCCATGCGCTTGCCGAGCGAACCGGAGGAGATGCGCACGATGCCCTTGGCGTGCAGCTCGTCGAGGTAACGGTAGTAGCAGGGGAAGACGCCGGATCACGGCGTCGGAGATCTTCTCTTTTTTCATGCTCTGTCTCTTTTTTCAAATTTATAGATTGTCTCTATTGTAGAGGATGAAGGAAAAGTTGTCAATTTTTTTAACGATCTTTTTTCTGCCAAATTTTGCTTTACAGTTTCGTGGAAGTTTGCTATACTATGGAGCGTTGAAGGAAATATGTGCCCGTAGCTCAGTTGGATAGAGCGTTGGACTCCGACGGAGAGCGAAAAAATTGCAAAAACTCCTATATATATCAACACTTTTCGGCATTTTCGAAATCAAATTGTTAGCGAAAGGAAGCGTTTTGATAGCGAAACACCCTTTTTTTACCCCTACAAATCACTTTTGTACTTTTAGTCGGATAAACCAAATATTGTTTTATATGCGCCCGTAGCTCAGATGGATAGAGTATGTGACTCCGACTCACAAAGCCGCTGGTTCGAGTCCAGTCGGGCGTACCAAAGCCTACCGCTTTTGTTAGCGGTAGGCTTTGTTTATACTGTTTTTTGCAACAAAAGTGGGGTGCTGACTTTTCTAATCAGCACCCCACTTTTTCTTATGCCTTCCGTTTTTTTTCCGTTTCGCCCGTTTGGTTCTTCGATAGTACTCAATTTTTTGCTTCTGCTATCAACTCGGCAAGCGAACGCATCCATGATACCAACCGCAGTGTCAGCCATTTCTTTTTGTAACAGAGGTGTAAACATCTTCCGTGATGTTTCCTTTCATGCTATGACCCATCCACGATTTTATCACGAACGGCTCAACGCCGTTTGATTTCGCCCACGTCGCGTAAGAATGACGGAACATGTGAAATGTGATGGGCCTGTCTATCGCCTGATGGAAGATGGCATGGAGGCGGTTGATGGTGTGTGTCCGACAGAGCGGAACCAAACCTCGGATGTCTCCCTGACCCGCCCGTTTTCTTTCAGCTTGCGGTAGAGCTTCTGCACATCCTGCGATGTCACCAGCGACACCTGCTTGCCGCCGAGCTGCGGCTTGATGTAGTTTTTCGATACAGCTTCGATACCCCGCGAGGGTGCTGGGGCGGACGGTATTCTCCTTATAGTCCGTCAGCCAACGGTCCAGCCACTCGCCCAAAGTCATCCGGCTGTCCTCGGTCAGCTCCGCATCCTGATAGCGTTCGATAGAATGAAGTTACCACACAAACATTCCGGAAGGAGACAGCAAACTGTGTCCGAGAAAATTGTACAGCTAAACGAGGAAGTAATCAAGGGGCGGATCAAAAAGGAATCGGTACGGCAGCGCAGAAGAAACCCTGAGCGAGCTGCTGGAAAAAGGAGGCAGAGTCCCTGACGCAGGCGGCCCTATCCGTATGTCTATGTTGACGGCATACCTGCGCCGCAACTGGGGCGGAGAGTATGAAAATGTTTCTGTTTTTTTTGGTGGCGATCGCCGTGAATGAGGACGGTTTTCGAGGTTTTTGGGAGCCGTCGAGGGCATGAAGGAGGACAAGGCCAGCTTTGGGTCAGTTTCTTCCAGTGGCTCTCCGCGGACGCCTTGGATGGCGTGAAGCTCATCGTCTCACCTCGCTATGCCCACCAGCTGATGTTGGCTGCGATAAGAACTGCGTTGTAAAAAGTCGATGAACATGCCGCCAACCATTGGGAATGGCGAAAGTATGCCACCGGCGAAGGCCGTATTTCTTCGTCACGACCTGTATGTTGGCCATCGCGTTCGAGGTCGCCCCCATGGCAAAAGCCGATGAAGCCCGCGGTCATGACCGCCGCATCGTAGCCGCGCCCCATGACGCGAAACCACAACAGGAGAAAAAGAGAACCATGACGATGCACTGGAGCACAAGACAGACGATCATCGGCAGAGGCGAGGTCAATGAGCTCCCAGAGCTTCAAGCCCGCGAGCGCCATAGCGAGGAAGATGGAGAGAAACATATTGCCCATTGTGTCGATTTCCTCGGCGGGATATTCAGTATGTGCGCCGTCCATCACATTGCGAACGACCACGGCGACGAGCATCGCGCCGATGTACGCGGGAAAGGTCAGATCTGTCAGTGCCGTGGGCCACACGCTGACTTGATTTCCGATGCCGACGGCCAGCAGGAGCAGCATGAAGCCCCTTGACAAAGCGAGGACTGTTTGTGATAGAAGCGCTCGTCCTCGCTCGCCACATCGGTGGCAAGGCCCGCGCTCTGTGTGCCGCCGATGACAGCGACCGTCTCCGGGCGCAGATTATGCTTTTCGATCAAGCGCTTGGCTGTCCGGACCACCCATCAGTGAGCCGGCTACAAGGCCGAATGTCGCCGCCGCGATGGAAACGACACTGCCGCCCACCGCGCCCCTGCAGCCTCAAGGATCCGGCCCAAAGGCCGCCGCTGTACCGGGACCGCCGATGAGGGCGATGGAGCCGCAGCCGATGCCCAGCAGCGGATCGCAGCCGAACACCTCCATCACCCCGCCGCCGAGGAAGTTTTGCAGCGGGATCATCACGATGGAGACGATCAGGCACAGCATCACGGCCTTGCCGCCCTTGAGCAGAGCTGGGATGCTGACCGTAAAGCCGACCGTGGTGAAGAACAGGATCATGAAAACGGTCTGCAGTGTGCCGTCAAAGGTGATGGACGCGATGCCGGCGGAGTAGAGAATGCAGTTGAGAACAGAAAAGCACAGGCCGCCGACCAGCGGAGCGAGGGATACAATATCGGTTGAGCAGTCTCACCTTGTCGGTGATGATCCCGCCCATCCAGAACAGGAAAGCGCCTAAAGCAACTGCGTGGTACATATTTAACTCGATTGTCAGCATAACGATTTCTCCTTTTTCTTGTTCCGGTCCGGCACGGAGCAGCCACACACCACTCTGCCCCGCGCCCTTTCTGCACACAGTCTAATGCGCAGTGTGGTGCGGGAAATGTCGAATCGCGTCGAACCCTTCATTTTCCGCATTTCCAACGATAAAAAACATTCAAAAATGTAACTTTTGACCGTTTAATCTCTATAAAATCGTTATATATTCCACAAATTATCAATAATTTGCTTAGATTTTGCAAAGAAAAACGCAGCAGTCCGGCTTTGGAAGCCGGACTGCTGCGTTTTGTTTCGATCAAAGCAGGCTCACATCTTGCCGCTCAGGGCGCGCTCGAGCCAGATGGTGGCGAACTCCATGGCCTCGGCCATGCTGCCCTTCTCCGTGGAGCGGACCACGCGGTCACGCGAGCGGAGATTGGGGTCGGTGAGCTGGAGCTGGATGGACACGCGCTTGGCGAGCTTGAGGTCCTTCACGTCCTCGGTGTCAAGCACCTGCATCATGATGATATACTTATCCGCCATCGAGCCGTAGTAGACCAGATTGTCCACGCGGCGCAGCGGATGACCGCGGTAAACGAGATTTTCAGCCATATTGAAACACTCCTCACTTTAATTCCGATTCCTGCTCATTCTACCATCGCCCGCGCCGCTTGTCAACCAAACCGTACAAAATGCCCCGGGAGCCTTTTTTCGACCCTCGGGGTATTTCAAAACAGCGGAAAAATTTTTACTGGCTCAGGTAGCTGCGCAGGAGAACCTGCAGCAGCTCGTCGCGATCCAGCTTGCGGATCAGCGTGCGTGCCTGCCGGTGGTTGGTGATGTAGGTGGGGTCCTCCGAAAGGATGTAGCCCACGAGCTGGTTGATAGGGTTATAGCCCTTCTCCTCCAGCGCGGTGTACACGCTCGTCAGGATGTGGTGGATCTCCTCGTCCTTTTCCTTCGCGGCGTTGAATTTGCGGGTATAGTCTTCCATTCGGTCTCCCCTCCTTCCACTTGCCAGTATACCCCAATTTTTTGCAAAGTAAAGGGGTTTTGGGCATCTGTAACAAAACCGTAATATGTTGCTGTAGTGCGGTAAAGCGAGCGTGAGTCCCGTTCCGTCCGGGCCATGATGCAGCAGTATGGATGCCGACCGAACCGGGCCCCCACACGGTGAGGCGGCGCGGGTGCGCCGTCACAAGTATTTTGCGCAGCAAAATCCTGGCGCAGGGGCAATTCACTTGCTCCGGGCATGTCCGATCCCCTTGGGGTGGAGCATGGAGTAGTACCCAAGACCTCAAAAATGTTCAGCGTTTGCATCATCTGAGACAGCTGTTGGAACGATGTATCAGCTTCCAATTTATGAAGGGTTTCTTCGGAAATGAGATTTCCCATATTAGCGTTCTCCCGTGCTATACCAGTTTTGCCCCAATGCTCTCAATGATCTCCTGCCGCAGCCAAGCGGGCTCTGCCACCTCTACAAAGGAGAGGTATTGCAAGTGCCAAAGCGCACACACCGCGCGGCGGGGTAGTCAGTACGGCGGTAAAGGTCTGCTCGTCCCGCTCAAAAATCTGTATGTCCGTACCAAAGCGGTCCAGCACATCGTCCAGCACGGCGCGGTCACAGTGCAGCACCACCGCGCCCGGCGCACCCACAAAGGCGTAAACGGCATCTTTGCGCCTCCTGCTTCTGCGCCGGCGTTTCGCTGCGGGGCTCATCCAGTATCCGAATATCCGCCATGCGGTCAATGCGGTACAACCGCGTGTGGGATCGTGGTCGGGGACGCAGATAAGGTAATAGTGTTCGTTGGTGTACACCATCTCATAGGGGCTGAGTGTAGGTCGCCGTAGGATGCTGCCGTTTGTCATATCCGTAGTGCAAGTAATCCAAGGTCACTTTCTTCTTGCGTGTAATGGCCTCGTCCAACTGCTCAATATTCCAAAAACCTGCCGGTTACCGGTCTTATGTCCCCTGCCGGGCGACGGTCAGATGGCGATACTTTTTCCGCTGGTGGACACTGAGCTGCTTTTTGCAGTTTTTGGACAAGCTGCTCAGTCTGCCTTGCCGGGATGAACGGGAAAGAATATACCGCATCAGTCAGCAGCAGGACTTCCGACTGCTCCAATTCCCGTTCCCGTAAGTAATAGCCCACGCCGTTATCCTCGTAAATGGAAATGTCGTAACCGAGCTCGATCAAAAGTGCAACGACCCCATATACGGTGCGGCGGTCAATTTTGATACCGTAGAGGGACTGCATCTTTGCAATGATCTCCCGCATGGGCAGAATGTGCTCCCGCATCAGAATATTCCTTTAGAATCTCCAAAAGGCAGATGGCATTGGCTTTTTCCGTCAGCATGATGCAGTCCCTCCATGTTGTTTTTTACTTTTAGCACCGGCCACTTAGCCCAATTAGAACAGGGAAGAACTGCAAAATTTCGTACTGCCCCTGATTGAACCGTTTGGAATTTGGCACTTGGCGCTATTGGTGGTCGGCTCCGAAGAGTTTCCGGAATTCACCAGATTTCGGCTTCCATCCAATAGGCGCAAGTGGCACAGACCTTGTTTGTTTTGAATAATGCATCATCTCCTTCATAGTATAGCATCGGTTTCGATGCTTTGCATAGATGTTACCATAAGGGTGTACAAAAAGTCTGTATTGCTGTTCTGTCTATATAGAGATAAAGTATCTATATCTGAGGTGGCTTCATTCAGCACGCCATAGACCTCCGCCAAAGGCGCGGACATACTGCGGGAAGTCGCGCCGCAGCTCACTGTCCTCCTCCGGCGGCGGGATCGGTCTCTGCATCATATGACCGAAGCCCAGCGCTTCCATGACCGACACGGATATGAAGTACATCCGGCTGTATCTGGAAGAGAATTACGACCTGACAAGTGAGAAGAAAATCATAGATGCCGCCGATCTCGCCGCCTATCAGAACAGCTATCACCCGGTCCGGGACTTTCTGAACGGTCTTGCATGGGACGGAACAGAACGTATCCGCTACTGTCTGCACCACTTTCTCGGCGCGGAAGCAGACGAGTACACCTTTCAGGCGCTGCGGCTGTTCCTGCTGGGTGCGATTCGTCGGACATTTCATCCCGGCTGCAAATTTGAAGTCATGCTCTGTCTAGTGGGCGGTCAGGGCGCGGGCAAATCCACCTTCTTTCGGCTGCTGGCAGGAAAGGACGAGTGGTTCTCTGACGATCTGCGAAAGCTGGACGATGAAAACGTGTACCGCAAGCTGCAAGGGCACTGGATCATCGAAATGTCCGAGATGATTGCCACCGCCAATGCAAGAGCATTGAGGAAATCAAATCGTTTCTGAGCCGCCAGAAGGAGGTCTATAAAATCCCGTATGAAACCCACCCAGCAGACCGATTGCGACAATGTGTGTTCGGCGGCACGTCCAACGCAATGGACTTTCTGCCCTCTCGACCGCTCCGGCAACCGGCGCTTTCTACCGGTGCAGGTATGTCCGGAACAGGCGGAGGTTCACATTCTGGAGGATGAAGCCGCATCCAGAGCCTACTTGCAGCAGGTGTGGGCGGAGGCAATGACCATCTATCGGGCAGGCGGCTGGAAACTGACGTTCAGCCCAGAAATGGTGCGCCATCTCAAAGAACATCAGAAAGACTTCATGTCGGAGGACACGAAAGCGGGCATGATTCAGGCGTTTCTGGACAGCTACACGGGCGATACCGTCTGTTCCAAGCAGCTTTACAAGGAGGCGCTGAACCATGCTTTTGACGAGCCGAAGCAATGGGAAATCCGCGAGATCAACGAGATTATGAACCAGTGCGTGACCGGCTGGACGTATTTCTCCAATCCCCGCAGCTTTGCCGGGTACGGCAGGCAAAAGGGCTGGGAGTGCGAAAGAGCTGCAACCGACAGCGGCAACTCAGCCGCAGAAATCCCGGACGGCTTTGTGGAGATCACAGAGCAGATCGAGATGCCGTTCTGAAAAGTACGGCTTGTTGCAAAGCCTGTTGTTATCCTGTTGCCGGGCTGGTTGCCGGGAGAATCTCTGTCCTGTCAGGCTTTTTCTGCCTTTGACAACCAAAACAACAGAAAAATAGAAGAAAAGGATAATCGTAAATCAACCGTCAGACCGGGTATGTTTCGAGGATTTTGGAAGTCCGTTGCCGGACTTCGTTGCCGTCTCGCCCTGTCTGGCTATTTTTGTATGGAGGGTAAACTGCCTATGAAGGAAATCCCGATTTGGGAAAAGAGCAATCTGAGCTTGGAGGAAGCCGCAGCTTACTCCGGCATTGGTATTAACAAACTGCGCGAGATCACCAACGAGGACCGATGCAAATTCGTCCTCTGGGTGGGCAACAAGCGCCTGATTAAACGCCGCCTGTTCGATCAGTTCATCGAGCAGGCGTATTCTATTTGAAATTTGTGGTGTAAATCGGAGCCTTGATATGATACAATAAGTGTGTCATATCAAGGCTCTTTCCATCACGGAAAGGAGTTTGACAATGTCCGAAAAGAGAAAGGACAACAAGGGACGCATCCTGCGGACAGGAGAGAGCCAGAGAAAAGACCTGATTTATCAATACCGGTACACAGACATTCGCGGCAAACGGCAGACAGTGTATTCCTCCGACCTGAAAGAACTGCGGGAAAAAGAAAAGGAAATCCAGAAGCAGCTTGACGATGGCATTGATTATGCGTTCACAGGCAAATCAACGTAATTCAACGCTTTGAGGAACGCCCATATCAGCATCAAGCTTAGGGCGTGCGATACCAAAGTCGGCTATACCCGCGGTGGATCAACCAGTGGCTGCAGCCATCAAGTTCGCAAAAAGAATTGACCGATGAATGGGATGCCCGCGGCGTTCTGTAGAAGGGCGTGGAGTACGCCATCCCTCACCGATGAAATATCCGTGCGTGGTCGGGGATGTCCACCCGCCAGTACAAAACCTGAAGGGCGAAAAAGGAAAAACCTTCGTGATAACGTGACCACGCTGGAGTTGGTGCTGAATATGCTGGCGGGAAGCCACCACCACACAGTTTTCAAAGGATCGAAAGCCCACGACCTTCCAAGAGAATCTGAAGTTGCTAAAAGCTGGCGGGACAGGTTGCCGGGCGAACAAGGAAAGAGGCATTGAGTCACAGTTACGCCGGTCCCCAAAGAACGCCGCGCAACTAATCAGGTCGTGACTGACCTTTTGGAAGGGCAGCTGCGGATATGAGCGAGATGCCAGAGGAAAAATAGCGTTTTCGCATAACGGTTTTTCATGCGGCCAATTAGCAGTTCTTGAAAGCACCCATCAAAAAGTTTGAGAAAAGTTAAAAAGAACGGAGAATTTGATTTGCATGGTGTTTTTGAACCGGGGTTCCAAAAAATCTACAATCGGCATAATAAACCTACTGTTCTTTGTTTTTGCGGTAGGCTTTGCTTTTACCGTTTCCACAAGGACGAACTTCTTTGCCCTAGCCCCCATTGCATTCTTCTTTAAAAAATTTAAATTGCCCTGCAATAAAATTATACCCTTTCCGTGCATTACATGGATGACAGGAGACGGAAGCCTATGCTCAGCTTGCTGATGACAACCGAATACGCTCCGGCAGAGGATCGACACGAGCTGCAGCAGTTGCTCCTCCGCGTTGCTGGCGGTGAGCGTAGTCTCGCGGAGTTGTATCAGCGCACGCGCTCGGCAGGCCGGCCTTGCGCCCTGCACTTCAAAATGCGCATGATGCCTCAGGATCTCACACAGACGTCTATGTGCAGGCGTGACTGCAGCAAGCAGTACTGCCCAACCGGTTCAAAGCCGCCGATGGCCATTGCGTCTGCCGCACCAGTTTGGATGTGCCTGCGGCGCGAGAGCGTCATGCCTTCAGCATGAGAGTGGGAAATGAGTAATACGTAACCGAACGAAGTGGGCTACCTGA
>VOFK01002725.1_pt1 | contig 19626 bp, 28 predicted proteins | sample 5384121 | NCBI WGS metagenome assembly VOFK01 (sample SAMN12384730, study PRJNA508395) | human gut metagenome | isolation source: healthy gut J | host: Homo sapiens
GTTCCATAAATACGAGGCCAAGCTCGGTGTCAGAGTAGTTGTCGCTAGGGTATCCGCCGCTGGTATGTTGACAGATACTGTATTTCGCCTGTTTCGCGTCAGTCGCGCGAATCTTCAGTTTCTCGCCAAACGGTGGATTCGTGAGAACGACATCGTATGAACCATCGGCTTCGCTCCCCCAGGACGGGAGACAGCATGGGAAAATCCTGCCACTTCTGTTCCCCGAAGCGAATCGCCAAGAACAATATTGGTAGATCCGTCCTTCGCACCAATCATTAGCGCGCGAGCTAGCTTGACATTGATGGAATCCAAATCAACACCGTAAAGATTACGATGAGCCCATGTTCTGATTTCGTCGCGCTGCTCGTCGGATGCGCGTTTCAGCAGAGTGTTATAAGTCTCAAACAGGAATCCGCCGGTACCACAAGCTGGGTCTATGACTTTATCATGGTAGTCGATCTCCATCAATTTGACGGCAGATTCAATGATGCGCTGGGGCGTGAAATATTGCCCTTCGCCTTGTTTGACATTCGCCGAACGGAACACTTGGAACGCCGAGGACAGGGTCCCCGGTGCTGCGGACTTCAAATTGATGCCTTGAAGCCAGTAAACGACGGCATGAATCGTCTCATCATCGAATTTGATGGTTTTCGTTGATGTGTCTTCGAAGAGGAAAGGGTATTTCGCCATGTACCTTTCAAAGCTCATATTGATTCTTTTTCGCGGTTTCCGCCGGTGTCGGGCAAACTTGGAAATCAAGAGGCTCTTGGGGATCTTGGGCCATTTTGCCGTTGGTGTCAGAATCCATTTTCAGCAGCAGCATGTTGCACATGTTGTCCAACCGGTCGTCGGCGCGAGTGGATTTCGAGTCATTGGCGACGATATGGTTTTAAAAGGTCGGAGAACAAACGTTGAGACCCGCTCCGCTGATGTCGTCATGTTCCCTTAAATCCACGTAGGTGAGCGCCTTGTCTCCGGGGATCAGGACGTTATCCCCCGGTGCCGGCATAACGTTGCTTGTCTTACCGATTTGTAATGCATGTCGGCTTCTTGTACACAAGGGGATATGCTGTTTCCATCGGACCAGATGCCGAGCACTGCATTGGGTTCAAGGCCTAGATACGTCGATAGCTCCGATATGCCTTCCTTGTGGTTCGGCGCTTTCGTTTCAACCAGTGCGAGAACATGATCCCACTCGCCGCGATGCTGGGGGAGAATCAAAAAATTGCCATATCGACGGGATAAACCTGAAGTTTAAACTCCGGCCCGCGCGCAAAGCGTTTTCCGATGGGCTTTTGGGCACACGCCACTCACGATCATCACTGTCTGGTGAGGGGCAGATAATCTGATCACGACTCCACCCCTTTCGAAGGAGTTCCCGCAACAGGGGCAACCTCACTTCATGATGTTCTTTGAAATCTTCCGCTTTCGTATGCCATGCGTTCAGTCTTAATTCTCGCCGACCACTATCTCAAGAAAGATGGTGATCGCTTCATTTATTCGAAAGATTAGAAAAGCGGTCCAAATGCGTTCAACGCCTCGTTTCTCAATTGGACAACGAGCTTACATGATGGTGTTGGTCGTGTCTGCCATATTCGCTTCCGCTTTCATGATGGTTTACAGTGTACCTGCATTTATATCGTCTTCATCGCACGTTCACCGAAATTACAATAGAGGATGTGCCATGTCAACTGGCCTAGCCGGTTTTTATCGCTCCCGACTTCGACAAGACCGTCGAGCAAGAAACATCTTCGGCTTGAGTATTTCCTGGAAAACTACCAGTACTGATGACGACCATGGTAATTATGAAGTGTAAAGCGTTTAAGCAATAGGAAAGGTGTCAAATTGTTCATCGGGCGCAAAAGCAAACTACGCAAGGAAAATCTTGACCTTCGAGAACAGTGCAAAAGTCAGAAAGGCAGACTGGCTGATCTGGAAGCCGAAGTCAGCAGCGCGTACGAGCAGAAGATCGAATGCTCGACCACACGTTGCCCCACTTGTCAGAATGATGAAAAGTTGCGCCGATTCTCGGTATGCCGGATGGGATAATTTCATCCGCGGCGATGATTCTGATTCAGCAGACAAGGGCCTACTTTCGACACAATCATGTTCCACAAATGGAGATATTCCCGAGAGTTTTACCGGCCTAGAGAGAAGCCGGACCGTGAAGTTCAAAAACGTGTCCTTGTCAATCCAGTGCCCGATCGTAAAACCGTCGAGTCTCGGAGAAAAGCCGAGGCATGGCAAAAGGTGTATGGGAGGAACTATACAGATATAGGCGAACTACCTTTCCCCTCCCATGCAGGCAGACGATTTCGATTCTGGAAAATTCGTAGAATTCAGTAGCGATGAATACAAATCGATGATTATTGGTGTAACAGCCTCCGAATCGAAAATTGCCATAGAAGGAATCGACGCAATATGCACCGAGCCCTGGGGCTATGAAAAGGCTGACTGAGGATAAACGTGGATTAGGTCGAGTAATGCACGACTATTGGGGAAAATGGGACAACATGGAATATGAGTTCTATTGGCCTTTCTGTCTCGACTACCGTAGGAAAAGCTGGCAACCACAGTATTGCCGTGGCGTGGCATGCCTGTACCACGAATCAATACTCGCATGCGGTGAGACGAACATGTATGCGGATACATACATGGATTATGGAAAATCTGAAATATTCCATCGTGTGACTTCTGATGGAGTGTACTGGTTCAAAGACGAGGAGCCCCTACTGTATGGTCAGCAACAGGCAGAAAAGCCGTCATATGGATGATTCTGCATACCATTATGGGCGCGGAATATCCCATCAAATATAAAGGGATCCAGCTTAATGAGAATGAGTAGCATCAGATATGCCATTACTCGTTGGCCGGCCAGCATTGTGGGATGTTGGTTGCGGAACGAGTTATGGGACGTTTTTAACCGTCAAATCGAAGAATCTGAAGCATTGCATAGCTTTGTTTCAAAAACGGACGTTTTTCGGGATGTCTATAAAAGTAAGCGTCACGTGGCCATCTCCACGCAACGCTTAAGCGCATGTTTTACCGTGAGTCAAACTTTTTATTGTCTGTACGACCACGGAATGCAAGAGGCCGGTGTCCGAAGACACCGGCCCGACGCTTGCCAAGGGATGGGAATGAGACCACCCCCCACCGATCTTGGCCATGTTTGCAGTGCCCCCGATCGGTGCTTCCATACTAGTCGATACCATTGCTCATGTCGAGAAAGTCTTTTTTAGATAAAAATCTATATTCCAAGATTAGGTACATCCATTCCATGAATTCCATCAGGATCAACGTCGGGATTCGGTTCGGAAGATTCGTCGTATCGTGTATCGCTCTAGGACCACGATACGCCTTGCCATCTCTGATTCCGCTAATCATTTTGACGCGCTTCGCGAGTTGCTCCCTGATGGCGTCGAGACGCTCGTGCGCGAACATACGCATGCGCGACAGTTCGTGTGCCACCTCGTCCGGCCAATCCGATAGAACATCTAGGTCGAACCGGCCCCAGTCCTCCACCAGTTTGAGCTGCCGCAGGGCTGATGGCCGACCGGTCGCAGAGTAGAACGGTTTGGCGAACCAATCCCGGCCGTCCACATCGAGCTCGCCGCTCCACAGGCTCGCGCCCGTATCGTAGATTGGGGCCGGACGGACCGCAAGGGTTTCGACGTCACGGATCAGACCGAAGTTGTTGTAATGCCGGTCGGTGTTGCGCATGAGGTAATCGATCACGAGCCAATCGTCCGTGGCGTCGCGCACGGCGCGCTCGTCGGCTCCGAAACCGGTGGCGGCATGGATCCACTGGTCATGAGTGTTGAGGCCGTTGACGGTTTTGACGGATTGGAGCACCTGCCAGGCGGAGACCAGTTCCTCATGGTTGGAAAGCATGTCCGCGCAAGTGCATACCAGACGGTTGCCGCTACGAGCCAAGGAGTATCGTACGGACGGGACGCCCAGTCTCGAGCAGAGTTTCGAGGCGATGACCTCGTTCATGGGCTCTTGGCCCGTGCGGCCCGACTTGACGAGCAGCCTGCTGCCGGTGACCTTGTCGATCGTCCAGCGTTTGGGCAGGTCGCCGCCAGTGGATACATCGGGAGCGTTGAGGCTGATGTCATGGGATGACGAATACGAGGTGAGCAGGATCTCACCCAACGCCTCGTCGAAGGGATTGTCGAAGAAGTTGATGTCCTTCCATTCGACTGGATCGTCCTCGTGTCTGACCCAGTATTGGTCCGACAGGCTCAGCCCGTAGGTCCGGTCGAGCAGTTCTCCGGTAGACGCCGCGCCGAGCGATTCGAGTACACGGCGGATACCATCGCGAGTGGAGGGAATAGCGCGGGACTTCCACCATTCGTCGATTCTTTTGGCGTACAGTGCACTCTTGCCGTGCGTGGTGAATTCCAAGGGCAGTCGCATGGGGTCGAGGACCTCGCCCGAGGAACACGCGCGGCCGGACTCGGGATCATATTCGAACGCAAGGACCGGATGGTTCCCGCACATGATCAATTTGCGTGGCATGCTTCCGCTCCTTTCATATATGTTGGAATTACTTCATTGTAACTGTAAGCTACGGCGTCACCCTCAAGAATGCCTTCCATAGTACATTTACCTTCGACGATGCAGGATGTAGTGGATATAAAAAACGGATCCATCCACACCAATCGTCGTTTATCTTTAGTGTAAATCGAGATTTTTTAGCGGAATGGATCCGATGCTTTCTAGGAACGTGGCGCATGTCAGAAACCACGTTCCAAGCTATCACTCGCTTGGCTGGGTTTGTTCGGCCTGTGCCAGAGTCTGAACCGAGGCCGGCTGTGCGGCTTGTGCCTGCTGGTTGGCGAGCATCTGCTGTTGGATGAGCACACTGTTGGTTTGCGCGGTGTACTGTTTCTCGGCCATGTGCATGCTTTCCTCATGACGCAGCTGGTCGGCGTCCGTGAACACGCGGGCCTGGATCTCTTGGGCGAGGCTCATGAGCTTGTCCTTTTCGAGGATGCTCACGGTGATGGCGTTCGCCCCGCCGGATGGATCGTGGAAGGTCAGGGGTGGCGCTCATCACGTTCGCGAAGTTCGCGACGGCGATGAGCAGGCACACGATGGCGACCAGTGCGTTGGAGTTGAACATGCCGAAGCCGACGAACAGGAAGATCAAACCCCAGACGAGGCTGCCGAGGTTGAATCTCGTGTTCGTGTCGACGCTGGCGATATTGCGCAACGGATGGTCTTGGTGGACGCGCGCCGAGTGGGGATCAGCCCGAACAGTGTGTTCGGCGCCTTGTACTGCACGCGCGTGCTGGACGCGGCGATGGAGGTTTTTGAGCCAGAAGATGATCACGCTCGGGCTGAAACGGTCTCCTCCGACGATGTTCTTCTCGCCGGGCGCGTAAGTGAATTCGGTCATGGTCTGTGCGGTTTCGGCCATGTTCTTCTCCCTTTTTGCTTTCTATTGTGTTTTTTTGCCCCTCTCTTTCTCCCATATGGGCGTCGGGAGAGGGAACGGTCTGATTGGTTCCGCCGTGCGGTCCTATTGGCGGATGGTGACGTCGGATCTGGTTTCTGCGAAGTCCCGCCGGCTTATGTAAAGCCGTTCGCCCGGGTCCAGAATTCTCTGAGTTCCCCTGCCATCCGGATGCCTTACGTCGGTTTCCGCTTGTTTCGTTTGTTCTCATGGTTCAAGTCCTGATTGTCCGGTCCGCCGGCCGTCGCGTCCTGGTTGTCGATGGCCGGGTCCGGCAGCGGAACATTCGATTGGATGCTTGGGAATTCCAGAAGTTCCCGCTTCGGAACGGGAGTCTCTTCCGAATCGACGCCGAGCCGGTAGATTCGTTCGAATCTCTTGCCCAGATGGTGCCGTCCGTCGTTTCCTCAAAACGGTGCAGTGCATTAGGTCCGGGAGGAACACCTCGCTTTCGTTGGGCATCTCCCCCTGCTGCCGACCATTGGCACTCCGTAGGGAGGCGCCTTCGATGACGAGGAGGATTCCCCCGCCCCCGAGCCAATGCGGGGTGGTGACCGTCGGACAAGCCCGGTCCCATGGTCACCTGGTCTCCCACGTTGAAATCCATCAGGGCGAGATAGTCGTTCGTTTCCAGGGGTGTCATGGTCCTTGCAGCTTCCCGTGGCGAGGCGTGCGCAACAGCCTCAACCGTGGGTCGATCTGCCGTACCTGATGCTGCCGGTATGCCTCCTCGGCGGCGTCCCTGCCCCATGGGGTGGGTGGCAGCATGCCTTTGGGATTGTCTTGCGGAACGAGACGCATGTATGACATCCCATCGGTCACCCGGCTTTGTTTCCTGACGTTTTCCCTGTAATTCGGATCGGTGTCCAGGGATTGTTCGACCAGGTCGAGGATCAGTTCCAGGAGTTGGTGGAGGTTGCCTTGTCGGCGATGATGTTGACGTCCTCGAACAGCCGTTCCGCGAGATGGTTCAGATCGTATCTGTCGCGCGACATCGACGTTTGTTCGTCTTCGATTTCCGCATGCAGCCGGTTATGCCTGCGCATCTTCATGAAGGACCATGGATGTTCCGGCGTTCCGACCGCATTTCCTCTTCCAGGTCCTTTTTGATCGTCCGGTCTTGTTCGGCCAGACGGTCGGATAAGTCTTTGATGGTTTCTATCCGTGATCGGATTTCCTCGGCTTCGGCCATTTTGGATGGAAATACCTTTCTGTTTGTTCCATCCGGTTCACGTGCGGGCATGCCGATATCGGAAAAAGGGACCGGAAGGATTGGCTCCCTTTCCCGGTCCTTCTTTCTGATGCCGCCCGGGCGGACGTCACATGCACAGTCCCGACATGCCGGCGCCGCCGTTGCACGGGTCGACGCATGGATCGGGCATCGGAACGCCGGTCGTCTCCACTGTCGCGGAGAAAGTGGCCGGAACAGATTGGTTGGATTCTACGGCCGTGCGCGGCCTGGGGTTCCTGCGGCTCGCCGGAGTGGAACGAGGCTTCGGCGAGATCGGCCTGTCCGTCCTCTTCGGCCGGCGTCGTGTCCCCCTGGCCGTGCTTGATTTCCAGGTTCATTTTTGCGATCTGGTCGGTGAGGTCGTCGTACTCTTCTTCTGGCCTTCCCATGGCTGGTTCAACGCGTTCCACGCGCTTTCCAGGCTGGCTTTCGCTTTGTCGAGTTTGACGCCGAGGCTTTGCGCGGTGTCGGTGTTGTTGGCGATGATCCGGTCGAGCTGTCTGATGACGTTGTCGGCGCTGTTGTTGATGTCGGGCATGCTGGTGCCGGCCCAATGCTCATGCTCGCCTTTCAATCCGACGAACGGACGGTACACGTTGAGGCCTTTGACGGCCATGTTCTTCGACGCGACCATGACGGTCATCCCGCAGTATTCGCCCACTTCCCGCGTTTCGCCGCGGTCGAGCCCGCGCACGATGCCGACGAGGTCGTGGATGGCCTGTCTGCGGTCCGCGATCGGGCCGTTGCCAAGATCGAGGCCGCATATTCCCCGGGTGAGATGCTGGCCGCGGATCTCGACGGCTTCGCGGAATTTCGGCTCGTCGTCCAACGCCTCGTCGTGGAGTCTTTCGAGATGGTCCACGGTCGGCTGCAGTTGCATGTCGATCTTGAACCGGATCGATCTCTGCTGGTCGGCGTGGGCGCGTTTGAGCAGTTTCATCTGGGTGAGCTGGTTCTCGAGTTCCATACGTTTGGCGATGTTCGGGTCTCCTGTGGCGATGGCCTTCATGTCTGCGAGGCTGAGCACCGTGGCGTCCACGTCGGACGCTTCGCGTGATGGCGAGCCGGAGCTCATGATCTGGCTGATGAACCGCGCCTTGCGCTCGACCGTCTGGAACATGTAGCTGTCGAACGTGCCGACGGTGACGTACCGGTAGTCCTGCACGTTGTCGAACATGTTGCCCTGCCTGCGGACTCGGCCCTGGCGTTGTTCGAGTTCGGCGGGCTTCCAAAGGGCAGTCGAGGTCGTGGATGGCGAAGAGCCTGTCCTGCACGTTCGTACCGGTGCCCAGGGTGCCGGTCGAACCGATGAGCGCACGCGCACCTCGCCCTTGCGGACCTTTTCGAACAGGGCCTGTTTCTTCTGTGGATCCTTTTCCTGCGCGGCGAACATGATCTCGTCTGCCGGAATTCCCAGGTCGACGAGCCGTCGTTTCAGATCGGATTGGATGTTCCACTTGCCGGACGCCGTGGTCGACGAGTCGCAGAACACGAGCTGTGTGGCCTTCTCCTCGGCATGCTCCCGCCAGATCTCGTGGATCTTCTCGGCGCAGACCTGCACCTTGCCGCCTTCCATGGGCTGGATGTCCGGATCGGACACGTCGAGCAGTTTCGGATCGAGACTGATTTTCCTGCCGTCGTTCGTGATGTTGAGCATGTTGTCGTCCGATGGGTCCACGGCTCCGACGCGAACCAGTTCGGCCCGTTCCACCAGCGCGTCGACGGCTTGTTTCTGCGCTTCGGTGGCTTCGACCGCGACGGACACCACCTCGCAGTCCGGCACGTCGAGGTCGAGCTTGTCGGCGGTCAGCAGGTCCGCGTAGTCGTGGAACGTGCTCATCAGTTCGGGCAGGTTGTTGGAATTTCGCGAACCGTTGTTTGATCTGGTATCCGCTGCCTTCCGGTTTGACCTCGACGCTTTCGACGATGCTGCCGTACGTGTTGGCCCAGCTGGTGAACGCCTCCACGCCCTGCGCCTTGAGCAGGTCGGGAGCGAGGTAGCGTTGCATGTTGTACAACTCGGCCATGGAATTGGATACCGGCGTGCCGGTCGCGAACACGATGTTGCTTCCATGTCCCGCCTCGCGCAGGTACTCGCACTTGTCGAACAGGTCCTCGCATTTCTGCGCGGCGGCGACGTCCACGCCGGGCACGCTGATCGTGGTGGCGATGGCGAGGTTCTTGAACTGGTGGGCCTCGTCGACGAACAGCATGTCCACGCCGAGGTCCTCGAAGTCGATCCATTCCTTGTTGCCTTCGCCGCCGCGCAGCGCCTGAGCTTGTCGTCGACGCGCATGCGGTCCTTCTCGGCCTGTTTGACGGTCCGGTGGAGGCTTTTCTCCATTTTGCCGATCTCGTCCTTCAGCTTCTTCGCGGAGAAGTCGTTGCCGTCCGATTCCGCAATCTGGATGCTGTCGAGCATCTCCGCCTTACGCCGTTCGAAATACTTCTCACGGCGTTCGGGACTGACGTGCATGCGTTGGAACGTGTCCTGCCGGACGATGACCGCGTCCCAGTCTCCGGCCGCGACCTTCGCCCAGAAGCGTGCCGCGCCCTTGCCGGTGCCGTCGGCCTCCGTCATGGAGAGTATGTTCGCGTCCGGGTAGAGCGTCAGATAGTCCCTTCGCCCATTGATCGGTCAGATGGTTTCGGTACGACGACCATCGGCTTGGAGGCCCGGCCGAGACGTTTCGCCTCATGGCATGCGGCGACGCCGGTGAACGTCTTGCCGGCGCCGACGACGTGCGCGACGAGCGTGCCTTCTTCGGATTGCAGGATCCTCGCGACGGCTTTGCGCTGGTGCGGATACAGGTCGATGTCGGCGCTGATGCCGGGGAAGGTGAGGTAGGAGCCGTCGTATTCACGCGGGTGGATGCGGTTGAACCGTTCGTTGTACACGTCTTCCAGCATGCGTGTGCGCGCCGGGTCGGCCCACACCCATTCGGTGAACGCCTGTTCGATGGTGTGGCGCTTCTGGTACAGCAATGCGGTGGCCTGCGGGTCCCTGACCCTTTTCTTGCCGGTCGGGTCGTTCGGATCGGGTTTGGTGAGGTTGCTGGTCGTGGAGTTGAGCGCTCCGGACACGATCTCGAACGGTTGCGTCCTGCTCCGGTGCCCAGACCGTATTTGCGGATGGTTTCCTCGTCGAGTTTCGAGGCGAGCGACGTTGACCTGCCAGTTGCCGGTCGTTTCGTCGTGGCTGACCGTAAGGCTCCTCATACCGCCGTCGGTGATGTTGGGTTGGTGTTGAGTCCGAACGTGTCGATCATGAAGTCGCGGATCACCGGTCGGGATCCACGCGAGCCGAGCTACGCGGTGATGTCGTCGTGGGTGAGCCGGGCGAGGCAGCGCCTGCGCGAGCCGTTCGCGCAGGGATTGCAGGCTCTTCAACCGGTCCATGTCGGCCGGTTCGTCCGGGTGGGCGCGCATCCACGCGTTCCGCCTGCTCCTCCCCACTGTTCCAGGCCTTCCATGTCGACCATCTCGTCCAACGGTTTGAATGTCTTCTGGTTCCATGAATTGTAGCGTCCGTACCGTTTCTCGATGGTTGGGTGGGCCAGTCGGTCCACGTCGGCCGCGTACAAGTATTCGCAGGTTTCGGATGGGCACGCAGTTCCTTGGCAAGGCGAGGTAGTCGCACTTGGTTTCCTTGTAGTAGCCGTGGTCCTCCACCTCCCACAGGCTTGGATCGGTGACTTTGCGCAAGGCGTCGCGTACCGGTCCGCTTTTGAAGCCGCTGGTGTTGAGGATCGTGGCTATGGTCCTGTCGTCGATGGCTTTGGGGTCGGCCGTGACGGCCTTGTACAGCATGCGCATGGCGCTGCTGGATGCTCCCTCGTCGTCGCTTGACCAGCCGCTGTCGAAGATCGTGTCGAACAGATTGTTTCCTTGGGGCCGTTGGGCGTTCCAGTTCTTTTCGAGCAGGTCGACGCCGGGTTTGCAGTCATCCAGGAACATGCTGGCGAAGGCTCTTCTCTGTCCGCGTCCGTGTTCTTTGAGCACGTTGGAGACCCAGGGGCTTCGGCCACGGATTGGCGCGCGTGGATCGGATCGGTGGCGCTCTGCCATGCTCCCGTCTGGACGAGTTCCCTACGGCAACCTTCCACGGATGCCGGCGGCGTCATGTCCTGAAGATCGTTGTCGGCGAGCCATTGCCGGATGCGTGTCCGTTCGGGCTGGCCGACCATAGCGTGTAACAGCTCGTCGACGTGGTCGAGTTTGCCGCCCACGTCGCCGGACAGTATTCGTCCGCCGGCAGCGGTGTGCCGTTGTCCGGGTCGGTGACGATGAGATCGCCGAGCCTGTCGATGGTTTCGAGGTCATCCCCTGGTGCCGAGCAGCCGGCCGATGAGGTCGAGGTCCACGTAGCCTTCGCGGTCGAGGCTGATGGCCATCGCGTCGACGGGTTCCCGCACGTGTTCCGGCATTGAGGCACCGGTGTGACGACCCTCTTGGAGAGCATGTCTCCTTTGGCTTCGAAACCGTCCGGCCCGGTCTTTTCCAACGTGTAGAGCTGGTTGAGGCTCGGATCGGAGTTGTTCGGATCGAACACGCGCAGGTTCTCTTTGGAGTTGAGCCTGCCCCAGGATGCGACAAACCGGTCGTACGCCTCGTCGAGGTCCCTGATGCTTTGGGCTACGGTGGTGTCGGCGGTGTTCGGGTCGCGTTCGATGGCGAGCAGTCGTTCGGTCTGGTCGCGCAGGCGCAGCATGTCCCGCCATGCGCGCGTCCCCGCCTTTTCTGACGCGGGAGTGCGCGGGAACGAGCTGGCCGTCCATGTCGCCATACCAGATGTGGTCGTTGCCGTCGACCGTGTACCGCATGGCCTTTTGCACGGTCCTGTCGGGAGCGACGATCGGCTCGTTGGTGCGTTCGCCGAGCCTATCGTGCAGGCCGATGCCGTACTCTTCGAGCTGGCTGGTGAGGATGCGTTCGACCTGTCCGCCCAACCGGGTGATGTCGCTGGTTCCAGTGACGTCGATCTGCGGGCCGAATGGTCCCGGGCCGATGGTCATGGTTCCGGCGACGTATTCGGGATGGTCGACGAACAGCCTGTTGGCGGTGACGCCGTCCCGGAATTCGGTGGTGTCCTCCCATTCGGCGGACGTGTCGGCCAACGGCTCGTCGCGTTTGCGCAGGATCAGGATGTCGGAGACCACTTTGGTGCCGGCCTGCCTGTCGAACGTTTCCCTGGGCAGACGGCATGCGGCGACGAGTTCGGCCCTGCGGGCGAGTTCGCGGCGCATGTTCGACGTGTTCTTGTCGAGCGTGTACCGGCTGGTGAGCACGGCGACGAGGCCGCCGGGGCGGACCGTGTCGAGACTTTGTGTTGATGAACCAGTCGTGGATGACGGTGCCGTCTATCCTGATCGCGTCGCTGTATGGCACGTTGCCTATCGCGAGGTCGAACGCGTCCGTGGGCAGGCCGGTCCGTTCCATCCTGTTGTTGATGATGTCGTCCAATAGCGATGCCGGAATGCCGGTGAACGCGGTAGCCTGCTGGCTCGCTCTCTGGATATGTAACTGAACATAATGGTTATTTGGTGGTTGCGGTTTTGGAGACGGAGATTTTTTTAACGGTGAGTGAGCCGGCCCCCGCCGTCCTGACCGCTCCTTCCAATTGTTTCCGGCAGACGCTTCCGCGAACAAGGCGCGGAAGATGTCCGCCTTGAGCGGGCCATAGATTTCAGGAGCTGGGACGCCATCCAGGTGGCGTATTTGGCGACGTCTTCCGGAGCGACGGTGTCCCCCGTGTCCCCCTTTCCGGGGAGACGCGCCTGAATCCGGGACTCCGTGCCGTTTGTTGAGGTAGTCGGTGATTTTTTTTTTCCCCTTTTTGACGTAATTTTCCAGCACAGCCGCCTTGGTGACGAATCCCGCCAGCCTGGACGGGTTTTCCGCGATTTTCGGCGAAGTTTCGCTTCAGCGTCGGGCTTCCGCCAATCAGCATTTCCGCGCCGCCTGATTCCGCAGCGGGCGGGTGTCTCCCGCGAGGCGCCCTCAGCCGGTGTCGCAGAGGCGCGGCCCGCTGCCGTTCACGGCGTCCACCACGCCAAGCGACGATGGAGTGCTTCCCGGTAGGTGAAGCCTCGGTGACGCATTTGCTGCTGGTCGCAGTAGAGGAGGTGGCAGCAGATTTCATCCATGGCCCCCCGTTCCATGAAGGATTTCGCGTAAGAGGCCTGTTGTTCCCCAGTAGTTGCGGATTTGGCCGCTTTTGAGGTCGAAGAGTTTGCCTCAGCGCGGGACACAGAGTAGCCCTCCCCTGCCTGTCACGCGGGGCCATATTGCGGGAAGGCGCAGCGGTTTTTTGTCGGCAATGACTTCTTCCCGAGGAGCGTCCGGACCGTTTCACCGCCCAGGATGATTCTTTTCATCGGCTTTTCAGGTGTTCACACGCCCCGAATTCCGTCCACGCCTGATGAGCAGGGCTCGGCGTCCATCCGCCGGGAGCTTACGTATTGCTCGCCGTGTACAATAAATTCCGGTTCATAAGCATGCGGGATCCGGAAAGAAGCGGAATGACAACGGCCGGATACTCCGATCCCTGTGATTTATGGATCGTCACAGCATACGCAAGTTCCAGCTCATCCAGCAGTTTGTACGAATATTCCACCATACGCCCTTCATCAAATTTACCGTGATGGTCTCTGCAAAATCATTGATCTCTTCAATAATTCCGGTATCTCCGTTAAACACCCCGGTTCCTTTTGTCTATGCAGAGCCCGTATTTGCTGCGGATTTCCCATTCCAGCTGATAATTATTTTTGATCTGCATGACTTTATCGCCTTCCCCGGAAAACGATTGTCCCATGCTCCTTCTCCTTTTTTCCTGTCCGATGGCGGGGTTCAGATACATCTGTAGAATCGTATTGAGACGTTCTACCCAAGCAGCCCCTTTCCGCATAGGCGTAAGCACCTGGATATCGTATTCGCTTGCCCCCACCTGCTTGATCAGCTGCAGCGTAACGTTGATAATTTTATCTGCCTCATAACGCTTCAGGAAAAAAGAAATCCATGCTCTTGTTATCCAGGCTGACTTTTTCTCCCCGGTTAATCTTATGCGCATTGACAATAATATCACTGGTGCTTGCCTGTCGGAAAATTTTTGTCAGCATTACCGTAGGAAACATCCTCGAATCAATAATGTCCTTCAGCACACTTCCCGCCCCTACACTCGGCAGCTGATTCACATCTCCCACCAGGATCAGACGCGTGCCCGGTAGAATTGCTTTCAGAAGGGAATTCATCAGGGAAATATCCACCATCGACATCTCATCGATAATGATGAGATTGGTCTCCAGCGGATTTTGTTCATTGCGCTCAAATCCGGCATTTCCTTCCATTCCGCCATTCAGTTCAAGCATCCGGTGAATCGTCCGTGCCTCATACCCGGTGGTTTCGCTCATGCGCTTTGCTGCCCGTCCGGTCGGTGCCGCCAACATAATATCTTCTCCGGATAATTCAAAATACCGGATGATCGTATTGATCGTCGTTGTTTTTCCCGTTCCGGGACCTCCGGTAATCACGAGAACACCGTTTCTTACGGCTTCCTTTACCGCTTCTACCTGATGCTCATCTAGATCCATTCCGTCTTCTTTTCAATCTTTCGGATTCTGTCCTCAATTTCGATATCCGGAACATCAAACACAGCATTCAGCTGTGTCAGACGGTAGCGGTATTTGCCTCCATATAAAAATAGGTTGCCGCATAGATCTGCGTACTGTCTTCCACCTGGCGCATAATGATCTTGCGATCCATCGCCAGATTCATGTAATGCTGCTCGATGTGCTCCGGGTCTACCTCAAGAAGCCGGCTTGCCCGCTGCGTCAGTTCCTGCATCGGCAGATAGGTATGCCCCTCTCCGGCAGCCTGCAGCAGCACATACTGGATACCGCTTCGAATCCGGAAATCGGAATCGGTGCGGATTCCCACACGGATGCGTGATCTCATCTGCCGTGCGGAATCCGACCCCTTCCACATCATCTGCCATACGATATGGATTTTCTTTTCAGTATTCCGTATATTTCCTGCCCGTATGTTTTTTATATATTTTCACTGCAAGTGTGGTATTGATCCCGTATTGCTGCAAAAAAAATCATTGCCTGCCGGAGATCTTTTTTCTGATTCACCTGATCCGCGATTTCCATCGCCTTTCTCTGGCTGATGCCTTTGATCTCCGCCAGCCGCTCCGGTTCTTCTTCAATGATACGGAAGGTATCTGCCTTGAATCTTCGCACAATCTCTTGCCGCTAAGGCAATTCCGATCCCTTTGATCGCCCCTGGATCCCAGATACCGCTCAATTGCCACCTCATCCTGTGGTGCCTTTTTCTTCGAAACTCTTTACCTGAAACTGTCTGCCGTAAGTCGGATGTTCTGTATAACTTCCCTTTGCCTTAATGTTTTCTCCCTCGGCAATATCCGAAAAATACCCCCACACAAAGTCTCTTCTTCTTCGTTACACACCAGAACAAGTACGGTATATCCGTTGTCTGCATTTCGATAGATGATGTGATCTACATATCCTTCAATGCTCTCAAGATTCTCTTCCAAAATATGTTCCCCATTCTCTAAAAAAGAGACTGTTGTAAACAGTCTCTCCTCTTTTCTTTTGTGCTGATGTTACTACTGGCCAATATTACGTTTCATCTGCTCATACAGTGTCTGTGTATAGCTTTCTCCGATCTGATCCACCATTTCATCTGCCACCGTTTCAATTGCCTGATCCATATACAGATCTTTTTGTACTGTGACATCGTAGAATCCTCGTCATCATCCGAGGTAAATGTATCTTTCATCTGTTTGATGACCTGCTCCACAAAAAAATAAGATTCAAAATCTTTGATGACACCTTTTAATTGTTCCTCTGAGGAGTCCGATGAAATATTACTTTAATGAACTCTGAAGAGAATTGCTCTGCTCTGCACTTTTTGTCTGCATTTGCAAACCGTATAATTTGTACTGATTGATGAAATATCCATAGTATATCCCTCTTATGTAAAAGTAATTCCGAATCGCTGCCTATCGTTTCAGGTTATTTGCCGTCTCCAGCATGGAATCCGAGGTCGTGATTGCCTTGGAATTTAATTCATATGCGCGCTGTGCAATGATCATCATTTACCATCTCATCAGCAACCTGTACATTTGAAGCTTCGATGTAGCCCTGATATACACCGGTCTTCGTCAATCCTGCATTTTGTCCCTCCAGCATCGGATTTCCCGAAGCTGCAGTCGCTGCAAGTTTGCTTCCTGACATTTTCTCCAGTCCTGCCGGATTGTTAAACTGATAGATTCCAAAAGACTGGTTTAATGACACTACATTGCCGGTTGCATCTTTATAGCCAATCGTTCCATTGCTCGAAAATACCATGCTTTCCGAAGATACGCCTCTCGGCACACGAATGGTATTTCCTCTGGAATCAATACCGGAAGCCCCTCTGAGGTTGCCAGAATTGTGTTTCCATTCGAATCCTGGCTCCAGGAGAAGTTACCGTTTCTGGTGTAATATGTCTGTCCATCCACACCCCGCACGGCAAAGAATCCCCTTTCCTTCCAGTGCAAAATCGGTCGGGATCTCTGTCTCTTCACGCGCCCCCTGCGTATAGTTGGACATGGTCGCTGCCACTCTGGTTCCGAGTCCTACCTGTGCACCTACCGGTTTATTGGCACCATTTGCCGTCGTTGTCTTTGTCTGCAGTGTCTGGTACAGTAAAGATTTAAACTCGGTACGTTCCGTCTTATAACCTGTCGTATTCACATTGGACAGGTTATTTGAAATTGTATCCAGAATTTGTCTGCTGCGCAATCATTCCGGTTGCCGCAGTATAAAAAGTGATCTCATCATACGCTTCTATTTCCTCCTTGCGGTCTTTCAGCGGCTATTATACTTTACCGACATTGTTAACTGCCCGGTCAAGTGTTCCATCTATGGAAGTGATTACCTTCTGTCCTGCCTCATAGGCTCTCTGAATTGTAATCATATTTACCATCTCATTTACAACATTTACATTGGAAGTCTCCAGTGTGCCCTGCTCTATATTGGCATCTGTTGCAATCCGGTTTCCTCCCGGAAGAAGGTTATACAGATTCTCACCGTATTTTTCAAGATAGTCATAATTATCCACATCCACCATGCCGATCGTTCCGACAATCTGGTTATTCTGCATGACGTATCCCAGTTTATTCACGGTAATCGAAGCATTTGGATCCAGACGTATATAATTATTCTGACCCGGATCGCCATTCATTGCACCAGTGGCATTTAAAACATAATCGCCATCCTTCGTCACCCAGATAACCCTCTTTATTTACGGTAAAGGCTCCATCCCGCGTATACTTCACGGAAGTATTTCCCTGCTTGTCCGTGAATGCCACGGCAAAAAGCCGTTTCCTTCAATCGCAAAAATCTGTGGTGTTATCTGTCACCTTGAAATTTCCCGTGGAATAATCCGTATATACCTGTCCAATGTGAACCCCATATGTAATATCTCCAAGCTTTTTTCGGAATCCCCATGTTAGAAGAATCCTTAATGCGCAAAGACATCTCATCGGCAAAAGTACGACTCGTCGTTCCTTCTTTTTTATATGCTGTTGTGTCTGAGTTTGCCAGATTATTTGCCAGAATATCCAGGCGCTTCATTTCGTTTACCATTCCCGTATGGGCGGTATACAATCCTTTTACCATTTATGACACCTCAATTTTCACAGTTTTAATTTATATCGGCCAATGCCCTCACGATCTTTATAGACATGCGATAAAAAGTGCGCATAAATGCGCACTTTATGCATATTAATCCTCGTCTCTTTTTTCCTGCGAGGAATTCTACATATTTTCCGGTTCCGATTGCTACACAGGTCATAGGATGCTGCCAGGCTTCCCAGATCTCAAATTGCGGCATTTGCATCATAAGAGCCCGAAATTTCTACCGGCAGCACGGTCATCGCCGACCGGATAGCCTTTTTTATTCGGTACTGCCAACTCTCGGCAGCTCTTCAAGCTTTGCCGTATCATTGATATCTTTCTTGGATGGTTATCCAGCGATCCGGTGGTAATGGACACCACCGGAAAGATCAAGACCAAGTTTAATACCTTCGGCTTCCGTCTTGTTGTCAGTTTTTTTCTGACTTGTGCTTGTCCTGGGCGTGTAATATCCAGTCGTCCGATCGAGGCAGGCCCGGAGTCTTAAAAAGAACAGCGAGCATGGAAAGTGACCATGGTGGATACGGACTGGAAAGCTTACGCAGGGCGTATTTTTAAAGGTGCACCGATTACATCGGTGGAAACCACTTTCTTCTGAATGGGGAATTGTCCGAATGTAAACATCCGGGAGCTTATCGCATTTCACAAAAAGCGAGGAAAGACGGTGACGATTTCCTGGCACAACCGAAGGGCGTTTCCGAACATTGCGTCTGAACTGACCTGCCGGCAGTCCGGGTGCTCGGTTTTGAAAGGCACGCGCAGCGGATGAGCGTGGGTGAGGTATCGGATTTATGGTGATGGAGCCGTCAGTATATCCGTATCTGGGCGATGGAAGTACCATGTTAGAGACGTTGCTGTTTGAACGGCTTTGCCGCAGATGGGCAGATGGCGGCATATAGCATATGAGCTTCTGGTGCCGATGGATAACACATTCGCGATCGGGAATATTTTACAGAAACTTTGGGACAGTGGAAACGCACCATGGAAGGTGTAAATACGCCACGAACGGAAAAGGAAAAAGGATGTTTGAACATAAACAGAGGAAGAAGCACGGAAAAAAAGAAATTCTTTCCATGGTAGAAGGATATTATCAGGCGTTTCATGCGAAAAAGAAGACTTTAGGGAAGGAGACTTACTGTATGCTGCCCGCATACGATCAGGATGAGATGTATAATCTTGTGGACAGTGCGTTGGAATTCTGGTTGACTTCGGGCAGATATACGACAGTTTTGAAAGGAACTTTGCGGATTATATTGGTGTGCGTTTTGTTCGCTTGTCAATTCCGGGTCTTCGGCAAATCTGCTGGCGTTTATGGCACTGACACCTCCCACTGCAGGGAGGCGGCGTGTGAAGCGTGTGGGGATTCGAAATCATCAGGTGCGGTATCCCACCGCACGCGAATCGCTGCCCCATAGTATAAGAGCATAAAAAAGCTTGGCATCCCAGAAAATAAATCCTGGCAAAAAGGGGTTGACTGTGCAATGATGACATTGTCCCGGCGTTCCCATGAAGCAGCGCGCATTTGCGCGGTGCCCCATTTAGCCGATGATGCGACACATTTACAGTCCGGACAGTACGAAACCATTACCATGATTCCGGCAGTAGATAAGGCAGACCTCAGTACATATTATATGTCATACGGTACACTTGATGAGATGAGCCAGCAGATCAACTACGCAAACACATGGCTCTATGGAAATGATGTATACGGTGTTCCTTCCACAGCAACGACACAGGGTATCGTTTACAACAAGAAAGTGTTTGAGGATGCCGGTGTGACCGATGTTCCAAAGACTCCGGACGAGTTCATTGATGCATTAAAGAAGATCAAGGACAAGACGGATGCAATTCCGCTTTACACAAACTATGCAGCAGGCTGGACAATGGGTGCATGGGATGCTTATATCGGAAACAATGCAACTGGTGACAATACATATTTCAACCAGAAACTCCTTCATACAAAGGATCCATTCAAGGATTATGGCGATGGCACACATCCATATGCAGTATACAAGATCGCACGATGCAGTTGCTGGCAGGGACTTACCGAGGATGACATTCTGGCGACTGGGAAGGAATATTTGCAAAATTGTCCCTAAACGCTATAAAAATCCATGGTGAATTGGCTGAATTTTGGGACAGGTCATTTTTCAACTTCGCAAAGGGAACCCTCTGGTGTCGCTTCCCCGTCAATAGTAATCTGATGAATAGTAGCCTTAACAATACGTAACTTC
>VOFK01001640.1_pt1 | contig 19623 bp, 50 predicted proteins | sample 5384121 | NCBI WGS metagenome assembly VOFK01 (sample SAMN12384730, study PRJNA508395) | human gut metagenome | isolation source: healthy gut J | host: Homo sapiens
AGTTACGTATTGCTTCATCTCTGAACACATATCCAAGATGGTCAAATTCCTTAATGTCATCTGGATTTTCAATATGATTTTCTGCCATATATCGTACCATTTCACCACGAGCCATCTTGGCATATGTGCCTTTTTGTGATAAGCCTGCCACCAGACTGCTCACAAAATGAAATAGTTATATACCTGTCATCAGGTGTCAGATATTTTTCAATACATTTAGAGTATTCTTTTGAAGCCAGATTAATAATAATCCTGCTGTCATCTATAACTTCCCGATACAAATTATCTCTCCAGAAATCATACAGATTCGTGAAATCACCTATCGCTGCCTTTGCCTGCATTTTCAAGCCTATATGGTGTGATACCATCCATAGGTTTTAATACTCCATAAAATGCTGATAATATCCTCAGGTGTTCCTGCACATAATCAAAATGCCCATCTTCAAATACAGCTGGTGCCATATATTGATAAGCAATCCCTTCATATGCCAATACTGCCGGAGTAAGCTGCTTTTTTGAAAATTCATTGTCTTAATCCGTTCAATATTCTCTGTCGTAATTTTATCATTGCATTTCCACAATTTCTTTAATTCTTCTTCCGTTCTTCCCTGCATCCACCAAGAATTTCTTCTGCTTTCTCTAAAAATACCGGACTACTCATGGTATCTATGCTGTCAGTATCCACTTTCATCTTCTTTGCAGGTGATAATATTATCTTCATCAGCTTAATTCCTGTAACATTTTTTTCCGGATCATCTGCAGCTTTTACTTTGTCATTTGCCTTTATTATGATACCATTCTCATCAATAAGATATGTTGTTCTGACAACTCCCATTGACACTTTTCCATAATTTTTTCTTTTCTTTCCATACATCATAAGCCTCAATCACTTTGCGCTCAGTGTCAGATAAAAAGTGTAAATGCAAGTCCATATTTTTCCTCAAACTTCTTATGGGATGCAACAGAATCCTTGCTCACACCGAGTACAACAGCTCCCTTTTCACAAATCTGCGGATATCTTTCTGAGAAACCACAAGCCTGCTTTGTACATCCAGATGTATTATCCTTTGGATAAAAATACAGAATTACCTTCTTTCCAAGATATTCGCTTAATTTATGCAATTCTCCATTCTGATCTGGTAATTCAAAATCCGGTGCCTTTGTTCCTACTTCTAACATAACGTTTCCTCCAATCTACACATAAGCTGGTATATTATCTACTCTTACTAGAGCTCTAATGTTTCAATTATATTCTTTAATGCGTCTGCTGATTCTTTTAGCTTCAATGCTTCTTCTCCACTAAGATTAATCGGTATATCAGATTCAATTCCGTCTGCACCAACAATAACAGGCATACTTAATACAACATCATCAATCTCATATACTCCATGTATCATGTGCGATACAGGAAGTATTGATTTTTTCGTCACGCATAATTACTTCACAGATACGTTTTACTGACATTGCAATTCCATAATATGTCGCATGCTTCTTATTGATAATCTCATAGGCACTGTTTTTTGACAGCATCTGCGATTTCCTTCGTGTTTTCCTTATGGTTATAATGTCCTCTCATCTCACACATGTCACTAAGCGGAACACCGGATACATTGGCAGATGACCATGCCACAACTTCACTGTCTCCATGCTCTCCTACTATAAATGCATGCACGCTTCGGCTGTCCACTGATAAATGCTGTCCAAGCTTGCTTCTAAGTCTTGCACTGTCAAGAACTGTTCCTGAGCCGATAACTCTTTCCTCCGGAAGTCCTGACAGTTTGATTGCAACCTGTGTCAGAATATCCACAGGATTTTGCTACAACCAGAAGGATTCCTCCAAAATCTCTTTTGGTAATTTCGGAATAATGGACTTAAATATTGCCACATTCTTATTTACCAGATCAAGTCTTGTTTCTCCTGGCTTTTTGTCCTGCACCTGCTGATATAATTACAATTGCAGCATCTGCCACATCATCATAATCACCAGCATATATTTTCATTGGGCTGGCAAATGGTATTCCATGACTGATATCCATAGCCTCTCCCTCTGCCTTATTCTTATCCGCATCTATCAAAGGCAATTTCAGTGAATAATCCACTCTGCATAAGCGCAAATACAGATGCTGAGCCTACGAATCCGCAGCCTATCATAACTGCCTTTTTTGAATTTGATTTTTTCTTATTCATTCAATCATCCCTTCCTTTTTTGTTATTCTACAATTCTTTTCAAATATGTATTCATTACCTGACGACGAAATTTCGTCTCTGAATACATAACCAAAAACAGTAGGTGTAAGTAGTTTATACAGATTCATAGAATTAATTCTCGCTATGTTCTGTGCTGGTGATACTATAATTTTCATCAATAATGAAATATCTTTTTTTTAAGTTAAAAGATTATTGATTGCCCCAGCCAGTTATTTTGTCTGACTGGGGCATACTTTATTAAAATATAATTGCGTAACAAACAGTTCTATAATCTTTCAGGATTATCATATATATTTATATATTCAGCTACAGATCTGTCAAATGTCTTGATATGACCAAACAGCCAGTCAATAACATTGATTTTTTACCTGCTCCATAAACTTTTCATCTGGTCCCTCATTTTCATCCAGATAATCATAGAGTTCCTTAACAGTATGCCTGAACTCCTCATGCTTCTTTATATGTTCCTCCAAGCCTGGGTAATCAACGTCTTTCTGCAGTTTTTTCTTCTTCTTTGAACTGAAATTCTGTATATTCATCAAGATAATCAAGCATTTTAATTGCCTTTACTCTTGCATCTTCTGATTCACATGCACTCACAAACTGCTGAATACGATCAATCAGCTCCTTATGCTGCTCGTCTATTGTCTTATTGCCTGTTATTAAATTATCATCAAATGTAATTACTGTCATAAAAACTCCTCTTACAATCCACCTCATATATGTTAAAATAAATGTTACTATAATAGAAAGCTGGTACTTATATGCAAATCAAAGACCTGTCTATTTTTCCATAATCTGGATGACGCTGAATTTAAGAAAAAGTCTCGTTTGTACTCAGTCCGTCATTCATGAATATAAGAAAACGATTATATATTCTTTCAGGGGTGATGTTCCCAATAAGCTCTACCTCATTCTCAATGGTGAAGTAGAACTTGGCTCCATCAATGTTAATGGTAAAGTTCTTCGTATTACCAACATTTCCGAAGGGGAAGATTTTTGGCGAAGTTGAACTTTTTCTTAATAAAGACCGCTATAGCGGATATGCAAAAGCAAAAAACTGATGTAAAGCTTTTGAGATTGCAAAGGACTTCTTTGGTGGCAGGTGTGAAAAAACTGCTCTCATCACAGCAAAGTAGTTTTTAATATGCTTGAACTCTTTGCAAAAAGAACTGATGAAAATAAACCAACAGCTTGAAGTCCTTACCAGCGGTAATCTCAAACAGCCAGCATTGCCACATACCTATTAGAGCATGCAGATAGCAACAATCTTGTATCATTATCCATGAATAGAGAGAAGAACTGGCTCTGTATCTGAATACAACCAGACCTTCCCTTTCAAGGACGCTTTTATCACTTCAGGAGGACGGATTTATTCATCTGTCTTCAAAAGGAAATCAATCAAAATTCTTGATGCTGAGGCTTTTTACTCTATATCGAATAAACTAGTCTTCTTATTCGCTTAGTTCTTCAAAAACATCTTTACCCAATCCACAGATTGGACATACCCAATCATCTGGAATATCTTCAAATGGTGTTCCAGGTGCAATTCCTCCATCTGGATCTCCTACCTCTGGATCGTACACACATAACCATGGTCCCATACATATTTCTTCATAATAAAAATCTCCTTTTCAGATTCTGTTTTATTTATCTTATGTATGTATTATAGTATTTAGGCAAACCATATTCCGTAACATATGTTACCAAATTGCATAAATATTCTAATTTTTTTTCTACTTCTTCACTTTTTCTTACTGCACCTTTGACCGAAATATACATGCTAATGCACCCACTGCCCAATATTTATGAGTTTTCACGATTTCACCTCCAAATTCATTCTTATCTCTTATATCTGTGACGCATGATATACTTCGTGCTGTCCTTGGCAAACTCAGTATTTAATTGGTCTTGTATGTTTTGTAAATCCATATATATGCTCCTAATCCAATTTGTGCAGACGGTCTGCATAAATTCATTTTATTTAATCTAGTGATTACGAATGTCCGATAGGTGGTCACTAATCGGACACTTATCGGATACTATTGGTCATTTACTGGTCACTACTGGTCACTTATCATATATTAGTGACACCTACTGGTCACTTTTAAATAAAAATGACCAGCACTGACCACTATCTCTATTCCAATATTGTATAAATGGTATTTGTATTCTCTCCAACTTTTTCAATCTTGCCGGATTTTATTAATTTCTCTAATAAATTTCTTGCACCTGTTCTAGACTTGTAATTGCACAAATCCATAACCTTCTGCGTTGAAATATTTCCATTCTGTCTGATATACTCTAATATTCTTTCTTCTTTCGACATTGACTTTAGTTCCGCTTGGTTGTATTTTCATTTCTAATATCTGCCGCACCCGGAATATAAACAACCTATCCAACTTCCAGTTTTAATGTCACTCTATCTGAACGCTCTGAAAAATCAAACTCCGGTTCTTTCCAGTTACCTGCCATACTTACCAGTCCTCATCAAGCTCTTCCATCGCATCATCTACACCATCAGCATAGTCCTTATCTTTTCTGATATCTGTCCCAGTCATAATCTCCATCATCATAGATAGAATCATATCCGCTATCATAAAAGCATATGGATTGCTCTTATTGCTAGAAGAATGACTCTTTGTCGAATAACTGCTGCCAGATGCTTGTTTGTTGTCACATTCTGCTTTTAATACACTTTGGTTCACTTGCTTCACCGATTGCACCAATGATGTAAAGCGACAAAAAAGGACGCAGGATTTTCTCCCACATCCTCACATCTATCTGGCTTTATCTGTCTTTTCTCTTTATGTTATGACTTTTACTTTTTATCTGTGTAATTCCAGAATAATATATGTTTTATAATTATATTCACCCAGCTTTTTTCCTATATAGATATCTCTTTTTTTCAAACTCGTTAACATCAATAGCTTTAGAAAAATAATACCCTGAAATACATCACATCCCAGCTTTGTCAGATTATCAACCTGCTCTTCTGTTTCAACCCCCTCTGTAATAATCAAAAAGATTAAGCTCCTTTGCCATTTTTATCACAGAAGCAAGTATTATGCGGCTTTTTCTTAACATTCTTAGTCTCTTTTTATAAAGCCCATATCAACCTTTAATACATCAACATTAATATCCTTTAATGTATTAAGCGATGAATAACCGCTTCCAAAATCATCCATTTCAAGTGTGAATCCTGCTTTTTCTTAGTTCTTCCAGCTCTCCCATCAGATTAGGTACATCTGACATAATCGTAGTTTCTGTGATTTCAATTTTTTTAGATTAGATGGTTCTATATCATATTTTTTTTTTTTATAAGACCTGCAAATGTGTTAAATATATCAATATAATAAAAATCCTTAGGAGATATATTTACCGATATGCTCATATTGATACCAGCTTTCTTCCACTCTCCTAACTTAGCCGCTGCCTGCTCCCAGATATATCTGTCAAGTCTGCTTATGAGCCCAGACTTCTCATATACAGGTATAAAGTCTATTGGTGAAATAATCGTTCCATCTGGCTTTATTCTTCTTACTAAAGCTTCTGCACCTGTAAGCCTCCTTGTTTTTGCAGAAATCTGTGGCTGAAGATACATCTTGAACTCACCGGCTTTTTATAGCATCATCAAATTCATCAACTATTGTCTTATATTTAATAGCAGCTTCAAGCATTGTGTCATCATAATAAGCAATAAAGCTATGTGTATCATCCTTAATCGAGGCTACTGCAAATGAAGCCTTGTCACATAAATGATAATGATTCATTCATATTATCCAGTCCTGTATATCCCAAAACAGACTCTGACATTATATACTGAATCAGAAAGCACATTCTGTAATGTCTCCCTGCATTCATAAAGATATTCTTCATTAAATGTATCTTCATCTGCAATCACTACGAAATGATCTTCACCAACTCTTCCGTATAAATATCCATCTACCGCATATTTTTTTATTATATCTGCCTGCTTAAGCAATATTTCATTACCTTTTTTCTATTCCAAATATTTCATTAATAAGCTTGAATTCTGCTATATCTGAATAAATGATAAGTCTGTTCTTTTTTTCTTATCTGGCAGTTCTTTCATTTTTCTGCATAAGATGCTCGGGATTGCATAATCCAGTAAGCTTATCATGTCCGGCCTCATGTCTTTTTATCCTTGTCTATTTTTATAGTCATATACTGAAACACTATTACTGCTAATAATAATGCTACTACAATTCCTGTTATCATACGTTTAACCTTCTGCCATCCAATCTTTTTTTCCCTTCATTAACCGCTTGTTTTCGTACATGCGGCTGTCTGCACGCTTAGTAAGCTCTTCCATAAGATAATAATGCTCTCTTGTGCTTATTTCACATCCCTTGGCATATGAAATCTTAATATTGTTTTTTTTCATTGTAAACATTTATTTTTCTTTCAAGACTATCCAGAATCTGGTGTATCTCTACTGCATTTGTCTTCTCCAGAATAACGCAGAATTCATCACCACCTATACGGTACGCACTAATACGTTCATTCTGCATGCCTGCAAGTATAGCTGAAAAGCTCTCAATATATCTGTCCCCCATCTCGTGTCCAAGAGTATCATTAACTCTTTTCAGATTATTAAGATCAAGCATTATAACTCCCACTAAAAAAGTATCATCTGCATTATTAAGTCTGTTTATATGATTCTGGTATGCCAGCTTGTTATTAATCCCTGTTACATCTGTATAAGCCATACTGTCAACATCTGCGTTTATCCTTGAACTGACAAAAGAATACAGCAAGTATGATTATATCAAGAATCAGTGCTGTACACGAAAGAATCCTCGGAAGCATTTCGTTATGTTTTAGCACATAAACAGTAATATATATCTGTATAGCTATCAATATAGTCATCATGACACTCATTCCAAGGAGTAAGCTTTTAATATATTTCCTATTAGACATAATTCTCTCCTTTACATCAGGCAACTATAATACGCTTAACATACTCCTTAGCAAGCCCTATTTTAATATCCTTAATAACTACTACATAATTTCCATTGATTTCAGATAGTACACTTATCTTACTACCCACAACAAATCCAAGCCTTTGAAGCCTGTGTACCATATCTTTGTTTCCAACAATTCTCTGAATTATATATATTTTGTTTTTATCTGCAAGATTTAGTGGCATAATCAAAAATCTCCTGTTTAATGTGTCAATAGGTTAGCATCTGCTAACTTCGCAGATAGAATTATATCATCCTCTTTTTTATCTGTCAATAAAAAACACCATACCTTTTTCCTACGTTTTTATTAAAATACACCTGTTTGATTCACTTATCCTGTTGTTGAAATATCTTTTGTAAAAGTAAGAGCATGATAACAGATAACTCTGCAACTAATGCAAATAACATGCTATATTATTCCCATAAAAAATAAGAGATATCATATCAAAATGATATGATACCCCTTATTTTCATTACATTATTTAATTATTATCAGATTAGTTATTACCACGATTATCAATCTTGGCAATATCAACTATAGATAATTCCTGATTATTGAATGCATGCTCAAGACTTGATATAAGTGCATGAGCTGTATCAAGACTTGTAAGGCAGTGAACGCCTGTCTCGATAGCATATCTTCTTATAAGGAAACCATCCTTTGCTCTCTCAATACCATTTTCTGGTGTATCAATTACAAAGGTCAATCTTATGCTCTAATATAAGGTCAAGAGTGTTGGAGCTTCCTGTCCAATCTTATTAACCTGAATAGCGTGTACGCCATTTTTCTTTAAGAACCTTAGCTGTACCTCTTGAAGCATATATCTTGTATCCAAGTGCTTCGAATCTCTGTGCTATATCAATACCGTCCTGCTTATCCTTATCTGCAAGAGTCATAATAATCTGCTTATGCTTTGGAAGTCTTATTCCAGCTCCCTCAAATGCCTTGTAAAGTGCCTCATCAAAAGCTCTTAGATATACCAAGGCACTCACCTGTAGACTTCATTTCTGGTCCAAGACTGATATCGGCACCTCTGATCTTCTCAAATGAGAATACAGGCATCTTAATAGCATAATAATCTGCTGCCTTCTGAAGTCCCGGCTCATATCCTAATTCCTTAATTGTCTTACCGATAATAACCTGTGTTGCAAGCTTAACAATAGGAATACCTGTAACCTTACTGATGTATGGTACTGTACGGCTTGAACGAGGGTTAACCTCTATTACATATACCTGGTCATTATATACGATAAACTGAATGTTAATCATGCCCTTTACATGAAGAGGCTCTTGCAAAAGTCTTCCTGTATAATCTTCAATCATGTCTACAATCTTAGGTGATATAGACTTAGCTGGATATACTGAAATACTATCACCTGAGTGAATTCCGGCTCTCTCGATATGCTCCATGATACCAGGAATGAGAATATTTTCACCGTCACATACAGCATCTACTTCTATTTCCTTACCCATAAGGTACTTATCAACAAGGATTGGGTGATCCTGCTTAATTCTGTTGATGATGTTCATGAATTCAACTACATCTTCATCAGATACAGCAATCTGCATACCCTGTCCACCAAGTACATATGAAGGTCTTACAAGTACAGGATAGCCAAGTTCATTGGCTGCCTTTAAGAGCTTCATCAACTGTGAATACAGTCTGTCCCTTTAGCTCTTGGAATCTGTGTCTGCTCAAGAATCTCATCAGATAAGCTCTCTATCCTCAGCAGCATCTACATCTTCTGCCTTAGTTCCAAGAATAGGAACCCCATCTTCATAAGTGCTTCTGTAAGCTTGATAGCTGTCTGTCCACCAAACTGTACAACTGCACCATCCGGTTTCTCAAAATCTACGATTGATTCAACATCTTCTGCTGTAAGTGGCTCAAAGTAAAAAGCTTATCAGCAATATCAAAGTCAGTAGAAACTGTCTCTGGGTTATTATTTATAATAACTGTCTCGAAACCCTTCTTTTTTGAATGCCCATGTACAATGAACTGAACAGAAGTCGAACTCGATACCCTGTCCGATTCTGATTGGACCAGAACCAAGTACAAGAACCTTCTTCTTATCCTTAGTCTCTACAGCTTCATTTCTCACTGCCATATACTGAATAATAGTATGGTGTTGTAGCTGCGAACTCTGCCGCACACGTATCAGCCATCTTAAATGCTGCATGTATATTATACTTGTCTCTTAATTCCTTGATTTCTCTTTTTCTGTGTGACCTGTTAAATGCCGATAACATTGTCAGGGGAATTCAATTCTCTTAGCTTCTCTTAAAAAGGCTCTCTGTAAGAGGTCCTCTTCTTAAGAGCATTCTCCATATCAACAATAATCTGGAGCTTATCAATAAACCATAAGTCTATCTTAGTAATATCATGCATCTTTTCAGCAGGAATATTTCTTCTTAAACCTTCAGCTATCTTCCAGATTCTTCTGTCATCAACTACAGCAAGTTCTTCTAAAAGTTCCTCATCTGTAAGTCCTGTAAAATCGTATGACATAAGGCTGTCAACATGCTGTTCAAGAGAACGTATAGCCTTCATAAGACCACCCTCGAAGTTATCAGAAATACTCATAACCTCACCTGTAGCCTTCATCTGTGTTGTAAGTGTTCTCTTTAGCAGAGATAAACTTATCAAATGGAAGTCTAGGTATCTTAACTACACAGTAGTCAAGTGCTGGCTCAAAGCTTGCATATGTCTTTCCTGTAACTGCATTCTTAATCTCATCAAGTGTATAACCAAGTGCAATCTTAGCTGCAACCTTGGCAATAGGATTAACCTGTAGCCTTAGAAGCAAGTGCTGAAGAACGGCTTACACGAGGGTTAACCTCGATAACGCAATACTCAAAGCTGTCAGGATTAAGTGCATACTGCACATCACATCCACCTGTAATGCCTAATTCATCAATAATTCTTAATGCAGATGTTCTAAGCATCTGATATTCCTTTATCTGAAAGTGTCTGTGAAGGAGCAACTACAATACTATCACCTGTATGTACACCAACTGGGTCAATATTTTCCATATTACATATAGTTATGCATGTTCCGTTGCTGTCACGCATTACTTCGTATTCGATTTCCTTCCAGCCAGCAATACAACGCTCAACTAAAACTTCGCCAACTCTTGAAAGTCTTAATCCATTCTCAAGAATTTCTCTTAATTCCTGCACATTGTTAGCGATACCACCGCCGCTTCCACCAAGTGTGTAAGCAGGACGAAGAACAACCGGATAACCAATCTTAGCTGCAAATGCTTCGCCATCCTCAACGTTGTTAACAACTAATGATGGAGCACAAGGCTCACCTATCTTTTCCATTGTTTCTTGAACATAAGACGGTCTTCTGCTTTCTTAATTGTAAGTGCAGTTGTACCGATAAGTTTTACGTTATGTTCCTCAAGGAAACCTGTCTCTGCAATTTCCATTGCAAGGTTAAGTCCTGCCTGTCCACCAAGTGTAGGTAAGATGCTGTCAGGCTTTTCCTTTAATATAATCTGCTTTAATGCTTTTACAGTAAGAGGTTCGATATATACTTCATCAGCAATATCCTTATCTGTCATGATTGTAGCAGGGGTTCGAGTTAACCAGTACTACCTCAATTCCTTCCTCTTTTAAGAGAACGGCAAGCCTGTGTACCTGCATAGTCAAACTCCGCTGCCTGTCCGATTACGATTGGACCTGAACCTATAACTAATACTTTCTTAATACTCTCAATTCTTTGGCATTGTCTTAGTCCTCCTTCTTCATCATATCCATAAATCTGTCAAAAAGATACGCTTTTTTGTATCCTGTGGTCCTGCAGGCAGGCTTCTGGATGGAACTGTACTGTGAATATATTCTTACCAACATATTCAAGTCCCTCATTAGTCTTATCATTAACATTTCTCAAATGCAGGTACTGCAACCTTACTGTCTAATGTCTTTCATCTACAACATAACCATGATTCTGTGATGATATATAACATTTGCCAGTCTTTAAATCCTTAACAGGATGGTTAGCACCCCCCTGTGTCCGTATTTTAAGTCTGTGAGTATCAGCTCCTGTAGCAAGTGCCATAAGCTGATGTCCAAGACAGATTGCAAATATTGGTACATTGCTGTTATACAGCTTCTTTATCTCTTCGATTATCTCTACACATTCCTTAGGATCTCCAGCACCGTTTGATAACATAATACCATCTGGATTAGATTCAAGAATCTCTTCTGCCTTTAGTATACGCTGGATATACTGTAACCTCACAGCCTCTGTCATTAAGAGATCTTAGCAATATTCTTCTTAGCACCAAAGTCCATAAGTGCAACCTTAGGTCCTTTTCCTGAAGAACATACTTTTTCTGAACATGTAACCTTTCTTTCTTACAACGCCCTTAACACTGTACTCCTTAATCTTAGGAAGTACTTCATCAAGATTATAGTTTTCGTTAGTTGTAATCATTCCGTTCATAGTACCCTTTTCTCTTAATATCTTAGTAAGGGCTCTTGTATCTATTCCACAGATACCTGGTATATCATTATCTAGAAGGAACTTCTGTATAGGGGCTTCACTTCGGAAGTTACTCGGCATTCTGGAAAGTTCTCGGACAATATATCCATCTGGCCATGCTTTCTGGGATTCCATATCCTTATAGCACACTCCGTAATTACCGATAAGAGGATATGTCATTGTTACTGCCTGTCCTGCATATGAAGGATCAGTAACACCTCCAGATATCCTGTCATAGATGTGTTAAAGACAATCTCACTAATAACTTCACGGGTCGAACCTATGCTGGTTCCTTCAAAGAGACCGTTCCATCTTCAAGTATCAAAAATGCTTTCATGAATGCCACCTTAATTCCTTTCGTTTATTTAATTTAATCATATGCCAAGAGGCGCTAAAATGACTGACTTTTGCAGCAAAAAAAAAGACACAAAAATGCCTTTTTCTCTCAAACTTTACAATATGTTACCATAATTAAATGTAATTTTCAAGCAAATATTTATCTATATATTGCATAAAAAATACATACCTAAAAAAACAGCCCCCAAAACAGGAGGCTGTCATCTATAATCTTCTGTTATATCATCTCGTTCTTGAGATTCCTTCTCTGCTTACTGACCACACCTGAATACACTCTTTATCAGACTTATTCATCATATTTTCCACCAATGTATTATTATTCTTTCCAAACCAGTTCTTTGCAAGAGCTTCTGCTGCGGGATTAATCAATGATTTAAGATATGAATTAGAAGAAACTTTTTAAGACACAACTTTTTCTTCTTCTTCCATTGAGCATATATTGTCATTATTACCGCCATCATCTTCAACAAGCTTCAGAAACTACATCCTTATTTTCGTACTTTTTGTACCTTTTCCATCTTCTTCAGTGTTCCATGAATCAAAAATCATATCCAGGTCTTAGTGGCGGATCCGGAAGTTCATTCTCTTTCTCATATCCTGTGATAATTGTAGAACCGGCATCATATCCACCATTAGAATCAATATTAATATTGTATATATTCTCTTTCCACACAGCTGACATATCAACAACTGCCCCAAGCTTATCAGCCAGATTAAGCTTTTCCAGGCACGCCGCCTTCAACATATGTGCCGTCTTCTGTTTCCCAGCCTAAACCTGTCCAACCGGTAAGACTATATAGCTGCGATACACACGGAAGCTCATCTTCTTCATCATATGTATAGAATCTGCTGTAATAACCTTCATCCTCATACCAGTCCCAGTCTGAATTATCAATAATCTTCATCATCTCACTTGATTCTTCCGGCTTATTGCAATACAGATGTACTTCATAAAAAATCGGCTGCCATATCGCATACAGAACAGCCTTTCCGCTATCATCAGGCGTCAGGTCAACAACAGACATAGTTGAATAAAAACTTTCCTGTATCATCACTTTTCGTATTCCAGCCAGACAAATAATACCTCTTTTCTTGACAGACTGCTTCCTTTAAGTCTGATTCTGCTGCCAAGCTTTGATGTAATATTCTCCATATAACCGGTAACCTCTGCGTCTGTGTTATTATCAAATGTAATTATATAATCCCATATAGCATAGACAGTCACATCTTTGTTATAATCACTCAGATCTTCCGGTTCTAATATGCCAGAGTCACCATATCTGTCAAAGGACCATCCGGTAAATATAAGTCCATTATCAGCAGATGCACCCTCAGTAAAAACCTGTCAGTTCATCCCTCTTCCATAATAAGCATCCTCATCATCCGGAAGATAAGCTTTAATGCCTCTGTCAGCTGCAACTCCTGCGCTATAATGAACTGTAAATGTCTGTCTTTCCCATATTGCTTTGATAACAATATCTTCTTCCGTATAAGCCCCTATTTCAACCCGAATGCCATTCTTTCCATAATCAGTATGCCATCCTTTGTCTCCCTGAAACTTCCCAGCCTTTCAGAATATATCCATCCCTGCTTACCGCACCAATTCTTACATATGGTGTAACTCCTACACAGTCATAATAATTAGATGTTACCGCATCTGCTTTTGGGCACAGATGCCTTATAATCAATAATAGTATGGTATTCTCCATAACGGTCAGCAAGATATTCCCCAATTCTCAGATCATCATTCCATTGTCCGGCATTATCCCCCATTATCAATCTGTGACTGATAATATATCTTATCACATGTTCCTCCACCAAGATCAATAGTAATATTATGATGAACCTTATACTCGTCTTCCGCTGCATATGATATCACCGCCCAGCCAATAACCAGTATACCTAATAGTACAGCTGCTGCTGTCAGGCGCTTTCTTTCCATGTCTGCTTTTCATATTACAATCTCCTTATGAATAATCCTCATTCACGTCCAGCGTCCATAAGAAAATGCATACATCAAAAAAACATGCGTGGTATTATAAATTCCTTTTGCTATAATTATGATACCATGCATGTTTATATTATTCAAATATTTTTTACACTTTAATAAACATTTAATCTTTTATCTCAACCTGGCCAATATATTTCCATGTACTTCCTTTATCAGATGACTGATATTTTGCCGCCGTTTTTCCATCATTGTAAACAGCATTTTTGCCCCTGGGTAAGATATATTGTTATAATTCCGGTAGAATCTACAACTGGTGTAAGAGCTTCCTTATATACATCGCCCCATCTTAACTGTTCTGAAGAATCTGCACCGTTTTTCCCGGAATCAGTTTTAGTTTCAGTCTCCTGCCCCTGTGGATTTGCAGCTGAACTGTCAAGTTCCTGCTCCTCAAGCATTACCTTTGCAAATGTTTTACCACCATCATCTGTCTTATAAAGATTACTATCCATACCTTCAACATAATCATAACAGAAAAAGCCGACATCTGATGACACATACACGACACCCTTAATTAGATTAGTAGCAGGTCCGCTTCCAACTATGTCCCAGCTTTTTCCCCACCATTACTTGTGCTGTATATCCTTGATGATTCATTAGTATCATTACTCTTTGCATATCCGCAGACAATCACCCCATTGTCAGAATCAAAGAATTTTACATAATAATAATCAGCCGTATATATCTTATCAAGTTCACATGTTGTCCAGTTTTCACCTTTATCATCCGAATAAACAACAGTAACCGGAATTTTAGTGTTATTAACTGTCTTTCCTCCATACACAAAAGCAGTTTTTTCTGTGGTTATCATATAACTGCCTTCTTTAAGTGTTGTTGAACTGTTAGGCTCATACAACAGATAAGAATAAGATACAGGAACCGAAATATATTTTTCTCTATCATAAGTGACAAGAAGTGAATTATCCTTTATTGAATAATTAGCAAGCTGATCCTTGTTAGAATTACTTGTAATCTCTGTATCTCCGCCTGAATCAATTCCCTGCTGTGCATAATACTGTTTCAGTCCATAGTCTTCTGAACTCATGACTGAAGTAACATAAAAGCTTCGCAGTATTATCATAGTTGTTATCAAGATAAAATGAAACCACCCACTCACATTTTATTCTTCCGTCATCCTGAATACCTTCCCATGAAGAAAAATAATCCGAATTAAGATTCTGCGGAATAACCCAGAAGGACAGCAGAACAGTATTGCTTGAAAGGTCAAGCACGCTTACTGAATCAATACCTGATTTTACAATATACTTTGAATATGGAACATATTTCTGTCTGTACTGTGAGATATATTTTTCGAGCCATTTAGTTCCAAGCCCCACCATATCCGGATTAGTAAAATTAGACACATTATCATTATCATAATCAGATACATAATCATCAGATACAACATTCCACTGATCATCAATTCTTATTGAAAATGTATAACGTGATTTAATATCCAGCTTATTTTTCCTGATATTTAGATACATAGCTGTATACAAACACCCCTATGACAAGAAGACTGAATATAACCAGAACTGCATATGTAATTATTTTTTGTCTGAAATCTTCTGCTTTTCTGATACATAATCGTCCTCCTGCTTTAATTAAAATTCTCTTTTTATTATGCATTGCCTCTCTTATTATCACACGATAATACTTATACCACCACAGAAAATACATTGCGCCTGCTCCAACAAGAAACATAACACAGACAACAAACGGATGTATTGCATATATCCAGCTTGCTGCAATTCTGCCATTAAGCACAGGCAGTCCATATGCAAGTATTACACATATAGCCATTATTGTGCCATTAAGGACACTTCTGTTTTCGTACACACCTCTGAAATGGTCAAATGTTATAATTGCCATCATCTCACCCACAGGTCTTGCACATGCTGTAACAATGCACAACATAAGTGCATTAAATACCGGTTCTCCAAGTATTATAAGTATAATAAAAATAGAATACAAATTCTGTTACTATCTTATATATAAATTTCCCCAGAAAATTCATATACGGACTAACAAGCATTACACGAATCATAAGATAATCCCTGTCACCCATTGCAAATATTGTTGTATTAGCAAGACTTCCACATATAGTTGAAAGCTTATTATAAACAGATATATTATAGAAATATCCTGATGAATCCTTATTAGTGGGAAGAAATATGCAAGTATTGTATAGGGAACATATATAAGAAGAATTACATACATGAACTTTCTTATAAATTCCCATGCAAGCATAAATATCTGTGCCATAGTTCCAACGATAGCCCTGCTTTTTTGATTTTTCACCAAAAGCATCATCCTTCACCAGTTTCCTTATTACAGGAAAACTCTTTATCATCTTAATTCCTGCCTCTGTTCCCTCATAATATCGTAATATTTTCTCAGCAAACAGCTTTCTAAATAATTTCATTGTCTGCCTCCCCAAGTATGTCTAATACAGCTTCTTTTTATCTCTGGAATCTGCATAGTTTCATGTGATATAGGATTGAGTTCACCATTGTTAAGAACCAGCACATCCTTTGATATTCTATGTGCAATATCCAACAAACCTGTTGATATAAGAATTATATGGTCATTCTTATATTCATTAAGAACTGAAAGCATATCATCAATATATTCATCAGTACAATAATCAAGTGCCTCATCAAACATCATTACATATGGTTTCTGAATAAGAAAAGCTGCTAACTGAAGCCTCTTCTTCTCCTCAAAACTGTAATCTGCAATATGTCTGTCTCTTATCAGCCCTGTAAGCTTCACTTTATCAAGATAATATTCAGGCTTTTTTCGCTGTTCTTATTCATATCACAGAGCATACTGATAAACTGATATCCTGTAATAAGCATAGGCAGAACACTCTGCTTTGCAGCAAAGAAAAGCGTGCACTTCTCCTTAGTCTCAACAGTGCCTGAGTCCTACAGCAATATCTCCTGCGATACACTCAAACAGAGTTGTTCTTCCTGCTCCTGCACCGCCAAGAACCTGATATATATTTCCTTCTTCAAATGTATATTCAATATCAGTAAGAATTTTCGTTCTTACCAAAACTTTTCTTCAAATGATTCAAATGTAACATTTATAAATCTCCTGCATCCAATGTGTCATATCATTATATTACATATTTATTTGGTTTGTAAACCTTCAAAACCTTATTATATTGCATTTATTCAGCAACAATGATATAATCTTGAAATATTTTGCTAATAATATAAAAAAAAATGTAGAGGTGTACAGTATAGAAAGATTTTTTTAAAAGAAAAGGCTGGAGAATATGCTTTGCAGCATATATATTTATATACCTTCCATGGTTTTCAACTCTTGAAAAAGTAATTAACAGTGATTATCCCGGGCTTCATATCATCAATATTCCTTTTGATAATATGATACCTTTCTGTGAATACTTTATAATTCCATATGTATTATGGTTTTATATGTGGTTGCAGCTTGCATATATATATGTATTTTAAGGCAGATAATAAAAGAATTCATACAGTTTGCGTTATCACTCATAATCGGTATGTCACCTCTCTTACTATATGCATGATATACCCTAATGGTCTTACATTAAGACCTGATTATATCCCTGATAACTTTTTGTGGAAAGATAATCAATGCACTATATACAATAGATACTTCAACAAATGTATTCCCAAGTATACATGTATACAACTCACTGGCAGTTAATTTTGCATTACTGCGTTGCAAAGCTTTAAAAGGACATATAATAACAAAGACATTATCTTCCATTCTTTTGCATCCTTATATGCCTTGCAACCGTATTTTTAAAGCAGCATTCTGTAGTCGATGTAATCGGAGCAATAATTCTTTATATCGTTCTTTACATTTTCATATATGTTATTGACTACAGCTGTTTAAAGAAAGCTTTAGTGGATTCTCTTTAAACATTTTGAAAGAAAGTTCTATAAGAAGAACTACAACAAACAATACAATCAAGAATTGAGCCAACGGCGTCCCATCTGTAATTGTTCATGTAGACAATCAGTGGGGTGCCGATTCCGCCTGCTCAACAAGTCCTAATGTACTTGCCGACCGCACATTCACATCCAGCCTGTACATCACAGCATCCTTAAACTGAATCTTTAAGCTCAGGTACTGCCACATACCGTAATCTTGCTATAAATCCGTTCCTGCACATTTGCACGCATTCCACGCCGCCATGTTCCAGTTGTCAACTGCAACTGTGAATCTCTTTGTCAGAAGTCCAATACTGCACATCATCATTGTAAGCACTCCGGCAAAGCTGCCAGGTCCCGTAACCCTTATAAATATAAGCCCATACACATACACAGGTACAGTTCTTATTGCCATAACAACAAGCCTGCCAATAAAAAGCCATAGGTGCTGGAATGAATTTTCTCGAATTAATCAATGTAAGTATTACTGCAAACACTGCTCCGGCACATGTTCCCGCAACTGCGATTGCAATAGTTTCAAGCATAATATACATAACGCCACTCTTTCCGGTCATAAACATGTATTCCCAGTCCGGATGTGTAATTCCGTGCATAATCGCACCAACAACCTTAATGCCAAGCTTTGATGTTGATACATCTTTAACTGCACTGAGACTGTATACAAAAAGTGCCATGATACATACACTTATAATCACATTTGCAGTTGTATTTTCTTAATACGTCCATCAAGATATGCTTTCAGGAATGTACTTATTCCCCTCAATCACAAGCACTGCGACAAAAAGCATAACAAGAATCATTCCAACCCTGCTGTATTCACGCCAGCTTATCTTTTCATTAAGCAGTAGTCCTATTCCACCTGCACCTACATAGCCAAGTATTGCCGCATGTCTTATATTAGCTTCCAGTACATAAAGCGAATTGCTAAGATATCCCGGCAGCAGTTCAATAATAACTGTCCGTGAAAATGCTTTAAATTTTCCTGCTCCCTATAGCTGTAACTGCTTCATATGGCTTTTAGTGTCAGGCCTTCAATATCCTCACCACCAATTCTTGTCATTACAGCCCATGTCGATACAGCTATTGCAATAGTTCCTGCTGCCGCACCAAGCCCCCATATAAATGTTGCTACAAGTGCAAGTATAAGCACAGGTATTGTTCTTACACACTGTACAATAACTCTCACCACAATCCTTACATATGATTTCTTAATAAGATTGCCTGCATATAAAAATGCAGTAAAAAGTCCAAACACAGCACCTATAAATGTACTCCGCATTGACATCTGCACAGTCTTAATAAGTGGTTCAACAATCTTACCACAATATCCTGTATCCGGTGGAAACATTCTTTTATGAATAATACAGCCTGACTGCCTCTTTTATAATTACATTCATATCAAAGCCTGTTACAGCAAAAACAGAATATTATTATAAAAAAGCATTACCAGTGCCGTAATTCTTTCTGATAACCTTCATTCTATTCATGCTTTTCATACGCACCACCATATATGAATTCAATATTCTCATCTGTTACCTCTGACGACTTTTTATCAAGTACAAGTCTGGGTCACACTCCTATAATTCTGTAGCAATACGTAACTGAACGAAGTACAATG
>VOFK01001837.1_pt1 | contig 19618 bp, 19 predicted proteins | sample 5384121 | NCBI WGS metagenome assembly VOFK01 (sample SAMN12384730, study PRJNA508395) | human gut metagenome | isolation source: healthy gut J | host: Homo sapiens
GACATGGCGAAGATCAAGCAAGGTTTGGCTTGTTAAATAATGGAATTACCATAGTGGCTAAAAAAGTATAACCCCTGTGGCCAATGATCAAATCGAAATATATGATTATCAAATTGTGAATGGGTGTCAGACAAGTTACGTCTTGTTTGATAATAGGGATATCCCTAAGAGATGATTCCTTTGTTATGGTAAAGCTTATTGAAGTCACAAATGAGGATGTTTCTGATCGAGTTATTTATACAACAAATCGTCAAACAGAAGTGAAATCTGAAGCTTTTTGTTGCTACGAAGCATTTTCATAAACGTCTGCAAGACTATTATGATGCTGTCTCCAATCCGTATCGTCTTTACTATGAGCGCCGCTCTAAACAGTATGACTTAAATGATGGTATTAGCAAAAATAGAGTTATTACCCTTACGCAACAGATTCAATCGTATTTGGCGATGTTCTTGAATGAACCTCATAGTACTCATCGCTATTATGGCGAACTGCTTCGTGCGTATGATAATAATCGGCTATTCCTTGATACAGATGATTATGAACCATATTTCTGTGCAGCGTATTTTAGCTATTATGTTGATGCACAGATTCGAAATAATGCTTTGGATAGAAAATATAAGAAATTTAAGTTCCACTTGATTTGTGCTATGCGTACACTAATTGCGGGTAGTGCAGTTGTATTTGGTCAGGCTCGGCAACAACAGAAAATTTGCAAGAAATTGTGGGAAGTTATGAAAAACGATGCTGATATGAAGCGAATGCTGGATGCTGCCGTAACGTGCTTGGATAGTGCGTGTAGTGAATGTCCGGATATTCCTGTTTCTGAACAACATCGCTCAAAAGAAATAACCGTTGCTATGATTAGTGTTGCCGAACGCCAAACAAAGGCTGCTAAGGATAACGCATTTTTGAAAAAAGGAGATATTGTCCATTGTACTGTAACTGCTATTAAACCGTATTCAGTTGATGTTATCATAAAAACTGATGACGCTCGCAACTGTGGCTCGATTTATATTTCGAGAATAGCCAAACAATATATTGAAGATATACACGATTTCATGTCCATTGGACAGATATTCCAAGCAAAAATCATAAATGATAACTTTTACGAAAAGCCCTGGGGATGGGAACTTAGTAAGATATTCTGATTGGTAGGTATTCAAGAAAGCTTACGCACGGATGATATTTAGCAGACACGCGAACTTATAATATGAGTATGGGGGACTGACGCTTTTGGTCAAGGGGATATTACGTAGATCTAGTAGGCCGGAGTAAAAAGCAGATAGTGGCGTATATTCAAGCATCAGTTTGACGAAAATCAGATAGCGGATCAAATGAGCTTGAAAGAGTTCATTGACCCGTTTACGGGCCGCAAGAATACCAAGGCATAAGTAAAACACCCCTTAAGGGGTCCAGCCACGAGTCGGCAATGCAGTTGGCCGAACCGTTCGAGGCCCCTTGAGGGGCAGAGTTTTTCGTAATATGTTCTTCTAGGGCTTGATTTACCGATTTAGAAAAATCCTCGTCGCGCAGGGGTCTGGTACCTCCCAGTTGACGTACAAATCATTCAATGGGCAGGTGTGGGGGTCACGGATATGCTCGTCGATCCAACCTTTGTACAGTTCACAGAAGTTGCCTTTTGTGAGGATGGCACAGCATTCTGACTTGTCCACAGTGGTGCTGAACAGGTATTCCACATCATGCACCGGCACAATGACCGGTGCGCCAGCCGTGTCAAAGGCACAGAGCAAATTCTTACAGCTGCGGCTCACGGCGCGCTGGCAGTCACCGCACTCGATGTAGATGGTGTTGCGCCAGTCGCGGCCTGTGGTGCGCAGGAACTTGCAGAGATGCGAGTTGGTGGAAGTAAAACAAGATACGGACAAAATATCACTCCTATCGGAAATTGTGCGCAGTATAACAACTCGGCACAGTTTTTATGAAATGCTACCGGTTTGCGGGAAAGTTTTCATAAGCGGCACGGGTGTATCGGTGCACTCATCATACATGGCAAGATACCCTTCGGTGGATTTCTGCCAGCCTCCGTCCTGCCATACAAACACAACAAGGGCATCGTTCATCTGCATGACCTTGAACGTGATGCTCTCGGCAACGAGATACCCATTTGGAGCCAGTTCCTCCACCATCGTGTAAACGTGTTCGCTGGTGTCATCGGACAAAAGCAGCAGATTCTTGTGCGGATCCTTGGCAGCAGAGCGTTCCGGCAGTACGCGAATGGCATGGTCGCCGTCCGTGGTCGTCCAGCGGTCAATGGTTTGTGCCATAGGCATCGCGGATCGTCAAGCGGGCATCTGCCAGCTTTGCATTGGTGGCAATATCGCGTTTCGTGAGGATCAGCGAATGTGCAGGAGCATCGTACCTCGTGACTTTCTGAATTTCCGCGGTCTCCTGCACGGTGAAGTGTACTTCCTCGCTGAGAAGATACCCTGCCGGGGCAGCAGTCTCGGTCAGCGTATACTCACCGGGCTTCAGGCGCTCAATGCGGTGTGGCTGGCCGTTGGTTTCCCACTCGGCAATGGTGCTGCCACTGGCATCGGTGATTTTCAGCTTTGCACCGGGCAGCTCACGGCCATCCGTCATGTCTGCTTTGGAGATTTCGACCTTGGTAAAGTCGTCTTTCATCTCCACGCGCTGAATATCCCCGGTGGGGCCAACCTCAGAGGTGATGCTTTCGGCGCGGACATAGCCCTGCTCGGTGGGGGCCATCGTCTCGGTCAGGGTGTACGTGCCCATCGGGATGCGCTCCATATAGTGCGGTGTGCCGTCCGTGACCCATTCAGCAATCGTCTTGCCGTTTGTGTCAGCAATTTTCAGCTTTGCACCGCTGATTTCCTTGCCGGTAGCAATATCGACCTTGGAAACCTGCACTTTCGTGTAGTCGTCCTGCATGAAAACGTGCTGAACCTTGCCGTCATCCTCTACAATGAACTGAATGGCATTGGCAGGCACATACCCGGAATTATCGGGTACGAGCGTTTCCTCCAGTGTGTAGGTTTCGCCCGCAACCAGCACAGCCTCCATGTAGTGCGGCGTATCTTCGGACACCCATTCGTCCACAACATTGCCGCCTTTATCCAGCACACGCAGCGTGGCACCGGGGACTTCTTCGTGGGTCGTAATATCGGCTTTGCTGATTTTTACGCGGGTAGGCGCATCCAGCATTGTCACCGTCTGACTGAACCTATCGAAATTTTTCAGCAAAATCCAACTTGCAGAGTAGGTGGTGTCTGCATCGGCGGGCTTGTCGGCAACCTGCTTATCTGCAAAGAACGCAGGAGCCGCCGCGCCGTTCAGGTAGAGCTTATCAAACGTCAAATCGGAAAAATCGCTCTCTCGCAGGCATTTGGTAATGGCGCGGTCGTTGGCAGCGTTGGTGAAATTCACCACCAGCGTGCCGTTTACGCAGTACCAGTTGGCAATGACAACACCATCAGCATCGGGATTCTTGCCCAACAGCTTATCCCAGAAAGCGCGCAGCTTGGCTGGAATCGTAGCCACGGTGTCATCGGAGAATGCGGTGGGGGAGATAACGCTGCCGGATTGGTACTCGGCATCTTCGGATTCATGCAGTACCCAGACCGCTGTTTCCTGCAAGTAGCCGTTGTCGTCCGTGGCCTGCTCCAAACGGAATTGAATCGATCGGGCGGCGGTATAGCCGTCTGCCGGGCGGGTTTCGGTCAGAATGTAGACTTTGGTGGCATCGCGGTTCCCGGCAAAGTTATGGGGAAAGGTGCAGCCCGCGAATCACATGAGCCGTATCGCTGCTCTCCCAGCTGTCCACCACATTGCCGTTCCAATCGGTCACGGTCAACGTGGCACCGGGCAGGTCAAAGGTGTCATCGGAATCAGAAGTGAAAGCGCGCTTGTCGATCTCCACGGTGGTCTGCTTGTCGGAGTGCAGGCAGTCAACGACCTGCCATGCAATGAACTGGTTTTCATAGGTGAACTCAACGGGAATCACACTCTGCTCAATCAGGTAGCCGTCTGGCACGCTGATTTCACGCAGATAGTAGCGGCCGCTGTTGGTCGTCCAGTCGTGGGCATCGCTGCCGCCGTAATATTCACCGCGCAGAGGAACGTCTACATCAAAATAGGCAAGGCCGTTTTCATCGGTGGTGGCTGTGCCCAGCAGAGTATCGGCGGCGGCCAGCAGCTCGCCGGAAATACTGTAAATGTCATCTGCGGTGTACAGCTCATAGACAGCGCCCGCGACCATATTGGCATCAGCCGGGATGTCGGCGCGGTTGCTGCCGCCGTTCAAAAGGGAGGCGCGGGTCTTACAGCCGTCTGTATAGGGCGCTTCATCGGTCAAATCGCAGGTGTCGCGGTCCAGCTTATACAGCCCGACACCGACTTTGCCCTCCTCAACGACCGGCAGCGCACGGGCGTTCTCAAAGACAAGGACCTGCTTTTCAACCTGCTCAGCGCTGGCGTTGCCTACATTTATAATAGAGTAATCGTACACACAACATCGCCGCCCTGCGTGTGGACTATGATAGTCTTCGCAAGGGCCAGATCGTTGTACTGGTTATCCCAGTCCAGCACCACGGTGTAGGTGTGGTCGGTGTGGACAAAGCCGTAAGGAGCCTGCACTTCAGAAATTGTGTAGGTACCCAGCGGCAGGGTAATGGCAACTTCGCCCTTCGTGCCATCGTGGGTCACTTTCAAGAAATCATAGGTGGCAGGTGTCCGTGTGGGGCTGAACTGGACTTCATCCACCTGTCCGTCTTCGGCAGTGGTAACGGTAGCGACAAGGTCGCCGTCTGCGTACCAGAGTGTGCCTTGATTGTCCGGCGTGGAAATATCGCCTTGCGCGTGGATCTCATAGGTGGCATTGGCAAGATTGTCGGACTCGTACATGAACTGGCCGTTCTCGTACCCGGTCAGCACGTTGCCGATTTTGCGGATCTTGATTTGCCCCAAAGTCTCGTGGTTATAGTAGTTTTCGGTGATGACGTAGTCATCCATGCCGTCGGCGCTACCGCCGCTGACCTGATACACACGGTCCGATGTCAGCTCAAACACAACATTGTACTGGCGGTCATTGAAATACCCGCGCGGGCCTTCGACCTCAACGATGCGGTACATGCCCAGCGGCAGTTTTTCCGGGGTCTTCATTTCGCCGTTGGAGTCGGTATAGAAAGTGCTGGTCTTTGCCCATGCATTACCAGATTTCGGGTCGTTCATCTCCACAAGGGTTTCACGACCACCCTCGGCAATATAGTAAAGGTTGAACGCGGTGCCGGCAATTTTGACAGGCTTGCCCGTCTCAATGTCGATTTTGACAAGCTGCAAGTAACCCTCTAACTCTTCGTCCAGAATGTTGTAGGTCATGTAGCTGTTGCTGGGTGTTGTGATGCTGCCGACAGGCGCAGTAAAGCTGCTCTGCGGGCAGGACGCATTGACAGTGACAAGGAACGGTTCAGCCTGAAAAACATCTTTCGGCACCGAGGTTTCTACGACGATGTACTGGCCGTAGGAAAGTCCCTGCACACGCAGGATACCTTCCTCGTTCGTATAAATTTCGGACAGACGGTATTCCTGTGCATTGTTGGTCGGAACCCAGCCGAGGCCTTGCCCATTGGCAAAATCGCCGTCTGCGGTCAAGGTGGCATTGTAGCGGTTGACGGAGGTGGTGTCGCTCTCGTACATCGTGGCAACAGCCTGTTCTTCGGCGGAAAAATCAAATTTCAGGGTGTCCTGATCGTAGCTGGATCTGCGGTAGGCATCCAGAATGCTGGCGGCATCGTAACTGCCATCGGCATTCTGGGTGAACCGGTCAGCCTTGCTCAGCAGTGATACACGGTACACTTTGAACCCGGCACCGCCCAGCTTTGATGGCGGGGAGGGGCTGCCCGGTGGTGGACACCAGTTTTTGCAGGCTGAACCCGGATTTCAGCACTTCGTCCTGCGTCTGGTCTTCGGTGCGGACAACGTAAAAGTGGATTCATCTGCATAAGTAAGGGATTGATAGTGATTGACTTCATCACAGAGATAGCCTTTCGCAAAAGACAGGTAGTAGCCGTCATAGGTCTTGCTGCCGTCTAAGGCGCGGCTCTCGGCAACAGCAGAATACTGGTTGCGGTAGACATAGTCGGTGTACTCCGTGCTGTTGCTGGCGAGGGCGGCATAGCTGCCGGTGGGCTTCAGCTTTTTGTTGAGCAGGGGATACTGGCCGGAAAGGTAATACTGCCCGTTGGAATCCACCGGGATCACGATGCCGGTGGCGCGCTCCACAAGGTAGTAACGACCTAAGTAGAAATTAGAAAACGCCAGCTTGCCGTCCTTGATGGCGGCGGAGGCTACAAGGTAATCCTTTTTCAGCATCGGGAGATAATCGGACTTCCATGCGCCGTTGGTAAGCACGGTGGTATGCCAGATGGGGTTGCCGCTGGAATCGGTGATCTTGGAGTAATCGACAATGCCGGAAACGCCGTCAGGATGATGAATCTCCTCGGCGGCATACAGGTCGTACACGGCGCCTTCGAGCGTTGAGTCACCATTGCTGCCAGCAGCCAGATGCCGAGCAGCATCCAAGTCAACTTTCGTCAGCAGGATATTGCCAAGGACTCGGTCATTCTGCATCTTGTCGGAGTCGGCGTGCATGGTATAGGAATCTTCATTGCTGGCGATGCCAGTGAGGTCAGTAGCGTAGGTTTTATTGGCATTGCGACTGCCAAATGTAATTGTGACGATTCCCTCGCCGGTGTCGATGAGGGTGCCGCCGCTGTTGGCCGTGGTAATGTCGGCGTTATAATCCGCGTTCCCCAGCCAAATGGTCTGGGCGTCCAATGCTTTGGTGATTTCAAAGGCATACGCCCGCTTGCCGAGAACAGAGCCTGCCGCGCCGGGAGTGTTCACATCCGTCCAATCGCCGTAATATCCGCTGGGTGCGCGGCTCTCCACGATGACAAACTTGCCCTCGTTGCGCTGGGTATAGAACAAATCGTCCGAACCGCCTGCATAGTCGCTGTGGTTTATGACCTTGTAGGTGCCATCTGCTTGGCGCTCGACTTTGTACCGATTGTATCCGCCAAACGGGATATAGCACTGCCGAACGGTGTCCCACGCAAAAATCTTAAACTCGGCATCACCCTTGATGCGCTGCTTGGTTTCGCTGTCGATTTTGTCGATGCTGACTTTTGCCGACCATTCATCGTTCTGCATTTTATAGTCATTGGAACTATTAGCCGGAACAGTAATAGTCTGGTGGCTGCCCAGTGCGCCGGGCGTGCTGTCGAAGCCGTGCGGGATGGTGATTTCATCGTAGCTGAATGTAATATTGGCAAGCTGCGCCCGCGCCGCGGCAATAGCGGCATCTACCATGCCCTGCGCTTCGTTCTGCAGCTGCCCGATGGCCGCATTCTTGGCAGCTTCTGCAGCGGCGTCTGCTTCGGCTTGGCTGGTGAACGGTCCTTCCTGCCCGGAAAGCGTACTGGTACTGGTCTTGGACACCTCGTAGTGAACCGTCCATGTGGCAGAACCGTCACCGCCGTTGACATGAAAACTGTCATCCTGCGTGTGACCGCCTGTGGTAATGGTCTGCGCTCCGGCAGGGGTCATCTGCCAGCTGCCGCCGTCCACGCTGCCGCTTGTTCGGCTGGGCGTGACGGTAATGACCGCCCCGTCCACCTTTTCCGGCGTGTTCAGCTGGTACTTGTCGGTGTTGACAGTGAATGTCAGATCAAAGCTGCCGCCGGCAGTCTGGGCGGGAGCCTGCCAGTTGGCATAGTACTCCTGCGGCACGGGTTCCGGCTCCGGTTCTTCTCCCTCGATGGCGGGACCGATCAAGGCAACCGTCTGCCAGCCACTGGCGGCGGGCTGATAAATGTAGGTGTAATATCCTGCTTCGGCGGTATAGGTCTGCGCCCCGTTCAACAGTTCCTCTGCCGATTCCCGGTAAAGTGCAGCCGCCCGGCTGTCGGGGTAGTGCTGCATAATATACAGCTGCAAATCGTCGTAAATCATTTCGCAAAAATCCGAGACAGACAGTTCCGCCTCATCCTCTGCGCAAAAAACAGCGGGAAAATCACCGTTCTCGTCCAGAGAAAGCTGGTTCAGCCCACCCCAAATGCGAATCTGGTTGCCGTAATGGTCGCCGGGGATGCACTGGTCCGCGCCCACCGTGGAGGTGTGGGAATAGCTGTACGGCGGGCAACCGTTGGGCTGACCGTTGGCACCGTGGGTGCAGCAGTAGGCGGGTTCGCCGTTAAACCAAATCAGCCATGTTCCGTTGACCTTTGCTACCTTGGTGATGCGCCCGCCGGTCACAGACGGGGTGGGTCGTCCTGCGTAAGGTGCAACCCCCATATCCGCAAACGGAGGGGCTGCCGTGCTGCTGCGGTCAATTTCGACATTCAGATTTTGGGTCAGCACATTACCGTCCGGGGCAGTGTAGACAAGCTGCGCCGTGAAATCTCCGTCGGTCAGCAGATACAGCCCTGTGGCAGCGGCAGAGGTTTCCGCATACTCGCTGTGCAGAACGGTCGTGTCCTGCGCGGGTTCGCCGTAATAGTTCAGCAGCGTGACATTTTCGGGCAGCAGCACATCGGTTCGGGAACCGTCCGCTGGATATTCGACCTGCGCCATAAGCGGCACGATGGCATAGTCGGTATCCTCGGTCAAGGGTACGGTCACGGTTTTGTCACCGCTGTTCAGGGCATCCGGGTCAAGATGGCTGTCCTGCTCCAACTGACCGTCCGCCCACAGCGATAGACCGATTTTTGTCTGCCCTGTCGCAACCGGAAGCCCCTCGCTGCCGATGTAGGACCCGGCAGGTGCATCCGGCAGGTCGGCGTACAAAAACCGCCGCGTCCGGGTCGAGGGTTGCCGTCTGCGCAGTTTCGGGGGCAATAATTTCACCCGCCGATACAGCCGGAATCATCGTGCAGCACATAGCACCTGCCATGAACGCCGCAGATAAGCGGTGTTTGCGTTTACATTGCATTTGCATAACTCCTTTGTATTGCGTTTTACATCTAATGCGAGAAATTACGATGCTACATCATAAACACCTCCGCCAATCAGTTTGGCAACGACCAACAGGCGGCTGTTTGGGTCTGCTGTGCAGGTAGAAAGCGTCAGAATACGGTCATCAGTCGTCACGTTCATATCATAGTCGAACGCACAGCCGGTAGCAGCTTTATCCAGAATCTGTTGAAATGCCGCATCGTCCGGGTCAGCCTGGATGCAGTCGGTATCGGCGTTTGCATCGCAGACCCATACGCTGAAAATCTGATACGTCAGCTTTTCATCTGCCAGCGAAACATAAATGTACGGGTTCTCCTGCCCAAACTCGAATACACGATATTTGTGCAGATCCTCAAACCCGCCGGTATAGTCTTCGCCGGTAAAGGTATGCCCGTAAAAAATCAGATTGCGAGAAACTTTCACGCCGCTGTCCATGCGGCAGGCATAGTCGGCATAGAGGCAGCCGTGGTAATCCTCGCCCCCTTTCTCATCACGGCGAAGATAATAGTCGTTGTCGCCGTACTGCTGCACAGGCGCGTCGATGTTCGTGCCGGGAATCGTGATCCACGCCACGGTGTCCGGGTTTTCTTTCTGCGCGGCGGCAAGGCGTTCATCGGGCGGCTCAACGTGTGCAGCTTGCGGCAACAGAGAAATCGCCGGGGTGCTGACAGAAAAACGTCCACAGAGAAAAAAACCCACGATTAAAAACAATGCCGCCCAAGCTAAAATGACAGCAAAATAGGTAAAAAAATTCCATTTACAATTTGAGCTGTGAGCTTTTGGCAGTAAATTCTTCAAAATGAACTCCTTATTTGTGCGGTTTATGGTAAATTTCTTTGTGGAGTGCCACCGCATGGCGGCGCTCATGCCATAGGAACAGGTAGTGCAGGATCATCCCGCTGCCAACCAGCGGCAGCAGAACTTTTGCCCAATCAGAGATTTTCTTCATCTTCATCCTCGTTTCTGCCGCCGAGAACAATGTCCCCGGACGGTACATAGACTTTCGGCGCAGTGGTGGGCTTTGCGGGTCCTGCCGCATGGGAGGGTTCTTTGCGCAGCAGGTGGGTGATAATCAGCAGCACCGCGATAAAGAGCAATGCGCAGGCAATCCCCATAATCAACAGGGCAGGGGTGATGCCGCTTTCTGCCGCAGCAGCCACCGCAGGCACAGAAACTGGGGCGTACAGCAGTGTGTAATGCACGGTTCCGGCTTCGGTACGGGTGACCGTTCCGGCGTAGTGTGCCGTTGCCATGTAGGTGCTGTCCGCCTGCAAGGTTTCGCCAATCGTAATGTCCTGCAAGGTCAGTGAGCCGGAAAAGCCGTACTCATCGTCGTAGGCCACAGACTCTTTCACATCATTGCGGGCAGTTTCGGCATCGGCGCTGCGCACAGACAATTCAAAATCCTGCGTGACCTCTTTTTCTTCGGTCACACCGCCCTCCACAGACTGCGTGACACCCCATAAGGTGTAATCGGAGCCGCCCCACTGCATACCGCTTTCGGTCAGATCGGCAACGGCTGTGTCATACGGCACGTTGTACTGCTTGATGACAAGCATCTGGCCGCCGTCCTCCTGCCATGAGATGCTATCCGGGTAAAACTGCGGCGCAGTATCTTCTGGCGACAATTCAACCAACTCCGGGGCAGGGGTGGGTGTGGGTTCCTCGGCAAAGGCTGCGGTGGCGGTGCCCAGTGCCAGAAAGCAGCACAGGGCGGCGATAACAGGTTTCTTCATTAGGATTCCTCCGTTTCGGTTTGATTTTGCATTTTGCGTTCTACAATACGGCGCAGCTCGTCCCGGTCAGTGGTGATCAGGTCTTTTTCTTCCTCGCTGCATCGCATATCGACGGTGACATTGTTGGAGTTTGTGACGATCAGCGCGCTGCCGCGCTCAAAGCGGATGATGTTGTCGATTTCGGCATCGGTCAGCTTCAAAACACTTTGCACGCGCTGCGCTTCCTCTTCCTCCAGATTCAGAATGATTTTGATTTTGCAGTTATTCAGGATGCCGCGACCGTATTTTCCATCTTCCAAAGAAAAGAAGTCGTTCAGATCCTGCGTGGCGACTAGTACACCGCCGCCGTAGCCGCGAATGGTTTTGACGGCCTCGAATACATAATTGGCGGCCAGCGCATTGGACGATGCGCCGATGATCTGCCAGACTTCGTCTATAAAAATCTGCTTGCGGCGGGTCAAATCCTCTTTCGCCTTATCCCACATATAATCCAGCCCGATGTACATACCCACGGTCAGCAGGTCGCCGGACAACTCACTGATGTCGATGACAACAGAGCTGTTGTCAAGGTTCACGTTCGTCTGGCGGTTAAAGCTGGATGCTGACCCGTGTACAAGGCGGTTCAGAATGTTGGCGATGCGCCGTGTCTCCGGGGTAGCGGACAAGACGGTGTGCAGGTCGCCCAAAATCGGCATTTCACGGTACTGACCGGGATGTGCCGGGTCATCCAGGCTGGCATTGTCGTAGGTGATGCCCTTATTGCGGTAGGTTGTGACGATGGCTTCATCCAATAGCTGGCGCTCCTCGTTGCTCAAATCGGGAATCAACAGCGAAAAGAAAATGTGCAACTTTTGGATCTTGGCGGCCAGTTCCGACTGCTCCGGCATGGGGCCATCCAGAAGTTCGCTGCTGGTGTGGTCGATTTTGCGAATCTCCATGACGTTGATGCAGTCCGGGCTGCCCGGCACGATGCGGATGATGGTACCGTTCAACGCCTTGGCCTGACGATAAAATTCATGCCCTTTCAGTGGTGCAATGATGTAGACAGGTGTTCCGGCCAGCCGCATACGGCGGGCAATAAGCTGCATGGTGAACGTCTTGCCTGCGCCAGAGGTACCGAGGATCGCCATGTTGGCATTTTTGTAGATGCGTGTATTGAAGTTGTCAAGGCTGACAAGGGAGTTGTTGTACTTGTTCACGCCCAGCAGCACGCCGTTTGTATCGCATAGTTCAAAACTGACAAATGGATAAAAAGCTGGCCGCGGTGGACGTGAGAATGTTGCGGCGGTACTTTTTGAACAGTGCCGCGTCCGGGGCGCACAGCGGTAGAGAAGAGAGAAAGGCTGCCTCCTGCCGGAAACTGCACAGCTGCAAATTCATATCCTGCGAGACCATGAGCTTGCGTATCTCCCCGATGCGCCATTCCAAATCCTTGACGCTGGCGGCTGTGACGGTCACGAGGATGGCGGCGTAGTAGAAATCCTCGTTGTTGGCAAGGCCGTCTTTCAGGTAGTACCCGGAGCGGATGGCGTTGGAGAGGTCATCGAAGTCCGAGTTTGTGTCGCTGGTGTCCTTGATTTTGCTGCGGTTAATGCGGATCTGCTGCCCGATTTTCTGCATCATGCGTTCTTTGGGCTGTCGTTCCAGAAACAGATCCACGTCAATGCCCTCGCCGGCGTTTACCAGCAGCGCCATCCACCCGGCTGTGACCTGTGCGCGGTAGCCGTCTGCGGGAATCATCAGGTAGGCGTGGTATGTGCCGTCCATGTAGAGATACCGACCGTGCTTCAAATCCAGCGAGGGCGGAATCATAAAGGCGGCGGGCGGTATTTTGTCCAGCGCGGTGGCATCGTTTTGGGCCAGATAGCTGGCAAGCACGTCTTGGATGCGCTCCTGCAACGGCACCTGTACCGCTGTTCGCCTATTTAATAAGGTATAGAAAACGTCCGTGAGAAACTCGTCCTCGTTCTCGTGCTCCACGATGGCATTGCCGCACTGCGCCAGATAGGTACGAAAGTTTCGGGCGGTGGTTTCGAGCGTGGAGACGATTTCAGCATAGGAGATGTTCCGCTCGTTCGTAGGGGCTTCGTACTGGAAAATCACGAAGAAGCGACGGCTAACAGCATCGCGGGAACCGAGCCGCTTGACAAAGCGGATATAGCTCATGTGGCGCTTACGCACCGCTGCATCCGGCTCGTTGGCGGCATCCCGCCGCAGCTTGTCCAGATAGGCGTTGACATCCGCCTTGCGGGAGAACGACTTGAATTGCAGCCGTACCGGGCTGACTTTCAAAAGGCTGGCGAACGAGTAGATGACGCTGCGCTGCTCCCGTGGGGGAGCGCAGCAGGAAGTTGATGGGTTCAATTTCCAGAATCTTGATGTAGAGGTCATCTGTGGTGTGCAGGATGCCGTTCTCGATTTTCCTGATGGGAAGTAAATCGTAGAGCGTCTGCCGTTTAACCAGCTTTCCGTGGCGGTCCGCTTTGCGCTGCAAAACCTGTGCGTTGTGGGGCAGGGTGTCCGAATCTTCGTAGTAGACAACACGGTATCGCTTACTGACAAAGCGCAAAGTGCCGATGCCGGTTGGCTTCGAGATTGCCCTGCGGTGTGGGCGTGACGATACGGCGGCGCTTCATAAAACGGAACCAATGCGCCGCAAACTGCGTCAGGCTGTCACCGTCAATGCCGACCACACCGAAAACGCCCAGCGGCACCGACACCGCAATGACAATCATCAGCCGAATGTTGAACGCCAACGGCAGATAAAACAGCGGCACTGCGCTGCCTACGGCAAGCACAGCAGCCTCCACTGCATTGCGCAGCTTGACCGTACCGCCGAGAATCGTGCCGGTGTCCACAAAATTCTGCGGGATAAGGTAAACATCCCGTTCTTCGCGTGAAATTTCGACCACCTCCAAACAAAAAGAGCGCCCTCGAAAAAGGCGCTCTTGTGTTTCTGTTCAATTTTGACGATACTATTATAGCAGAGTCATATTGCAGCAAAAAAGACTTTTGCTGTGCGGATGTTGTGCTGATTTACTGCATTTCGGCAGATAAATTTTCAAATGCATATTTGTGGCGTCAATGTAGCTACATAGATTGACAAGCCGACAAGATGAACGTATAATGGAGATAAGAAGAAAACCACGGCACGAAGGGAGTTTGTTTTATGGAAAATATTGTTTCGGCGGCAAAAACGGATGTATTCCGCGTCCGCATCAACCCGGAAATCAAGCAGGAATTGGAATCTGTGTATGCAAAGAACGGTCTTACCCTGACCGATGCCATCAATGTGTTTTTCCAGCAGTCGCTGAATGCAGGCGGCTTTCCCTTTGCTGTAACCGAGGATAATGCGGAAATCATCAAGGCAAAGGCGCTCTCCCGCCTGACGAAGCAGTTGCAAGAAGCGCAGGATGATCTGATTTCTTACTCCGAGGATGAAGTATATAAGATGTTCGGGGTCGAAAAATGAGGGTAAGCTATAAAAGGGCCGCCGTCAAGGACATGGAGGCGATCCGCGACTACATTGCCGGGCGGCTGAAGAACCCGAAAGCCGCCAAAGCAAATTTTCTACCGCTGATGGCGGCGCTGCTGAAAGGACAATATCCTTGTTGATGGATAATCCTGTTTACATGGGCGCGGCACTGGCAGAAAAGTTTGAAATCACCACAGATGTTGCGCTTTGCAATTTCGTGGTTTCAAAGCAACTGATTTTCTACCGTGTGGATGAGGAAAATAGCACAATAGAGATCTCGGCGTACCGTAGGGATAGGCAATATCCAAAACCATTGTGGTTGGTGGTATCCTTGCCCGGGAATACCGACATCCTCACGTTTGCCAAAGAAAGAAAGTGATGTGCTGCTCCCAGTTTGGGTCATTGAACGGATTGCCGAACCCGCCGCTGGGAGCAGGAGAGTTATCATCAATAAGAGAATCATTGATCTGCCCCAGAATCGAGATGCCCTCACGTTCTTCTATTTCGTGGAGGTAGACGGTCAGGTTATGCGCATAGGCATCGGCATAGCTTTTCTGCTTGTCATCAAGCTGCCAGACCGTGTCGGCAAAGTAGTCATCGCCCACATAGGAAAGCGTGAAAACCGTGTAAGTATGATCTTCCTGTACGGTTATGGTCTGTCCGCGAACCTCTTTTTGTACCGGCTCGGTGCGGACTTCCTCGGAAGTGGTGTAGGCATAATATTCTGTCTGGTGCGCTTGCACCTGTTCAGAAAGGTCAGTTAGGCTGATTTTGGTATAGTCGTCCTCTCCTTGATAGGCGCAATACATGGAAATGAGCTGAAAGGCATTGTAGGAGACATGACCGCCCACGGAATCGACCACATCGCTGTAGGTGAGGCTTGCACGCTCGGATTCCATTTCGGCAAAGGGCATCCTCGTAGGCTGCCTGCAAAATACCCGATACTGCATTGCGAAGCTGAATCACGTTGGCAGCAACTTCTAAATCATTGTTGATTGCCGCGCTGGGCTGTGTCAGCGTACCGAAAATTGCGCCGGGAAGCATGAGCAGAACCAGAATCGGCAGCAGCAAGACGGCAACGACAACAACCAGAACTTCCTTGCGATACTGCACCGCAGCTTCGGCAGCAGCCCCGGCGGGACCGCCCTGCATTCCAGCCTGTGCGATTTTGGCAAGTTTGGGTGCATTGTGAAGTGCCGCTGAAGCCTGCCGAGAATTTTGGATATCGTTTTCCATCATTTAGTGTCTCCCGCGGGGGGCTTTTGGCATGGCTGCCACCTTGCGCTCATCATACTGCATACGCCCGCGTTCGTCCTGAACGGTGGGCGTTTTTTCTACGCGGGTTGTGGCGTAGACCTTATACCACTTTTCGCCGTCGCGGGAAGTCTGTTCTGTGAAGTGGCCCTCCGGCTTCTCATACTGACGGGCGTTGTACATGGCAAACTGAATCTGACCGCGGCCGGGGATGATCTCGCGCCCTTGAATCTTGCCACCGCCGATTTCTACATCGGTGACGCTGTTGCCCATCTGTCCCAGCAGCACACGGTTCATAGCTGCTTGTTGGATAGAGGACGAAGTGGGAATGGTGGTCTGTTCCACAACAGCTGAGCCGCCGGCACGCAGGGCAATTTCACCGTCTCTTGTCGGAGAAACATCAACCGTACTATCGCCCTCCAGCGCCAGCGGCGTGGCAGGGATAGGAGAGTCAATCACGGCATCGTTTTCAGCGGTTGCCATTGCAGTGGGGATATTTTCGCCAGTGGCAGGAACGGGCATGGCATCCGCATCGCTGGTGCCTGAAAAATAACCATTGAGCGCTTCTACGGCGCTGTCGCCTGTAATACTGCCGCTGGTTTGTCCGGTGGCGATAGAGCCGATGACCTTGCTGGCGAAGCCGCCATCTTTGCCAAGGCTGTTGTGATACATGGCACCGCCCAAGGGTGTACCGATGCCGCCGGATTGTCCACTGATGGAGCTTGCCGTACTTTGCTGCACATGGCGGCTCACCATGCCGGAAAGCCCGCCTGCAAAGGTGTTGCCGGGTGTGGCTTTTGCGGTAGCAGTTGAAGCGGCGGCTTTTGCAGCGCCCAGCCCCATAAAGGCTTTGCCGATTTCAAAACCGCGAAAAGCCAGCAGAGCTTCGGACAGCATCGAGCCAGGCGAGCGCGAAACGCCGATGCCCAGCGAGTGCAGGATGCCGTCCAGCTTGGTGGCAACCTTCAGAAAGGCAATCGCGCACAGCAGCCACAGAAACAGATTGCCGGATACAGCATCCTTGCCCTGCGCGTCCACGGCGGCAGCAGCCTCATCCTCGGTCAAGGCAAAAAGCGACCGGGCAGTACAGGAGAACAAGGCTGACAGCGGTGAATAAAGAAAAAAGAGTTTTTTTCACGTAAAAAATCTCCTATAAGGACAGAGGGTTGGCGAGAAATTCCCCGACCATATTGACGAACAGCTTCAAGCACCATGCGTTCATAATCAGCAGCAGAAGCTGCCCTCCGAACATCCAGCACCAACTTTTGAAAATATTGTTTGTGCCGCGCGCCGCGCCCATGGCAAAGGCAAGCGGTGCAGTAAAGACCAGAATTCCCAGCACAACATATCGCTCGGCAGCTTCCAAAAGCAGCTTTAGGTAATTCCATGCCAGAATCACAACAAGAATCAGTGCAATCAAGGTCACAGAGCCGTTGGCAATCACGCCGATGATAACGAGCAGCACAGAATTGAAGTCCCCGAACTGCACACCGGGCAGACGGCTGTCCAGAATCCAGTTGTAGGGCGTGCCGCCGATCTGCAAGGCAAGGTTGACGATGTCATCGCAATACCAAATCAGAAGCAGAAAAATTACAGAACGCACCACCAGATTGATGGGATTCTCGGTGTCAATGCCAAACCCGGCACCATAGCAGCGATAAAGCTACCACACAAGGTTCAGCAGTACCAGCCCGATGGCCGTCCAGATAAAAATCTCGTACATGGCCGAAGCAGCAGGGAAGTACCGCTTGAACGTGTCCATATTGCAGCCAAGCGAGCCGAGTACCGAGGTAGATGCCAGATCCAGCAAGTTCATCACCTGCGTTGCCAGCCAATCGACAATACCGTCTAAAATGCCCAAAGGCGTTCACCTCCTCGTTGCAATTACGCGTAGTTACGGATTCCAAGTGCCGCCCTGAAAGAACGGCGTGACATAAGCCATGATGAAGCCGAGACCGTTCAAAATCGCCCAAGTGATGGCAATGCGCTTGAGCCATGCGCGGGAATCATCCACGGTCTTGCCGTTCTTGGAAAAGTTCATCAGCAGCAGGGCAACGGCGGCGCAGACCACGGCTGTGACGGTGGAGATAGAGATGATTTGCGAGTAGACATCCTGCATGATTTCGCTGGCTTTCGTCCAGACGGTGGTGCCGGTTGTGGCGGAGGAATTATCCTCGCCGGCTGCAAAAGCGGGCATTGCGGTCAGTACGCTGCATAGGACAGCGCAAAGGGCTGTCTTTATGCGCTTGTGGTAAAAAAGAATACGTGTTTTTCTTGATCATTGAAACCTCCTGTGTGTAAAAATGCTTTTATGAGTTGCCAAAAAGTAGACCATTACCATAATAACAAATTGGCTGTGCAGGAAAAAGGCTTTCGCTCTGCGGATGTATTGCGGATGTTGTGCGGGTTCAATCGGGGGGTAAGCAGATTGGTGATTTTCTCGCAATCTTGGGAGGTGTAGCCCCACAAAATCGAGCTGAGAACCTCGATAGCTTCATCCCGATGGACATAGTAGGTGCGCAGAGAAATGGAGATACCCTTGGTTTCGAGCAACTGCAAAATTGCACCCGCATTCTCACACTGTCGCGGAGAAAGGTAAGCGTAGTACAAAAATCCAGTAATAGAACTCGCCTTTTTTTGTGCTTGCGGCGCATCAGGTCGATTGCTGTGTCAATGATCTGCATCATCTTTTTTTACTGCGCTCCAAGGCGCGGGCATAGTTTTCCAGTCGGTTGCCGCTTTGTTGACCGCACTGTCCACAAACAGTGCGTCCGAGGACAGTCCGTACTCGGCCTTGAATTCCTCCTGCAAATCTAGATCGGACACCTCCAGACTCCACGAAACATCTCGGTACTTCTTCAAAAGTGTCCGGGTGTCGTGGTAATGCGGGGATACGTTGGCTTTCTGTTTTTTGAATGGCATAAAAATACTCCCTGTTTAGTTTGTTGAAAGAATTCTTTCAGTTACTAAACAGAGAGAAAATAGCAATTTTGACGCACAATTTGCAAAGAAAAAGAAAAAATCCGCATCGGAATCGCATATGTCGGCAATTTCGATGCGGATTTTGGTCTTGTTTATGGGGAAATGGTTTTCTGCTGTGGCTATAAAAGGGCGGCAGGAAAGTTCTCTAAATGCTACGGCGGCTATTACAGAGAATATTCGGTGAACGCAAAAGCGGCTCGTGCGATAAAAACTGTGTTCTATGCGCTGGACGTGGTGAATCAGGGGATGCAGGAAAAGCAGTCCATCACGGTGCGCTGCATGGACATTGAGGACTTGGAAAAGCAAGCAGAAGCTATTCGGGTGGAACAGATTAAACTATATGAATTGTATGCGGACGGTGTGCTGCTGCGAGATGCGTACATAGAAAAGAAAAAGGCTCTTTCGGAAAACTGGCCGCATTGCAGGATAGCATACGGACAGAAAAGAAAGAACAGGAGTGTGCCGATGAACTGGATGAAGAAATTCGCGCTCTGACAAAGCAGGCCAGCGAGAAAACGTACATCGGCGGGCTGACAAAAGAATGTGGAAGCCTTTGTGAGCATGGTCTATCTGTATGACGACCAAACGATGAAAATAGAGTTTAACTGTGAGGATGTGATTCGGAGAGCATTGGGAAAATATATATAATAAGAATTGTACAAACGAATTAATTGTAAAAAACAATCTTTTAGCGGAGGTGTTCACAAATTGAACAAGAATAAGGCGGAGAAAAAGGAATTTTATTGACTGAATGGAGAAAATAATGTATAATAAAAATGAAAAAAGAGGGCTTTACGTTGAACATAGTAGAACCGTCTGGCAGAAAATCGATAAATGAGAGTTGTGCAGTGGAGAAATACGTATGAATGACTTGACAATTTTACATCTTTCAGATTTGCACATAGATGGACAAGCGGCATACCCAGAAATATTAAAAAAAATTTACTCGTTCATATTAAAGAGGAAATTGCCACCACACGGGAAAAAACTTTGGTTGTTGCTGTTACAGGAGATATTATCGATAAGGGCAATAAGGCGGCAATAGACAATGCAAAAAAGTTCTTTGAGGATTTGAAAAAACTTTGGGAAATAAGGTTGCTGGAATTGTTTTGGTTCGGGAAATCACGATATTTTTAGAAGTAATTCATGCAAATTTATAATTCCAGCATGTAGAACTTT
>VOFK01002502.1_pt1 | contig 19615 bp, 25 predicted proteins | sample 5384121 | NCBI WGS metagenome assembly VOFK01 (sample SAMN12384730, study PRJNA508395) | human gut metagenome | isolation source: healthy gut J | host: Homo sapiens
CTCGGTACTTCGCGTTTCAGTTACGTATTGCTATGGCACGCCCGCGACGATGCCGATAAGCCGACGCATTTCGTAGATGGCGCCATGCCGGTATTCGTCGCCATGCGTGCAGGGAGGCCATCAGATAGCCGAGCACGTGGCCAATCACCGAAGTGGCAAGCAGGCAGTAGTCGCTCACCTCGCCTCGGTAGAGGAACATGATGAGCACGACCGCATAGCCGATCACGCGGATACGGCGGCGCCACAGCATGGTTGTGAACGCGCTGGCGCACATAAGGGTGCCGGCGACGAGAATCAGCGGACCAAGGATGGCGCCATCATGCGAGATCGCATGCCATTGGGGGCTGCGCCCGTCGGATAGGGAGCACAGTCCCATGCCCAAGGCCACGCCACCCAGTGTGGTGATGACGGACACCCATGCGGTTTTGATTTTGCCGATCACCGATTCGGCCAGGCCGAACGCAACCAGCATGAGCGGAACGTCGATGAGCAGACGGCCCAGATTCGGCACGTACAGCATGGATATCGGCGCGGTGTACCAGCGGCCGCGTGCGAGCGCTTCGAAAACTTACTTTGGCCAGGCTCGGCGGGAACGGCTGACGTATGAGCGCGCACACGATCTGCGTGCCCACGTTGATGAGGATGACGAACAGCACGAGGCAGACGGTGAGCAGGTGTCGTCTGATCCATCCGGCCAGATCGGCGAGCAGCGCGCAGAAGCCGAACAGTGGTTTCGCGGGTGATGCCTCGGCTGGTTTAGCAGGCGCGGTTTGCGTTTGAGTCATTTCTTTCCTTTTCTGGGATTCTCAGGCTTGCGGGTTTGTGTTCAGGATCGTCATATCGTGATGCGTTTGAGATTCGGATAGTCGGATAGGTTCGGGTTCGCACCATCCAGTCCGGTGTCGTGGCCGAATACGGCGAGCCCGTAACGCAGCACGTCCTGCACGGCGTGCCAGTCGTGTGCGTTGCCGGACGATTCGACGGCGGCGACGCGCATGCCGGCTTTCGCCGCGACCGGCGCGATTGTTTTGACGTTGCGTATTGAGGTGGTGTCCTTCTCCCCCGCGCCTATGATGAGCATCTGATGGGTGGGCGCGTGGTTGCGGATGGCGTTGACCGGCACTTGGTTCTCATAGGCTGTGGTGTCGCCGTCGAAGAACCGGTCGATCATTTCCTGTCGGCTGCCGTTGGTCGGTTTGATTTCGCTGTCGGTGGGAATCATGGTGCCAAACAGGTCGGGATGGTTCACGCCGATCTGCAGCGAACATGTGGCGCCTTGCGAGAATCCGGCGATGGCCCAATCCTTGGCATTCTGTGCGGCGGGCAGGTTGGTTTTCACCCAGTCGACCACGTCCTGCGTCAGGTAGGTCAGCGCATTGCCGTACACCTTCGAATCCACGCATAGCGTGTTGTGCGAATCGGCGCCAAGCTGATCGGCTGCGATGACGATTGGGGCGAGTCCGTCGTGGGTTTTCGCATATCCGTCCATCATGGTTTGGATGCCGCCGGCTTGGAAGACGCGTCCCGGACTGCCCGGCTGCCCGCTCAGCATGAGGACGACCGGCAGGGCCGGCTTGCGTTTCGAGTCGGCCAATGCCGCCGGAGGCAGGTAGACGAGGGCTTTGCGTGCTTCAAACTGCGATTTCGTGGCCGGAATGTCGATTTTGTTGACGGTTCCGTTCGCCGGAATATTGCGGATTGTGCCGTTGGCGGCCTGTTTGCGCCACTGTGCGACGGTGATGAGGTCCTTGCGTTTGGCCAGTCCGGTCAGATCGGCTTGGCTGTAGGAATCCTCGCCGAACAGCGAGCCGATGGTGGCGTATTCGCCGTACGATTGGTCGATGCCGATCGCCGCGGCCAGTATCGCGAATACGGTCAAGATGGCCGCGGCCACGCGCATCATGCCCCTGCTCAACACGATATGCACGATGGCGAAACCAGCGATGGCGAAACCAGCCGCCACCCAAGACATCACACGGGATCCCAATCCGACGCCGAACACCACGAACACGTCGGACAGCAGCCAAGCTACCACATAGCCGACCATTCCGGACACGGCCGCAACGCCGATCGGCAGCACGGTAGCCAGTATGCGTCCGTCCCGTTTCGAAACGGCCGCGCTAACCAGCAGGGTTACGGACAGCACTGCGATGACGGCGAACGCCGCCGCCGGAAACCAGCCTCCGACCAGGCTTATGTTCATAAACCACTGACGCATATTTCCCATCCCCAACATATAGGTTTTCCTTCAACTTGACAGTTGTAGTACGCAAAATAACGGGCACGCGTCATCCTTATGGCTGATTTCGCCTCAAAAACTCAGGGAAAACCCTGAAACCGCCGTGAACCGTTCGCTATTGGCGTATGGTTTTTGGCTATGACATACGTATTCGAAGCATCGAACGTGCGCTGTTCGATTATGGTCGACGGCGAACGCCGCACCATATTCTCCGGATTGTCTTTCGCCATCGAGCCTGGCGAAATCGTGGACTTGGAATCGGACCGTCCGGCGCAGGCAAGAGCTCGCTGCTGACCGCTTTCGCACGGCTCAATCCGCGCGCGTCAGGCGATTTACGGTTGGATGGCCGTTCCGCCGACGATTTCACCCCGCAGCAGTGGCGCGCGCAGGTCGCGTACCTGCCGCAGAAGCCGGTGCTGTTGGGCGAGACGGTGGCGCAGGCGATTCGTCTGCCGTTCACGCTTGCCATACGCCAGTCGGCGAGAACGAAGCAGGGACCACGCAGGATCTCCCCCACCGACGCGTTGCCGGACGGCAGAATCCGTGAAACCTTGGACAATATGGGTTGCGCCGACATCGATCTGAACCGTCCGCCACGACTTGTCCGGCGGTCAGGCGGCGCGCGTGAGCCTTGCGCGCACGTTGCTGACCCGTCCGAAGGTACTGCTCGCCGACGAAGTGGACGCCGGATTGGATGACGACAACGCCGACAAGGTGGCGCGTATCCTCGCCAAAGCGGCGGCGGACGGCATGGCGATCACGTTCGTATCCGGCACCGGCCGCCGGATGGCCGTGCCACACGTGTCATGCGTCTTGCCGATGGCACGCTCACGCAGTCCGGCAACGCCGAAGCGGACGGTACTGCGACGGGTAGTACTTCGACGGGTAACACGGTAGAAGGAGAGCGTCGCATGAACGGCAACTACTATGCGATCGACATCTGGGGTCTCATCGCCGCGCTGGTGATGGTGGCCATTGCCGCCGGCATCTCCGAAACCATGCGTATGGGTGTGGGACGTACGTTGCTGTGGTCGGCATGCCGAGCTTTGCTGCAATTGTGCGCGATGGGCTTCATCATGGAGTACGTCATCCGTTCGAACAATCCGTGGCTGGTGCTGCTGCTGGTGGCGTTCATGCTCATCGCGGCCGTGCAGATCACTCTTTCGCGTGCGAAAGGTGTTCCGAAGGGCTTGGCTGGACCGGTGTTCCTGAGTCTGGTCGTGACCATGCTCATCATGATCTCGTTGGTCACCGAGCTCATCATCCGTCCGCAACCGTGGTATGCGCCGCAATTGGTGGTGCCGTTGACCGGCATGCTGCTGGGCAACACCGTTTCGGCGTTGGCGGTGGGGTTGAGCCGCTTCTTTGAAAGCATGAAGGAACGTCGTGACGAAGTGGACACGCTGCTGGCGTTGGGTGCCACCACGTGGGAGGCGGCACGTCCAAGTATCGTCTCGTCGATCCGTCTGGGATTGCTGCCCACCACCGCGTCGCTCGCCTCCGCCGGCATCGTGACGATCCCGGGCATGATGGCCGGTCAGATCATCGCCGGCGGCAACCCCATCGACGCAGCGAAATACCAGTTCATGATTCTCGCCACCATCGCGGCGCTTACGCTGCTGGCGGACAGCATCATCATGCTGATGGTCTATAAACGTTGCTTCACCGCGCTCGACCAGTATCAGCCGGTCAACAGCTGATACTGCGATATCCCGTATAGAAAAAGCCGTTCATTCCTTGCGATTGCTGGAATGAACGGCTTTTTTGGCTTGACCGTTGACGTACGTCAGCAGGGGAGCAGGAACGGCGCCTTGCGGATCTTCGCATGCTTGCGGTACGGCTTACCCTGCCTTTCGCCCGCATGCTTGTCGTGGCGTTCTCCGTGACCGCCACGACGACCGGAATCGCCATACTTGGCTTCCATGCGACGGTCATAACGCTTCGCGTCCTCGCCTCGCTCGTCATGAATCACGCGGATTTCCTTGCGATGGATGCGTTTGCCGCCCTGACGGCGGTCGTCGCGTTCGTCGCGGTTCCTGCGGTATTGGCGATCGTCCTCGTAACGGCGTTCGGCACGGGCTTCGGCCTTGCGCTGCTTTTGGTCGGCGCGCCCTGCTTTTTCGCATACTGCTTTTTGCCGGGCTTCCTATCGGATTGGCCACGCTGATCGGAACGCTCGTCGGAGCGCCGCTTGCGATTGTCGGTTCCACGCTGTTCGCCGGCTTCGGCACGCTGCTGCTCATGCAGCCGCGCGTACTTTTTCGCGACGCTTGTTGTTGCGCTTCTCCCTCGTGCTTTCGCGCTTCTCCTCTTGATTTCAGGATGTTCCCCAACGATGCTCGCGTGCCTCGTATTCGCGGTTGTCGCGGCCTTCGAACTTGGCGGCGCGACGTTCGGCGCGATTCTGTTTCGGTTCGAAACGCTGCTCGCGTTCGGCGACTTCGGCGCGTCTTCACGTCCCTTTGCGATTCGCGCGGTCCTTGCGTTCGGACTTGAACGGCTTGCCGCCCTTTGTCCTTGCCCCGGTCCTTGTTGCGTCCACCGGAACGGTTGCGTCCGGAGCGCCCGCCGTTTTCCGCGGAACCGTCGCCGCCCTTGCCATGCCTGCGACGCGGATTGCCCGCCGGCTGGGACTGCTCAAGCGTCCAACCGAAACGCGGTTCGGCCCGACTCGCCCACCAATTCCCAACACTTCCGGGGAATCGTGGGTCACTTCGATCGGCTTGACCTTCAGTCCGGCCTCATGCAGCATGCGGCGGGTGCGGCGGCGCTGGTTCGGCAGAACGATGGTCACCACATCACCGGAATGGGCCGGCTCGCGCGGTACGTCCGGAGCGGTGAAGGAACGATTTCGGGTCCTCCGGAGGCTCCACCTGCACCACGAGCTCCACGCCGGACACGTCGATGCCGCGGGCGGCCACATCGGTGGCGACCATGACGTTCACGTCGCCGGATTCGAAGGCTGCGAGATTGCGATCACGCTGGTTCTGGCTCAGGTTGCCGTGCAGCTCGGCCGCCGGAATGCCGTTCTTCGTCAGGTCCTTGGCGAGCTTCTGGGTCTGGAATTTGGTGCGGGTGAACAGGATGCGGCGTCCCTTGCCGGAAGCGAGGGTGCGGACCAGCTCATGACGGTCGCCCTGCGTGGTTTCGAACACGTGGTGGGTCATTTTTCGTCGACGGCCGCGGTGGCGGAGTCGACGCTGTGGATCTTAGATCGGTGAGGAACGTGTTCACCACCTCGTCGACGCCATGGTCGAGGGGTGGTGGCGGAGAACAGCATGATCTGCGCGTCGAACGACACTTGGCCGAGCAGGCGCTTGACCGGCGGCAGGAAGCCCATGTCGGCCATTTCGTCGGCTTCGTCGATCACGGCCACTTCGACCTTCTCCAAGGTCAGCGCATGCTGTTCGAGCAGGTCCTCAAGACGGCGGGCATGCGACGACGATATCGGCGCCGGCCCTTAGATCGCGGATCTGGCGGGCGTAGCGCACACCGCCATACACGGTGGTGGTGGTCATGCCGTACATCTGCGCGAGCGGCATCAGCACGTCGTTGATCTGGTTGGCCAGCTCACGGGTCGGAGCGAGCACCAGACCGCGCGGGTGCGGCAGGAAATCGTCGGCGCGCCGTTCCTCGGCATGCCTCCTTGCGCACCTGTTCCACCTCATGGCGGAACTTGGCTCATGTTCTCGTACTCGTCGGCGTCGACCTCACCTAGGCGTGCGACCAGCGGAATCGAGAACGCCAGGGTCTTGCCGGAGCCGGTACGGCCTCGGCCGAGAATGTCACGACCGGCCAGGGAATCGGGAAGGGTGTCGGCCTGGATCGGGAAAGCGGTTTTCTTGCCATCGGCCGCGAGCACGCGTACCAACGGGCCGGGAACGCCGAGTTCGGCGAACGTCTGGGGGCGTTCCTCCTCCTCGCCCGCCTCATCGAAATCGGCGGCGAGGGCATCTTCATTTTCAATCACAGCGGTATCGGGCACAATGGCCTTTCATGTCAAACATTGCGCACGTTGCGCAAACCTGTTAACAATAGCCCATGCCCGATACTTTTGCCTTGGCTGTGACTGGTGGCCGACGCTACCGGTAGTTGCGTTCGATGAGGATGTCGGGAAACCGTCAGATTCGCGTCGTTGACGAGGTTGAACAGCACCACTTCGGCCAGTTCCGCGGCGCTCATGAAGGGAATGCTGCTTGTCCAACGACACGTAATCGTGGCTGTCATGGTAGAAGTCGGTGTCGATGCCTCCCGGATACACGCCCACAACCTTCACACTGGTTCCCTTTGTAGGCCGCCTTGAGGCTTGTCGTATACCCCTTCTCACCCCACTTGGTGGCGCAGTAGACGGATTCGTTGGCGTTGCCGCGTGTGGCGGCGGTGGACATGACATTGGCGATTTTTGAGGTCCTGCTCGCCGTCGGCCTTCAATGTTTCGACGCTCCACAGAATCATGCCTTTGAGCCCTTTAGGCACTTGTCCACGTCGGCGGCCTAGTAGTCGACCGGCTTTTTGAACGACGGCTGTCCCGCGTTGTTGATGAGCAGGTCGATGTGGCCGATCTCCTTGATGGCCGCGACGAGTCCTTCACGAACGCCTCGTCGCTGATGTCGCCGACGAAGGCGCGGTATTCGTCCGCGCCGAACGTGCGGGACAGTTCCTCCTGACGGGCCGTGTTGAAATCGATGCCGGCCACGAACCAGCTTTGCCGATCAGCTGACGTGCCAGCTCATATCCCCAAGCCAAGCGCGGAACCGGTCACAATCGCGATTTTCTTTCCTGCCGCAGTGCTCATGTTGTCTCCTTTGCCACATTGCGCAATCGCTTATAGATACCATCATAAAACGTATGCGAAGCAACACGTCAATCGATTGACGAAAACGGCAATGAAAAACGCCCGCCGACCTTTTTTGGCCGACGGGCGTTGAACTAGCCAGCGTGAGATGCGATCCGTTACAGGATGTCCGGATCGTCCTGGCGATGGTGCCGGTCGCCTTGCCGATGGCCTCAGGCCGTGGTAGGCGACGAGGATGACGACGGTGCCGATGGCGATGCCGTTGAAGGAGATGCCGTTGAAGGCGAACTCGAACTGGCCGACGGCGATGATCATGGTGATGGCGGCCACCATGACGTTGACCGGCTTGTCGAAGTTGACCTTGTTCTCAACCCAGATGCGGATGCCGACCATGCCGATCATGCCGTACAGCAGGGTGGTCACGCCGCCGAGCACGCCGGCGGGGATCGTGTTGATCACGGCACCGAACTTCGGGCACAGGCTCAGGATCAGCGCGAACGCGGCGGCGCACCAGTATGCGGCGGTCGAGTACACCTTGGTGGCGGCCATCACGCCGATGTTCTCGCCGTAGGTGGTGGTGCCGGAGCCGCCGCCGAAGCCGGCGATGGTGGTGCCGAGGCCATCGGCCATGAGGGCGGTGCCGATCTGGTTGTCGTAGTCGCGGCCGGTCATCTGGGAGACGGACTTGACGTGGCCGACGTTTTCGGCAACGAGTACGAGCACGACCGGGATGAACATCGGCAGGATGGTGAAGTCGACCTGCGGCAGACGGAATTCCGGCAGACCGACCCATGCGGCCTTGCCGATGGCTGAGAAGTCGACCTGGCCACGGAAGCAGGCGTACGCGTAGCCGATGATCACGCCGATGAGGATGTTGAGTCGGCCGAGCAGACCCTTGAACAGCACTGCGACGAGCAGCACCGCGACGAGGGTGACGATGGCGGTGTCGGGAGCGACTTTGAAGTTGTTCCACACACGCTCGGAGCCAGGTTGAAGCCGATGATGGCCACGATGGCGCCGTTGACGACCGGCGGCATGATGATGTCGATCCACTTGGCGCCCGCGTAATGGACGAGCACACCGATCAGGGCCAGCAGGATGCCGGTGACCATGATGCCGAAGGATGCGACGGCGAGGCCCTTGTGGGCGCTGGCGACGGCCGCGATCGGGGCAATGAAGCCGAAGGACGAGCCCAAGTAGCTCGGCAGCACGTTCCTGTTGATCAGCAGGAACAGCGCGGTCGACATGGCCGTGAAGAACAGGGTGGTGGACGGGTCGAAACCGGTCAGAATCGGCACCAGGAACGTGGCGCCGAACATGGCGATGACGTGCTGCGCGCCGATTTCCGCGGTGCGCGGCCAGGTCAGCCTCGTCAGGTTCGACGACCTCGCCGGGCTTCAGCGTTTTGCCGTCGCCGTGGAGCTTCCACGAACAGGCCCGCGATTGGATTGGACATGCGATTGTCTCCTAACTCTCTTTACGACGCGCAACAAGAACGCGCGCCGCGCAATCACACGCCATTGTAGCGGAAGCGCCGATACGTGACGCCCACAGAGCGATAGGGGGCTAAATCGCAGTCACAAAACGTATACCGGCAGCCGTCACAGGTGACGGTCGACGGCGTGCACCACGTCCCACCAAATCGCCGTTCGACAGCACGGGACGCTTGAATTCACGCCAATCATCCACTTTCACCACCCAGCGACCATCCGTCTCGTCGAGTACGGGACGCGCCGTCTGCTCCCCAACGGAACCGCTTGTGCGTTCGTCCGGTGGCGGGGGTCGCGGCGCGAATAGTGGAAGCACGTGCAGTTGGTGATCTTCCATTCGTCGGAGGCCGCACGGTGCATGAATTCCTCGTCGGACAGGTCTTCCAAGGTGAGCATGAGCGCCAGCATGAGGTCGCCGTGGCTGACCATCACCACGGATTCCGCATCGGATTTGCGGTTCAGGGACGTGAGCAGGTTGTGCACGCGGTTCTCGGCCACGTCGGCGATGGACTCGCCCGCCGGCGGACGCCAGTACAGCGGATCGGTGTTCTTGAACATCCAGTTGCGCGCGTAGTTGGTTTTGAAATCGTCCTTCGTGATGGTGTTGATCTCACCCCAGGAGCGTTCGCGCAGCACGCGAGTCTCCTCCCATTTCGCTTTCGGCAGGGCCATCGTGGCCGCCGTCTCACGCGTACGCACGTACGGCGAAACGAGGTAGCGGTCGAACAGCGGCTGCTGCGCGACGAGCCAACGGCCGATGCAGTCGGCCTGCTTGCGTCCGGTGGCGGTGAGCCTCCACGAACGGTCCGGCACGGTGACATTGTCCCTGCGTATACAGCGAGTTGTCACCCTGTTCGCCGGCGCTGATGATGACGTTCGCCTCCGACTCGCCATGTCGGATCACATACAGATCAAGGGGCATTCCCATATTCGTTTATTCCTTCGCTTTCATCCACATCCTGCGCGCACGTTCCCTTGTTCCGCCGTTCATTCGGCCGGTGGCGCGCATCATCATTGAATGCTTCCACCGTAACGCGATTCGCGCGTGTTTCGCACGCGCGGACACGTCGATTTCACGATTGGCACACCCGAATTTCGCGGTGCCGTCACCGGCGGTTCACCGCAACCGGCGTGGTAGACGCCGTGATCGCAATCACTCCGGCCAGATGCCGTTCTGCGCGTACTTGGTGCGGTACTCCCCGGCGTCATGCCGGAATGTTTTTGAACACCTTCGAGAAGTGGCTTTGCGACCGGTATGCGAGGATCTGGGCGATCTCGTCGAAGCTGTATTCCGAGTATTTGAGCATGTTCTCGGCCGCTTCCATACGCTTGTCGGTGATGTATTGCGATATGGCCGTGCCCGTTTCGCGTTTGAACAGCTCCGACAGATACGTGGGATTCAGATGCACATGCTCGGCGAGGATGGGCAACGGTGATTTTCTCATGCAGATGGTAGTGGATGTAGTCCAGGCGCATTCGTTGACGGCTTTGGAATGTGTTTCCGCCTTCTGCATGTCGGCCATGGCCCATGTGAAGAATGTCATCATGTCGGTGTGCAGGCGGCGCACGTCGTCGGGCGTTTTGCAGTTTTCCAGGTTCTGGATGTACAGGTCGGAGGCGTTGTAGGCGTCCTCCTCGTCCATACCGCCTTCGATGGCGAAACGTGTGGCGAGCGTGATGGTGGTGACGAACCGGTATTTCGCGTTTTTGAGCGGATCGTCCGACAGGTAGCCGTACAGTCCGGAGTCCCACAGACGTGTGCTTTCGGCGATGGCGTTGATGTCGCCGGAACGCATCATGTCGTATTGCTTCATTTCCTCGACGTACCGGTGGTGCCGAACACGATCCTCGCGGGAGAGGAAGTCCAAGTATCTCAGCTTCGCTTCGTCAACAACAGCCATGATTCTCCCCGCTATTTCCGATCGTCCAAATCGAATCCTCCCTCAAGGATAAAGCTCTTCAGCAGCTTCGTGGCGAGAAGATTCGCCGTGAATTGGGAGACCGGACTATCCGGCTTATCGAAAAACGCCTTTGCCAAAGACCTGTTAACCGACGCTTTCAACCGGTCGAATCGTCCGAATTCGTTCAGGGTTGTCTCTGTAAGGTCAAGCCGCATCATCTCGTTGAGCAACGCCCCATCCACGTCAAACGCCTTGGTGATTTGCTCCACTTGGCTGTTTTTTGGCGCTGTTCGCGTAATACGTGATGTAGTCGCGTAGCGTCTTGCCTTCCTCCAACTCGATTTCGCCACGTTCCACATCATGCATGAACAGTTCGGCATACCGTTGTTCCTCTTGACTGAGCGAAGCGAACGACTTATGCAATTCCTCCTCGGCTGATGCCAACAGGGGCCGGATCGCCTCCGCCAAGCGCCTTGAGCCATTTGGTGAAGTTGGCGTTCATGTAATCCGTATCAATCAATCCTGTATCTATCTCAGTGATATGACCGTCAAGTTCATATGGCGCTTCCGGACCGCTGCCGGGGCCTTCGCCGCTGCTGAACATTTCCTTATATCGCTGTACAAGAATCAGATATGTCCGTTCATCAAGCTTCGGCCGCACAACCTCCACGGATCCATCGTCATGGGTGACGGAGTATTCCTGCTGCCCCCAAGTGAATCCTTGCACTTTGGCGGATTCCAGGAAATCATTGAGTTCCACGAACAGTTTTGCGAACTTGCGGCATGCCTCCACCGATTCCGGCAGTCGCATGAAATCTTCCACGCCTCCGGCACTGAACACGGAAGCGATCTCTTCGAAACGCGCATCCATCAGGCGCACGTTTTCCGGCAGTTTCTGCACGAACAGATCGAGCGGCTTGTCTCCGGAATACAGTTTTACCGCCGCTTCGATATACCCCTTCATGGTGTGTGGCTTGCGGTAGTAGCGAATAGTTCCGAAAGGCTTGTCGGGGCCGAACAGTCGATTCGTACGACTGAACGCCTGGATGATGTTCTCATAGTCGATGATTTTGTCGAGGTACAGCGTGTTGACCCACTTGGAGTCGAAACCTGTCAGCATCTGATCAACCACGATCAGCAGATCCAGCCGTTTCTCACGGTGCTGGTCGACCGTCAGGTATGGACGCTTGTGGGAAAGCCGCGCGGTGATGTCTTTTTCTTCATCTTCGGCCATGTGGGGATGATGAAATCCTTGTCGAACAGTTCGTTGTAATCGCCGATGATTTCCTTAAGCGCATCCTCCTTGAGGATTGCGCCGTCGGAATTGTCGACGTTGGGGTCGAACAGCGCGGTCACGTGCATCTGCGGAGCACGTTCTTGAACAGATGGTAATAGCTGATCGCCTCGGGAATGGAACTCGTGGCCAGCATCGCATGGAATTTGTTGCCTCTGCTCAGCAATGGGAATTGGTCGAGAATATCCTCCACGACCTTGTCTTCATGTGGCGTGCCTTGCGCATACTGCGCTGCGGTCAGATAGTCCTCAATGCCTTTGACATGTTCTCCTGCCTGCGTTTCCATGGGTCCCATCGGCATTTGCTTCGGGTCCATGTAATGGTAGAACACCTCAGCTTTCGCCGGGTCTACCTGGGCTTCCTCAACCGTCGCGGCTTTCGCTTTCTCCAATGCGACCGCTTGACGAACGTCCTTGTCTCGGTAGGTCAACACCATGTACGGGTCGAATCCGAGCACATTGCCATCGCGGATGCCGTCGGCGATGCTGTATCGGTGAAGGCAATCGCCGAACACCATTGATGTGGTCGCGCCCTTCTTACGGTTCTCCTCATGAATCGGGTGCCCGTGAAACCGAAATACAACGCGTTCGGGAAGGAATGGCGAATATCCTGCAGCATCTCGCCGAACGTGGAACGATGGCATTCGTCGATAATGAATACGATGCGTTTGCCAGCGAGCTTCTTCACTTCCTCTTCGGTGATATGCCCCTCGCCCGCTTTGATGTTGCTCATTTTCTGGATGGAGGTGACGATGAGTGTGTCTTTGGGGTCGATGCTTGCCAGTTTCGATTTGAGCACATCCGTGTTTTCCGTGCCCTGCACATCATCGGCATCATCCGCGAACGACCGGTATTCCAGCAGCGACTGCGTGCCCAATTCGACACGGTCCATGAGGAAGACCACCTTGTCGGCATCTTTCGAGCCAGCGATGAGCTGCGCAGCCTTGAAGCTGGTCATGGTTTTGCCGAGCCAGTGGTGTGCCACACATAACCGCCCGGACGGCCCGGCGTGCCGCTTGGCACCGGCTCATCCCATTTGCAGGTGCGTACACGGTCGGAAATGGCGTTCACCGCCTGGTATTGGTAGCTGCGTAGCACTTTGAGGCATCCGTCTGCGGAATCGGCGACCGTATAGAACCCGATGAGCTGGTGTGCCATGGGAATGGATAGCAGATCAGATGTGAAACGCTTCCATTCATCCTGCCCGACATGGTTGTTCGCCGCTATGGGCTCATTGTTGAAGTCAGCCCAGTGGAAGAAGTAGTTGCTGTTGAAATCGCCTTCACCGGGATTGGCGAAGTACACGGCATCATCCGGATTCATGGCCACGAAGACCTGCACGAGTCTGAACAGCCCGGTGAACACGCCTTCATGCGCGTATTTGGCGATTTGATTGGTGGCCTGGCTTATGGGAATGCCGCTTTTCTTCAGTTCAATATGGATGACCGGCATTCCGTTGATAAAGCAGGCAAACGTCTCCCCTGCGATCGTTCAGCATCTTATTTTTAGCTGGATAAATAGGCTGTCTTGCGATTTGGTACCGGCTTTGCCCAGCGGCGATTTCCTGCCGATCGTAGATCTTCAGGCTAATTTCCTTGCCGAAATGCGCTGTGTCTGCGGGATTGTCACGTTTGATGGACACGGTCTTGCCGTTAATGAAGGAGTTCAACGCCAATGGCGTGCGCAATGTTTCGATCTGTTCAAGGATCTGCGCCATCTCACCTTTGGTAAAGACGCTGCCCATTCAATCGATCGATGCCTTTGTTGTTGTCGTGAACAGGATGTTGGCCCAGTTGTCGATGAGATCCTGTTCGGTTGGATATTCCAACACACCATCGGTCCACCCATGGCGCTTCAGCACCGCGACCAGATCGTCTTCGAAATCCGATTCTTTATTGTAGAACATGTTTCATCTCCCCGAATGCACCGCCACTTTCTGAGCCCAATCTTACGAGCGCAACCCCTAACATCCAGAAGCAACACCACAATACTTACGCTGATGAAGGGTGATGAGGGAGTCCAGACGGTCGAAGAACGCGCCGATTGAAGCCTGCTCAGCAACGGAAGGAACGAACATTGTCGTTCCTCTATGGCCGATCGCGCAATGTTGAGAAATCCACTTTGATTCCCCATTAGCCGCGAAGCAACTGATCATGAAATTCAGGACTGTTCAGTATGTGCCCTAAGATACCCACTAGCGGTTTCTCAGAAAGCAAAGGCATCGTAATGCAAACGGAAATACCTTCTTTCCCGCAGCCCATGTCATAGTTCTGTACAGCCGCCTTTTTTCGCGGCTGAGTCTTCGGCTGTATCGGCGAGATAACATTTTCCTGTAAGCAATCGCAGGTCTGCTTATTTCCCAACGGCATCGTTGCAATTTTCGGAACATCTGCCTTTTTCGGCATCGAGGACAAGCCGTATTTTATTAGGACATCACCAGCAGAAATGTCAAACACCGTACCCTCGCTCAATTCAGCTCTGGACAAAGTCATTTTTTTCGGAGACCCTCAAGCTCTTCCCAGCTTACGCTGTTCCAAGCGGGGGGCAATTAAAACCAGGAAAAAACAGCCGTATTACCGTCAATCTATACGGCTGAGCTTCCTTCTTGTGAGCATTAGAGCGTATCCGAGCAGGTTCCGACCGCGCCATTGCCTCGGATTGAACCTGTCTGGGTCATGCATCGACAGGCCGATGCCCCAGATGCGGTCTTTGACGGCGCATTCCGCCAGCAGCGCGGTGCCGGTTACCTCAAGCCGTGCCCCAAGTTCGGCGTTCTGGCTGAATTTGGCAAGTAATCCTTCATAAACTTCGATTTGACGAACACCATTCCACACGTGATCGTCATAACCGGTCACCAATCGGCCAAGCCGTTTGATTTCGGCCACGTCGTCGGTTTCAAGGATTCGCGCAGCTGTTTCAGCGTCATTGAAAAACAGCAGGCCTTGCGATGCATCATGTACTGCTCCATCGAGGAGAATTCAATGCCGTTCATAACGAAATGCGACGGATACCAGTTGCTCAGATATCCGTTTACCTCATCGGGATTGTGGAAACAGATAACTTCTGTCATTCCTTGCCGACTTTCCGCACCGCAAGCTCCAGATCGAGATCATGCAGCCCGAAATAGGCTTTTTCCAGGAATTCCAATGGTACTTGGGCAATCACCTTGGCGCTTGGAATGCCATAGAACCACTGATAGTAGGCGTAGAACTCACCGATCAATCGGGCATGAACCGCTTTAAGCGCCTTTTGCCGTCCTTCAACTGGTATTGCTCGGTCTCCGGTGAAATATTCCCACAGCTCTTCCGCATCCATCGTATTGACGTAGGCTTTGGCTTCATCAATGCTTTTGCGTGTTTTGCTCTCGTCATATACGTGGCGATGAAATCCTCCGTGCTCTTGTTAGGGAACGACTGCGCCACGTAGTCGAAAAGCTTGCCCTGGCTTTCCACCACATCATCCCGGTAGACCTCTGGATATGCCCGCATTGTCACCACCCTAGAGCAACGTGCTGAACACGTTGGTCACCGTATTGGCATCGGAATCGATGAGATCACGCATGTTCTGCCGCGCTCTCAACATCCCTCTGATTGTATTTGTCGTTGAATTCGCTGTAGCTCACGGAAAGCAAGCCCTCATTGACTTCGCGCAGTTGCCCATATGCCTTTTCGCTCTTGATGCAATACTGGATCCCCCAGTCCGCCAAGTGACAGCAGTTCCTCCAAAATATCGACGTCCACATTGTCTCGGACGAATTCTTTGGCGATGTAGAAAGTACGAGGCGTTCGCACGCCAACCTTTGATGATGTCATAATCGCTGGTATCGATGCCATATTTGGCGATGAATTTTGCGGCAAAGCACGCGATAACGCTTGGAATCGGCGGCATCACGATGTTTCATCAGCTCGGCCAGCCAGGCAAGCACGCTATGTTCCTGAAAATCCAGGATGCAGCCCATTCGTGTTCAGTTCGTACTGGTGGACCCAGCCATTGTGGACTCATCCGGCCTGCACACGGCCCATTTTCCATTATTGGCGAGCTTTTTCATTGTTGACACTTTTAGTCAGATAAAAGGCCATCGGCCGACCGTAGTCATGCTTGTCGTTACACAAACCGTACTGGGGGTCACGGATTCGTATGGGGAACCGTGAAATAGTCGTGATTGTTGCCATGAACACCCCTATACGAACATCCGTTGTCGAGCATGGATTTCTTAATATTCAGCGAAACAGTAATTCGAGCTTGTCGAGCTGATGAAGGGTGATGAGCTGATGAAGGGTCCAGACGGTCCGACGGTCGAAGAACACGCCGATTGAAGCCTGCTCAGCAACGGAAGGAACAGACATTGTCATATCTCTATGGCCGAACGCGAAACAGAAATCACTTTGATTCCCTGCATTAGCGGAAGCAACTTCGATCATGAAATGCAGGACTGTTCAGGTAGTGCCCAAGATACCCACTAGCGTACTTTCTCATTGGCCGCAAAGGCATCGTATGCAATCCGGAAAATACCTTCTTTCCCGCAGAATTACATAGTTCTGTACATTTTCCAACGGCTGAGTTCGGCTGTATCGATGATAACATCACCGTCCTGTAAGCAATCGCAGGTCTGCCTCATTTGCAACGGCATCGTTCGCAATTCTCGGAACATCTGCCTTTTCGGCATCGAGGACAGAGCCGTATTTTATTAGGACATCACCATAATGAATGTCAAACACCGTACCCTCACTGTCGCTCAATTCAGCTCGGGACAAAAGTATTGTTTCGGAGAAATCCAAGCTCTTCCCCCAGCTTACGCTGTTCCCAAGGGTCAGTGAAACCAGCGAAACGAATCTGCGGAACCAACGCTTTTCCATGCTGTTCGGCCATATCATTCACCCCCGAGCAGTGCTTTGAGCTTTTCCAAGCCCGCCAGATCGCGGGCATTACCGGTCAAATCGCCAAGCATTCCGGCCAATTCCTTTCTCCGCTTCATCGATTTGGCCGCATACATCGGCATACGTGGTGGCGTACTTGTTCTTCAACGCGTTCACTTTGCCAATGAGCTCGTCGATCACAGCATTCGGCAATGCCTCCAGCTGCTTCTGCAATGGGTGTATCCACTTGGCTTCCAGCAACCTTCTGGCTTCGTCATCGCCCAACGCCTTGATCGCATCGCAGGTCTTTCCTCCAACGCATTTCGCTTTTTTTTGATACCGGACTTCCCCGCTTTGACTCATCGAACAGCTTTTGGGCCTGCACCAAGCCGCGCTCAAAATCAGAAGTGCCGGATTCCTTGCCGATCGCCTTGACTAGTTTTCTTCAGCCTCGGCGGGCAACGAAGGCACTGTCCTGATTGATCGCATCGCTATTCTGCTTGTCATCTCATCAAACCTTCCAAAATGGTTTTCAATCTCGGAATGCAATGTCCTGATCGCGGCCAAATCATCGCGGTAGCAGCTCACGCCCGAACTAAGTCGAAGGGCAGAACGCGGCCAATCCAGCCATCCTGCACTTCCACATCCTTGCCGCCTTTTTTTCTTGATGACCATGTTCGGGTCCACTTGCCTACTTCTCTGCATCGAAACCTTTCGGAACCCAGCACTTCCAAACAATGGAGATGCCTCCCCACGCATCATCGAGTTTGATAGGCGTCATGGCTGGTCGACGGTATCGGCAACCATCGCATCCAGTTCTTTGCCAATGGCTGTTTTCGCCTGAGCGCATCCACTGTTCGATGTTCCACCCAAGCGGGAGCGCAACGACAGGCAATCCGGAAATGGCCGATCTTTCGTTAGCCGAGGTAAGTAGCATGAACGCCTGTGCCGTCGGCATTATGCTAAAGCGCACCACGGGTAGCGCGATGACAAACGTCATGGTCGCAGGCGCGTAGCAGACACCGTTATCGACGGAACAGCTCGGCCTTTCAGACTTCGGCCAGGCGTTCCAATATTCCTCAAGCTGCCTGACCTGACCTTCTTCGAACGCCACCGAACATCGAAGTGCTGCACACATCCCAGCTGCCCCGCATTTTCGCTGAATCGCCATACTGGGAATGTTGAGGTTGTAAATCGCCAAGTCGATCTTCCGTCAATGGACACAAACGGCTGATTTTGCACTGTGCGGTTAAGTTCGACACCACGTCGACAATGTGCGTTTGATGTCAGAAGCCTGTAGCTTGTTGCTCTTAAGCCGTCCTTGATGAAATGTTTCTGACGAGCCTAACAATGAGCACCCTCGTCGTCACTAAAACGTGCTTTCGCGCAGCACTCATCACGATGGTGGGATGCTCGTACCGAAGAAAATATTCGCCGGAAGGCGTATAATCGCCTGAATATGGTGGTTTTCAATCAGTAGTTCCACGAATTGCGCCTCCTCGCTGCCAGCGACAGCACACCGTGCGGCAGAACGATGAAGCTCAGATGCCATGGTGTCATGGAGCAGGAACGCATAATCCTGCCTTTGACTTTTGGTGCTGCCAAGCGAAGCGTGATCGATCTCCTGTCGTGATCCCACTTGCGAGTAGAGGCTTGGACCACCGCATCCACGAATGACATGTTTCCCTCCTTTGCCTCCAACGTGTCGAACCACGCCAGTCGTTGTGGGCGACGATGCTGTTCACGCGCATCATGCCTGTGTTTGTGTTCTCGAGTCTTTACAATACATGATGAATTCATTGTTATTGGTGCCGAGCCACAGATCGGTCATTATGAATCAGTATTAACCTGATAAAAGTTAACGCACCAGATTCTGATCTGCTCAGCCTCAAATGCCATGTGACGATTTCGCCTCATCAGCTGGGAGACCTCGGACGAAATCACCTGGCCTTCGCCTGTGGCATTATGGCAAAATTTGTTTAGAGATATTCGTAAACTGAGCACGTCATATCCCGACGGCTAACCACTGAATGTCCCCACGAGATAAACCTGGCCCCTGCCTGACTGGCCCTCTCACTGGTGCCAAGCTTCAAAGTCCTGGTCAGGCAAAATACCGTCGAACACTCCTCTTTACAAAGTTGACGCAAGCTGTGGAGAACGCTCTGAAGCCACTGCATTTACCTTGGAAATCTCGGAAATCGTTGCCCTTGACCCACATGGAGGTTCAGGAGATGAAGTAGTCGCACTCCTATCCCACGCCTTCCACAATGTCCTATTATCCTCCGTAAGCAGCAGCAGGTCATCCTCAGAAATCGGTGTCCCTCAAGCGCATCAGCTCGTTTTCTGAAAGAATTTGTAGAAGATGAAGCCAAGAATGTAATCAATCCTTAGCCTGTTCGCCTCTAAATCTCTTTGGAACTGCATCTTATTAGTGACCTCCCCAGATTTTCGATATTGGTTGCATGTTTGACGGCGGGCAGCCATCACGTTGAAGAGATCCATATAGGTCTCGTAGTCGCGCTTTGGTGAGGCTGCCCATCGCATAGTTGTTGGCTGGCGAGAAGATATGCACGCCCTCGAAGAGCGTCCCGTCCTGATGATCACGTCCTTGCCTTGCCATTCCAGCCCTGAACCTTCTGCAAAGTCATGGCTCCAGATTGTACGACCAGCGGGGATGTCCTTGTAGTAGTCCTCCCGTGATATGATTGAAGCGTCACTGATCAGGCCTTCAAAGCCCGATCCGTAAATAAAAAGTGGCCAGCACCTGTGAGGTCCCCGCGCGTTTATGTTGCCTGCAGCTCCTGTATGTGCATTATTTTTCCTTCTATCTCTTGGCTCCTTCCTCGTCCCAGTCAAGGATCCTCCTGGCTCTGAAACGGTTAAGTGAAACGCGTTAGGTCCTCGTTCCTCATCGTGGTCTTGCGTCCGTGCCCCTGGAAGCGCTATCCACATCACCTGCAGTCCCATCAATCCTATCCATTATACTGATTATCGATGGTCATAACTCTCCAGCAATACAACTGAAATCCAGCATTACCGAG
>VOFK01002174.1_pt1 | contig 19613 bp, 31 predicted proteins | sample 5384121 | NCBI WGS metagenome assembly VOFK01 (sample SAMN12384730, study PRJNA508395) | human gut metagenome | isolation source: healthy gut J | host: Homo sapiens
CTCAATGTGCACTTCGTTCAGTTACGTATTTTAGCCGGCGTGAGGGGCGCGCTACGTGCCGGGCACGCACGCAGGCGCGCTCTCTTATCTACCACCGGTGTGTTCGACTGGGAGAATCCACAGGCCGACGCACGCACGGCGGATATCACCATGGAGGGCGCACGGACTGCGCTGTTGCCTTCTGCGAGACGGTCAAGAACGCGGGCTACACGCCCTGCGTATACTTCAACCGGAATCTCGGCTACTACGGATACGACCTGACGCGCCTTACGGACTATATGTTCTGGTTTGCCCTGCCGGAGAGCGGCTTTCCCAACTTCTATTACGCCGCCGACATGTGGCAGTACAGCTTCACGGAGACGGTGCCCGGCATAAACGTGGAAACGGATATGAACCTGTGGTTCATTCCCACTGCCGCGCAGGACGGAGAGGACGCGTCGGGGCAGTAAATTTTGTTGCGTTCTTACATAGCTGATGGTATAATATACGCGATTTTTACATGATTTTCATGTTTTGAGGCGGTGGTTATATTGAACGATTTCAAACACGCTGAAAAAGCGGCGCGGAAGAGCGACGCAAACCTTCCCATATACAAAGCTCGCCATACTCGGCGACTGCGCCACGCAGCATATCGCCACGGCCATCAAGGGCGAGGCGTTCCTGCGCGGGGTAAATGCGGACATATTCGACGCGGATTATGACCAGATACAGGCGCAAACCATGGACGGCGCGTCGGAGCTATACACCTTCGCCCCTGCGGGCGTGCTTCTGGTGATGTGCACGGAGAAGCTTTTACGAGGGCTTTTGCAGCACCCCGGCTGAACAACGCAGTAGCTTTGCGGACGCTGTCATGGCGCGTATCCGCACATATTGGGAACTTATTTCCGGCCATATCAACACGCGCATCCTGCAATTCACTTTCGCATATATGAATGACGGCAGCATGGGCAGTTACGCGCTGCGTGAGTGCGCATCCTTTACGTTTCAGCTCACGAAGCTGAACTTCCTGCTGAGTCAGGCGGCGTCGGAGAGGAAAGATGTTTTCCTTGTGGACATAAACGCCGTTCAAAGCATGATAGGCGCACAGCGCTTCAAAGACGACAAGCTATATTATGTGGCCAAGATGCCTTTCTCGCTGGAAGCGCTGCCGTACATCGCCGCAAGGACGGTGGACGTTATCCGTGCGATACGCGGCAGTATAAAGAAATGCGCCGTGCTCGATCTTGACAACACGCTGTGGGGCGGCGTCATCGGCGACGACGGGCTCGACGGGATAGAGGTCGGCGAGCTTTTGGGCACGGGCACGCTTTTTCCGAATTTCAGATGTATCTGAAGGAACTGAAAAACGCGGGATAATCCTTGCCGTGTGCAGCAAGAACAATGAGGACACGGCGAAGCTGCCGTTTGAAAAGCATCCGGAAATGATACTGCGGCTGGACGACTTCGCCATTTTCGTCGCCAACTGGCAGGACAAAGCGTCCAACATCATGTACATACAGAAAACTCTGAACATCGGCATGGACAGTATGGTTTTCTTTGACGACAATCCGTTTGAAAGGGGCGTCGTGCGTTCCCTCATTCCGGACATAACTGTGCCGGAACTGCCCGAGGATCCGGCAGAATACCTCAGCTATGTCCGCGCACTGAATCTGTTTGAAACGGCGTCCTTCTCCGCGGCCGATGCCGACAGAACCGAGCAGTACCGTCAAGAGGCCGGAAGGGCCACGCTTATTGCCCAGTTCGTCGATTATGACGAGTATCTGAAAGCGCTAGAGATGCGGGCTGTAGCCAGCCCCTTTGACAAGTTCCACTATCCGCGCATCGCACAGCTCACGCAGCGCTCAACCAGTTCAACCTACGCACTGTCCGCTATACCGAGGGTGAAATTGAAGCGCTTGCAGACGACGCAGGGCACATCACGCGCTATTACTGTCTGCGCGACAAGTACGGCGATTACGGCCTTATAAGCGTGGTAGTGCTGGACAAGATGAGCGACGAGGCACTCTTCGTCAGCGAATGGCTGATGAGCTGCCGCGTTCTAAAGCGCGGCATGGAGGAGTTCATCGTCAACGACATCATTAGCACCGCGCGCGAAAAAAATGGCTTCAAGCGCGTCATTGGCGAATACGTGCCCACAGCAAAAAAACGCCATGGTCGCAGACCTGTATGAACGCATGAGCTTTTAGAAAAGAAGCCGGGCTGTTCATTGCAGACACAGATACATTTGAAATGAGAAAAAAACATACATTACGGAGGAAGAGAAATGAGCCGAGAAGAAGCTTTTTTTGCAGCACTGGACGAGGTCTTTCAGGATGAGTTTGACGATGAGACCATCCATGTGACGGATGCGACCGTTGCCGACGATATAGACGGCTGGGACAGTCTTGAACATATTGACCTTATCATCGCCGTTGAGAGCAGATTCGGCATCGAGTTCACCATGGGCGAAGTGAACGGCATGAAAAACGTCGGCGAAATGGCGGATATCATTCTCCGCCGCATGAGTTGAGGCGGTATGTTTACTGTCACTTTCGTTTGCATTTCTTCGTTTTTATTGCACTTTCGCTACTTGCATACTATGTCTTTCCGAAGAGGTATCAATGGCTCGTGCTGCTTATATGCAGCGTTCTGTTCATATACTTCTCGTCCGGTCTCTCCTGCTTCATTTTGTGGCGATCGACCTTGCGGCAGTATACTTCGGCTCGCTGCTGATAGAGCGGACAGAAAACACGAAAGCGCGTAATGCTATTGCCGCGGTGGCTATAATCATCATCGCAGCTGTGCTCTATGCGCTTAAATACTGGAATAACGTTCTGGAATGGACGGGCGGGCTGTTTTCCGCGCTTAGGCTTCCGCTTGCGTACTGCGGCTGGATTGCCCCTGTCGGCGTGAGTTATTTCTCTCTATCTGCCATCGGCTTTATTCTCGATGTCAACTGGCGGCTGAGCGCGGCAGAGAAGAATCCTGCAAAGCTTACCACGCTGGTGCTGTGGTTCCCGGCTACTATCTGCGGCCCGTTCACACGCTACGGCGAGCTTGCCGAAAGCTTGTTTGCCCGGCATGATTTCGATTATGACAGGTTCAAATTTAGCCAGGCTGCTGTACGGCCTGTTCAAAAAAGCTCGTCATAGCCAACCGCATTGCGGGTTACACCGGAGTTATCTTTCTCTCCCACGTACAGCGGCTACACCGGTGCATACATCGTCGTTGCGGCGCTGCTCTACGCGTTCCAGCTTATATTCCGACTTTTCCGGCTGCATGGATATCATGCTGGGCGTATCGGAAATGTTTCAGGTGTCGCTTCCGGAGAACTTCCGCCGCCCGTTCTTCTCGCAGAATCTTTCTGAATTCTGGCGCAGGTGGCATATAACGCTGGGGCAATGGGCAAAGGACTATGTGATGTACCCACTGCTCAAAAGCCGCCCGTTCGTCAGCCTCGGCGACTGGAGCAAAAAAGGCATTCGGCAAGAAGCAGGGAAACGCGTGCCGACCTATGCTGCCATGCTGGTTTTGTGGCTGGTCATAGGCTTCTGGCACGGCGGTACTCTGCGCCATGTATTTGCAAGCGGCGTGCTGCCGTGGTTTATCATCGTTGGCGGACAGATATGCCAGCCGCTGCTGGATAAGCTAAGGGGGAAGCTGCTGCACGTTGACAAGTCGCGTTTCAGCTACAGGCTGTTCTGCTCTCTGCGCACCTTCTTTTTTCATGTATGACATGGGTGTTTCGCCTCTACGTCCGTCGGGCGCGGCTTCTGGATGCTTAAAAAAACATGCTGATAGAGCACAACGCGTGGGTTCTGGCCGATAAGTCTCTGGGCGAGATTGGCCTTTCGACGGAGGATATATTTATTCTCTTTGTGTCTTTCGTGATAGTTCTGCTTGTCGGCGTGCTACAGGAAAAGGGCATAAGCTGCGCGAAAAGCTTTGAAAAGCAGGGGCTTGTGTTCAGGTGGGTATTCCTTCTCGCGGCTATATTTGCCGTCATGGTGTTTGGCGTATACGGCCCCGGTTATAACGCCGCCGACTTTATTTACAGGGGGTGAGACGCATGAGTAAAGGACTTAAAAACACACTACGGCTCGTCTCTGCTTCCTGCTGGTTTTCCCTTTTGTGCTGTACTCGTGCGTTGCCACGCTTCTTGTTGCAAAGAACTATCAGTGGGAAAACTTCCGCGGCCTGTATTCGGAGCGACGCGATTCTCTCGGACTTCATGTATCTCGGCAGCAGCGCATGCTATATGTCGTGGATGCCGTATGACGCGTGGGCTCAGTCGGGGCTTACATCCTACACCTTTGCAATGAGCAGTCTGCCGTCATATGGTGCCCATGCTCAGGAGGCCAGGCGGATGCAGCAGCCGCAGTTTTTTTCATAATAGATGTGCGCCCTTCGTGCAGTCGATACGTCAAGCCGGATCTTTCCGATGTGACCAGCGGCATAACCGTCATAAACGCAATGAACTTTCTCCCCAACCGTCTGCCGCTTGCGGCGCGCTGCTATGAACTATATTCCGACAAAGGTCGCCGCCGGACAGGTCGAAAGTCAGGGCGAGACTTTCGCTTCCTTCCTCTTTGACATTATAAGATATCACGTCACGTGGCGTGAGCTTGACAAATCATACTTCCCCAAGGCATCCGGTGACCTCCCCTATAACTGCTCAAAGGGGTATTACGGAACTGACCTGTGCGAGGTACTGGAGCTGAGCGATAATTCCGCCGTCACCTCCACGCTTGCCATTCATCCCGATGCGCAGGCTGACCTTGAATCCGTGCTTGATCATCTGACCCAAACCGGAGCGCAGGCGCTGTTCGTCAACGCCCCATCCGGCGAGAGTGTCGAGGAAAAGCAGAAATATAATTACATTGCGCGGCTCGTCGGTGAGCGGGCTACCGCTTTGTGGACTTCAACGACCTTATCGACGACATGGGAATCGATGCCGGTACGGATTTCTACAACAGGAACCATTTGAATATATATGGTTCGGAGAAGTACACCGCATATCTCATGAACTACATTCTCGAAAAACTATGAGCTGAGCCCCCGGCACTCGCAGAAAGCCGAAGCCGATTGGTGCGAGGGCTACCCGCGTGGCTCAATATAAAGGACAATATCAAATGCATTGATATTCATTGCCGGCTGTACAGGAACAGCCGACAATGGATATGAAAATCGCAACAAAACACTTGATATTTTGCCTCAAATGAGATATACTTTTCGACAGCGTGCCGGTGTGATGGAATGGTAGACGTAGCGGATTCAAAAATCCGCCGATGGTGACATCGTGTGGGTTCGAGTCCCACCACCGGCACCAAGATTTATTATCAAAATCTGCAGATATTAATTGCGGGCGGGCTGCTTCGCATCATCGTAGCTCATACAAAAAAGAGGATTGTGATCAATCACGATCCTCTTTGTTATATTGATATTGAAAAAGCTGGGTGCAGCCGCTTTATTGAGCAGGCTGTGTCCAGCTTTCGTCGTATGGGTGCCGTCAAGAGTTATGCGCAAATTTATTTGCAGACTCCGGCTGAATGAAGTCAACCGGCAATAGAGACGACCCGGATCCGCACTAACAACGTGATTGAGCGGCTGAACCGGGAGATTCGCCGCAGGACTCGCGTGGTGGGGACCTTCCCGGACGGAAACTCTGCCCTCATGCTGGTCTGTGCCAGACTGCGCCATGTGGTCGACACCCAGTGGGGCAACAAGAAATACATGAATATGAAGCACTTAGAGGCGGCTCCGGAAAGACGTCTGTTCATAGGGAAAATCACAGTAAGTCAGAGTTTCCTCAAAACTGTCCTCCACCTTTTGGTGGCCCTCCTTCAACTTCATTTCCTCAGTTGGGCCACCACAGCTTTTGGCTTTTTCACGGGCAGCCTTCTTGCTTTCCTGAGCGTGGATCGCCTTGAGCATCTTAGCCACCAATTTTACTTTGGAGCGAGGAACAACGGAAAACACATTACGGTAAAAATGAACCGTACAGCGCTGGTATTTTGCGTCAGGAAATACTTCGCCCACGGCCTCCAGCATCCCCATGCACTTGTCACCGACGATGAGCTTCACACCATCCAAGCCGCGTCCGCGCAGCCACTGGAAGAAACTGACCCAACTGGCCTTGTCCTCCTTCATGCCCTCGGCGGCTCCCAAAACCTCGCGAAAGCCATCCTCGTTCACGGCAATTGCCACCAAAACAGCAACATTTTCGTACTCTCCGCCCCAGTTGCGGCGCAGGTAGATGCCGTCCACGTAGACGTATGGATAGTGCCCGCCCTGCAACGGGCGGTTGCGCCAGTCCTCGATGTGAACGTAGGCTTTCTTGTTCAGCTCGCTGATGGTAGCGGGCGAGACCTTGCTGCCCCACAGTGCCTCGGTGATGTCCTCCACACGGCGCACGGAAACGCCTGCCAGGTACATCTCGATGATGGCTGTCTCCCGGCAAAGGGAACACCTTGATGGCGTGGTCGAAGGAAGCCCTTGACGTTTCCGGATGTGGTGGTGAGATTCCGGTCGTAGTGGCCGCTGCGGTAGCCCCTGACGGCCTCGCTGCGCTCATAGCGGGCAGCCTGCGTCAGGAGACTCCGCCTCCTTTTTCCAGCAGCTCGTTCAGGGGTTTCCTCTACGCTGCCGCGGACCAATTCCTTGATCTGGACCCTTGATAATTTCCTCATTCAGCTGTACAATTTTCTCGGACATAGTTTGCTGTCTCCCTTTCAGAATGGTGTGTCGTGACTTCATTCTACCAGAGCCTGCAAGCTATGTCTTCTTTTATGCGGTTTTCAATTTGCGCAAGTTATTGTACATTATCAGTATTATTAGTCGCTTTCTTATCGTTTTGTGCAAACAAAAAGGATCACCTCATACAATCCTGCTTAATCATTTTGCTTCTAAAACAAAAACTGGGGGCAAGCAAAGGAAAAGCTGCGCAGCCGCTCTATCGGGCAGGCTGCACCCAGCTTTTGTCGTATGTCATATATTTTCTGTCTGCACGCCCAACTTGGACCATACTCTGGTACTGAGTTCATCATTCGGCATTACACGCGCAAACCAAAAAAGGGTGTTTTATAAAAACGGCGTATAGTCAAAGCAAATAATGTCGGAGGTGCAGGCTTATAGTATGGGATCAGAAAAGATATACGCTGAGAGCTGCCGCTGTGGTACTACCCGGAAAAGCGCACATTGCGGCAGGCTGCTCTGCGAGGATGTCGTCACCATGCGTGAATCTGCCGACTTCTATTTCTACGGACTGGCGGACGGGCAGAGCCGGAAAAAGCACTGCAGAAAGGGCGCGGAAATAAGTCTTTCCACCGCGGAGGAGTATATCAGCGCCTCTGAATAGACATCTGGCACCGTGAGCCTTATCCGCACAGCTTGCAGCACGGGCTTGTGAAAAGTATTCAGACGGCGCTGAAGCGTGAAGCCGCCGCGCGCTCCTGCGATTTGCTTGAGTTCGGGTCAACGCTTGCCGCACTCGCCGTCGAGCCGTGCTCCGGCAGATATGTGCTTGTCCACATCGGCGACGGAGGGTCGTGGAATACGCGGCACAGGAGAGGTAGGGATCTCAGCCCGCCGGAGAACGGACTGTGCTTAAATCAGGCATGGCTGACAACGTCGCCGGATGCGGGAAAGCATCTGCGCGGATATGTGGGCAGCATAGCAACTATCGCAGGATCATTGTTATGAGCGACGGTGCAGACCGCATGCTCCACAATGAACGGCAATGCGGGAAGCTGGCTGAACTCTCTGCCGGGACAAGCTTCAAAAGCGCGCTTTGAACACATTGCCGCGAACCGGTCGGACGATGACTTCGGCTGCATCATGATAGATATACACGACGAAGCACAACGATGCAAAAAAACCTAAAAAAACTGCGCCTATCAGAGATGCGGTATTATAAAGCCACGATAAAGAAACGGGCGGTGCCCCAAAACAGATTATCGAAAACAAGTCTAAAAAAAAGAAAGACAGGGAGAAACAAACATGAAAAGAATCATCACCATCATCCCTCGTTATCGCAATGGTACTCACAGTGATGTTCAGCCTTGCCGCGTGCTCAAAGACCGGCGAGTGCAGATACTGCAGACAGATTGAACCGCTTGTGAAGTACACTTATTCCAATGGAGATACCGTATGGGTCTGCAACGACTGCTACCGCATGTGCAAGCTCTTCGGATGAGCCGGTTCTAAAAAAGCATCAGGGATACAGGGAGGGCAAAAATGAAGAAAACATTCTGGCACTACTGATCACGGTCATCTGCATTATAAACCAGCGGCTGTGCCTCGGAAAACAGGGTCATAGCTCTGATAGAGAAAGAGGACTATGCGAAGGCACAGGAAGTGTATTCTGCCACCATAGGCGGCAGCTATGAAAAAAGCTGGAGCTGGAGCATTCCATAGACGCATACATAGCGGATATGATCGACAAATACAACAACGGAAAAGTCTCCTACGACGAGGCACGCGAAAGCATTTTTTCGCATTGAGGCCAGCGGGCTATACGACTATTTTCTGGTGAACGACGCCTATATGTCGCTGCAAACCTTCTACCAGTCAAAGCAAGCCTATGAGATGGGTCTGGCAAATATGGATGCCGGAGATTACGAGTCCGCAATGATGCAGTTTTCCTTCGTGAACACGGCAGACACCTGCTATGACAGCGCATGCGAGAAAGCGGAAGAAGCCAAAACGGCCTTTCTTAATGCTGTTATCGCACAGGCGGAGGACGCATTCGACGATACTGATTACTTACGCGGATATGAGAACGCGATAAGCTGTCTTGCCGACGCCGAGGACAAAATGTACGACTTCATCATCTATATGGACGACGCGGCGTTCCAGCTTATATACGATAAAAGAGCAGAACTTACAAATGAGTTCACCGAAGCGGCAATAGCAGAGGCAAAGGACATTTTCTCAAACGGAGAAAACTACGAGGGCGCGATCAGTCTGCTCACTGATGCGTATAACTACACCTACGGCGACGACGCCATGCTATACACAGAGCTTTTGCAAATATACTGATGCCTATATTGAAAACGCAGTCGCAGAGGCGCAGCAGATATATGACGAAAACCGAGACTATGAAGCAGCGGCAAGCCACCTTCAGAGTGTGTGATAGGCGTGGTAGGCGAGAACGAAACACTGCGCAGCGAAATAGAGAAGTACGCCAGTTATGCGCCGGTCCTCCTCACCTCCCTCGATCCCATCAAGAAGGGCGATTGGTTGAGCGTCGGAACGGATATGAAAAAAATCTATACCGACGTTTCCAACAACGTTTACGATTCACAGACCGTGATTGCCCCGAGGTGTTCCAGCTACGCGACAAAACGGAAGATGATTCATACGTCAGCTACTACCTCAACAGCGAATATACCACGCTCACCGGTGTGCTGTACAGGCCGTATGACTCTCTGTCATGCACCTCGGTCTGGAAAAAGACGCCCGTGATAAAGATATACGGAGATGGCATACTCCTTTACGAAGCGCCGAGTATCACCCAGAACACCTTTGACCCCATCAGCCTGAGTATTAACGTGACCGGCGTGCGTGAGCTGAAGATCGTCAACTACGGCATATGGACCGAAACCGACAACTTTGACATCTACAGCAAGTGCTATCACCCGAAAGTCTGCCTTGCGGAAATGTATCTGAGCAAGTGAGCTTCAAAGCGTACTCCCTCCCCCACGGTGAAAAATACCCCCACCGTGCCGCTAACCGCGGCGCAGTGGGGTAAACCACATCTATCCGTTCATCCGAGCGCAGCTTCTCCCATGGTGATAAGCTCGGCAGTAGAATAACGGTGGAGGCTGCCGAGCGGGCTGCCCGTATCCTCGGTCGCGTATGTACTGTACACAATTATCCTGTTGCCAGCAGCATCATAGCCAAGGCCAAAGGGCACATAAGCCTCCGCTTCAAGAGAATCATCGGTCAGGTCGAGGATAACAGTCACGCGTGACGATGAAAGCGCCACAGCGTTATCGTCCATAAACTGGCAAACGGTTTCTTCACTATACAGTCCAAGGCCAACAAGCGCCGTTTCCAGCTCGACCTCATTAAGTATCTCGCCGGTATAGGAATACTCAATAACGGAATCACTCATAACGGCAAACAATCTGCCGTCCGGAGACTGCGCCAGCATACGGACGTCATCCGCGCCGTATACAGAAGGAAGCTTTGCAATGACATGGCCGCCGTCAACATCGGATATGTGCAGAGAGACAGCCTCCGTCCCGTCGGACTGGGTGGTGCACAGCATATATCGCCGCGCCGCGATACGTCCCAGAGATAGGCGTCCCGTATAAACTGCGTCGGCATTTCACCGTTGTCGTCTGTAGTCAGGAACTTCTTCTCTGCGGCGTCAAAGCCCACAAGAATACAGCCGTTATCCGCGCTGCCCCTCAGCGCAAAGCAGACGTACCCGCATCGGCCTTGAGCGAGGCCTGAAAGTAGGAATATCCGTCAGGTACATCATAGCTGCCAAGCTTTTCTGCGCGTTCTTCGCCCCCGGTATCCACGAATACAGAAGGATGCTGCCGCCGTCTTCTGCAGCTGTGGCATAGTACAACCGCGCCATTATAATAGAACGAATCAATGACAGAGATCCCGCTCTCCGCCTGAATAACTTCATCGGAAACCGACACACTGCCGTCCTGCAAGGAGACGATGTAGTATTCACTTTCTGCGGGCGCACCGGCCTCCGCTTCCCCAGTCATATTGGTAAGGACTTCTCTTCACGTAGAAGTACCTATCGTCCGGCGAAGTTCCAGAAGCGTGCTTTTCATCGTATTCATCCCCCGGCAAGCGGAAGCCCAACACGCCTGCATTCATTTTTACGTGTGTCCGTTATACAGGACGTCGTCCTTCAAAAAGATAAAACCTGCTCTCTGCCCTGTCCGGGCTCATATAAAAACACGGGTCATTACCGGTAACATCCGGTGCAGTGTCAAGCGACATATAGCCTTTGTCATACGCGCCTGTTTCATACCGCAAGACTCTGTCGGTCGTGAGGACATATATGTATCCGCCGGAAAAAGCAGACGTCCTTGATATCCTCGCAGAAGAAGTGCGATTGTCCGGGGAACACGGGGATCCGAATAATCGACAGAGGCGACATTGCCGTTTCTGAGAATAGCTGTTATTCCGTCCTCACGGCAGCTGCTTTTAACGATCGGAGAACCGAAGTCGTATTTTCTGAGGACTTTGCCGGTGCTGAGTTCTATCGCCTCGCAGTAGTTTCCCGCGATGAAAACTGCGGCGTCCGTGTCCAATTCGCCGTCGCCGTAATATATCGGCTCTATACGGTATTCATATCCCAAATCGTACTTTGACTCTTCAATACGGTGGACGACCTTATTTTTTTCAAATCGAACACATAAAAATTGATGGGATTGGAATAATTGACCGTGTCCGCGCCTGCAAACGACATAAAGTCATAGGAAGTACAAAAAGCGAGATAATTACCAATCATATTCATTTCATACACATAGTCCGGAACGGTGCAAAGGCCGCCGGATATCACCCGAGCCAATATCCAGATAAAACAGCCGGCTGACGACAGGCTCCTCGGGCTGAAACAAGAAAAAGTCTGAAACCGCAAATACCAGCCCGCTGCCGTCAGGTGCGATGGCAAGCAGATCCAGATCATAATTAAAATAATCCAGCGAAATATCCGCATCGCACAAGGCTTTGACCGCGGCGTTAAGCTCATGCTTTCCCAGCAGGGCGTCTGTTTCGGTGTCGATCAGGGTCGCATAATAGATACTTTCATATTTATCCGTGTATTCTGACGTGATCATAGCGGCTAAGCTCCCGTCGGCAGAAAGCATGATACCAGAAGCATGTTCATCCGTTAAGGTCGAAAGCTCCCCTGTTTCGTAGTTCCAGCAGAATACGCTGGAATATGTGCTTATCAGCAGACTGCTTTTTCCCCGGAATAAGCAGCTCCGGAGAGAAAAACTGCGATGAAATCTCCTCATCAAAACGCACTGCGTCAATTAAGTCAAAATTTCCGTCTCTTACACAGACACGCTTGTACTCATCCTCAAGGGTGAATATATACTCCCCTTCCGTGTCGCAAAAAACATTTTATAGACCTTATCCGACGCAAAGCTTTTTCGTCGCCCTGTATGGCTCTTCATTGCCAGGCGTTACATAGATGTCCAGCGCGCTTCCAAGAACGTATTTTGCGTCCGCCAGCACGGGCCTGTCCTGCGTCTCGGAAGGCAGGGCGCGCAGCGCCATCTCAATAGCGCCTATAGTGTCCTCCTCAGCAAGATAATTTTTTGCCTGCTCCGTCAGGAACCTTGATTCGTTGATGAGTGCATTTTTTGTACTCCGCCTCAATGCGTGCGGCCTGCGAGGCGATGGTGGCGGCTTTGTCGGCGGAATACACGCCGAAGCTGACGGCCAATACGGCAACAGCCGCCCCGCAGCGGCTACCCGTCGGAGTCTGTAAATTCTATTTCTGTTTTAGTCCGTCAAAAGTCGTGGAGAGCATCGGCGCGGCAAGCCGCAGAAAAGCGTCACCGCGTATGTTTTTCAAAAACCTGTCCGAGATCATCTCCCTGCAGTCGGCGGCAATCAGCAGGTCGCCCGCAGGAGTCTCTTCAAGAAGTCTTGGCGGAAACGACTGCTCCGGCTCTCCCCCGGTCAGAAGCGCAAGCACGCGGCTTCTGTCGTGATACTACCCAGGAAAAATGTCTATTTCTTCGTTTACCCAGCGGGAGTCGCTTTGTTCCGGGTGAGCAGACAACGATCAGCCACTCGGGTTTTTAAGCGCCTCACGAAGCTGTTTTTGCATAGTCATAGCCGCCGGACAACTCGCCATCATCCAGATAGCATCTTTTGAACGGTTTCCTTTCTGCGGAGATACCCTTGGGCGCACGAAAATGCTCAAGCTGCTTTTGCAGCTCCTGCGCGGCGCGGCTGTCAATATCGCCGTGGCGATATGAAATAAAGGCGCTGAACGCCGTGTTCGCAAGTGGCGTAACTGTCAGTGGAAGCGCATTGATGAAGTCCTCCACATCCCGCAGCATTTCATCCGCCGTATTGTATCTCTCGGACGGTTCGTTTTTGAGCGCCTTCGCAATGATGAGCTGCATCTTCTCCGTCAGGTGGCGGGGGGCAATTGATGCGGTAGAGCTTCATGGCGTCTATATATTTACCGCGCTTATTTGAAATCAGCTCCGCGGAGTCGTATCGCTTGCCGGTCAGAAGATTCAGCAGGACACAGCCGACAGAATATATGTCCGCCGCGGGAGTGAGGACGAGCGAGCCGTCATTATGCAGAAGTATCTCCGGCGCGGCAAAGCCCTGCGTGGTGAAAAACGAGCCTGTCGGATATCACGTCCGTCCGCCCGTCCTTGAGTGCCCTTGCACAGCCGAAGTCGATCAGCGTGAGGATGCTCTCACCCGGCGCGAGGGAGCCTTGAATGAAAATATTGCCTGTCTGAATATCCAGATGCAGAAATCCGGCATTATGTATTTCTCTCACCGCATACAGAAGCTGCTGCACAACAGAGAATGCCTGCCGCAGAGGGAGCATCCGCCGGTTTTTCACATAGACGAGAGCGCGCTTCCCTTTAAGGGAGAGCGAATCCATGACTGTAAAGACGTTTTCGATCGTCCGCCCCGGCTGGCCTGGCAAAACACACTCTGCACGCTGGGCGGACTCCTTTATCGGCAGAGTATGCACCGCGGTTTTATAGAGACTTTTGGTTATCGCCTCTTCGCTGAGCTGCATGGACTTGCACAGGCGCAGATAGTCCGCACCGCCTGAGTCACCATTTTGGGGATTATTCACCCGTGGCGCCGCGCACGAACCTGTGCGCGCCGGGGGCGGGGAAGCACTCCTTCAGGACATAGTCAAAGCCGTCTGTGCTTTTTCTCCCCCATCGCGGCGTGTACCTGACAGCAGGATAAATTATACTGCCGCCGCCAAAGCCTATCGGGTCTCCAGAGATCTCATAGATGCTGCCGCTGTCAAAGCCTATTTTTGTGTACCGGCCGGCAGCGGCTGTCTTGTATCTTTCATTATCATTGCTCAAACAGCCCCTTTATCACGCAGACTTTTTCTGCCAATAGGATACAGACTTCGGGCTTACTCCGTATTCCGCCGCGAAATCGTCAAGACTGACGGTTTTCTTCCGTTCTATCCACGCTTTACTATCGCCAGCTTCTCTTCCTCGCTGTGCTTTTTTGCTGTGGCTGGCGCGCGCCCTTCTCTTTTCCTTTATCTCCTCGCATATTATCGCGTAGGTCTCTGACGGATCATACTCCTTGCTGCTTGAAACGATGGAGAGGAAAATGCTTGTCTCCATCACGTGTGGATAATATAGCTGCGGCAGATGTGCCGCTTTCAGGAACTCCTCGCACACGCTCTGAAAATCACACATGTGGTCAAACGTTGCCGCATCGTCTGTCGCTTCAGCACCAGCAAAGCCCCGCCGCGATCCACAGGAGGTACAGCATATCGCTTTTTTTCGACCTCCGCCGTGCCGAGGAGAATATCCAATATATGCTTTTTGAAGGCCGCGGTCGCATCCGCGGAGGAAAGCTCCATATCCTTATTGGCCGAAATGGTGAAAGAGCCGAGATAGCTGTTGCGGCATTCGACGATCGCCGCAAGCAGCACGTCAGTAAACGCTTTGTCGTGCAGCATTTCATCGTCCGGGATCATTTTCAGCGCGGCGCTGCTCTTCTCATCGGAAATAAGCCCCAAAAGCTGTGACAGCTCGCGCGATTCCTCGCCGCTGTATGAGTCGTCCGCAAATCTATATACAAACGCCAGCAGGTTGCGGTAGATCACCTGTGCCCTGCGCGAAGGTATATCCAGATGCGGCGCGTTTTCCAACAGCCACGCCATGAAGCGCTCATCCCTGTCGTCGGGATGGTGCAGCCATTCTTCCGCATTGCAGTTGAGTATGGACGGCGCAAGCCCGGTCCAACCGGGTTCCCTTTGCAGTCAGATCCTTCGCTATTCCGGCAGACTTTTCCCCTGTACCCGGCCCTTGAGCCTTGCGGCGCTTCTCCATATCCGCTCCCCCGTCAGGAAGCAGTAGGCCTCTATCATGTCATCGGCACGGGTATAGCGCAGGCAATCGTCAGTATCGAAAACGCGCAGCAGAAACTGCTGCATCTCGTCGAGCGTAAAGCCCAGCGCATGCCCCAGGTCAAGCGCCTCCTGCCGCGTCAGCCTTGTTTTATACATTTGTCTGGCAAGCCGCTTTGCCTTTGAAGCGCCATGCTGTTTCTCAAGCTCCGCCTCATAGGTCTCCGGCGTATGCCAAGCCTTTGCCGTCAGATACCGGCTGTATTCCACATCACGCTCATACCGCAGCGCAATGTCATTCAGCACCCGCTCGTACCGGCTGCTTTCTTCGGAGCTCATTGCCGCGGCATGGTCCGCGCTTATGTCCGCAAAGGTATAATGAATGCCGTCACCGGTATATTCAAATCCGTCAGAGCCTTCCGCACCTGCCCGCGATTGAAGTATCCGCATGAGTACATGAACCGGCTGAAATACGAAAAGTCTGAAGAGTTTTTTTCAGGATGGCAACACGGGCAGACGGTGCCGAACGCAGCAGACTGCTGCCCATCAGATCCCACAGCTCAGTCAGCTCACTGTCGAACGAATCGAGGTATCTATCCCATATAAGCTCAGTATATTCCATTTACCTCCGCTCCTCCAACTGAAGAATCCGCCATAATGCATTGCAGGACATAAACCAAAACCGTGACAAGCAAAAATCTATTAGTCACATTATATCAAATGCAACCAGGAAATCAACAAAATAATGTCACAACAAGTAAATTTCCATGCGAGTATAGTTGGTCTTAGGAGGCAAGGCTAATGCAATAATTATATTATATGTATATGTTCATAAGTAAGACCGGATCAAAAGCGGTCCAGCGGCATCAGGGCCACCCCTTGCTGCGTCTGGAATGAAAGTGGAATACAAGTTTTTCTCTTTATCATCCCGTGAATGTGATAGCTGTACCGTGGAGGGTGAAGCTTTCAACCGCATTTATATCTATCGCCGCGCCGCCCCACGCGCAATACAGTCTGGCTTCTCTGTTTACGTACTCTGCGGACATACACCCGCCGGTCGTGAATTCCCCGCCGCCGGTAAGATGCAAAACGGCGTCCGCACATATCCTGTCGCCGATGGCGATGTAATACGGCTGCTTTTCCGGCGGGCATTTTCCGGCCATCAGTTCCTCGGCACCGTCGTAATCCACGCGCCACACGGCGGCAGTCGGTGAAAGCTCCAGCCCGTAAAGCGTTACCTCTGTGCCGGTCTCCTCATCCGTCACGACTGCACCGCCAAAGCTGATATACCGCACCTCATGCTCGGTCGGCGCAAAGCTCACTGTGCCGTACATGTTCCCGGTATCCTGTGCCCAATCGCGGCGCGATGATAGCCGGAGGCGTCGTATGCATCAATATTGAAGCGCATGAGCGTCAGCTCCACCGTTCCGGACACCAGCTGTGCAAGCGCGTCATTCGGGATATAGCACTGCACGGTCAACGTCTTTGTTTCCGCATCATACGCATCCTGCAAGACGGCCTCTGTTATCTCATCGCGTCCACTCAGACTGCGTCCCGGCTGCAAGACGGGGTTTGCGTATCCGCCGCAGTTCTCGCTTACTGACCACAGGAAGCTTCCTTCGTCGGGCCACGCCTTGATTTCCGCCATATCGACCGGGGATATATTCACATACACGCGCTGAAACTCCCCGTCGTTTATCGCCGACAGCAACGTCACCCCGCCGTCGTCCGCGGCATACCTTCAACATAGCTTTCCGTGTTGCTGGCGTCGATATTCATGTTCTGCCGGATCTCCTGCCGGCGGCGGTGTGGATGCTGACCGCCGCATACGCCGTGACTGTCAGCAGCGCCGCAGCGACCGCCGCAGCAAGGCATATCCGCAGCAGCTTCCGTCCGTCAATTTTTTTCCCGCATCGTCCATTATTCATTGCGAAAACTTTCTCGCTTTTCAATCAATACCAGCGCCAACCGAAAAAGGAGTATGCAGAACTTCTTCTATGAACCGCCCGTCTATCGCGCCGAGCGCCCTTGATATATTCTCCTGTCTCCATCAGATCAATCCCTCCTTTGTCAGATAGCGGCGCAGCCTGTCTCAGGCGGAAAAGGCGCACGGAATTTTCGCGCATATCCAAGCGCCTTTGGCTATATCCGCCACGGTATCGGAAAAACCAGTAGCGGGGCACAAACATCACTCTATCCTCACGTTTTAACTCGAGAGAAACGCGTTGATAGCCGCCGTGAGCCTGCAGTTCGGCCTCGTTTTCGACCGAGACTGTATCGGGAATGCACTCCTCAACAGCTCTTCAAAAAGCCGCGATAGCTGCTGTTCCGCTTCTGCGCGGTGTTGGAATGATAACGCGTCACAGCGAGATTTCTGGCAATGCGGCAGACATAGGTTTTCAGCGGATCCGGCCGCAATGCGGCGGAAATGCTGTTCCAACAGCCCAGATATGTATCGTTTTCGCACTCCTCCGCATCCTGACGGCTGCCAAGTACATTTCGCGCCACATCTCGACCGGCACGCCGTATTTATCCCGCAGCGCCTCTATCGCCTGTTCTGAGCGCTCAAAAAGCAGGGCGATTATCTCTTCGTCTCTCAAATGCTCGTCCTTTCCGCCTCACCAATACACTATGGAATCAACGGCTGATGATATTACAAAAAGGGCGCAAAAAAGTCATCCGCTGCCGGATGACTTTTTTGTAAGCTCAGTCCTTATATTCAAACAGTAAGATCGTACATGCTGACGGTGTCGCCGTCTCTTGACGCCATCTGCTTTCCATCCGCTGATACACCGGAATCGCGCAGAACGCGGTCAAAATACATGCGGCTTTCGTAATCCCTCAAAATTGATAGTGGCGACGAGGCGCTGAAGCCATGGGCCTTCCACGATCCACATATCATCAAAGTGCTGAATGTCAAGCGCCTCAGAGGTGTCAATAATAACAGGCTCCGGCGGAAACATAATCCGCCTCGAAGCTTATCATTGCGGGAAGCTCCGACAGTCTGTGCGCACACTCCTGGACAAGCTCGCGCGTGCCCTCATGCGTAACGGCGCTCATTTAAAAGAACACATAGCCCAGCGCCTCCCACATGCGCCTTGAGGCGGGCGATATTATCACTGCCCTCCCCTCAACGAGGTCGCACTTGTTGGCCGCAACGAGCTGCGGCCGCGCCGCAAGCTCAGGAACTGTACTCCTTCAGTTCCGCGTTTATGGCGTCAAATCCTCGACCGGGTCGCGCCCCTCAGAGCCGGAGACATCGACCAGATGCACAAGGAGACGGCACCTGTCGATATGACGCAGGAAGTCATAGCCAAGCCCCGCCCCCTCGGATGCGCCCTCGATTATGCCGGGAATATCGGCCATGACGAACGACACGCCCTCATCGACATACAACGCCGAGATTGGGGAAGAGCGTGGTGAAATGATAATTCGCTTATCTTGGGGTGTGCCTTGCTGACGACGGAAAGGAGCGTGGACTTGCCCACGTTGGGGAAGCCGACAAGTCCGACGTCGGCCAGAAGCTTAAGCTCCAGCGTGATATCGTGACTCTCCCGGGCAGGCCGGGCTTTGCAAACGCGGGACCTGCCTAGGTGTGGCAAAATGCATATTGCCCCAGCCGCCGCGGCCGCCTTGGCCGCGACCCAGTTTTCACCGGTGGACATGTCATGCATTATCGCGCCGGTTTCCGTGTCGCGGACTATCGTACCGCGGGGAACGCTTTATATACAGCGTCTCGCCGTCCTTGCCCCGTAGCAGCGCCCTGTCCGTTCGCACCGCTGCCGGCCGTATATTTGCGCTTATAGCGGAAGTCCATCAGCGTGGACATATTATCGTCCCACAACAAAGACGATATTCCCGCCGCGGCCGCCGTCTCCCCCGTCAGGGCCGCCGGCGGCAACGACTTTTCTCTGTGGAAAGCGACCGCGTCCCCGCCCTTGCCGGCGTGGATGCTTATTCTGGCCTTATCGACAAATGCAGATGCCATATCAGTCCATCCATGCAATATACATAAGAAAAGGCCGGACGCGTGTCCGGCCTTTAAGTCAACATTTACTGAGCGATTTCTTCGTAAACAGAGACCTTTTTGCGGTCCTTGCCCATGCGCTCGAACTTCACCTTGCCGTCCACAAAGAGCGAACAGAGTGTCGTCTTACCGCCGCTTACCGACGTTGGTACCGGGGTGGATCTTCGTTCCGCGCTGTCTGACGAGGATGTTGCCGGCCAGAACGAACTGACCGTCGGCTCTCTTGGGGCCAAGGCGCTTCGACTCACTGTCGCGGCCGTTCTTGGTAGAACCCATACCTTTTTTATGTGCCATTTAGGTTTCCCTCCTTTAGTCAATATCAGTTGCGGAAGATTTAAGCGTTGATAGTCTCGATCTGAACCTTGGTGTAGGGCTGTCTGTGACCTGCGTCCTGCGGTAGCCCTTTTTAGGCTTCATCTTATAGACGCGGATCTTGGCGCTCTTGCCATTCTTGACGACGTTTGCGGAGACGGACGCGCCTTTCAATGCAGCCGAACACTGCGTGTGGTAGCAATACGTAACTGAACGAAAGCGTTACCA
>VOFK01002929.1_pt1 | contig 19613 bp, 19 predicted proteins | sample 5384121 | NCBI WGS metagenome assembly VOFK01 (sample SAMN12384730, study PRJNA508395) | human gut metagenome | isolation source: healthy gut J | host: Homo sapiens
TTTAGTTATTGCTGTATTGCTAATATCCTGCATCAAGTTGTTTGCGTCCATTGAGTTCTGAGATAAGCGTCCAAATTCTTTTTATCCTTGCCAGTTCATTCTTCACAAGGGTTGAGATCTCTTTGAGCCTGTTCAGTTGTTAGCGATGACACTGAATCAAGAGGTCGGGGCAAGGTCACAAAGTCATAAATCACTGCATAAGGTTTGTTTTGCGCTTTCCTTAGTACACGCCCCCGACGCTGAATATACTCTTTGGGATTTGTTGTGCTTGCCAAGATAAAAGCAGTCCGAATACCAGGAATATTGACGCCTTCATCCAAGCACTTGATCGCCACTATTGCTTGAAGCCGATCTCCACGCTGGAATTGCTCCTTGATTGCTGCTCTCGTTTCCATATTTTCTCTGGATGTAAATTGAGCTACATCCATACCATACTCATTACCGAGAATACGAGTTACTGCCTCGATTTGCCGAATATCTCCTGTATCAGAGGATGTATAATCGGCGTTCTCGTCCAACACATTGGTTGCACCACAGTACACCAGTATATTATTGTCGTGAATATAAGGTCTGATCTCTTCCCTGAGAGCATCAAGCTTTTCAGACGCACCAGCTACAATCCTTGCCCGTTTCAGTGCCAGAATCTCGCCATGCTTGTTGAGTTTATACTTTCCATTTTTACCTTTAATGACGCACTTCGACATTTCATAGGATAATTGCTCATAAGCTGTAAGTTCGTCATCATTTAGGTGAACAACAACAGGATAATATTTATACGGTGTGAGCTTATCTTCTTCTATTGCTCGATCCAAAGAATACTCAATGCACTTTTTCCCAAAGAAGGCATATAGGAGCGCGGTGCCTTCCTCATCGCGATGCCTTTCAAGGGTAGCCGACAGAGCCAACCGGTATGTAAAACGATCGTCTAATAATCTTGCGTAGGAAGCTGCACCGAAATTATGTGCTTCGTCAACGACAAGCAAGACGGGTGAATGTATTTTACTTATTTGTTCCTGAACATAACTATTCGTGAATGTAGCATTAGTACATACAAAACAGAAGAAACTTTTGTCTACTCGAATCTTCTGGTCCCTCACAGCTTTCGATAATCGTTGTTTCCAGTCTTTCTGTGGTGAGCTGCTATATCCGATGATGGGCTTCATATTAAAGCGGACAATATCTTCTACCCATTGCTCAACAAGATGCTGATAAGGGCAAACGATTACAACTGCAAGTTTGTCGTTCAAGTCTTCGGAAAGCTTTGAAATTGCACCAAGTCCGGTAAATGTCTTGCCTGTACCTGTTGCCATATCAAATATACCGTGATAATTTTCTCCTACCCACGAAGCAATAGCCTCTTTTTGATAATCATGTAAAGAGATATTTTCAGGTATGCGGGGTCCTATGGCTCTCGTTACGATTTCAATATTTCCGTCTTTCAGTGTGCGAATCTTTGAATCTTTCGATGGAAACTGCTCCTTATCCAAGTCAAAGTTTGGCGGGGACCTCCTGTATTTATCAATAAGAGCTTGTGATATGCTGGGAAACTCCAAGACTTTGATGTTAGGTTCACTGTCATTCCAAATAGAGAAAAATGCGTTCTCTTTTAGCCTTACGCGGTCAGTTTCGTTTTGATCGCCCCAGCTTCTAAAAACATCTATTGTTTCGTAATTGACGGACATTGCAGTTGCAGATTCGTTCATCGATCCGGAGAAGGCTACAATATTTCCTTCACCGTCTTCGATAAGTCCCATTTTTTCATGGTACATTCCAATACCGTTTTTCCCCTCTGTGTATGCAATGCGAATGTCCAAAATCCCATCTGCAATCAGGCAAGCAAGAAGATTGAGTCTCTGCATGGAATAGTAATCAACTTGCTCCCCGGTTATTTGGCGCAGAATAGCCCTTTCGATAATGCTGTTGCGTTCTGCATAACCCTTCTGAATGGCTTCTATATCTTCATCAGAGAGGTACGGAGAAGCAACAATCTGTATTTTACCTCCATTTGAAGCCATAGTTGCTATTCCTTTTGTGATCTCTACAAGAGAGGACGAAGAAAAGAAACCGACTGCTCTTTTGTAGACCTTTGCCTGTTCCAGCAATGGGATATAGAACTCTTGAACAACATTGTCTATAAGGGAACGATATTCATTTTTTACACTAACATCCTGTAAGCTCATGATGCGATCTCCTTATAGATTATCATTGATGTCATCAAGTGCTTCTCTCAAAACATCAAAGTCCTCATCAGTTGTAAAGCAGTTCACACTAAACCGTACCGTTCCTGCTGGGAAGGTGTTAAGGAACCTATGCGCAGCAGGGGCGCACTGCAATCCAGTACGAACTGAAATGTTTCTTTCGCTGAATAACTGTCCTGCGGTGTCACTGCTTATGTCATTAAGCACACAAGAGACAATTCCGACATAATCTCGTCCGTCACAGTTTCCAACAACAGAAATAAAGTCATATTCGTTCAGGATCTCAATTAGTCTTGCTCTGTTTTTCAACTCTGCTGCGGCAAGATTGTTTATTCCCTGTTGCAATATCCATTTAACTGACGCATTTAGTCCAACTACTCCAATGGTGTTCATCGTACCAAATTCAAATCTCTCTGGCAACGATCCCGGCATATCTTGATTTGCAGAATCGAACCCTGTTCCTCCAAAGAAAACCGGTTCAAGGTCAATGGTTGGTTTCATTACAAACCCTGATATACCAGTCGGACCCAGCAGAGTTTTGTGACCAGCGAATACCGCAAAATCAAAAATGTCTTTCCCAATATCACAGTCAACAAGACCTGCTGTTTGAGCCATATCCAAAAGAGTAAGCGAGTGAAACTCTTTTGCAAGCGTAAATATTTCCTCGACCGGTGCAACTAGACCAATCACATTACTTGCGTGGCTGACTATGACTAAATCAGGCTTCGTATTCTCAAACTGAAATCTGATCCGTTGAATATCATAGCAAAGATCCTTGTTTACCGTTAATTCAACTACCTTAACCAAACCCATCGTTTCATAATGGTGAAGGGTGCGCGTTACCGCATTGTGTTCAAAGGGGCTTATGTATATGTTCCTTGCGCCTTTTTCGATAATTCCCTGAATGATAATGTTAAGAGAGATGGTAGCTGATGGCTCAAAGATAACCTGTTTTGCAGGGCAATGAAGAAGTTGTTGGAGGGCAGCCCTTGTATCGTCAACTATGCTCTTTGCGGAACTTGAAAATCCATAGTTGCCCCGTCCAAAGCTGCCACCGGTATGACGCTGAAACTGATCCACACTCTGATAAACGATTTCAGGTTTCGGGTAAGTAGTTGCAGCATTATCAAAGTAAGCCATCAGCTCACCTCCTTAACATAGTTTTTGCAATATTTCCATGATGATCTGACGCTTTTCCTGTTCCGAAATGGCGTGTCCCATGGAATCCAACGATTGAGTGATTTGGTTGTAGAGAAGTTTGCCACGATTGCTGTATGCTACTCGTTCAAAACTCTTAGTAGTGGCGGATCCATCAGCATTTACAAATGTTACCTTGTAGTTAGAAGAATCGGCGCTTTCTTGTACAGCTTCGCCTTCATAGCTTTCAGCGGTTTGCTTATATTGTTGGAGTTTGTTGGTGAATGTCTTGCAAGTGCCATCATCCCAGTCTTCAATCCTCAAGCCGGTCGAAGCTTTTGCAAGACGGACAATGAAAGAATCTTCATCGTTCGTGACAGTCCTAAACAAGACAAGGCATTTATCCGTGCCATCAGCAAAGATATGATTGAATACGGAAGGACTTAGAGAGTCACACCACTCCTTAATGGTAGATGCTAAGGACATTTTATTAGCCTGTGGCTCGTTCTGAGGCAGCATGAAAATCTCTTTGGTCTGAGCAATCAGAGACTTCTTCAAATCAGAAATAAGTCTGTCAATGAAGTTTTTTCGATGCAATAATATTTTCTGCCAATCCAGCCGAAAAAGTCTCAGCATATCCGTAATCCATGCTTTGGGAAGCTTATCGAAAAGCAGTTCGTAGCTACTCGTATTTTGCTTCAATAGCTTTAACAATGACAAATGCCTGCTATCAATTTTTTTCCCGTTAGGCTGACATTTGATTTCTTTCGCATACTTTGGCAGAGACATCACCCAGCGTCTCATTGCATTTGCGATGTAATCGTATGTGTTTGCACCTTTTTCTGCATCTATGATATGATTTGCAAATGCTTGAGCCAACAGCTCTACAAAGTTCTCCTTTTCAGGATCCCAGTCAAGATAAGATAGGGAGAAAGATTTGGGATCGGCATTGATTTGGAGAAGAACATCTGCTGATGTAGGAACTTGTCCAAACTTATCCAATATCACGACTTGTTGTTTGTACTCATGGAGGACAACAGCTAAGTAAATCGGAATCAAGCCCTTGCGTAATCCAATATGATGCTCTGGAAGAGTAAGAGTATCGTACAGGACATCAAATCCAATTCGCTCATTATGTCTTGCACTCAGGACAAAGTTCTCGATGGTTTCTAACATATTCGCAAGGTTAGGATCGCCCGGACGCAAGTCAAGCGATGGCATTCCTCCTTGCTCCACCAATATACCTGTTCTGAGCAATGTGCTTCGCATGATAGAAACCTCTTGCCCAGTACCAGAAAGTCCCAAGTTGGCTTCAAGTTGGTTACGGAGCAGTGCAGCAACTAACTTACTCCGGCTATTGCTTGCAATATTTGTGATGACATCTCTATTTACTGCCTCATTGCAAATAATTGGGGTGAGGGAGTAAACATCATCACATATGTCAGCCATTAGTTCTGTTAGAGCAGCTTTCCGTTGTATATTGCGAATCCTGCCATTGAAAATATAGCTTGCCTTGTATTTTTCAGGGTGTGTATAAATAGACATAAAGTTACTAATCACTTCACGCAAATCTTCATACACAACATCGTACTCATCGAACAATACTGGATCGTCAGAAGCAGTCTCGCAAGAAAGAAACAGCTTCATATTCATGCGCAGCCTCGTCAATGCTTGTGAAATGATTAGGCAAAATAAAGATATGCCTATCACATTCTCTCTGCTTGTATCGAGGAGGATTTCCTTTAATTTTTTTATGGAGTCCTCACTATGTGGGATGATAGCGTAAATCACGCCATCTGCATCAATGGATTCGCTCTTAATAACCCAGTTTGTATCGGGTCTTACCTCGCTTTCGTCAATGAACACAAAAGAGAAGAAGCGAGTCATCTCTCGGTCATCGTTGTATCGGGAAGGATACATATAGTTGTCGAAGTTCGAGGCATTGAGGGTTTCTTTTACGGAAACCTTTTTTGCGTGAGATTCAGCATAATCGTGTATTTTCTGCTTAATATCTACGCCAGAGGTTTGTTTCAGTTTCAAAAAATCATTGCTTCTCTTGAGGTAGATAACATAATCACGCTCAATAAGATTATCTATGGCAGTCGTGATCTCAGGCACCGTATAAGCAGAAGAGAAAACGCCAACGATCTCATCCTTTGTGGGCTTTAGCCTATCAAATTGCCCAAGCACATAGAACAGAGAAAGCGTCTTTACGATTTTTGCCTCTAAAGACTCTTTGGAAATCCGTGACAGTATGTTTGCAGTTAAAAGATAGTTCTGGTGTATCTCACCGGCATAAACTTCTTTCTTGAAAAGCGGCTCGAAGTAGTCATAAATGACATCCGGGGTAATAAACTCAAACCTATCGTCTGAACACGCCAAGTAAGACGGTAGTGTTGCACTTCCCGCTGCGGAGAGAAAAGTGAATAGAGTGCGTTCATTCTGCGCAACGCGCTCAGATAGTCTCGGCAGAATAAATGTCGAAACAGGGTGTAAAGGGTAGCAGCCATATAATGCGATATTCAATTCATCGCTGTCCTCAGAGAATAGCGGATGGGTAGCATATCGCTGGGAAATTGCTCCAAAATCATCTTCATGTTCCTTGATAAAGGCGCTCCACAAAGTCTCATCTTTTTGAATTACGGATGAGATGATTTCATATGTCTGAGAGAAATTGTTGTTCAAGTGGATATGCTTGAAACGCTCTGACACCCCACGCCACCCATCAACTTTTTGCTTGGGCAGTTTGTCAATATAATTCGCAATTTCTTTGTGGGAAATAAGCATCAAGTGGAGCTGCATCTTGCCACTTCGATTACATTTTTCAGCAAAGTCTTGGAGCATCTTAGTATCACTCAAAGATGCTTCCGTAATATTTGCTTCAAGATATTTGCTGAATTCATCGTAAACCACATACATTCCGGTGAAGCCTTTGGACATCAAACCCTTAGCTACACTTTCGTATAGTTCAACAACATCAAAACCAAGAAAGGGATTGAAAACACTTCCTGCGGTCAGTGTCGGATAAACCCGTTCAAACTGCTCATAAGCAGAGATGTCGTAAGTAGAAAGCGCATTTATAAATGCAGCAACCGGCATATCAATAGCTGCTTCAAATGCCGTATAGGTTTCGGGAAAATCTTTTTCCCCATCTTTCAATAACAGAGATAGCAGCTTTGTAATTCGTTTCCGGCATGACATCAAGAAGATCGTTATCCGAGAGCGTTCTTTGCAATGCCAGTAGGAAAGCTTGGGACAAACTTGTGTTGCTACCTGTTATTACAACCGGAAGTATTTTATTTGGACTCTCATAATAATTGAGAACACACTGTTTTAGCTTTGGGTGTTCTTCCAGTTTAGGGAGAAGTTTTTCAAATAAACGCAAGTCGCGTTTCATCAGGATTGAGAGGATAGTCAGAACGATATGTGACTTTCCTTTGCCATATGCCCCGATCAAAACACGAGAACGCTCAGTGGATGTCTCAGCAGTGCTTAGAAGGATTTCTTCAAGGAGACCGAGTGATGACTTTGTAGGTATGAAGTTTTTCAGTTTTTCATTGCTGCTCAGGTCATATCCAATATTAACCGAATACTGGAAACCTGATGCAACAGAGATCATTTTGCTCATAGTTCTATCTCCTGTCACTGCTTGTTTATGCCTGTATAATACGCATCAACACAGTCCTGGAATGTAAGGTCTTCTAAAATGTGAATAACATCCAAACCGGCAGTTCTGTTAATTTTAATTTTTCCAATTCTCTCAACCTGATATAAAACATCAAGCATGGAGATTGCATCGAGATTGAAGGTCTTGCCAATGTTGCAGGGAGCAGTTAGTAATTCATTGAGGCTAATTTCTTTAGCTCCTTTTGCCTGATCAACAATTACAGCTAAAGCGATCCATGGATCGATTGAGTTTGCGAGAGGTATCGCTTTCCGATATGTTTTCTTTTCTTTGCTGAGTGTGTCGATCAGTCCGAGTTCTCCAAATGGACAATCAATGTTGCTCTCTGGTGCTATGCGATTGGGGTTGGATTTATATCGCGGTAAATAAGTATTTATGATACACGAGAAATCATCGTTGAGGGATCGTATTGCAACACTTACCTCGCCTTCTTCCATGCGGATGCGTCTCTGCAAAAACTCTACGAAGTCATCTCTTGAGAACTCCGTCATATTAAACTCATTAAAAGAAAAAATACCACGCAGTTGCCTCATCTTTATTTGAAGATAACCGATAATGGAGTAGGTATAGCGTACCCAATTCTTCTATGTAGCGATCATTTGTAAAGACACTATTTCCGAGAGAAGTAAAGGTTTGAACGCGCTTGCCGCTGCTCGGCTCTTCGGTTAAGCCCACTGCTTGAAGCCAATAGCGGAGAGCTTTAACCATGTTTGCGCCTATTCCGAGGACATCCATAGGGTTTTCGTCTTTAGCAACGAACACATCTGGTTTCTTCTGGACATACTTCATGCCCTTGCTAAGCCAACCTTTTCTTATAAAAAATGTATCATGGGCACGAAACTTCATTGCCATAAAAAAACCTCCATTGCTTACTTTGTCCTAAGATATTTGTCCATCATGCAGCCGCCGTCAAGATACTTTGCAGTCATACAAGCCTTACAATGGACGCATTTTTCCGGGTCGATGAAGTAACCGAAACTGCTAATAGTAATGGCACCAGCTCGACAAAGCGACTCACATTTCAAGCACTTTCTACAAGCGTTGAATTTCCTTATTTGATACCCAACCATGCGTTGTAAATCGTCATGGTCTGCAACATTCATTGTTCTAACTTTTACGGCATATTCATAACCGTCTTGACTAAAAGGTTGGAGAGAGAGAATTGGGATTTTTGTTTTGTGATCGAGAACAACAACTTCTCTTAGCAACTTTCTACCCAGTTCAGGTGCTACTCGTCCAAACGGTACAAACATCCCTATAAGCTCATCATCAAATGGTCTGACCAGCCGGTATATTTTGGCATGATCTTCGGCTGTGCAGTTTGTGAATCTAATCTTTACATCACTTGCTGATGCAAGACCATTGCCGCCTTGACGAGCTTTCCATTTTCCAGTATCTACATATACTTCGGGATCTGGTTTTCCTATTTTCTCTGCGAACTCCAACAAAAAGTTACGCCATTTTCTGGATTGCTCAGGCATATAGATTTTTGACAAAAACTGAGCGCGTTGGTTATTGTTAGGGCAGCACCAACAGCCTACACGATCGTAGCCGAGACGATAAGCGTCGTTGAAGTCTACATTTTCTGCGATTATGTAGAGCCAAATATCTATGTCTTTCCAGAAGAAAATCGGAGATGCCACTGTTTGCTGCTGAATCTTTTACAGCATCGGCACTATCTTCAATTCGATTATATTTGCTCCGGCTTACAGACTCCGATTTCCTAATTCCATAGAATGTGAGTATTTGCTGACTACGGTACAAACTATTTATTACTCTTGTAATTGGTCCTGTTTTGAACATAGAACAGCACCAGCGCATCATTCTTGCAGGTGGTCCTATATCTTCGCAGACATCATAGAAGTTCTGATCGTCATTTTTGGCTACCTGAAAAATTGCATCAGGATGGTTATCCCGAAAACGCTGAGCATACTCTATTGTGCTTGGAAACTCTAATGTCGTGTTTCCAAATATATGAACAAGCGACGGGTTGCTCAAAGCCTTAACCGCCAAATCTGCTGTAACTGTCGAATCTTTGCCTCCTGAGAAAGACAAAACGATTCTTTCTTCGGGGAAGTTTTTGGCAGCTTTACGAATGAAGTTATGTGCTTCATCTATGAGATAATTTAACCGGTCACGGTTAGCCGAGACGAAGGTCGCCATGTGCTTATCAAAAAACTTGTATGTATTCTCACTCTGGTACTGATGCAGCAGCTCTGCGATTTTATCAGTGTCAACATTTTGGTATAGCCCGTTAGGAATTGAAATAGATTTGCCATCAATGTAATAACGATTGTTGCTTGCCCATACCGAGTTCTCAATATACTGATGCGGTTCTTTTTTCAGAAGAAGCTCAACAAGTAACCGCTCCTCGGGAAATACAGGACGAAGGTCAGCGGTCATATATTTTGTTTTACCCTTGCAGAGGGGGCAAGTACCTTTATCCGCTTGAGACGCCGTTTGAATTATTGGCGTGTGACAATGGTCACACCAATATATATTCCACGGGGAGGTCCTCAATAGTTTGAGCACCACAAAGAGGGCAAATGCTATCGTTAGTTTCAATATTACAGTTGTTGCACCACATGAATGACCCCTCCTTTCGTGGAATTAGATTTACAGCTTCTCAACATAAGTATAGCAAATACAAAGTACAAAAAAATGGACTTATTCCCCTTCAATTTTTACAGCCTCACAAATATCGCCAATGTCGCAGTCCAAGTAATCGCAAATGCGCAGAAGGACAGAAAGAGCTACTTCCTCTCCTTTGTTAAGCTTACACATTGTTCCGGCAGAGATGCCGACATCCCTTTTTAGTGTAACTTTCGTAATGTCTTTTTGAATAAGCAGTACCCATAGCCGTTTATAGCTTATCTTCATATTACACCTCAAGCTTTCATGCACCAGTGTGGATACAGATATACAGCTTAAATTATAGCATACATATTCGGTGTTTTCAATTAGTTCCTCTGATAATTCACAAAAAAGTTTCAAGAACGCGAGCTATATAATCGTATCGTCTGTGGGAAATGTCTGAACATATTAGACGAAGAGCTATAACACTGGTCAAGCCTTAATTCAATATGAAAAAGCTCATCAATCCGTTACTCTTTGATGGATTGATGAGCTTTTCATTATTCCAGTTCGCTTCTTCTCTTGGTTTTCTGCTCCTGAGATGCAATGGGCCTCAAATAACTATCGACATTCGCCTTGATAGTGTCGATTTGCTTGGCTTCCTTCTTGAGCTTGGCTCTTTTGTCATAGAGCCGCTGCTGCTCTTCGGTCAGTCGTTCTTGTTCTGCTTGTAGAGCCTTCATTCTGGGAAGTTTTCTATCACCCTGAACGGCAAGGAGCGTACTCTTTGCTGCCTCAAAGATCACTAACTCGGCTTCATGCTTTGCCCGGAATGCGGTCTTGTCTTTGGCTTTCTGATAGGCTTCATTGACCGGCTTGAGCCGCTGATAGTTGCCGATATTTTTGATTAGCGGCTGTATCTCCCGAAGTCTGGCTTCGACACCTTTCAGCTCCTTGCTGATGCGGTCATAGGAGCTGTGAATGTCCTCAGCCTTTGCTTCAAGGTCGGCATATTGGAGAAGGTTGTTCTCGGTGAGATAGTTGAGTGTTCGCGCAGCTTCTTTGAGAATTGTGAGCTTCGCTTTATGCTCGTAACCTTTGCTGCCGATGAGCTGGATGCGCTCCTGAATATCGCTGATGAGGGAGATACCACGGCGAGAGGTCTGCATCTGGCGCTTGCGGTTCCCGCGCCCCTGAATGCGCTCTTTGATCCGTTCCTCGGTGTAGTTGTCGCCGATGGTCTTTGCACGGGTAAAACGCTCCTGTCCCTCAGCACGGAAAGAGATGTATTTTCCGGTCTTGATTTCATATCCGGCTTCCTGCATGAGCTTCAAAAACTCATCGTAATCCTTCGCTGTGATGATGCAGCGGTCGATGGTCTGTTTGAGCTTTTGCTTCCAGCTCGTACCGCGTTTAGCCTCTGTGTATTCCTTGTAGTCCATGCCCTTGCTTTGTGATGGCGGGATCACGGAAAGTCCGTGCTCCTTACAGATTTCATCGCTGAGCTGGCGCATTTCCCGATATGTCCGCTTGTTACTCCGATAGGCATGGTAGTCTACAAAATTGATAGCGTTAAAGATGATGTGATTATGGCAATGCCCCTTGTCTATGTGGGTGGCGATCACATACTCATACTTGCCTTTCAGCCATTCGTCGGCAAACTGCTTTCCGATTTCATGCGCCATCTCCGGCGTGACTTCTCCGATGTCGAAGGATTGAATCAGGTGTCGGGCAATCACCTTCGGCATCTGCATTCCTTGCTGAGCAGCGAGATTTCGCGTCCACTCAAATTCCTTTGCCGCTGCGTCGCTGGCAGCACAGCCGAAAGAGGATACATAGAGCTGATCGTCAGTCTTCGCCGGGTCGAGGATGTAGGCAAGTGCCTTGTTTACAGTTCCTCGGATTGGCTTGATTTTAGTAACTGCCATATTTCCTTTTGCCTCTCTTTCAGCTCCACAACATCATCCTCATAGAGGTTTCCCTTTGAGTTGATGCGGCGACAAATCAGGTTGATATTTGACGCTGCACGGCTGACAGCGGATGCGAGCTTTTTTTGCTGCGTGTAGTCCACCTTGATGATGTAGCCGTCAATCGCCATCTTCCTGAGATACGCTCCCATATTCTTTGTTCCGAGCTGCGCCATCTTTGATTTGATGATCCGATGCTCATTTTCTGACACGCAGAACTCAATGCGGATTGGCCTTGTTCTATTTGCCATAGGCAATCTGTCCTTTCGTAAAGATAGAGGGTTTGGGAGACATCCCAACAAGCATTTTGAAGAGTAAGGGGAGGGTTCCCTTACTCGAAAATCGCCGTGTGTACGGACACCGGCTGTGCTTGCTATTCTCTCAAAATCGTATTCCCGGTGCTTCTCCCCGTAAAAATCCCCTTCACTTTACAACGGACATTTTATAAGGAAATTAGCGGTATGGAAGAGAAAAAAGGCGCTCGAAAGCGCCTTCCCTCATGCTTGTGCAGCTTATTTCTTTTTCCCTTTACCGCGTTTCTCGTAGTCCTCGTCAATCCGGCGCTTCCAATCTGCGCCGAGCGGGGCGCTGCAACGGACGGCGGAAATTGCCTCACTCAGCACCTCATAGTTGAGCTGCGTCCCGGCGCTGTCAGAGTGGTAATTGACGGCTCGGTCAGCTCCGATCCCAAAGTGCCGCGCCGTTTCCACCGCGTCAATGTTTGCGCCGAGGAACAGGAACTCCCAGCCATACTTTTGCCTTCTGCCGCTCGATCATCTGCTTCACCCGGTCGCTGCTGTAAAAACCGGCTCGCATTCTCCATTCCGTCCGTGGTGATAATAAACAGCGTATGCTCCGGGACATCCTCCGGTCGGGCGTACTTATGGACATTGTGCCGATGTGATGGATCGCACCGCCGATGGCATCCAGAAGAGCCGTGCAGCCCCGGACGGTATAGTCCCTGTCTGTCATCGGCTTGATGTCGTGGATGTTCACGCGGTCATGGATCACCTCGCTCATATTGTCGAAGAGGACTGTGGAGACAAGCGCTTCGCCGTCTGCCTTTCTCTGCTTCTCGATCATGGAGTTGAAGCCGCCGATGGTGTCGGCTTCCAGCCCGCTCATAGAGCCGCTGCGGTCAAGGATAAAGACGATCTCGGTTAAGTTCTTTTTCATGATGATTCCTCCCATATAGAAAAACTGTGACTGCTTTTGCTTACAGTCACAGTATAGGAGAAATCGTCTTCGGTTTGGTCGCATGGAAAGCGACATTCAAAACATATCGCGGAACAATTCGCTCTCGATGTCAGCGACATTATCCAGCGGGATTTTCGTCCCGTCCATGAGCATCATCAGGCGTTCAAACTCGTCTATCTTTTTGAGGTTTCCACTCTTTGTCACATACGCCCCGCCGGACTTCTTTGCATCCGGGACGAAGTAGGTGACGGTCAGAGCGGGATGGTCGCCAAGCCTTTCCATGAGGAACTGCTGCTTCCTGTCCAGCGCCTCTTTTTCCTCTTCACTGAGGTCGATCTTTTCATCTGTCAGCCGTCCTGTTTCATGAATTGCGTCATCGTACCCGGTGAGAGCGGCGAAAGGAGAGAACTGCGCGGCTCTGTCCAGCATCGGCATCTGCGGTCTTTTTGATGAGACATGGTGAGGGAGATTGATGATGTCCTTGTAATCATCGCTCATGCCTTGTGACCTCCAATCTGTTCATTCCGGTCCTTTGCCGTCGCTCCCTCCGAAAGATTCATCCCCTTGAGAATGGCGTTTTTCCCGAATTTCTTTTTGATGGTGAGCATGGCTTGCTGTACTTTCTTTTCCCGTGCCAGCTCTTCGTCTTCCTGCTTGCGCTTCGCGTCAAGCGCAGCATAATCGGTGAAGAGGTCAAGCTGCTCATAATTGTCCTTAGAAGAAGGAGCAGAGGCTTCGTCAATCACATGGGTCGCTGTGATGTTCAGCCGCCGGATGAGCAAGCTCTTGTCTGTAATCCGGTCGAATAATTCCCCGGCGGCATCCATGATCTGCTTCGTGGAAGAGGTGTAGCGTTCCAGATTGATTGTGCCGTGGGCGTGTTTCGGTATCTGCCGCCCGTAGTGATCCTTCACGACTTCGCCGCGATACTTCCTCCTGCGTTCCGGGTCGGTCAGGTTCTCAATGTCATAGCCTATCGTGACAACGAGCTGGTTAGTGACAAAGCCTTTGTCAACCAAGTCCATCGAGAGAAGGTCTGCCATTTCCCGGAGAACGAGCCGCGCTTTGTCTGCCTCATAAGGTTGGTGCAACACCTGTCCCGATCCCAAGCTGTTGCTTTCCGGTTTGTACGCCTTGACAGCTTCAACCGTGCAAGGCTCCCAGCCCCATGCGTGGTCAATCAGCAGCTCCGCATTCTTGCCGAAGAGCTTGTAAAGCAAGTCTTCATCTGTGATGGAACGACGGGCAACATCGCCCATCGTGAACATCCCGTTCTCTTCAAGCTTCTTGGCATATCCTTTGCCTACCCGCCAGAAATCGGTGAGGGGCTGGTGTGACCAAAGCGTCTTGCGATAACTCATCTCATCCAGCTCGGCAATGCGGACTCCGTTCTTATCTGCTGGAATGTGCTTGGCGACAATATCCATCGCCACTTTGCAGAGGTAGAGGTTTGATCCGATCCCCGCTGTTGCCGTGATACCGGTTGTCGAGAGGACATCCAGAATGATCTTCATGGCGAGGTCATGGGGAGACAGCTTGTAGGTGGCGAGGTAGTCGGTGACATCCATGAACACCTCGTCGATGGAGTAGACGATGATGTCCTCCGGCGCAACATACTTCATGTAAACCTGATAGATGCGGGTGCTGTGCTCCATGTAGTAAGCCATGCGCGGCGGCGCGATGATGAAGTCAATGGCAAGGGACGGATTCTCTTGCAGCTCGGAGAAGAGATACGACGAGCCTTCCAGCTTTCGCCCCGGCGCGTCATGCTGCCGTCCGGCGTTTGCTTCCTTGACGCGCTGCTTGACTTCAAACAGCCTCCCACGCCCGGAGATACCGTAGCTCTTGAGAGAGGGTGTGACCGCAAGGCAGATGGTCTTGTCCGTCCGGCTCTCGTCCGCAACGACGAGGTTTGTGTCCAGCGGGTCTAAGTTTCTCTCGCGGCATTCAACCGAAGCATAAAAGCTTTTTAGGTCGATTGCGATATAGATGCGCTGCTTCATGCTTCGGATGCCTCCTTTCACTTGATACGGTTTTGTCCGCTTTTCAGGTGTGCCTTGATGCTTTCGATTGTTTCAGGAACAGTCTGATTAGTTGTATCAATTACATTTGCTTCGTATTTCCCTAAATCGCAGAACTGTTCCCACATGACTTCTACTAACTCGGTGTTAGTTTTCAAATCCAGCTTCGACCGTTCCACTGCCCGTCTCAGTGTTATTTCTCTGGAAGCTCGCAGCACAATGTAATGCACATCATATCCTTCGCGTGCTGCCCCCAGCCACGGCTCTAAAAACCACGGACCGACAATTCCATCTACATACACATCGTAGCCGCCTCTGACAAATCGTTTTGCAGTCTCCAAAAACGCTTCAATCACCACTCCGTTTTGTGCGTTTGACTCCGGTAAATATGGGGGGATTGCACCTTTTTTGAGATAGTGAAAGAAATCATCTGTTCTGATACAAACGGACTTATCCATATCCGATTCCATAGCGGCTTTATCAGCCACAGTGCTTTTACCTGTCCCGGGTGAACCGGTTATAATCGTGATTCTTCCATGTGTCATCTAATCAACTTCCTCTTGTTCCTGCTTGTCCAATATCGCTTTCATTATAAATAAAGGCTTATTTCTTGTTCGGGTTGATTTTCCCTTTGGTAAGTACGGTAACAGCAGTGCCGCCCACCATTACGACGACGCCAAGCGCCGCTTTTCCAGCTCTTTTTATTTGCTGCGCCCGTTCGCTACGGCAGTGCTCGCAATATTTATACTTGTACCCTTCCGGTAGCGGACGCTGACACTTTTTATTTTTACAAAGTTTCTGGCTCATCTTTCTGTTCCTCCAAACGCAGTGCAGGGTTGTCGCTTGGCAACGCCAAGATTCGATTCTCTATCTCAGGCAGCTTTTGCGTCCAATAGTTTTCCGGTGACGGATCGATCATGTCCAGCCTCTCGACAAAACCCTTTGTTTCAAGATAGGTTCTCTGGATGAACTTTGCGTAATACTCCAAACTTACCTTTGCCGCTTCGGTTTCGCCCATTTCCTGATAAGCGATGGCTTCGGCAAGGGACACCATGTTTACGGCGCATAAGCTTTCTCGCAGTTCATTCATCCGTGCATTTATCTTTTCAGGCGTTGCGCCGGATAAAATCTTGCCCCATGTAGATTCCGGCTGATTTTTAATAAACGCAGCATTCGCGCTCTGGCTCTGCATCAATAGATTTCGGCTGTTTTCGGCATCTGACACGAGCTGCATGAGAGCCATTTCCTTCAACCTCGGATTCTGAATGGCGGCAGCTTGGATTAGCTTTTGCTGGCAGCTATACGCCGTCGCAAGCCGATCATACTCCTGACCTTGCCGGACTTCTTCAACTGCGACTTGAACAAATTGAATTTGCTCCGCAATTTGAGCCATTTGCATTTGTGTGGCGTAATTCGTCATTGCTTGTGAAAGCTCAGGAGACAGCTTGACCTTGCCGAGCGAAACGGTCGAAACAATTTTTCTTCGTTTCGGGGTTGATGAGGTTTGCCATAAGCGAGCCATCTTTTTTCGTCATGAGCTTTAGTGCACCGCTTGCTATTTTTGTTTTTTGCTCATCCGTGAGGATCACCTGATAAGCTTCTTCGGGAATAGCAGCTTTGACAGCGCTGACAAACGCTGGAGCAGAGTAAAGCGTTTTTTCTCAATGCGATTGAACAACCGTCCTGCGCTTCCAATCAATGGTTTAGCGACCTCAGGAACGCTGTCGAAGCATTTTACTACGCTTTCCGTATAATCGGTTAAGCTGCTTGTTTGATTTGACTCTGACGATACATGAATGATTTCTTCCATTTGGAGTCCCCCTTATTTTTGTATTCATTTAGAGGGTTTGCAAAAGCTGCGAACCGGTTACGCTCCGAGCAAGCTCTGGTCAAAGGCGAACAGCGCCTCATTGATCTCAAAGATGTTATAGTTTCCGTGCTCAATGAAATACTCAATGATGATGTCAAACTTGTTCGAGTGCGAGAGGGCAAAGCCCGCTTTCATGAGCATTTCTTTTGTCTCGTCCAGCGGCAGCTCTAAGGCAATCGCAAAGGCGAGTGCTGTGGGTTTCGACGGTTTGTAAAGCCGGTCGCTGCGGATCTTCGAGAAGAGCTTGCGGTCGATGTTCGCTTTCTTGTAACACTGCGCGTCGGTCATGCCTTTCTCGTCAATTTTCCGAAGCAGCGCATTTGGAGAAAGCTCTGTTTGATATGAAAGAGTATCGTCAAGACTTTGTGCTTGCTGCCATTGGTGCCTATTGCTTCCTCGAAGTCGTGCATCTGGCGGTTGTAAGCGCGTCCGTTGCATGCGCAAAAGGTGGGTATCGTTTATGGAGAATAGAGCCGCTGATTTGATATGTTTTGCGTCGAGGATGACGGATGGTGAGCTTCAGGTGTCATTTTCAGGGTGAGTCGCTGATCGTGTCTATGGCTACCTTCAAGCCTGGTCTCGGAAGCCGTGGATACCATTTTGTGAAGTATGTTGACAGCCAATAAGAAGGAGGTGGCCCATAGCAAATATCAAAAAACTTGCCAGTGAAATCGGCGCAAGGCTGCTAAAGAATTAGGGAATCCCAGAAGCGAAACCATCCATACCTGGTCGAAAGCCGTTAGAGCAGGTGTTTCGATCGGGGAAGGTCCCATACTCCCGCCAGCGCAATGAGCCCGTCAGAAGAGATTATTACCATGCTGCGCAAAGGGTTATGAACAGACAAGGAAATACGTCGCCTGAAGGAAGAAAAAAACGAATTTAGAGGAAGCTGAAGCGCTTTTTTGCCGCGTCGAAAGTCAGTCAGTAAAAACCAGAGAATGATATTTCTGGCTTTGAAAACAGAGGACGGCAGGATTACCGGAAAATTTCATTTTATTGCCGGATGCTTGGTATCAGCCGCAGGGCTTCTATAAGTATTCAGAAACAAAGACCGTCCATGGAAGTACCAGATTGGCGGGATGCCATAGAAAGAAACTACATCAGCGGTGATGAATGCAACGACATTATGGACGGATCCGGATGGTCAGGTGCTGCTAAGCGAAGCAGCCGGAGGGCGTCCATATACCCAGTGAACGGACCGTATACCGGGTTATGGATCAGATTGGCCTGGAGCCATCGGCCAAAGAGAAAGTTTCGGGCTTGCCAAAGGCAGACCGGGGAAAGCCATGAAATCGGATGATCTGTTGAAGCGATTTATTCAGATGCCCCATTAGAAAATGTGGCCACAGGATATCACGGAGACCTGCGTAACAAACAGTATTCGTTCTGCGATATTCGACTGCTTTTGATCTTGGCGTCCTCGGTCTTGTCAGTAGGGCAAACATGAAGCAGATCTGTGTGTCCAAACACTTTGGAAAATGCCCTGACTGCCTCCGTTTGGAAGGAGCGATCATCCATGGTGACCGTGAACACAGTATACCAGTGAGTCCTACCGCCAGACCATCCGGGAGCACCATATTCACCAAAAAGCATGAACAGTATGAGGACGCCGCCATGATGAATGCACGCCGTGAGAGTATGGGGCCAGAATGAAGACGGAATCTCTATGACCGCGCGGCGACACGTGCTGTGACATGGTCAGAGGAATTAAAAAGCGCTCATTGTTTGAGATACTTCTCAGTTACTGGAAGTCAAATCGGAGGAGTTCTCAACGGCATTTTATATGATAAGCTGCAGGCAGTATTATGAGGCTTTTTTTGAACTGGTAGCATAGTCAGTATCTTTTTTGAGGCCAAATGTGTCAACTAATCTTGACAATATCACGACGATAGCGGAGCGCAACCGTCTTGCAGCTATGCTCTTCGCTAGAGCAAGGAAGTGCGGTAACAGGAGCATGCTTTTCTCCTGCTCCTTCGCTTACCGTCCCGCCAGCGCGGTCCGACGGCATGGATCGCGCCACGCAGTCTATATCCCTTTGCGATTTTTGAGCTGCTGGCTCTGCAGCCACCCAGCGTCTTTACACTGGCAAAGCGTCCTGGTCCTGCAGTCGGTGGATGCAGCCGTCAACACCGCTACCGCCCAAAAAGAGAGCTGTTCGCCGCATTGATGATAGCACTCCACTTTTCATCTTTATGATGTCATTTCGCATTAACATGAGTACAATATCACCCACCTTCATTACTCAAGCATTTTTTCATCCTGTTCGTTAAGTATTAGCAACGCTGATTTATCAGCCTCAGAAATGAGCATATCTTATTTTTTGAAATATTCCGGCAGAGTGATTTATGTGCTTAAATCGCCATGATAATATTGGGGCAAAATCTCTAATGCTGCATCTTGAATTTGTTCACATAGGAGCTTGGCATTGACTTTTTCATAATCGCTTGATTCTTTGCTCCCCCCACTCAATATAAGAACTGCTGCATTTGTTTCTTTATACTTTCTTTCAACCTGTAATCTGAATTTGCTTTCATAAATGCCAACAGATCCCTTTTCGTGATAGCAATTGCCCGGTAGTAGTCTTCAAAGAAAATCCCTTGATATGTAGAGCTTTGAATTGAGCCTGTGCAAACCAGCGAGTTTTTAATCAAGGGATGACACATTGAAATGATCGGCTGAATCAGCGTTTGTCGCTTTTCATTGAAAATACAAGTGTGCTCTCAACGATTGCAATTTATCAACATCTCCTGCAGTCAACGAGAATTTGCCTCCATGAGAAAAGACCGCATATCATAAGTGACTTCTCCTTTGCCGTTGCAATTTTCTGCCCATGTAAGAAAGAATCTCGTCTGCATTGTTCTCATTGTTGTAAAATCCTTATCGCTTCCATCACTCATGACCTCATCACCTGACTGGTGAAAGCACTACATGGTATCTGCATTGCAGCAGCTTTGTTGTTCCAGA
>VOFK01000635.1_pt1 | contig 19587 bp, 22 predicted proteins | sample 5384121 | NCBI WGS metagenome assembly VOFK01 (sample SAMN12384730, study PRJNA508395) | human gut metagenome | isolation source: healthy gut J | host: Homo sapiens
TCATTGTGCTAGTTCAGTTACGTATTGCTCCAGTGCAATGCACTGCTGGAATACGCCAGACAACAGCGCGAACGGTGTCCCACATGGAGACAACAAGCCCTTCTGCTCAAACTGCTCCATCCATTGCTACAAGCCGGAAATGCGCCAACAGATGCGCGTGATGCGCTATGCGGGGCCGCGGATGCTGCTGAGCAACCCCATACTGGTGCTGCGCCATGGCGGGAAACCATGCGAAGGAAAAGGAGAAACGCCCATGCCGGATAAACAGCTTTTTGCGCCTGTTGGGCGAGGACAAACGATATATCTACCGCGCCGTGGCGTGGATGCTCACAGGCTCTCTCGGCAGCATCGGCTTTACGGCCTGCCTGTGCTATGGGCTTCATCTGCTCCTTACCGATGCGAAGGCGTCTTTCTATCCGCTTCCTTTCGGTTTGGGAGCGGTATGTGCGGCGGTGCGCTTTTTGCCACCACCGTGCCGCGGTGGTGCGGGACAGGCTGGGGCGCAGCGTGAAGAAAAGCCTGCGCACGCAGCTATACGCAAAGCTCCTGCGCCTTGGCGTGCGGGAGACGAAAACCGTGAAGATGGCGGGACTGACCCAACTGGCCACAGAGGGCATTGAGCAGCTGGATCTGTACTATTCCTCCTACCTGCCGCAGTTTTTTTCTACGCCATGCTCTCGCCGCTGCTGCTGTTCGGCATCTGTGTCTTCCTCAACTGGCGCGTGGCGGCGGAGTTCTTCCTGCCGCTCCGGGCCTTCGGAAAGCGCCTTCCACGTGGCCATGAACGGGATCAGCGCGGGGCGAATGATGCTGACGCTGCTGGAGGAGCCGGAGCCCACATGGGGCAAGGCACAGCCCTGCGGCGGGCGGCTGGAGCTGGAGGATGTGCATTTTTCCTATGCACCTGGACGGGAGACGCTGCACGGCGTATCCGCCGTGTTTCCTGAGCGGGGCATGACCGCCATCGTGGGGGAAAGCGGCTGCGGCAAGACCACGGTTGCCAAGCTCCTGACCGGGGCGCTGCGCCCCGGCTCCGGCCGGGTGCTTTTAGACGGAAAGCCGGTCGAAAGCCTCGACAGACAAGCGTACTATGCTTCCCTCGCCCATGTGAGCTGTGAGACCTTTCTCTTTCACGACACCATACGCGCAAACTTCCTTCTGGCAAATCCGCGCGCGGCGGAGGAGGAGATGTGGCGGGCGCTTGCCCTTGTGCGGCTGGACGGTCTTGTGCAGGAGCGTGGCGGCCTTGATTTTGTGCTGAACGAGGACGCGGTGGACATCTCCGGCGGGCAGAAGCAGCGGCTGGCGCTGGCCGTAAACCTCACCGCCCCCAAGCGGATCTACATTTTCGATGAAGCCACAGGCAACATCGACGCCGAGAGCGAGGGCATCATCATGGAGGTCATCCGCTCCCTCAGCACCTTTGCGGGCGTGACGGTCATTACCCACCGCCTTGCAAACGTGGCGGCAGCAGACAGCATTTTGTACATGGAGGACGGCCGTATCTGCGAGCGGGGCGACCACGCCTCACTGATGGCCCGGGGCGGACGCTATGCCGCGCTGTTCTGCGCGCAGCGAGAGCTTGAGCAAGGCTATCTGGAGCTGATAAAGGAGGCGCAGGCATGAAAAAAGAGCTTTCCCGCAGAAGCGGCGTGCAAATCGCGGCGGAGCTGATGAAGCTCTTGGGTGGCAGGCTTTCCGCCGTCATGCTGCTGGCGGTATTGAACGGGAGCCTTGGCTTTCTGTGCGCCATGGGCGTACCTTTTTTCGGCGCTGTTGGCATCGCAAAGGCGCTGGGCGAGAGCATCCCCCTGTCCTACGGCGCCATTGCGGGCCTCTGCGTGGGCTGCGGTGTCCTGCGCGGGGGGCGGTATCTGGAGCAGTACGGCAACCACTATATCGCCTTCCGGCTGCTGGCGGTGCTTCGGGATAAAATCTTTACCAAGCTCCGGCCCTTTGCCCCGCCAAGCTGGAAAGCCGCCAGAAGGGCAGCCTTCTCACCATGATCACGGCGGACATCGAAACGCTGGAGGTATTCTATGCCCACACCGTTTCCCCGTCTGCATCGCCGTGCTTGTGTCATTGGCGGTGATGGTGGTCACCGGCCTTGCTGCAAGCTGGTATCTGTCCCCTGATCGCTGCGGCGGCCTATCTGTGCATCGGCGTTCTGCTGCCCCGGTTTTTCTCCCGCCGCATGGCCGAGACCGGTATGCGGTACAGACGGGAGCTTGGAGACTTCGGCGCGTATTTTCTCGACAGCATCAAGGGCATACGGGAGCTGGTTCTCTACAACGCCGGAGAGACCCGATGCCGGACGAACAGGCGCAGGGCGGAATGTCATACTGACAGGAGGATATATGAAACAGGCAAATATTCAAATCACATTCGAGGAAGAAAAATTGCGTGCCCTCCGGCGATACATTGCCAAGCGCGACTCGACGCTGGAAGCGGAGCTGCAAAAAGCAGCCCAGCGACTCTACGAAAAGGTCGTTCCTGCCGCCGTACAGGAGTACATCAGCGACTGCGAGCAGGATGAACCTGTGCGCAAGCCGCAAAAGAAATCGGAGGTGCCGCGATGAGCGGTCGGGATTTTTGCATCACGCGACTGGCGGTATCTGACAAAAAATCCGGCATGGTATGTTTTTTTCAGTGCCAGCGGCTCCGTGATTGTTCAGGCGGCAGCCCACCAGGAACAGCGTCCTGCCGCGCGGGCTCTTTGAAGCCGACGGACGGTGCAAGGAGATCACGCAGGAGCAGTTCGATGCGGCAGCCGCAGGCGCATGGAGAACACAGGGTGTATCGCCGGTGCGTATGAGCTGGACTTCGATGCGCGGACGCTTTCGGCGCTTAACATCATGGACGGCTGGAAGGTCTACGCAATGCAAGACGTAGCGGATGCAGCAGAGCAGGCATATCAGGAGGCTGAGATTTCCGAGGATGACCGCTGGCGCATCTTTCTCGACCGGCTGGATGGTCAGGAGCTGACAACGCCGAGCAGACTCACTGCGCGGAATTTTTATTTCGAGGATAGCATCGAGGCAATGGATGACCGAATACTGAATTTTTACGTCGTTCCGTGCTTCAACGTCGATGAAGTGTTTGGCACATTCGTGGAGACCGATGAAAACGACCATGCGCTGAATATCTACGCCAACTACGATATGCAGCGCCAGCAGGTCTGCGATGAGCTGGAGATCACGCTCTATGGCAGCGGAATCGATGATCAATCTCTTACCTACCACCTGAATGCGGCAGAGAAAGAAGTGCTGCGCGAAAAATGGAAGCCTACTGTATGCAGCGGGAGCACAAACCGCTGGATCAGCTCTGTCAGGAGATTTTGCAGGAGCAGGATGCTCCCACGCAGGAGATGCAGCTGTAACCGGCAGCGCGTTCCGCGCCGTCGCGCCCGTGTCGGCGGTTTGTGCGGCTTTCCGGACACAGCCGAGCGCGTACCCGCCGGAAGCCACAAAACCGGACGTTGCGCCGACGTGCGGGAGTGTCTGGCAGAGCTACAGCACAGAAGCCGGAGCGCCTGCGGGCGGCTTTCGGCGGAGGAGAAGCCGCAAGCGGCGAGGCAGGAGAAAAGGCTTGGCGCTTTTCTGCGCCAGCCCATCCACTTCTGCCCGCAGTGCGGGCAGTTTTGGGCGGTAAAAACGGCGCTTTTTCTGCGAGGACAAAAAGTGGATTGGCGCTGATTTTCGGAAAAAGCCAAGATCGTGCCGCTGTTGCAGGCACTATTTTGGCGCTTTTCATTTTTGGAGGGGGTGAACGCCATAAAAACGGAGGAAAAACGCCGTCATTCCGTCTGGCTGGACGATGCAACATGGAGCAAGGTGCAGTACCACTACAAGCTGGACGGCTGCACAACGCAAAATGACTTCATTGACAAAGCAATTCAGTTCTACTGTAGCTATCTGCAAAGCGAGTATGCCGGGGACTTCCTGCCGAAGATCCTTGGAGAAACGCTCGAAGCCATCCTCAGTATGTTCGGGGACCGCATTGGCAAGCTGCTTCTGAAGCAGGCGGTCGAGCAAAACGTCTGCAATCATATTCTTGCTTCGGACACGGACATCGACGCGCAGACCTACCAGCAGATGCGCGGGAAAAGCTATCAGGAGGTGCTGCGGACGAACGGCCAGATCTCGTTTCCGGAGGTGCTTCGGCAGAAAAGCCGGTGGTAACGGATGGCGCGGTTAATTCAGAAAACCGGCTTCATCAGCCGTAAAAGCGCAGGCGGATACATGAAGTATATCGCCACGCGCGAGGGCGTCGAAGTCTTGACCGGCAAGGGACCAGCAACCGAAAAGCAGAAAGAGATGGTCGCAAAGCTGCTCAAGGACTTCCCAGATGTGCGGGATTCCTTCGAGTATGAGGACTACAAGCAAGCGCCGACGCTGCACACTGCGTCGGCGCTCATTTCTGCGGCATTGGATTCACATATGCAGAATCTTCAATCCGAAAACGGCTATCTGAAGTACATTGCTACGCGCCCCGGCGCGGAAAAGCATGGCGCACACGGCCTGTTCGGTCGAGAAGATAATGCAAACTTGACTGCGGCGATGCACGACTTGACCGCGCACGACGGCAACGTCTGGACGATCATCTATTCCCTGCATCGTGAGGACGCGGAGCGTTTGGGATATAACAATGCCGCAGCATGGCGCAAGCTGCTCGTCAGCCAACAGAATAAGTTTGCGGAAGCGTTTCATATTCCAGCGTCGGCACTGCACTGGTACGCAGCTTACCACGATGCGGATACGCACCCGCATATTCACATGATGATCTGGACAGATCAGGAGACGGTTTTGAAACGGGATGCTGTTGTGAAATTGCGCTCTGCAATGACCAACAGAATCTTTCAAGCGGAGCTGGAAAATCTCTATATTCGAAAAGACGCAGCTTATAAGGACGTAACAGAAGCTGCACGGGCAGTCATGCGCGAACTCGTTGATCGCATGGAATCTGTCTCCGAACCGCCTGCATCCGTCCAGCAAAAGCTGTTGGAGCTTGCAGTGGAGCTGCGCACAGTCAGCGGCAAAAAGCAGTACGCCTATCTCAAAAAGCCGCTTAAAGACAAGGTTGATGAAATCGTGGACGAACTCGAAAAATTGCCAGAGGTGGCAGCATATTATTCCGTCTGGAATGGCTTGCGTGACACGCTGGAGGGCTACTACAAAAACCGGCCCCGGCAGCACAATCCGCTCTCCCAGCAGAAAGAATTTCGTGCCATCAAGAATGCCATCATTCAGGAAGCGGAACGCCTGCGGCAGCAGATGGAGCAGGAGTCTTCGCAGGATGAGGAAGCATCTGCGGAGAAAACTTCTACAGACGCTTCCACAAATCCGACGCTTGCAGATGAAAATACTTCATCCACAGCTTCTCACGATGCACAGCTTCCGTCCGAATATCTTTTGAATTCAACCGTCAGATTGTTCCATCAGGTAGGGCAGATTTTCCGCGACAACGCCGCGCCGCCCAGCAATCCAATGGGCATCCGCGTGGATTCCAAGCGCCGCAAAAAGCTCATGCAGAAACGGCTGGCATTGGGTCATAAGCAGGATGACCATGAGCAGGAGCAGGGATACAGTCAGACACTGCATTAAAAAGCAGGCCCCGAATACAGGAGCCTGCTTAATCAATATTGTGCGCTTAAATAGCTTTGGATCGCTGCCAAAAATTCTTCCGCCGACTGCACCTGCTGGATGGTTTCCGCTTTGGAAACGATGAAAAAATCATTGTAGTCGCTGCCCTCGCGGACAGACGACAGCTCTGAAATGATCCCGGAAAGACTTGTGTCAAAAGCACCGGCCTTGATATACCGCTTGCGGAACTCGGAGATGATGCCGCTGTGGTGCTTCATGTCTACGCCGTCCAGCGCCAGAACTGCGCGCATCGCGTGAAATATTGCGTAGTAAGCGCGGTTGGCGGCACTCCGATAGCTCTCACCGGCAAGCAGTAGTTTTGCATCCTGCAAGCATTCTTTGGCGTGATCGAATCGCGCTTTCGAGATCTCGATTTTCTGTTCAGGAAGCATAGCGGATACCCTCCCTCAGAACATTTTGGTAGAACGGAAGGAAGTCCGCGTAGCGAAGGAACTGCGCCAGCGGAACGATTTGAATAGAAACCGTAACATCGTGGTTAAGGCTGAGATCGCTGGACAGCGCGGCAATGGCGCGGCGCTTTTCCGAGATCTGCTCCTGCGTCAGATCAGCGGTCAGGAGAATGTCAATATCGGACTCGGCGGTCTGTTCGCCGCGGGCGTAGGAACCATAGAGGATCGCGTCGTGGATCTTGCCGCCTGATATCTGATTACAAGAAGCATATACAGACGCAAGAATTTCAAACGCTTCGTTTTTCGTACACATATCGACACCTCACTTTCGTTGAATCTACTCACAGTATACCCTAAAACAAAATTCTTTGCAACAGCAGAAAGTGGTGAGAAAAATCAGCAAATTTATTGAATTTACCCCAGAGCAAAAAGAACGTGCCGCGACCGTTGACCTCGAAGAATTTCTTCTCCGGCAAGGGGAAAAGTTCATCAAGTCCGGACGGGAAAAACGGCTGGCAAGCGACCACAGCATTACGGTGCGCGGCTGCGAATGGTTCGACCATGCCTCGAACGAGGGCGGTCGCGCTGTCAGCTTTGTACAAAAATATTACGGCAAGAGCTACGTTGAAGCGATGTCCATGCTGCTGGGTGAGAGCATGGAGCCGGTTTATCCGCAGGCAAAAAAACAGGAGCAGACTGAGCAAAAGCCCTTCGCACCGCCTGTTCCAAACGCAAATATGCACCGCGTATTTGCGTATCTTCTCAAAACGCGCGGGCTGGATGCGGATGTGGTTTCATATTTCGCCCGGAAGAAAATGCTCTACGAGGATGCGGCACATCACAACGCTGTGTTCATCGGCACGGATGAAGGAAACTGCCCGCGTCATGCGCATCTGCGCAGCACGAACAGCTTCGGCAAAGCCTTTCGTCTGAACGTCGAATCCAGCGATCCGCGTTACAGCTTTCATCATATCGGCACAGACGGAAGCCTTTATGTGTTCGAAGCGCCCATTGATATGCTCTCTTACATTTCCATGAACCCGCGCCAATGGCAAGAACATAGCTACGTCGCCTGCTGCGGCACGTCTCCGATTCCGGTGATGCAAATGCTGAAACCGGAGACACAGATTGTCTATCTGTGCTTAGATAACGATGATGCCGGACACAAAGCCAGTGAACGGATGGCAGAACTACTGCACAAGCGCGGCATCATGACGGAGCGGCTTGTGCCGGAACTGAAAGACTGGAACGACGATCTTCTCCATGCCCAGAAGGAGGAATTAGCTCCATGCCTGAGTCTATGACCCCCTTGGTAGCTGTTGGCGTAATAAGCGCGTTATTCATTCTTCTGCTTTCACTTCTAACGAACAATTACTCGCTGAACAACATCAAATCCAAAACTGTTGGCGACGGCCAGTACGGGACTGCGCGCTGGGCCACAGATCAGGAGATCCGAAAAGCCTACGTCACGGTTCCCTTTGACGTTGCATCATGGCGTGCCGGGAAGAAACGCCCGACTGTGCAGGGGCTGGTCCTCGGCAGTGTGCAGCGCGGCAAACGGCTGGATGCTCTGGTGGACTGCGACGATGTGCATTGCCTCATGATCGGCGCATCCGGTGTCGGCAAGACTGCGTTCTTCCTATATCCCAACATCGAATTTGCCTGCGCCTGTGGTATGAGCTTCCTGATTTTGGATACGAAGGGTGACCTCGCGCGCAACTGCGGAAGAATCGCGCAGAAGTACTACGGCTATAACGTCTCCGTGGTCGATCTTCGCAATCCGATTCGTTCGGATGGCAACAACCTGATGACGCTGGTCAACCGTTACATGGACGTGGCCCGTGAGCATCCGGACAACCTGAAGGCGCGGGCAAATGCGGAAAAGTACGCAAAGGTGTTAGCTAAAACCATTATCAATCCGAGCGGCGATGAGCAGGATCGTGGACAGAACTCGTACTTCTATGATGCAGCAGAAGGTGTACTGGCAACCGTGATCATGACGCTGTCGGAGTTCATTCCACCGGACAGCGTGGGACATGACAAGCGGCATATCATGTCCGTGTTCAAACTGATGAAGGAGTTGATGGCTCCCATGGGCAAGAAGAATGGATTTCAAGTGCTGGTTGACAGCCTGCCGGATACGCATAAGGCGGGCTGGATGGCGACCGCAGCAACCAGTTCTTCAGACCAGGGCATGGCATCCGTCATGTCCACGGCGCTTTCCCGCCTGAATTCATTCATAGATTCCGAGCAGGAACAGGTGCTTTGCTATGACAGCCCGATTGATGCGGAGCACTTCGCGTCCGAGAAGTGTGCAATTTTTCTGATCATCCCGGAAGAAGACCCGACGAAACACTTCATGGCAGGTCTCATGATCCAAAACTTGTCGCGTGAGTTGTTTTCTATTGCAAACGATAACGACGGCAAGCTAAAAAAGCGCGTGGTATTTTACTGCGACGAATTCGGTACGATGCCGCCCTTTGACGTTCTGCCGCTCTTTTCCGCAGGCCGAAGCCGCAAGCTGACGCTCGTGCCGATCATCCAGAGTCTCGCGCAGCTCGAAAAGAATTACGGCAAGGAGGGCGCGGAGATCATAGCCGATAACTGTCAGGATACGATCTTCGGCGGCTTTGCACCGAACAGCCAAACGGCGGAAACGCTCTCCAAAGCCCTCGGCAGCCGAACCGTTCTGACCGGCTCTGTCAGCAAGGGAAAGGACAGTACAAGCCAGAGCTTGCAGATGGCAGAGCGTGCGCTTTTATCGCCAGATGAACTGAAAAGTCTCCCGAAGGGAGAGTTTGTTGTCATGAAAACCGGCACACACCCGATGCGCACGAAGCTGCAATTATATTTCAAATGGGGCATCAAGTTTGAAGAACCATATCAAACGCCAGAGCGCGCCCAGCGCGAGGTCTATTATGCAGGAAAGGAGGAACTGCTGATGAATATCAAGAAAAGCCTGTATTCCCAGCCAAGGCCGGTCTCAATACCGAAAGCGGATGACTATATGAGCAGCTATGCCGAGAAATGAGCTTCTTCGGTGAAATTTACGCCGATCCTGATTTGCCGCACCGGGCGCGGACAGTCTATATGTACCTCCGTGACCGTGCAGGCGGCGGGAGCTGCTGGCCGGGCATCAAAACAATAGCCCGCGACCTGCACCTCTCGCCGCGCACGGTGCAAAGGGCGCTGAACGATTTAGAATGCGCCGGATATGTCCAGCGACAACGCCGCCACCGTGAGAATGGAAGCTGCACATCAAACTTATACATTATAAATGAGGTCAAATAGCAACGCGGACGATCCCCGCCAGGGGGAACGTCCGCGCTTTTGCTGTCACCAGCGCCGCGACACCACGGCGCAGCTTGAAGGGCCAACTCTAGCTGAGAAGCAATACAGAAAGAAAAATCTGAATCTAAGAAAGGATGTTTCTATGCGAAAAATCAAGTTCATATCCATTCTGCTGGTGCTGTCGATGCTGCTGACGGTACCGGTTTTTGCTTTTTCCACAGGCTTTACGGACGTGTCGGAGAAAGCAACTTACGCGGAAGCCGTTTCATATCTTGCCGACGCTGGCATCCTGAGAGGAACGGCATCCGGCAGATTCTCACCAAACGAGAAGATCACCATCAGCCAGTGGGCAACGATGCTCTGCCGCGCGTTTGATACCGAGCCGGAAGGCGTTTCATGGCAGGAAGCAGGTACGAATGCTGTCCAGACCGCCGTCCGCGGCGGCTGGCTGGAGCCGACCGCAATCAGTGACACAAACGGTTCTATCTGTCGCGGTGAACTCTATCGAACTGCATTCGCGGCAGCCGGAATCCCGCTCTACGATGCAACACTTTACGGCCTTGACTGGCTTTCTTCCGGCGAAAATGCTCTGCGTGTCGGCAAAGAGCTTGGGCTTTGTGCTGAGAACAAGACTGCAGCGGAACTCGTCACACGCGCTGAAGCCGCACAGCTTCTTCATGCCGTCCTGACACAGACGCTGACCGTTGTACCGCCCGATACGCCGATCACGGTCGAAAACCTGACGCAGTGGAATGTGAACGCATTCCTGCTGGAACTCCGCAAAGTCCCACAGCCAATCCTCGACGCTTTCAACGAAAACGGCTGGACGTTCGTGATCGGCACGGAATACCTCACAGAACTCAGCCGCAAGCTCGGCGTGAACTGCATCGGCGCGGCGGTGTACACAGAAAAGCGGATTTACGTTTCCGAAGCCAGCGCAGTCCTGCACGAATTCGGACACTTCCTCGACTTCACAATGGGTTTCCCGCATGAGCATAGTATCACGCAACGTTGCATATTGGAAACGCCAGTCTGGATTTATCCCGGGTGCAATACGGAACAGCTGAAAATGCTAGTAAAACTTCTGCGCCTAGTCAACAGCAGCCCATCGGGAAAAACCCGATGGGCTGACAAACAATAGTTTTTTCTTAAGTGCTAACTTTTTTCTTGGATTTTTATAAAAATGGCATTAAAGATATTTTTTCAACATCCAACTCCAACACATTTGTTTTTTCCCATGCCCCAACATGCAATAATTCGTTCGCAAACTTTTCATCAATTTCATTTGTCGAACAAAAGTATTCATGTGACACTGTTCCTAAAAGCATAGCCCTTTTTGAGAAAAAACACAGATTTTCAAATGTACTTACCAATTTTGGTTTTCTCCCTACAGTATCAACAAAAATTTTCTTTAATTTTCTTTTTGATTGTAGGAAAATATCATCATAGTTGTCAAACAGTATTTGCATTGGCTCTTTTTGGGAATAATAAATATTTTGAACCATATTTGTACTTATTTGTTCAAACCCATACCACGACTCTGTAGAAACTGTTTTTATCAAATAGGGAGATAGTGCAACTTCAGGCAGAATTTGGAACGAGATCATACCCATTTGGAACATCTTTCGACAATGTAAAATAGTTCGAATGTGAGAAACATATATTCAGAAATTCTCTAAAATTATCGCCCTGTATCCCTCCGAATTGGTATCGTTTCATATCACTTAAAAATAAAATCGGCAACGCATATTCTCCCAAAATCAAGCAATAAACCAAGCATGTGTCGGGAATTTAACGTTGTTTCTTTTTATAATGATAATGTGGTAAATAACCGGCTCTGGCATGTTCCTCGTTAGAAATTCCGGCACTCCAAGTGTTCCGCACAATTTCTGTGCCACGCCTCTAAATCTGGTGAGTACTCCAAGTCGAGCATTATTAATTTGCATAATAAGTCTGGCAGCCTTAAAAGAAATATTGTCGGGCAGACCCACAGGGTCTCACTAATCATTGCCGGATAAAACCGGTCTTGAGTTGGAGCGAACCTCGTTATTTCGATACTGCACCATAGTATCTATCTTCAACTCGTACAGTTCTGCTTTTGTGCGTTAATAACAACAGCTGCAGTATCAGGCAGGGGCAATTTCGTCTGCAATATCATCCTTTACATATGCCATAGAATCAGCAACAGACGTTTTCAATTGTTGCATATGCTCGTTTAAAAGCGCAACAATATCATCCCACAAGGCCATAATTTCATCCCAGTACACAGCTATTACAACGGCGGTATAAAGGCTTACCAAGTGCATAAATGTCCCCCTGCAACCACCATCCATGCTAATGCCGCAACAATTCCGCTTGACAGCATATTTAGCGCTTCTTGAACTTGTGCTGGAAGATTCATGTTTCTCAACCCATCTTGAATAATTGTTGCCGCACTGCTCATCGCAGAGTACGTTCCAACGGTATTTTTATCTAAGTCCGTACAATAATTTGAATCGATATTATCTCTATGATATTCTACCAATTCCGCGTTCTCCGCAATAACTCTGTTAAAGATATCTTTCGCTTCTGGTGTAAGATTCTCATACGCAGCAGACAGCGCATCTTCAACGCTCATACTGCAATCAACAATAAACACCTGCTCATTCGGAGAAATGTTAACATTGGCCGCCAACGCCGCGCACACGGAAGGGCTGCTAAACAAAGGCAGATAACTAAAAAGCAAAGAGATTAGTCTTTTCATAAAATATCCTCCGTTTCATCGATAACTCATTTTTACAATTTCTAACGGTAACTGCTACACAACTATCATACGAGACCCCATATTAGTTTTACTTTCCCTCGCTCGCCTCTTTTTTTATTTTTAAGGTTGCACTGCACAATTGCACTTTTGGCATGCCGGTTTTACCCTCACGCTCTCAATAATTTACAAAACCTGTAACATCTACGCTTACATTTGAATTATTTCTTACTGCAAACGTATAATTTCCACGCACACTAATCTCAATCGACTTGCTAAAGCTTCCATTTTTTTCCGGAAGGTGGTATAGCGTGCCTTCCTCATCAACCAATCCAAAATCTACATCTGCATCAAGTGGGAGAATACGTTGCATTGATAGTTACAATCTCCTGATTCTAATGGGAAACTTGTTTTTTGCACGTTCTTCTTTCCCAGCTTGCACCGTTACTGTAAATTTCCCTGTTGCAAATGTAGTGGCCTCTGAGGCATTAACATTTAATGGGACTCGTCAAAGCAAGACTCTATAAGACACAAAAACTACACTTAACTGTTTGGCCGTTATTGATATGTTGGCCAGCGACCAAGAGAAGACTGCTGCCGTTATGCATCGGCGTAAGCATATAGCAATTGTACTATGTGTATTTCTTATATGTTTCTATGTATTCACGGAACAGCTGTTCTGAAGATGGCATTGTATTTTCCAGCGGCCATTCTTCATCCTGTTCAGGTGAAAGGAAGTAGCTTGCCAAATCTGTCAAAGGCCCACAGAACTCTTTTGCCCACACGTTGGTTCCAGCACCATTCGGCACCAGTTCAAAGGACACGCAATGCAGCATATCATCAGATACTTCCAACACTGCTTTTGCTGGTGCCTGCATAGCGCCGCTGTCCGTATAATGTTCCGTACCATCGCAGCCATAATAAAAATGATAGCACACGTGGCACACAATAACGGTTTTTTCGGCTTCTTCGTATGTGCCATAGACCCCAATTTCCGGGATGCAAATGTCCGCATTCGGTGTTCGATTCCGTGCGGCAACAGCGGCATCAAATAGCACCGCGTCCCGTTCTGATAAATCAAATTGCTCAGAGCAAGGATTTGGGAATATCAGAGCGGACGCATCTTCACTCTGAGCGGATTCCGTGGTTGCTTCGGAGGATTTTTCAGATGAGGATTTCGTCGCTGTTTCGTCCTGCATTGTTCTGGTATTGGCTGTAGCGCTTGCCGGCTTATCGTACACAGGCATTGATATTGCCGTATCAGAGGAACGACATACGCAAGATGTTAAACCAAAAATCAACACAATGAGAAGCGAAACAGCTGCCAAATGTTTTTTGCCATATCTAAATGATCTCCAAAAATTAATATACACGAATATAGAACTGATGGCTGTTTGCAACATCGTTTTCGGATGTCGGTTTTGCGTAAGTAACAATTCTGTATAGGCCGGTTTCGGTGAATTCATATTTATCCATGCTAATTCTGCTACAATTATATTTCGTTGTGGTTGTATACGCTCCAGAGGGCTTGAATACACGCATCGTCATCTTGTATTGTGTCCCAGTTGCAAAACTCTCGATAGTCTTTTCTGTATTTTGAGCTTGTGGCGGCATCAAAGTTCCTTATAATGCCGAATCATTCTTTTAAGCAAATAGTTTCACTCTCTTGATTAAGACGCGTTTTCAATTATTACTTGAATTAGGTTGCCAGTATCAGAAGTAATTTCTAGGATAATATCGCCATTTTTCTCGTCAATGACCCAATAGGAGAATTCTGTGCAATTTGCGCGCAAGTCTTCTATGGTCGTATTTTCCGGGATTATCGTCATCTGCATATTCATAATCCCGCTCGAAAAAAGCCGGTAAAACGCCAAATTGGTTTCTTGTATTAACTCTGGATCGCTAAGATAGTTCACTGTTAGAAAAAAAATACGTTTTGGGTCTCGAAGCATAGCTACAATATACTGTTTCTCTATAGGGTGCGTAGTATAGTAGGTGTCATCTATATTACTTTCCGCCAAGATAAAATTCACAGGAGCCCCAGTTCTTAAAAAATACAACCAATTTTCCAAGGATGATGCCGATGTTATGTAATTTAAATCAGTGTCATCATATGTAAGCATTAACTCCCATGCAATTAGAGCAATTGCTTTATCGTTTCCCGAAAAACTCACATTTTGATTATCGCTGACATAACAAAGGGATTCATGGTTGATAATATACTCAAAACAATACAACGCCAATGGCTCAGTATTGCCCTTGAAATATTCTTCTAAATACCCATTGTTTAGTAATATTTCCTCGATTCTCCTTACGGAATAATCATGGGGAGATTTTTCTTCAAGCAATACTGAGATATTGCGAACAAACTCCTCGGCATCATTAACAAAAGGCCCCTGCCGCACCTTTCCGATATGCTCAGCCAGTGGTGTCTCCACCACCGGCTGAGTTGCCACCTCGACATTTGATGAAATTGCTCTGCAGCCTGACATAACAATTGCATATAGGACAACTGCAAGCATGGCAAGGATCACGCAATAGAAACGCTTCATCGGAATCAACTCCGGTCAATTTCTGTAATGAGTGCCGTGATTTTCTTCATAAGTAACCTCCTGTTTTTTTACTACATATGTTTCCTATTGACGTATTACCTTTCTTTGGAATAATCCCCCCGTTGTTCAATCATCGAACAATGTATCCACGACCCAATCCGGAATATTATGAAGCTCCATTTCTCCATCCTTTCGCGGAACAGTCCATACGGACGATTCTCCTGTCTCAGGGTTGAGCGTCAGTTCCTGCACGACAAAATACTCCCGCAAGCCACCATCGCATACGCGCCACCAGATAAAGTCGACGTACAGATTCGGATCACCGGGTGTCTGCCTCTCTGCACCGTAGGGTGCGCTGCTTGCTCGCAGGATTAGCGTATACGAAAACGGCCAGATCTCTTCATTTTTACGGATGTAGGACACAATCTGGTCTCTCGCTGCGTAGAGATCGAAGTCGTACTGACCGACCCTGTCCAAATTGGCTGTAACGGAATTTTCCCATGTATCGTGGTGATCCATAAGCGAATAAATTGCGGCATAAGAAGCCGGATACTGTGCTTGCAGTCCTTCTGCGTCTGCTTCATGAATATGTCCGAACGCCCAGATAAACCAGGTCCGGAACCATTCAAGCGGCGTCTCGGCTTCCAGCTCCAGATCTTCCGGCCCAAGCAGACTCCGGAACACTTCAAACGCCATACCGGGCAGATCACGGTCGCCCCATGCGGTATCCCGAAGACTGAGGCTGTCCTGCCCGTGGTAAAAGCTGCGAATCAGTTGACTGAGAACTTTTTCCTTTTGCGCCGTGATCATCTCGTATTCCGGGCTGCTTTTCCAGTCCTCCAGTGTTTGCAGCGTTTGAAGGACTTCCAGAAGCTCTTTGTAGGTGCCGAGATCCGGAGCAACGCTCTCCTGTTCCGGTTCTGCGCTGGATTCTTCCGACAGCGCTTCTTCCGCTTTTTCCGTCGGCTCGGTTATTGTTTCTTCCGTAACTGCCGAATCCGACTCCGGCAGACGGATATCTGTTTGCTCTTGCCGTTTCTGACAGCCCGTCAATACTAGTAGAACGCAGAGCATCGTAAAATGTGTGTGTTTTTCATTAAGGCCAATCCCCTCGATCAGATCGCTTTGCGCTTCCTATCGATTGTATGATTTTAATGATTTCATCATAAGTTTCAACGCCCGCGATGCTGCACTCGATATTGTCCGCAGTCCACGCTGCAAAATAAGCTCCCTTGTTTGTCATGATATAGTACACTGTCCCATTGTATTCATACTGCTCAGGATCAACCGTGTCCTTTTCATACAGTAAATGATCCTGATTCTCGGAAAACACTGTATACAATAACGTGATCGAAGAATCGCCATTCTCCAAGAGACAGTATAGAGACTCAGGTTGAGTTACGGCGTTGTATTGGAAATCACGTTCCACAAACCCATCAGGAAGATAACTTGGCAAAATCGTCGTAGGTATGCCGTGCATTTCCATCTCATTGGCAATAGAGGTCAGCGGCGCGGGAATCTCTTTCTTGGAAGAAGGCACAGCTGTTTGCGTATATTCTGACGACTTGAAACCAAATGTCTCTTTGGTCCAGTTGGCAATTGCCCCCCATAATTCAAACCCAAATGCATATTCTCTCTTGCCTTGCCGGAAATGCTGAACTGATAGTTGTTCCCGATCAGCCGGCGCAGCCCCTCCAGACACCAGAGGAAGATGCCCTCCTTTTCCCGCAGCAGCTTATCCACCAGAAACGGATCGTCTGCTCTGCCTGCGGGCCGGTCTTTGGTGGTCAGCACGATCTGGCGGCGAAAGAAACCGTCGGACTTGTCGTGCAGGGCGGTCAGCGCACCGTTGCCGAAGCAGAGAAAGCGGACATAGAGTTGACTTTGATAGCTCTGAACACCCTTGCGCTCCATGTCCATCTTGCACTCGGAGGTCACGATGGATTTGATATAGTTGGTCTTGGGCAGAGCGCTCATATCCATATCGTCATCTACCATCAGGAGCTTGTTTTCCAAATCCGCACGGCTGAACCGGTTGCTCTCCACCTTCTGGATGCTGGTGGTATTCATGCTGTCGCCCAGCAGCGAGCGCATGACCAGCCCGATGCGGCTTTTGCCTTCGCCGCCCTTACCGATGAGCATGAGCATTTTCTGCCCCTTGGTGGTCGGCAGCAGGCAGTAACCCAAAAACTCCTGCAAGGTGGGGAATATCCTCCGGTTGCAGCAGCTCGGACAGGAATTGCAGCCACTTTTTCGGGGCGGGTGCGTTTGGATTATAAGCGACGGTCAGCCGGTTGTTGCAGTAGCTCTTGTCGGCGGTAAAGCTGCCGTCCATGAAATACGTTCCGTTGGCAACATGGATGCGATCTGTCTCAATAGGCAGCGGCGGCGAATACGCTTGCAGCTTGATGCTGGCAAGCAGATTTGTTACGACTTTGGACAGGCCGGAGGTCAGAACTCCGGAGATTTCCTCCAGAATGAGATTGCCGATCTGCCCCTCATCCTCAATGAGGCCATCCACGGTGAACAGCCGCCCGCGCACACATTTCATGGGGTGCTTGTCCAAAAAACTGCTGGCAGAACAGCACTTCATTGATGTGTTTGCCGTCGTACCAGTCAGGCCACGCCTGCGGTGTCATATCCATCTTCAATTCCTCCTTGTGAATTTTCTCTAATCTCCGTCGTAGCCTGTCCAGTTTGCCGTCTGCCATCTGCTGCTGCACGACTTCGGCGCGTTCGTGGGAATCCCCGACGCACAGAATGTCCAGGTAATATTCTGTCTGATCGAGGTTGTGGCAGGCTTCCGCAAACCGTGCATGAACAGGCGCGTCAGGAGATTGCGGCGCATACCGCACCTTCCAATCCCACAGCACACGGGCGTAATCCGACAGAACAGAAAAGCACAGCCGCTCGTTTTCCATGAGCTGCTGTGCTTCTGTTCGGATGCGTTTTTGCGTGGAGCGCTGTTGCGCTGGGCGGCTTGTCCGGGCTGAGATGAAAATCTGCCATCAGCTTCCGCGCCGCATCATAGGGCGAAAGCTGAAACAGCTTGCCCACAAAGTCGATCACATCCCCGTGCTCCCCGCAGGCGAAGCAATAATAATGATCGTCCGCCACATACAGGCTGGGGTGCCGGTCGTTGTGAAAGGGGCAGAGGGCTTTGCCGTATCGGTGCACATCGATCCCGTACAGTTCTGCCGCCTCCCGCAGATTGACATTTTTCTTTTACGATTTCAAAAAATACGCATGATACCTCCATTTCTGCGCAAAAACGGCGGCCTGCCCGATCTGGGGCAAGCCGCCGTCTGCGTCTTATCTTATGCTGTTTTCGCTTCTTCCTCGTTCTTAGCTTCTCGCAAGGCTTTCTTCCGTGCGCCCTGCCGTTTGATTTGTGCTGCATACCGACAATCGTCACTGCAATATTTCACATCTGACCTTGTTGTGGTGAACACCTTGCCGCAGTTTTCGCAGGTACACGCCCGGCTGCGGCCCTCTGCCGCCTCCTGACGGTAGAATTTCGCGCGGCAATTGGGGCCGCAGAACAGGGTGTTCGTCCGTTTGGAGGCAAATTCCTGACCGCAGCACTTACAGGTCAGCGTGAAGGGCTGACCGACAGCGTGTTCTCCAGCCTTGATTTTCTGATACCGCTCCCGGCTTTTGATGCGGTGCCGCTTGAGCTGTTCCTGCCGCTTGATTTCTCCCTCAGTCAGCTCCGGCGCGGGAAGCTCAAACTGCCCGATAAAGCGAAGGTGAATTTCTACCTCCTGCACCCGGTCGCCGTCGATGCGCTCTGGGGCGTGGACGATGATTTTCTCAATAAATTCGTTGATCATGGGCGTGGTCAGCTCAGAAAAATCGGTGTACTTCCTTGCCAGCTCCAGAAACTGCTCCACACGGGCGGTGTCCTCTGCGAAAGCGGACAGCCTTTCTTCCGCTTCTGTGACAGAGGCTTGCAGCGCTTTCTGCTCGGCTTCGTAATCTGCCAGCAGACTGTCAAAGCGCTCATCGGTAATGCGACCGACAGCAAAGGATTCATAGAGCTTTTTGATGATAGTATCCAGCTCGGAAATCCGCTTCTTCTCCTTGTTCAGCTTCCGCTTGGCGTCCTTGGCCGCTTCCGTCTGCCGGAGCTGGGAGGCAGAGCGCACCTTTTCCATAAACACCTCCTGATTGGAAATCGCAAAGGTGCTGACCGTGCGGATGGTGTCCAGAATCAGTGTGCGCAGGGCCTTGGTGGAGATGTAGTGACCAAAACAGGCACTTGTCCGTTTCTGATGCGCCAGCGTATAGGAGGAACAATCGAAGAAGTCGGAGGGATAGGGATTATTCTCCGTGCCGCCTTTGGAGCGGTGGTTATACATCTTTTCTCCGCAATCGGCGCAGTACAAAAGGCCAGTCAGCGGATTCGCTTCACCCAGCGTGTCGATGCGCTTGGGCGTCTTGCGGAGCTTTTGTGCAAGCTCCCATGTTTCCCTGTCCACAATGGCCTCGTGGGTATCCTCAAAGATCAGCCAGTCCTCCCTGGGATTCATCACGGCGTTTTTGTCCTTGTAGGACTGCTTGTGGGAGCGGAAATTCACCGTATGCCCCATATACTCCGGCTTGGTGAGAATCTGCCCCACGACATAGCCACTCCAGTTATAGGGGTTGGAAAATTCCTCCTTGCTTTTTCCAGATGCCCTTGCCCTGCTTGCCGAAGTACACGGCGGGCGTCTCCACCTTATCCTCAAAGAGAATACGGGCAATATCGTAGGGTCCTTTGCCCTCGATGGGTCAATCGGAAAATGCGGCGCACCACGGCGGCAGCTTCCTCGTCGATCAGCCAATGGTATTTGTTCTCCGGGTCTTTCTTTGTAACCGTAAATGGCACAGTTGGTGGTGGGCTTGCCGGATTCTCCCTTGACGCGGATGGCGGTTTTCTGCTTGCGGCTCAGGTCGCGCAGATACCACTC
>VOFK01003824.1_pt1 | contig 19582 bp, 22 predicted proteins | sample 5384121 | NCBI WGS metagenome assembly VOFK01 (sample SAMN12384730, study PRJNA508395) | human gut metagenome | isolation source: healthy gut J | host: Homo sapiens
GCACCAGCGCCGTCATGCGGCAGGAAGATGGTGTTTTGAACATGAGCGTGCCCCCTTGATCTGCTTGCCGACGCACGGCAAAAATTTTTGTTTTGAAACAGCTCCTACTTGCGGAAAGGCTCTGGCTTGCTATACTACTTTAAAGAATATAAACCAGCTAAAAAGAGAAAGAGAGAAAAGGCGGTTTTTAACAATGTTTCTGTCCTTTGGAAAAGTTCCCGCGACGAGGGGGCTGCGTTCGTTGCGCCCAACGCCACCGTGCAGGCAGGCGATGTGATCCTGAAAGCCGGTTCCACGGTGTGGTACGGGGCCGTGCTGCGCGGCGACGACGGCCAGCTGACCATTGGCAACTCCAACGTGCAGGATAATGCCGTGCTGCACTGCGATGGGCGGGGCCGTGACGCTGGGCAGGAACGTCACTGTGGGCCAGTAGCGCTGGTGCACGGGTGCACGGTATGGGGATGGTAGCCTCATCGGAATGCACGCCACCCCTGCTCAACCATTGTGTCGTGGGCAAAAACTGCATCATCGGCGCGGGTGCGCGCTGGTGCCGGAGGGCATGGTGATCCCGACGGCTCGGTAGCCGTGGGCGTGCCCGCAAGGGTCATCAAGCAGGTAAGCGCGGCCCAGATCGAGGCCAACCTGCACAACGCCGCCCACTATGTGGAGCACGGCAGAAGTGCACGCAGCACAGTGCAAAATGGATTGACCCCCCGTTTTTAGCCATGGTATACTGTACAAAAAGCTCCCCCTTGTTTTGGGGGCAGGAGGTAAAAAAACATGAAAAATCTTTCAAGACGCGCATTCCTTAAGCTTTCCGGCGCAGCACTGCTTGCGGCAGGGCTCACTGGCACCCTGACCGCCTGCGGCGGCACAGGCAGCATTGACATCCCGGCACTGTGAACGGCATCGGGATACGTAAGCGGAAGCGCAAACCGCACGATCCTGGCACGCAGGAATACGGCACCATCCATGTGGTCAAGGTGGTTTGTCACCCTGAAAAACGTCAGCAGCCGTGCCGTCACCCTGACCGCCGACAACTTCCCGGCTGAGATCGACCATTCTGCTGCATCGCCCATCTACTTTGGCTTTGCGGACAACGCCAGCGGCGACAGCTGGTGGACCCAGAAGGACTACGAATTGCAGCCGAACGAAGAAAAAGACCTTTGTGCTGATCTACCGCATCAGCGAGAGTGCCTACAACAGCTGGTTCAAGCAGGTTCATACTGTCAGCCTCACCTTTACCAGCGGCCACCAGAAGGTGACCGGCAGCTACTCCTCCGAGACCGGTGAGCTGGTGGTGGGCGAAGTAGAAAAGGCATAGGGGAAAAACTGCGATTCAGATTGACACTTTGCACCTTATCTACTATAGTGAAAGTGACAGTCTGCCGCATTCTGGAATACCAGAATTTTTTGTACACCGCGCTGTTTGGTTTTTATCATTGGGGGAATTTTGTAAAAAGTTCATTGCGGGATGTTTTTTTCACAAAAAATGTAATGACTTTTCATCTTAAAATCGGGTATACTATATCCTGCGGGGGAGACGGGGCCGCAAACCGTCTTTCCGCACATGATTCCTCCTCACACCAAAAGCAATACCCCAAACAGAAACTCCCTCCGGTGTACCGCAAGCGCCGGAGGGAGTTTCTGTTTGCATCGCTTTTGTATTTTTATGATTTCCTGCAATCAAAGGAGAGTATTTTTATGTCTGAACTGATTACCCGCCGTACTTTTTAAAGGCCACCGGTGCTGCTGCACTGGCCGTTGCCGCAAGCGGTATGCTGGCAGGCTGCGGGGACGGGCTGACGCTCTTCTGAGCGTTTCCGCCCTCCCTTCTGTTAGCTCGGAAAAGCTATATTTTTGCTGATACCGGTTATATGATTGGTCTGGGCTCTCTTTGAGACTGCCGCTCAAATTCACAGCGTGAGCCTGGAACCAACAGTACACAGCACTACTATCTCTATACCGCTGTTTCGTTCCAGAACGTTCCAAACCCTTTCCACTCTTAATGCTTCTGACTTCAAAATTTACTTTTTACCAATTCTTCTCTTACCAGCAAAACCTCCTCCTGTAGCAGCCTTGCCAATTATACTTTAGACAGCAGTACAAACAAGTATAAAGCCACTACTAAGCGAACCATTTCTACCGGAAACTCCACCATTCCTCTGGGTCGATTTGGGTTCCCTATTTTGACGTTCCCACCACACATATTGGCGGCATTACTGTCACCTACAAAAAACAGTGTTACTTTCAGTTACGCCAGCCCAAGCGACACTCCTGTTCCTAAAGCCAAATAAACCAAATTCCCGGCAGATGCATTTGATCTGCCGGGAATTTTTTCTATCTTTTTTAAAATTACAACGCTCTGAACTTTGCCGCAAACACGCTGAGCACGATTTTGGGGTTCACCTGCGCGCCAAGGCGCTGATGGCGGCTTCGGCCAGACGCAGGGCACGCTGGGCGGCAATGCCCCTGCACCGGTGCGTGGGGGGTTTTGCCGCAGGCCCGCAGCGGCCACCGCGCGGAAGTCTGTCAGCAGGGCGGCGGCGCCGGCCTTGTCCTTTCTCGTAGGCGGCCAGCAGGCAGGCTGCGGCATAGCTGTCACGGTCAGCAGCGGCCTTTGCCAGCTGCAGGGCCTTTTCCACCTGCGCGGTGCGGGTTCGTCCTTTGTGCGGCGGCAAGCACCGTGCCAATGTGACCGTCGAACAGTTCGCTGTACAGCGCGGCCGTCTTTTGTCCACCCCCCTGTGCGGCGCAGTAGCGGGCGCACTGCTCCGGCGGGACCGGCGCCACGGCAAAACTGATGCAGCGGCTGCGGATGGTGGGGCAGCACCCCGGCCAGCGAATCGGCTGTAGCAGGAACAGCACCCCCTCCGGCGGCTCTTCCATCACCTTCAGCAGCGCGTTGGCGGATTCCTCGTTCATCTTTTTTCCACATGGTAGAAAGCAGCACCGCGCGGCCCTCAGCCGACAGGCTGGTGTTGAAGATCTCGCTGCGCATTAGCCTTGACCTGACCTGACCAGATATTTTCCGCCTGCGCCCATACCGGCAACGCTGATTGCTTCACGCACAATGCCGGTCTCCACATGGCCGCTGTCGCGTCGCCGGCTTACCCACAGCACGGCAGCATTCGCCCCGGCAGAAGGGCCTCAGCGGGCGCGCCCGCCTGCAGGGTAAAGATAATCTGCCGCAATGCAGCGGGCCGCAAAAACCGGCAGCCAAGGCCCTCTTCGCCCACCAGCAGCACGCTATGGGTCAGCCGCCGGGTGGCCAGCATCTGCTGCACGCTGGTTTTCAGTTCTGCGTTGCCTTCCATGCGGTCCAGCATCATGGTGTTTCTCCTTACCTTCTGTTTCTCCGCTTCCACTGCTCACGGCGTACCCAAGCGCGGACGGAACGATAGGCCATCGGGCCAAAAGAACAGCCAGACGTTCGCCATGCTGAGCAGCAGGCTCAGCTTCTGCCGGGCAGCGGATGCGCCCAAAAAGCTCAGCACCCACAGAATCGCCGCAAAAAGCCAAAATATCTTCACCCGGACAGGGATCACGAAGAAGAGCAGCAGCTGCACCTCCGGGTAGAGCATGGCAAAAGCCAGCAGCAGCGAAAGCGACAGGCAGTAGGTGCTGCCGGTCACGCCGGTGAGCAGACAGCCCAGCACCGTGCCCAACACGCCAGACAGCAGATACACCGTGTAGCGGAAATCGCCCCACTCCTGTTCCAGCGCCGTGCCAATGAACCATGTGAAGTAGATTGCCCAGCACCACGCTAAGGATGCTGCCGCCGTAAGAGGGGGATGAACGCAAAGGTGATGATGCGCCAGATCTGGCCGCGCAGCAGAAAATAGCGGCTGAGTGCCAGCCAGACACTGACGGTCTGGTTGACAAACAGCTCGATGGCCAGCACAAGGATCTGCCCGCCCACCAGAATGTTGGTCAGATTCGGGATGCCGTAGCGGCCATATTTGCGCTCCAGCTGGTTGAGCCAATTGTTCATAGTTTAGCCTGGTGCCTCAACGCATTGTATTCCGATATCGGTGAGTTTTTGCCGCATTTTTCTGCTGTTATTGTACCATGATTGGCCGGGGCATTCAAGGCAATGCCCAGTGTGGAAAACCGCCGCATCTTCCGCCCAAAAAATACAGCTGTCAAGCGGATCTTGCGGCACAAAAGCACAACCGGAAAGTGTATGGGTTTCCTGTCTGGAATGAACTTTTTTCACTTTTTCCACCGGGTTTTCCACCGTTTTTGTGAAAGAAAAGGGCAAGTTTTCCATGAGGTTTTTCCACTTTTTTCCACCGGGTTTTCCACAAAAAAGGCATCAGCCCCTATACACACCGTAATTCAGGCCGCAGCTTTCTGGTAAGTTTTGGGCAAAAATGCGGGCATTCTGCCTTTTATAAAAAAAAGAAAGTCGAAGGATTTTCTTTGCATTCTACAAACCGTTCCTGAGCAGCGATTTATTTTTCTCCAATCTGGAATGAACCGGTCCACAAGTTTTTCAACACCAGGCCGCTGCCGTTTTTCTGTGTGGAAAAGGCGGGGGAAACATGCAGTTTTTCCACACCGGAAAAAGCAATGCCGGGCAGTCACTTCAAGACTGTCCGGCATTGCTCTATTATTTACATCATATTCCGGAACACGAGCTGCGCGATCTGGAAGTAGAGGATCAAGCTGCACGCATCGACGATGGTGGTGATGAAGGGGTAGCCATGATGGCCGGATCTGCTCCCAGCTTCTTGGCTGCAAGGGGCAGCATACCGCCCACCAGCTTTGCCAGAATGACGCTGAAGAACAGCGATACGCTGACCACGATGGCATAGCCCATCACGTTGGCGTACTGGCCGGGGAACAGGAAGGTGTACATCAGGTAGATGCGCAAGCCGTTCACGATGCCCAGCACCGCGCCCACGATGGCAGAACACCCGCAGCTCCTTGCCCAGCACCCGCATAAAGTCGGCTAGGCTCTACCTCGCCCAGCGCCAGACCGCGAACCATCAGGGTGCTGATCTGGTTGCCGCAGTTACCGGCGGTATCCATCAGCATGGGCATGAAGGAGACCAGCAGGGGCAGGCTGACAAAGGCCTCCTCATAGTGGGTGGTGACCATGCCGGTAAAGGTAGCAGACAGCATCAGAATCAGCAGCCAAGGGATGCGCTGCTTTGCGTGGGTCCACACGCTGGTGCCGAAGTAGGTGGTGGCGTCGTCGTCCGGGAGAATAGCAGCCATCTTCTGCATATCCTCGGTGCTCTCGTCGGTCAGAACATCGATAGCGTCGTCGATGGTGATGATGCCTACGAACATTCCCTCGTTGTCCACAACGGGCATGGCGGTAAAGTCGTAGCGCTGCATCTCACGGGCCACGAACTCCTGATCGTCGGTGACCTTCACGGTGACCACATTATCGTCCATGATGTCCTCAATGGGAGTCTGTGGGTCGGCCAGCAGCAGGCTTGCGGGCTGACACAACGCCCATCAGCCGGTTGCTCTCCACCACGTAGCAGGTGTACACGGTCTCTGCATTCTCGCCCTGTTGCGGATGGCTTCAAAAAGCCTGCGCCACGGTCATATCCTCGCGCAGACGGACATATTCAGGGGTCATCAGGCTGCCGGCCGAGCTCTCGGGGTAGTTCAGCAGTTTGTTCAGGCTCTCACGGGTCTGGCGGGACGACTTTTCCAGCACCCGCTTGACCACACCGGCGGGCATATCTTCCAAAAGGTCGGCGGCATCGTCAGGCTCATATCTTCGATGGCGCCCACCAGCTCCACGTCCGAGAAGGCGTTCACCAGATCGTCGCGGGCTTCGTCGGACATATAGGCGAAGGCCTCGGTGGCCACTTCCTTTTTTTCAGCAGGCGGAACACCACCAGACGGTTGTTTCTCGTCCAGCTCCTCCAGCAGCTCTGCCAGGTCGGCGGGCTGCTCCTCCTCGGTGACCTCACGCAGCTTCACGTACTGCTTTTCACCAGCATCTTCAGCAGACGGCTCTCTTGGTCAGCATTTCGGGGTTTGCCTTGACCTCTTCGTCATTGGCTTCCTCTTTTTCGGCCTCGCGCATGTCCTGCTTGAGGTCTTCAGTAGCTTCCTCATTCAGATCCTCCGCCAGCTTCTGGCGCACCTCGGCGGGGATATCAGCGGGCAGTTCCTGCACCGGCAGGGCCTGCTCCGCAGCATCAGCCGTCAGCTTTTTTTCTTCCATATCCATTGGGCGTACCTCCTCAGTTTTTACGGAACAGGAGCAGCTCCTGTATCCGGAGGACGCAGCAGATCGGGAAACAAAAAACGCGCCGCCTTGCCTGCCGGAATGCCGCAAACGCCGCATTCTGCGCACACAAAGCCGCGCCTTCCTCTTCTGTTTTGCGGAAAGATGCACCGTTGAAGCGGTGCTTTTCCGCAACCGCTCAACGAAAGAGGCGAACGGTTGGGGAAAAACGCAGTTGTTTTTTGTTTTCTGATCCACCGCGCCGGTGGTTCTACTTCGACTATGATCCGGGTCCATTTTCCTGCGTTCACCTCCAAGTTTTTCATATTCATTTTTATTATAGCGCCGCAAAAAACGGGGTCAACCCTAAACCACCGATTTTTACCAGAATTTTGCAAAACAAAACACCCTTCTTCCGTGTTGCGGCGGCACAGAGAAGGGTGTTTTGCTTGACCCTCTTATTGCCTTGGTGTGAGGAGGAATCATGTTACTTTGGTAAGTGGTTGCGGCCCCGCTTCCCATGGCAAAAGTATAACAGCTTTCACAATTGAATTCGTTAAGAAGCTATGAAGAAACTGTAAAAAAGGGAATGGTATCTTTTTGGAAGATTTTGTGATAACATTTTTTGATTGACCTTCGTTTTTTCACATGCTAAAATGGAACTGTAAAGCGGCTGTTGTGATGCCAGATCACAGCAGCCGTTTGCACAAAAATACGCCCCGGTCACCTTGCGGTGAGCGGGGCGCAAAAACGATATGCAGTTTTTCACTGATGTGAGCGGCAAGATCCCTGCAAGGCAGGTCTTATGCCGCAGGCGGAGCAAGGTATCTGCAACGCAGACCTTATGCTCCTGACACACGCGGGGTGTGCTCTCAGGGCCCTCGCGGGGGCGCTTTGGTATCTCATATCCCGCTGCTGGTGCTTCGCCGGAACAAAGCCGCCCGCCCGGGATGGGGTGAAATCAGTTCAGAACTCGTTTGGGCGAATGCTGTACTTCAAACATCACCTGCATGGATGGATGCGTTTCTCCGCAAGATTTCGCACTGCTGCGTTGCGCAGTAACCGCCAGTGCGGGCAGCCGCGCCTTCCTCTCATTTGCGGGAGCTGGGTGCCGCAAAAATCTGCATCAAAGCGGTGGAAAAAAATGCTTACTTTTGTACAGCTCGACCAGACGGGTCAGGTGCTCGTAGCGGTCGTTTGCAACCTTGCTGGTTGCGAGCGAACAGCCTCCTTAGCACGCTCGGGGAAGGCACGAGTCAGGCGGCTGTAACGGGTCTCGTTTGCCAGCAGAGCCTGATACTTCTCGTTATCCACAGCCTTGGAGGTCAGGGTGAAGGGATTCTTGCCCTGTGCCTTGTTTGCGGGGTTGAAGGTGAACAGGTTCCAGTAGCCGGCCTCGACTGCCTTCTTCATCTCGTTCTGGCAGTTGGTCATGCCGCCCTTGACGCCGTGCAGCTCGCAGGGGGCATAGCCGATGATCAGCGAGGGGCCGGGATATGCCTCAGCCTCTGCGATGGCCTTGACAGCCGGGCCATGTTAGCACCCAGTGCGATCTGAGCAACATAGATGTAGCCGTAGGTCATAGCGATCTCGGACAGGCTCTTCTTGCTGATCTCCTTACCAGCAGCAGCGAACTGGCAGACTTCACCGATGTTGGAAGCCTTGGATGCCTGTCCACCGGTGTTGGAGTACATCTCAGTATCGAATACCATGACGTTGACATCCTCGCCGGAAGCCAGGACGTGGTCCAGACCGCCGAAGCCGATATCGTAGGCCCAGCCGTCACCACCGAAGATCCAGACGGACTTCTTGGCGATGAACTGCTTGCTCTTCAGGATCTCTGCAGACTTCTCGCAGCCGGCAGCAGCAGCCTTCTCCAGCTCAGCGATCAGGGCCTTTGCGGGCTCGTCGTTGGCCTTGGTGTTGTTCTTGGTCTCCATGAACTTCTCAAAAGCAGCCTTCAGCTCAGCAGAAGCCTTGTCGGAACCAGCAACCTCAGCGATCTCCTTGATCAGGTTCTCGCGGACGGTCTTCTGGCCGAGGTACAGGCCCAGACCATGCTCAGCGTTATCCTCGAACAGGGAGTTGCACCATGCAGGACCATGGCCGCTGTCCTTGTTGACGGTGTACGGAGAGATGGAAGCGGTACCGCCCCAGATAGAGGAGCAGCCGGTAGCGTTGGAGATGTACATCTTCTCGCCGAACAGCTGAGTGATCAGGCGAGCATAAGAAGTCTCGGCACAGCCTGCGCAGGAGCCAGAGAACTCCAGCAGGGGCTGGTTGAACTGAGAACCCATAACGGTGTCATCGGCCATCTTGCTGGCCTTCTTGGAGATGTTGGCGACGCAGTAGTCAAAGACTGCCTGCTGATCGGCCTGGCTGTCCTGAGGCACCATGGTGATAGCCTTGGTGGGGCAGACGGTGACGCACTCGCCGCAGCCCATGCAGTCCAGCGGAGAAACAGCCATCACGAACTTGTACTCGTTAGCGGGCTTGTTGTCGCGGCTCTTGGTCTGTGCGGGAGCAGCAGCCAGCTCGTCAGCAGTCAGCTGGAAGGGACGGATGGTTGCATGAGAGCACACGAATGCGCACTGGTTGCAGCCAACGCACTTGGAAGCATCCCACTCGGGGACATTGACAGCGGTGCCGCGCTTCTCATATGCAGAAGCACCCTGCTCCCCACTCGCCGTTTGCATTTGCAACGAAAGCGGAAACGGGGAGGCTATCGCCGTCCATACGAGCGATGGGCTCCATGACCTCGCGGATCTGCTTGACCAAGTTCCGGACGGCCAGCCAGAGCCTTCGGGGCGGGATCGGCTTCGGGGTTGGACCAAGAAGCGGGGACATCGACCTTGTGGATCGCGTCAACACCGGCATCAATGGCCTTCCAGTTCATCTCAACGACGTCCTGACCCTTCTTGCCGTAGCTCTTCTGAGCTGCCTGCTTCATGAAGTTGACGGCATCCTCGATGGGCATGACGTCAGCCAGCTTGAAGAAAGCGGACTGCAGGATGGTGTTGGTGCGCTTGCCCATACCGATCTCGATTGCCTTATCGATTGCGTTGATGGTATACAGCTGGATGTTGTTGTCAGCGATATACTTCTTTGCCTCGGCGTTCAGGTGATGGCCCAGCTCCTCATCGTTCCACTGGCAGTTGATCATGAACACGCCGCCGGGCTTGACATCCTGGACCATCTTCATGCCCATGTGGATGTAAGCGGGGTTGTGGCAGGCCACGAAGTCAGCCTGGTTGATGTAGTAGGGGCTGCGGATGGGCTTGTCGCCGAAGCGCAGGTGGCTGATGGTCACGCCGCCGGTCTTCTTGGAGTCATACTGGAAGTATGCCTGAACATACTTGTCGGTATGGTCGCCAATGATCTTGACGGAGTTCTTGTTTGCACCGACAGTGCCGTCGCCGCCCAGACCCCAGAACTTGCACTCCTTGGTGCCAGCAGCTGCGGTGATGGGAGCGGGCTTGACCTCAGGCAGAGACAGGCCGGTGACGTCATCGGTGATACCGAGGGTGAAACGCTCCTTCGGCTGATCCTTCTCCAGCTCCTTGTACAGAGCGAAGATGGAGGACGGGGGAGTGTCCTTGCTGCCCAGACCGTAGCGGCCGCCGGTCAGAACGATATCGTTCAGGCCAGCCTCACGCAGGGTAGCGGCAACATCCAGATACAGGGGCTCGCCCAGAGAGCCGGGCTCCTTGGTGCGGTCCAGCACAGCCACCTTCTTGGCGGTCTTGGGCAGGACCTTCAGCAGGGAAGCGGAGGACAACCCAGGGACGGTACAGGCGGACCTTGACGATACCGACCTTCTCGCCCTTGGCGTTCAGGTAGTCGATGACCTCATCAGCAACGTCGCAGATGGAACCCATAGCAACGATCACGCGGTCAGCATCGGCTGCGCCGTAGTAGTTGAACAGATCGTAGTTGGTGCCCAGCTTTTTGCGTTGATCTTGGCCATGTACTTCTCAACAACAGCAGGCAGAGCGTTGTAAACGCTGTTGCATGCCTCACGATGCTGGAAGAAAACATCGCCGTTCTCGTGGGAACCGCGCATCTTGGGGCTTTCGGGGTTCAGAGCCTTCTTGCGGAACTCCTCCACAGCCTCCATGTTGCACATTTCCTTCAGATCAGCGTAATCCCACTTCTCGATCTTCTGGTACTCATGAGAGGTACGGAAGCCATCGAAGAAGTTCAGGAAGGGAACCTTGCCCTCGATGGCTGCACAGATGAGCGACCGGGGACAGATCCATAACTTCCTGCACGCTGCTCTCGACCAGCATTGCAAAGCCGGTCTGGCGGCAAGCCATAACGTCGCTGTGATCACCGAAGATGTTCAGGGACTGGGTAGCAACGGTACGTGCCGAAACATCGAACACGCAGGGCAGCTGCTCCGCAGCGATCTTGTACATGTTGGGGATCATCAGCAGCAGGCCCTGAGAGGCGGTGAAGGTGGTGGTAACAGCACCTGCACCCAGAGAGCCGTGCACAGCGCCTGCAGCGCCTGCCTCGGACTCCATCTCAACGACCTTGACCTGGTTGCCGAAGATGTTCTTCTGGCCAGCTGCAGACCACTGGTCCACAGAGTCAGCCATCGGAGAAGACGGGGTAATGGGGTAGATGGCAGCCACGTCCGTGTAGGCGTATGCTACATGAGCGGCAGCGGTATTGCCATCCATAGTTTGCTTTTGCTCTAGGCATTTTTTCTTCCTCCATTATTCAGAATTTGGTACCTTTTGCGCGGGGCAATATGCCCACATGGACCGGAGAACCCCATAAAGGCACTATTGCTTGTATACTATAATAGCAAATTCCGCCCATAAAAGTAAACGCAAACCGCTCAACAAACGCACCAAAAATAAAAGAAAATTTTTAGCGCTTTTGTAACGTCTTTAGTTCGTTAAAGTGAGCAATGGCGCGGATTTTCCGGTTTTAGCCTGCCTGCCTTGCCAGATCCTGTGATTTTTTTCGCAAAAAGGGGGACTTTTGGACCCTCTCAGTCACGGCTTGCGCAGCGCCGCGCTTTTCTCAGAAAGCGGCGCTGCAAATGCCGCTTTCCGTTACGACCCCTCCGTGAAGGCAATTTGGAAAATCCGCCGATTTTCCAGAATTGCGAAATTATAAATATTCTTTCCGCTGATTATGCGCAGAGCGCACGCGGCGCGCATTTCAAATCGTCCCATCCTCTTATATTTTATCATCTCTTTATTGACAACAAACCGCACTTTGCCGTAAACTGAAGCCATAGAAAACCGGCGCTGTGCCGGGCAGAGAGGGTAATACACTGGAAAAGACCACACATTACTTTGAAAAGACACTTACCAGCGAGGTCCTCTTTGAGGGCCGGGTGATCACCCCTGACAAAAAGACACTGCCCTGCTGGAAAACGGCAAGACCGCTACCCGCGAGGTGGTGCATCACCACGGCGGTGCGTGCATCCTGCCCTATTTTGAGGACGGCACCCTCTGCATGGTGCGCCAGTACCGCTATGCCCTGGGACAGCAGCTCTGGGAGCTGCCCGCTGGCAAGCTGGAAAAGGGCGAAGACCCCCTTCGCGGCGGCCAAGCGGGAACTGGCGAGGAGTGCGGCCTGACCGCGGACATTATACCTCTCTCTGGGCCAGTTTTTTTTCCCCACCGTGGGCTATGACACCGAAGTGATCTATACATGGGTCGCCACCGGCCTGCACAAGACCCAGATGCATCTGGATGCCGATGAATTCCTGACCCCGACCGTGTGCCGCTGGATAAAGCTTATGAGATGGTCATGAGCGGCGAAGATCCGGGACGGCAAGACCATTGCGGGTATCCTGAAGCTGAAGGCTCTGATCGCCGAGGGCAGGCTGTGAACATCTTATACGAGGATGCCGCCCCTTGTGGTGCTGGACAAGCCCGCCGGACTTTCCAGCGAGGAGGGCGTACCCGCCGCGCTGCGGGCGCACTGGAACGCGCCCGACGCCTTTGTGGGGGTGGTGCACCGGTTGGACACCGGTGTTTCCGGCCTGATGGTCTTTGCCAGAACGCCCGGGGCTGCGGCCGCACTCAGCCGTCAGATCACCCAGAGCCAGAACGCCTACGCTGTGCAGGATGGCAGGGCCGAAGGGAAGCCGGAAGTGCCCGCAGTTCATCAAGCGGTATCGGGCCGTCATTGCAGGCGGGCCGGACGAAGCACTGCCCGCCGAAGGCACCCTGCGGAACTGGCTGTTCAAGGACAGCCGCAAAGGCGCGGGTGTTCCCTGTCAGCCGTCCCCGCAAGGGGTGCGGGAAGCAGTGCTGGAATATCGCATCCTTGCCACGGCAGGGGAAAACAGCCTTGCCGAGATCACTCTGCACACCGGGCGCACCCATCAGATCCGGGTGCAGTTTGCATCCCGGAAAGCATCCGCTGGCCGGCGACGGCAAATATGGCAGCCGCCAGAAAGGCAGCATTGCCCTGCAGAGCTGCGGCCTGCGCATTTTTGCACCCGGAGACCGGCAAGCCCATGGCATTTTCGCTGCCCCTGCCGGAGGGCCGCCGAAACCGTTGGAAGGAATAATTTTCCATTAGGTGAGAGGTATGGAACAGCAATACAAGACTGATGCTGAGATCTACGCTGTGCTGGAGCGGGAGATCATCGACCTGACCATCCGCCCCGGCTCTTCGCTGAGCGAAAACCCACTCTGCGCCCGGTTCGGCGCACCGCGCTCCCTGATCCGGGTGGTGCTGCAAAAATTGCAGGAAAAAGGGCTGGTGAAGATCGTGCCCTACAAGGGCACCACCGTTACCCGGCTGAACCGCCGCATCGTGGACGAGCTGATCTACGAGCGCACCGCCGTGGAGGGGCGCATTCTGCGGGACTTGCCCCCATCGCCACCCCGGCGCAGCGGGCGCAGATCCGCGCGCGTGTGGACGCCTCCGAGGCGCTGGCGCGTGCCGAGAACCCGGACTATAACAAGCTGTACGAGGTGGACTGCCGCCTGCACGAGACATGGTTTGCGGCCATGGATAAAATGTACCTGTGGAGCACCTTACAGAACGCCCACGCCGATTACAGCCGCTTCCGGATGCTGGACACCATGACCAGCGGCGGGCTGGACGAGGTGATCGCCGACCACCGCAACCTGCTGAACGCCATCGAGCGGTGCGACCTTGCGGCCTTTGAGCCGCTGGTGGAGCGCCACCTCTACGGCGGCATCCGGTCGGCTGGGCAGCAAGCTGACCAGAGGAATACGCCGACTATTTTGAGCCGGAAAATGTGAAATAAGCCAAATTGTTCCACGGGGAACAAAGATACGAGTTAAAAAAGCCCGGTGAGTGTCGCGCAGACGCTCCGGGCTTTGATATTCAGAACACCCGGTGATGAAGATTTCCAGCCCGATGCCGATGAGGATGACACCGCCCAGAATACTTGCCTCGCCGGAAAGCTTGTGTGCCGAACTTTTTGCCGATGCGCAAGCCTGCCATGCAGAGGATGAAGGTGACCACCCGCAATAATGATGGCAGTACCAGCGCCATCAGCCAGCCGTACTCCGAAATGGTGAAGCCCACCGGAGAGGGCATCGATGCTGGTAGCCACACCCTGCATGAACAGTGCTCCGGCGCTGAGCTGCGCCGCCTCCTCGGCTTCCTCGCCCCGGATGCCGTCCAGCAGCATCTTGCCGCCGATGTAACTCAGCAGTGCCAGCGCGATCCACGGGATCAGGGTCTCAAGGACGCAAACAGCTCCACGATGGTATGCACGCACACCCAGCCGATCATGGGCATTGCCGCCTGAAAAATGCCGAAAGGTGCCCGCAATCCTTCACCATGGTTTTTTCGTCATCGGGGTCGTGCAGACCATTTGCCATTGAGACCGAAAACGCATCCATCGCCAGACCTACGCCCAGCAAAAACGCTGTTGAGAAAAAATACAAAAACTCCATTCCATTCTGTCTGCCTCCTGTTTGTTGACCGTAATCCAAACAAAACAAAACCCGGTCCCGGGGCGCGTTGTACGTCGGGACCGGTGATTTTTTGAAATCCACTCCATGTGCACGGGCGCAGCAAACACGCACCAAAACACATGAGTCTCGCAAATGAAAGCAAGCCAGACCGGAAAACAGTCATTGTGTTGACTTGCTGCGCCCTGCAAAAGCGCCTGCTACTCCCCCACGGGTATTTGTGATTGTTTTGCCATTGTAGCATATCTTTGCAGGGAAGTCCAGACAAACCTGCGCGGTTACACGGTATTTTTTCCATCGGCGGGCAAAATACCAGTCCTGTGCGGAAATAATAAACACGGGTGTTGCCCAGTGCCCTCAGGGGTAACAGCATGTTCCTGACGCAGTGCCGGCAGGCGCAGCGCTCGGCCTCCGCGCCTGCTGCATCCGGGCACTCCGGCGCTCTTCGGTGGTCAGGTGCATTCCCATCGATCAGGGAGTGCAGCAGTGCCCAGTACAGCTCACACAGCGAGCCGTGATGCCATGGCGGCGGACGCACTCAGAACACGGTATAGTTTGCTTCCACACGGTCGAGATTGCGCAGGGGTGACTTTGCTGTTGACGATGCTGCCCGCCACCTTGCGGTAAAGGCCACCATCGCATCCGGGATATTGGCGATTCTGTCCGCTTTCGTAGGCGTAGGCGTCAGCAGGGTGTCCTCGTTCGGTTTGCCCTCAGCAAAGCGCAGCTGCGCAAAAAATGCTGCGGTGGTACAGCTTGTTCCACACCACCATGTAGGGCAGAAAGGGTGCTGTGCTCCAACGCCTGCTCCGGGTCAGCACCTCCCGCCGCATGCGAATACGGGCTGCTCCCGGATGGGGGGTCAGGGCTTCGTCCACCTGCCGACCCAATTGCACACCATCTGTGCACCGGCCTCCCTGCGCCGCATGGTAAAAGCTTTGCGCAGAAGTCCGGCGTGATGGTGTCGTCTGAATCCACAAAGGCGATCCATTCGCCCTCTGCCGCTCCCCGGCATTGCGTGCCCCGCTCAGACCACGATTCTTCGGTGGATGACCGGATACGGCTGTCGCTGCCGCTGCGGCATCGCACAAAGCAGGGCAGCTGTCCGGAGAGCCATCGTCCACCAGGATCAGCTCAAGAAGGTCTGAACTTGAGGATGGAGAAAAGAACCAGAAGGCGCTCAGAAATGTCTTATATACCGGCACGATGATGCTGATCTCCGGCAGCTGTTTTTTATGTTTGTTCCGCTTCAGGTCGTTTTTGCCGCCCTTTGCGGCATAGATTCGAATAACTGCGAGCCGATACGGCGCACTGCCGCCCACAAATTTTTAGTGTTACGCCGCGGGCTTTATCAGCCGATGGCGGGCTGGCCGCTCGCAAAAACTTTCGCTTCATCCGGGGCTTTGCGCTCTTCCAGTGTCAGGTGCAGCCAGATGTCCCACACGAGTCAAAAATCGTGATAGCTGCACACAAAAGCATCCCGGATGCCGTTTGGTACAGCACATCAAACAGGCAGTACCATAGCTTTTCCACCAGTCAGTGTTTTCAGGAGTAGTCTTGCGGTGCATGGCACTGCCGATGCGGTAATTGTATAAAAATCCCAGCACCGCAGGCAGAAGCCGCTCTTGCGTACAATGACCGGCATGGACAGGTATCTTCAAACGCCTTGTTGTTTTCTGGATAGCAGATTTTTCCAGCAGTTTTCGGCGATAAAGTTTATTCCACGGAACCTCGAAAATCCGCACACCACCATCCGGCGCAGAACTTTTCCTCGCGGCAAAAACTCGTTCAAAAGGCGATGTTCTCCGCCCGCAAGCGTTTTGCCGCGTTTCATCAATGCGCTGACTGCTGCAGATTGCAAAATCTGCACCCGTTTTCCAACGCTGCCTTATGCATTTCCAGATATTCTGGTGCTTGCTGTATCATCGGAATCCACAAACGCGATCAATTTCCTGTGCTGCATCAGGGCCAGCATTGCGGGCTGTGCCGTTTCTGCTATATGGATCACCGCGCGCGGCGTCACTTTGCTTGCATCACGGTGCAGGCAGCGGTTGTCCGGTGAGCCATGCTGTTCACTGGGATCGATTCGGGGAGATCCAGCCGAAAGAGATTCTGCGAGGCCAGGAGATATCAAATGCACTCATTCAGGTAATATTTTTCCACCTGATACACTGGCGCGATGGTGGCACGGTCTTCCGGTCTTCCGTCTGCTCTTTCACTCACGATATTTACTCCCAATTTCGAATTCAGTTTTTATTTCCGGTGCCAGTTGAAAGTAGAACTGCGGGTTTGGCGCAGTGCGGTTTCTGCGTGCGACGCAGGGTACAGGCGGTTGACGAACCTACTCTGCACCGCTTTTTCAAGCACGCTTTCCGCCTGCTGAACCCTGTTCGCACATTTCTCTGTTTGGGTGGCAGATTTTTTTTGTGTTTCGGAGACATGCGTTTCATCAGTACATACTGCGGGAATGCTGTGTCTTTTTCCCATACTTGAGTGCACCAAGCAAGAAGGCCGTGTAGTTGCATCGATTTCATCAGATTTTTCAATGCGGAACCTTTCCATGCATGATGCCCAAGCCGGATGCGGCGGTAATGGTACAGTTTTTTCCTTTATACAAGCCACAGCTAAGCTTCAATGATTTCCGGTGTGGTAAATGTATCTTCATAGTTTTTTTTGCCCCAGGAAAAAGCGATTCCAGCACATCTCTCCGATGCGGTCTTGTTGCTGCCTGAATCAACGGCGTAAGGCGGATGCGTGTATTGCTTCCTCACGGGAGCACTTCTGGTACGTAAAGGCTGTTCCTGATAATCACAAAGACTTTCCATCTCTTCCATAAAAACTTTCGTTGCAGACTTTAAAGTTCAGCACCTGTCTGCTTTGCTGCCGCGCATTTTTTTCGTAAAGTCTTGACCACAAAGTCATCCGGGTCCCAAAGCCGATCCAATTCCTGTGCAGCTGCCAAACCTGCATTACGGGCCAAAGCACCGCCGTTTTGCTTATGGACTCACCCGCACGCGGTTGTCTTTTCCGCCGCTGCATCACACAGAGGCAGGCAGTTGTCCGGTGAGCCATCGTCCGCTGCTGATCAGCTCAAAATCCGTAAAGGTCTGTTGCCAGAATGGAATCAATGCTATTCGTTCAGGTATTTTTTTCCACCTTATACACCGGCACGATGATGCTGATCTCCAGGATTTTTTTTGCTTTCTGTCATTTCCTTAAAACCACTTTCTGTGTTTCTATTTTTATTCCTCACGCTATTTCTATTATACATGGTTTTGGATGGATTTGAAAGAAGCCGCCGTACAGAAATGCTGCGCGGCGGCTTCTTTCAAATCTTATTGCGTTTTCAAGGTTTACTCTTCGCCCTTAATGTCTGCTTCCGGGGCTTCTGCAGCGGCGGCAGCATCCAAGCTTCCCATGGCGGCAAGCTGCTCTGCAGTGGGTTTCGGCATCGGCATCAGAGGTGTCGATCTGCTCGGTCTGGGCCTCGTCGTCGTGGTCGGTGCGGGCAAGCACCATCACCTTGTCGTTCTCGCCCAGACGCATGACCCGGACACCGGAGCCGTAGCGGCTCTGGACCGGGAATCTCGTTGGCGTGGAGGCGGATGATGATGCCCTCCTGACTGCTCAGCAGGATATCATCCACATCATCGACGATCTTAACGGCAGCCACCTTATCCTTGGAGGCATCGTAGTTGCGGATGCCCTTGCCGCCGCGGGCCGTGATGCGGTAGGTGTCGATCTCCGGACCGGCGGCCCTTGCCGTTTTCGGTGACGGTGAGCACCGTGCCGCCTTCGCGGCAGATGCAGACGCCAACGACTTCATCCCCCTCGGCCAGCTGGTGGGACCGCCCGCCGTGGCCGCTGCGGCCCATGGGGCGAGGGTCCTCTTCGTTGAAGCGGATGGCCTGACCGTTGCGGGTGGCAACGATGAGCATATCGTGGCCGGAGGTCAGGCGGGTCCATGCCAGCGTCGCCCTCGTTCAGGCAATGCCGATGAGGCCGGTCTTGCGGATGTTGGCGTACTGCTCCAGCGGGGTGCGCTTGATGAGGCCCTGCTTGGTGACCATGGTCACAAAGCCGCCCCTCGGTGTCGGCGTCCTTGCTCTGGCAGATCATGTTGGTGACCTTTTCGCCCTCGGCCAGCTGCAGCAGGTTGACGATGTTGCTGCCCTTGCTGGTGCGGCTGCCCTCGGCGATGGTGTAGCCCTTGGATGCGGAACAGGCGGCCCTTGTCGGTGACAAAGAGCACATAGTCGTGGGTGGAACCTACGAACATCTCCTGCACGATGTCCTTCTTCCTTGCGGGTCATGCCGGAGATGCCGCGGCCGCCCCGGCGCTGGGCCTGATAGGTGGCCTTGAGCTGGCGCTTGATATAACCGGCGGCCTCGGTCAGGGTGGCCGCACTGCTCTCGGCGATCAGATCCTCGATGTCCACCTCGCCGGTGACCGACTGGATCTCGGTGCGGCGCTCGTCGCCAAAGCGTTTTTTCATGTCCAGCAGCTCTTCTTGACGATGGCCAGCACACGGGCGTCATCGGCCAGAATGTCCTCCCAGTTCTCGATCTTGGCCTGCAAGCCGGACAGCTCTTCCTCGATCTTGAGGATCTCCAGACCGGCCAGACGGCCCAGCTGCAATTTGACGATGGCATCTGCCTGCGGATCGTCGAAGCCGAACTGCTCCATGATGGCAGCCTTTGGCCTCGGCCATGCCGCCCTTGCAGGCCCGGATGGTGGCGATGATCTCGTCCACAATGTCGATGGCCTTTTTCAAGCCCTCCAGAATGTGGGCGCGCTCCTTGGCCTTTTTCGGGTCGTACTGGGTGCGGCGGCGCACCACCTCATCCTGAAACTCGACGTACTTTCTGCAGCATCTGCTTCAGGGTGAGCACCTTTCGGCACCTTATGGTCGATGGCCAGCATGATGACGCCCACGGTATCCTGCAGCTGGGTGTACTGGTACAGCTGGTTCAGGATGACCTGTGCATTGGCATCCTTGCGGATGTCCACCACGATGCGCATGCCCTTGCGGTTGGTCTCATCGTTTCAGGCCGGTGATGCCTTTAATCATTTCCTTCACGAGGTCGGCCATGTTCTCAATGAGGCGGGCCTTGTTGACCATATACGAATCTCCGTACGATGATCTGGTACGGCCGTTCTTGGTCCACCGATGGTGGCGCGGCCCCGCAGGGTGATCTTGCCGCCGGTGGCGTAAGCGGCGCGGATGCCGCTGCGGCCCATGATGACCGGCGGTGGGGGTGTCGGGCCGCTTGATTGTATTCCATCAGGCCGGGTAGGTCGAATCGACCGCCAGGCAATCAGCCGTCAATGACCTCACGCTCGGGTTGCAGCCCCGGGGCAGGATGTTGGTAGCCATGCCGACCACCAATACCCTGACTGCCGTTGACCAGCAGGTTGAAACGGCGAAAAGGGCGCAATCCATAAAGCGCGCTTGAG
>VOFK01003085.1_pt1 | contig 19571 bp, 38 predicted proteins | sample 5384121 | NCBI WGS metagenome assembly VOFK01 (sample SAMN12384730, study PRJNA508395) | human gut metagenome | isolation source: healthy gut J | host: Homo sapiens
TATCAGTGTACTTCGTTCAGTTACATGAAGCCCTTGCTGCGGAGGGCTATCGCTGGCGGGACAGCATGGGCGTGTGCGCGGAATATGGTCTACGGCCGCTGCTGCTGGAGAAGCGTGTTCCGCAGGGACGTATCAGCTGTCAGCCTTACGGCAGCGCTGCTGGAAAAAGCCCCATGCCGCTGCTGCTGGGGGGCACTGGACGCAGTCACCGGCGGCTTCGACCGGGAGGACGTGTTCCGCTGCCTGAAAAACCGGCCTGGCGGCATCACGGACGAGTGCGACATTCTGGAAAACTACGTCATCCTGTGGGACATCCGTGGGCACCCCATGTGGCTGCGGAGGGGACTGGACGGCAAGCCTCCGGCGGATACGGCCGGGAGCTGACGGCCAGCGCCGCCCGGCTGGAGCGGGTCAACGGCATCCGGCGGCGCGGGTGCGCCTGCTGCTGGAAACCTCTGTACCGGGGGATGCACCGCCGAGGCACGAAAGGCAGTGCCTGTATGGAGTTTTTGCAGGAGGCCGGTGTGCCGCACGACCCTGGAGGGACACGGCTTGACTCCTGGAGGAGGACCAGGCAGCTGGCGGAGAATATGTCCAACTGTGGGCAATCTTCTGCGGGGTGCTGGACCGAGTTTGCGGAAATCCTGGGATGGAGCTGTCCGGCGAGGAGTTCGTGCGCTCCTGCGGCTGGTGCTGACCCAGTACAGCGTGGTACCATCCGGCCACCCTGGACCAGGTGAAGTCCGGATCACCCGCAACGACACGGCACCGGGTGATTGCTGTTCACTGGAGCCAACGACCATGTGCTGCCCTTGCCCCCAGCGGCCGGCCTGCTGGATCGGAGGACGCCCTGCGGCAGCAGGAAATTTTGCTGTCGGACGCCAGCTTCGACCCGCTGGACAACGAATTGCCGGAATATTTACGCCCTGTCTGGCCTTGCCCACGGACCGGCTCACCGTCAGCTGGCCGGTGGGGACGTCGTAACGGCAGCCAGCTGCGGCCACTCGCTTTGTGGTGCAGCAGCGGATGGAAAAGCTGTTTCCCCCGGCTGCGGGTGAACCGGAGGACGGCGGCACGCCGCAACTCCACGGCCCTGGATCTGGCGGGGGGAAGGACCCGCCCCTGCGGCAGTATTTCCGCGGGCAGGGGACTATGACCGGGTGCTGGACGCCATGGACCGGGGCCGGGCCCTGGGCTTCGAGGACGGCTGTCCGGCCCGGAGGCCCTGTATGGCGCTCCTGCATATGTCCGCCTCCCAGGACCAGACCAGGTAAAGCGGTGCCATTTGGGTACTTCTGGCGCAGTACGGCCTGCGGGCAAAAAGGACAGCCGCCGCCCGGCAGGTTCAGGCAGAGGATCAGCCTGCTGCTGGAAAACGTGGCGGGAGGTCAAAGACCCGGGGCGGCTGGGCCACACTGGTCGCTGTAGACTGCGGCAGCCAGTCCCGGGAATATGCAGACCGCGCTACGCCCGGGAATCGGCGGGTATCAGGAGAAAGCGCCCGGTTCCGGTATCTCTTTTTCCCGGCTGCGGACGGCGGCCTATGCCATTAATGGAGGACATGGCCGGGAGCTGGCCCATCCGGATTTCCCCCGGTGACGCTTTGAGCTGGCTTCGGCGGAAAGGACGGGCAGCTCCCTGCCGTGACCATCACCGGGGAGATCAGCGCCTGTCCGTCGGCGGCTGGCTCCACAGCGGCTGACGCATCTGCGGGTGGTGGACTACAAAACCGGAAAAGTCCTTCGACATCGGTATACGGTACGGCCTGGGGATCAGGCTTTGTATCTGAACTACCCACAGAAACCGGGAGGCGCAGCTATTTCGGTTATCCCATCATCGGCAGGGGGTGCTGTACCACCCGGCACGAGATCTGATCCTGAAAGGTCGACCGGGGCATCCAGCCGGAGGCCTGCAGCTGGCTATGCAGGGGAGTGCCTGCACGCCGGGGCATCCGGAGGCGCTGCGGTATGGAGCCGCAACGCCCTGGAGGCGCCGTGCTTCCTGCCCATCCAGGTGAGCAAGCGGACGGCGGCATCAGCGGCGGCGTGGCTACGGCGGCGCGGCTGGGGCGGCTGGGGGCGGTATGTGGAGCTGCTGCACCAGATCATCCGTGAGCTGCGGCAGGGGGAACATCGATGCCGACCCCTGCTGGCGGGGGCCGCAGGAGAGTGCCTGCACCTACTGCGATTTTGCATCGGCCTGTCACTTCCAGGACGGGCAGGCCGGCGACCGGCTGCGGCCGCTGAAACGGGTGAAGGCCGACGAGTTCTGGGAATTTGTAGCGCATGAGACGGGAGAGGAGGGACGTCATGGGGAGCTTTGAGCCCACGCCGGAGCAGCGGCGGGCCATGGAGGATCGGGGCGGCAGCCTGCTGGTGTCCGCCGCCGCCGGCCCGGCAAGACCAAGGTGCTGGTGGAGCGGCTGTTCGGCTATATGGAGCGGGAGCGCTGCCGCATCGACGACTTCCCTCATCATCACTTTTACCAAGGCGGCGGCGGCGGCGCAGGGCAGGATCGCCGCAGAGCTGAGCCAGAGAGTGGCCCGTCAGCCGGAGAATATGCACCTGCGCCGCCAGATGATGCGGGTGTATCAGGCGGACATCAAAACGGTGGACGCCTTTTCGGGAGCCTGCTGCGGGGAGAACATCCACCTGCTGCCGCCGGAGGGGCAGCGAAGCCTGACCCCGGATTTCCGGGTGCTGGATCAGCAGGAGGCGGAGCTGCTGCGGATGCAGGTGCTGGAGCAGGTATTGAGGAGTTTTTACCAGCGCATCGGCCGGGGGATACCCAGGCCCAACAGCTGGCGGAGACGCTGGGCGCCGGGCGGGACGACCGGGCGCTGGAGCGGCTGGTGCTGGACATCCACGGAAGATCCAGAGCCACGCCTACCCCATGCGGTGGCTGGAGCGGCTGCGGGAGCAGTGGCGGCAGGTGCCGGAGTCCGTGGGTCTTACCGGGAGGTGCTGACGGACAGCATCCTGCGGCGGACCCGGTTCTGGGCGAGGAAGCTGACGGAGACGGCGGCGTGGATGGAGCAGTATCCGGATCTGTACCGGGGCTATGGCGACCGGTTTCTGGAGATGGCGGAGCAGCTGCAGGGCTATGAGACGGCGGCGCAGGAGGGCTGGGACGCCATGGCCCGGCTGAAGCCCGCCTTCCGGCGGATGGGCGTCGTCAAGGGCTGCGACGGGGCCAAGGGAGCAGGCGCAGGCGGTACGCAAGCGGTGCAAGGACGAGCTGGATGAGATCGGTGCACTGCTGGCGGTCAGCGAGAGCGAGCAGCTGGAGGATCTGGAGGCCATGGCCCCGGCCATGCTGGCGCTGGTGCAGCTGACGGAGGATTTCACCGCCGCCTATCAGGCGGAGAAGGTGCGGCGCAACTGCATGGATTTCAGCGATCAGGAACACTATGCCATCCGGCTTTTGCAGGGTGACGACGGTGCGCCGACGCCGCTGGGGCGGCAACTGTCCGGGCGATACCGGGAGATCATGGTGGACGAGTATCAGGACACCAATGAGGTGCAGAACTGCATCTTCCGGGCCATTTCACGGGACGGGCAGAACCTGTTCACCGTGGGGGATGTGAAGCAGAGCATCTATCGGTTCCGGCTGGCGGACCCCACCATTTTTCTGGAGAAATATCTGGCCTACCGACCGGCAGAGGAGGCAGAGGAGGGGCAGCCACGAAAGGTGCTGCTGAGCCAGAACTTCCGCTCCCGGCGGCAGGTGCTGGCTGCCAACTTTGTGTTTGGCAAAGCATCATGTCCCGGCAGATGGGAGAGATGGATTACGGGCCGGAGGAACAACTGAACTACGGGGGCCACAGGTTATCCGGAGCGCAGCGACCGGATACGGAATTCCATCTGATCAGCGTGGTGGACAGCGAGGAGGGAACGCTTCGACCGGACGGAGGTGGAGGCCCGGTTCGTGGCCCATCGCATCCGGCAGCTGCTGGACGAGGGCTTCCCCGTGCAGGGGAGGACGGGCAGCAGCGGCCTGTCCGACCGGAGGATATCGTGATCCCTGATGCGCTCTCCGGCGGCAAGGCGGAAGGCCTTCACGGCGGCCCTGCGGGGAGGATATCCCCCTGCGCCGGCGGGGAGGAGCAGTCCTTCTTCGAGACCATGGAGATCGCCGTGATGGTGTCGTTTTTGCAGATCGTGGACAATCCACGGCAGGATGTGCCGCTGCTGGCGGTGCTGCGGTCGCCGCTGCTGGGCTTTTCACCGGATCGGCTGGCCCAGATCCGGGGCGGGCATCCGGGGAGACTACTACGGCGCTCTGTGTGCCGACGACGGCGAGGATAGCCGTGCCTTTCTGGAGCGGCTGGCGCAGCTGCGGGCGGCGGCCGGGGAGCTGACGGCGGACCGGCTGCTGTGGAAGCTGTACACGGACTGGCAGGCACTGGCGGTGTTCGGGGCCATGGAGGGTGGTGCGCAGCGGCGCAGCAATCTGCTGGCGCTGTACGCCTACGCCGGGCAGCTGGCGGCTGCGGGACGGGGGGAACCTGTTCGATTTTGTCAGCCTATCTGCATGACTTGATGGAGAGCGGCGACCTGCCGGATATCAGCGCAAGGCAGGAGAGCGGCGGCGTACAGCTGATGACCATCCACAAGTCCAAGGGACTGGAGTTCCCGGTGGTGATCCTGGCGGATCTGCAGAAGGGCTTCAACCGGGACGATTTCCAGCGGCCCGTGCTAGTGCATCCCCCGGCTGGGACTGGGGACGGAGCGGGGTGGATCGGCAGCGGCGCATGGTACGATACCGTCTCCAAGCAGGCCATTCAGCTGGCCCTGTCACGGGAGAGTCTGGCGGAGGAGATGCGGATCCTGTACGTGGCCATGACCCGTGCCAAGGGAGAAGCTGATCTGCGTGGACTGTATGCGCTTTGCACGCAACCGGGTCCAGGGCCTGCTCAGTGTGGCGGGCTGTCCTGCGGCGCCGGAGGCGTGGGGAGCGCCAAGGCGCCGGGGACTGGATCCTGCTGCCGCTGCTGTGTACGCCGGAGGCGGCGGTGCTTTGCGGCAGTGGGCGGACATGGAGCCGGAGCAGCCGGCCCTCTCCGATGGCGGCTGGCAGGTGCGGCTGTGGGAGAACCCGGTGTTTGAATGTGGGTCTGCGGCTGCGGCCCCGGAGGAGGCTGCGGTGCAGGAGCGACGGTATGATCTCTCCGCCATGGAGCTGCGCTATGGCCACACGGCGGCCTGCACCATCCCCACCAAGGTGACGGCCACCCAGCTGAAGGGCAGGGTGCTGGATGAGGAGATCGCAGAGGGGGCGGCATCCGCCCGGCCCCGGCGGCTGGACTTCCAGAGGCCCCTCTTTTTGCAGCAGGAGCGCAGGCTCACCGCTGCGGAACGGGGGACGGCCATGCATCTGGTGATGCAGTATCTGGAGTTGGGCGGCGCGGACCCGGAGGAGCAGGTGCGGCGGCTCACGGATCGGCGGCTTCTGACATCCCAGCAGGCGGAGGCGGTGGACATGGAGCGCATCCGGGCGTTTCTGGCGACGCCGCTGGCGCAGGAGATCCGGCAGGCCCGGCAGGTCTGGCGGGAGTATCGCTTTGCCCTGCTGATGCCGGCGGCGCTGTACGACCCGGCGGCGGAGGGAGAGGAACTGATGCTTCAGGGCGTCGTGGACTGCGCCTTCCGCACGGAGGAGGGGCTTGTGGTGGTGGACTTCAAGACCGACCGTCTGGCTCCCGGCGAGGAGCCGCGCGGGCAGGGAGGAGTACCGGCCCCAGCTGGAGGCCTATGCTCAGGCGCTGGAGCGGGTGATGGAGGAGAAGGGTCTGCCGCAAAGGTATTGTACTTTTTCTCCACGGGCGCCACAATAAATTTGTAAATTTGCAAAAAAGTGCTTGCATTTTGCCATGAGATGTGGTATCATCACAGTTGCCTTTGTGAAAGAGGACTATTGTACCAGAAAGAGGTGAACCAGAGCAATGAAGGAAGGAATCCATCCCAATTATCAGCAGACTACTATCAAATGCGCCTGCGGTAATGTAATTGAGACAGGTTCTACGAAGAAGGATATTCGCGTAGAAGTCTGCTCTAAAGTGTCACCCCTTCTTCACCGGCAAGCAGAAGCTGGTGGATACCGGCGGACGTGTGGCGAAGTTCAACAAGCGCTTCGGTCTGGACAAGTAAAGACATTTTTACAGGACCCGCAGCTTTTTGGCTGCGGGTCCTTTACTTTTGCCGCCGGGTATACTATATTATTAGGTGAAACCGGAAGCGAGGATGCACATGGAACGCAGAACTTTGGAAGAAAACAGGGAAAATAAAGAGACTATGCGGTGCTGGTGGGGGCTGCGCTCCCCGGTGCTGCGGGAGGATAACGCAGACGAGGAGAGTCTGGCGGAGCTGGCGGCTCTGGTAGAGACCGCCGGAGGGCAGGCCGTCGGCACCATTTTGCAGAGCAGGGAGAAGCCGGATCCCCACAGCTTCATCGGAGAGGGCAAGGTGGAGGAGGTACGGCGCATGGTGCAGGAGGAAGAGGCCACCATGGTCATCTTCGACAACGACCCTCTCGCCCTCCCAGATCCGGGTGCTGACGGAGATGACCGGGGTACAGGTGCTGGACCGCAGCGGCCTGATCCTGGACATCTTTGCCCAGCGGGCCAAGACCAAGGAGGGGGTGCTTGCAGGTGGAGCTGGCCCAGTACCAGTACCTGCTGCCCCGGCTGACGGGCATGTGGACCCATCTGGAGCGGCAGGCGGGCACCAGCGGCAAGGGCCCCATCGGCTCCAAGGGCCCCGGCGAGACGCAGCTGGAGACGGACCGCCGCCACATCCACCGGAAGATCGACAAGCTGAAGGCGGAGCTGGAGGAGGTGCGGCGGGTCCGCAGTCACCCAGCGCCAGCGGCGGCAGAAAAACGAGATCCCGGTGGTGGCCATCGTGGGCTATACCAATGCCGGAAAAATTCCACCCTGCTCAACGCCATCACCGGGGCGGGTATCCCGCCAACAACCGACTGTTTGATACGCTGGACACCACCACACGGCTGCTTACCGTCAGCGATACGCTGGATGTGGTGATCTCCGACACCGTGGGCTTTATCCGCAAGCTGCCCCACCACCTGGTGGAGGCCTTCAAGGCCACCCTGGAGGAGCTCACCTACGCCGACCTGCTGCTGCACGTGATCGACGTGTCCAATCCCCAGTGGCAGACAGCAGGCCGCCATTGTGGAGGAACTGATCCACGAACTGAAGGCGGATCAGATCCCCTGCATCCGGGTATACAATAAGTGCGACGTGGCCTTCTCCGGGGAGCGGAGCCATGAGGAGGACGCCGTGTCCATCTCCCGCCAAGACCGGGGAGGGCATCCCGGCGCTGATGGAGGCCATCGACCGGAGGCTGGACAAGGGGACCCGCCGGTGGTGATCCATCTGCCCTATGACAAGGCGGGGATGCTGGACAGCCTTCTATCGGGAGGCCAAGGTGGAGGATGTGGCCTATCAGGAGAGCATTGATGTGACGGCGGTGTGTCCCCCCAAGGTGCTGGGCCAGCTGAAGGACTATATCGAGGGCTGGACGGAGCCGAAGGGAGGACTGGGAATGATGGAAACGGAACGGCTGCTGCTGCGGCCGTGGCAGGAGAGCGATGCCGAGGCGCTGTACCGCTGGGCCAGCGACCCGGAGGTAGGCCCCGCCGCCGGATGGTCGCCCCACACCTCTGTGGAGAACAGCCGGGAGATCATCCGGACGGTGCTGGCCAAGGAGGGGAACCTTTGCCGTGGTGCCAAAGGACGGGAACGGCGGCCCCATCGGCGCCATCGGCGTATTTCCACGGAGATACCGGAGGGGAGAGGGAGCCGGAGCTCGGCTACTGGATCGCCCGCCCCTACTGGGGGCAGGGACTGATCCCGGAGGCCGTGGAGGCGATGCTGCGCCGGCAGTTTCGGGAGATGGGTGCGGAGCGTGTGTGGTGCGCCCATTTTCCGGGGAATGAACGATCCCGGCGGGTGCAGGAGAAGTGCGGCTTCCGACACGTCTGCGATACGCCGCCGTCGCCGTGGCCCCGACGGAACGGAGCGCCCCGGCGTGTGCCAGGCCATTACGAGGCAGGAGTGGGAGGGGCGCCATGGCTGACGGCTTTCGTATCCCCTTTCAGGGAGGCGGAGAGCGAGTTTGTGGAGAAGCGCTCCCGGTTCATCAGCCACGTGGCGGGTGGAGACGGAGGAGGAGGCCCAAGCCCGGATCCAGGACACGAAGAAGAAGTATTATGACGCACGGCACAACTGCTGGTGCTATCTGCTGGGGCCGAATCTGGTGCGCTACCCGACGACGGAGAGCCTCAGGGAACGGCGGGACAGCCCATGCTGAACGTATTCCAGCGGGAGAACGTCACCGGAGCAGGTGTGCGTGGTGACCCGGTATTTCGGCGGTATCCCGTGTGGGGGCCGGAGGGCTGACCCGTGCCTACCAAGGGCGCACGGGACGCCTTGGCGGCGGCGGGCGTGGCCACCATGGGCCTGGGGCCCGTGTGCGGCTCAGCTGCCCCTATCCGCTGTTTGAGCGGGTGAAGCTGGAGATCGCCGCTGCGGACGGTGTTTTAGACGATATGGACTACGGCGCTGATGTGACGCTGACGGTATCTCTGCCGTCGGAGAGGCGGGAGACCCTGCAGGGGCGGCTGACGGAGCTGTCCGCCGGAGGGCTGACCTTGGCGCTGATGGAGGAGAGCTACCGGCCCGGCCCACGGGAGGAGTTATAACGGAAAAAGGAGAAGAAGGAATGAAGTACACGGAATACACCGACGAACAGATCCAGGAGATCAAGCGCCAGCGGGACCGGCGCAAGCGGCAGCAGATCACGGTCATCGTCTTTATCCTCGGCGTGCTGTTTGCGCTGGTGGGGATCCTGGAGCGGGGCGGCGCCATCTATCTGGTGCTGGGCATTGCCTGCTTGCTGATGGGCGTGCTGCTGCTGGTGGATCACATCCGCAAGGAACGGGGGAGAAAGCCAAGAAACAGGATGCAGCGGATGCTGACAAGGAGTAAGCCTTGCCATTTGTTCACGGATTCTTTACGGAAAATCCCTTTGGCCCTGCGGGGGCTTTTCATGATAAAATGATATTGTAGTAGATGCGCGGCGCATCTGCCCAATGTGCGGACAGGTGCGCGCTCGTTTTGTCAGGAGAAAATTGGAAAAAGGAGGAAGATAGTTGTCTCGTAAGCCATTGAGCGTACAGGCGCAGCAGGATCGCCTGCGGCGCAAGCGGCGGGCGGCCGGAGAGGTGCTGACCATTTTCTACAAGCCCCTGCGGGAATGCCTGACCTCGGTGCTGCCCATCACCGCCATTGTGCTGGTGCTGTGCTTTACTATTACCCCTATCTCCAACAACGCCATGATGGCGTTTTTGCTGGGGAGTCTGCTGCTGATCGTGGGCATGGGGCTGTTTTCCCTGGGCTCCGAGATGTCCATGATCCCCCTGGGCGAGGCCGTGGGTAAGGAGATCACCCGCTCCAAGAAGGTGTGGATCATCGTGGCCATCAGCTTCCTGATCGGCGTGATCATCACCGTAGCGGAGCCGGACCTGCAGGTTCTGGCCAGCCAGGTGCCCGCCATTCCCGGATCGGGTCATCATCTGGTCCGTGGCCCTGGGCGTGGGCGTGTTCCTGGTGATCGCTCTGCTGCGTATTTTGTTTGCCATCCAGCTGTCGTATCTGCTGATCGGGTTTTTACGCCATCGTGTTCGTGCTGGCGGGCTTCGTGTCCCCGGACTTCTGGTCCATCGCCTTCGACTCCGGCGGCGTCACCACCGGCCCCATGACCGTGCCCTTTATCATGGCTCTGGGCGTGGGCGTCAGTGCCGTCCGCAACGACAAGCACGCCGGAGGCGACAGCTTCGGTCTGGTGGCCCTGTGCTCCATCGGCCCCATCCTGACGGTGCTGCTGCTGGGTCTTTTATACAAGCCCGACGGCAGCAGCTATACCCCGGTGACCGTGCCCGACGCCCAGGACACCGTGGAGATGTTCCGCTCCTATACCCACGCTCTGCCGGAGTATTTCAAGGAAATTCTGGTGTCCCTGGCCCCCATTGCCGGGTTCTTCCTGATCTTCCAGCTGCTGACCCGCCGCCTGAACCGCCGCCAGGTCATGAGCATGATCGTGGGCTTCCTGTATACTTATCTGGGCCTGGTGCTGTTCCTGACCGGCGTCAACGTGGGCTTCATGCCCGTGGGCAACTTCCTGGGCCAGAGCATCGCCTCCCTGGAGTGCAGCTGGGTGCTGATCCCCATCGCCATGGTCATCGGCTACTTCATCGTGGCGGCGGAGCCTGCCGTCCACATTCTCAACCGTCAAGTGGAGGAGATCACCGCCGGCGCCATTCCCGCCAGCGCCATGAATGCGGCACTCTCCATCGGCGTGTCGTGTCGCTGGCGCTGGCCATGATCCGGGTGCTGACGGGCATCTCCATCATGTGGTTCCTGCTGCCGGGCTATGCCCTGAGTCTGGCTCTGTCCTTCGTGGTGCCGAAAATATTCACCTCCATCGCCTTCGACTCCGGCGGCGTGGCCTCCGGTCCCATGACGGCCACGTTCCTGCTACCCTTTGCCATGGGGGCCTGCGATGCGCTGGGGGGCAATGTGGTGACGGACGCCTTCGGCGTGGTGGCCATGGTGGCTATGACGCCCCTGGTGACCATCCAGCTGCTGGGCGTCAGCTATAAGCGCCGCATCAAGCGCACCGCCCCCGTGGCCGTGGCCGAAGTGGAAGAGATCATCGAGCTGGCATAGGAGGCCAATGAAACGACTGTATCTTATGATCACCATCACCAACCGGGTGGTTGGCTCAAGCGATTTGTGGATTTTTACCGGGCCTTCGGCGCGCCGGTGGTGTTCACGGCCCTGGGCCGGGGGACCGCCAGCGACGATGTGCTGAGCTATCTGGGCCTGGAGGCCACGGAGAAGGCCGTGCTGTTCTCGGTGGTGACACCGGCGTGCAAGGAGGTGCTGATGCAGGAGTTGGTGTCCACCATGCACCTGACCGCCCCCGGCACCGGCATTGCCATGTGCCTGCCCCTGAGCAGCATCGGCGGCAAGTCCGCCATGAACTACCTGACCTCCGGCAGACCCCTCCAAGGCCCCGGAAATCGACATTGAGGAGGACCATACCATGAAGGAAGCAGCCTATCAGCTGATCGTTGCCATCGCCAACCAGGGCTACACCGATACAGTCATGGAGGCGGCTCGGTCCGCCGGAGCCCGTGGCGGCACCATTGTCCACACCCGCTCCACCGGAGCCGAGGACGCCGGGAAGTTCTTCGGCATGTCCATTGCCGAGGAGCGGGAGATGATCTTCATCGTGGTGCACCAGCGAGAAAAACACCGTGATGCAGGCCATCATGGCCCAAGCGGGGGCGCATACCGAGGCGCAGGCCGTGACCTTCTCGGTGGCGCTGGAGGATGGCGGGCTGTACCACATCAACGCCGACGAATAAGAGGCGGCGAGGGGCAATCTCCGACCAAGCGGCGCAGGGACGTGCCGCCTGCGGGAGTCCCGCAAAAAAAAAATTTGGATGCTTCAGCGTGAAAGCTGCCGGGAGGAGAGTCCCGGCAGTTTTTTCTTGTCAAATCCGGCGGCAGGGGGGGTATACTAAAGGCGATATCCCATACAGAGAAAAGGAGCGATGTATATGGCAGTTCTGGAGCATCTGGAGCCGGGACGGGTATTTCACTTTTTTGAGCAGATGAGCGCTATTCCCGCGGTTCGGGCAACACCAAGGCCGTCAGCGACTGGCTGGCGGAGTTTGCCAGGGAGAGGGGCCTGCGGTATCAGCAGGATGCGCTGAACAACATCATCATCTTTAAGGACGCCTCCGCCGGGTACGAGGGGGCGGAGCCGGTGATTTTGCAGGGTCACATGGACATGGTGTGCGAGAAGGCGCCGGACTGCGGCAAGGACATGACCCGTGAGGGGCTGGATCTGGCCATCGACGGGGATTTTGTCTATGCCAAGGGAACCACGCTGGGCGGCGACGACGGCATCGCCGTGGCCATGGCGCTGGCGGTGCTGGACGACGAGAGCCTGCCCCATCCTCCCATTGAGGCGGTCATCACCGTGGACGAGGAGACGGGCATGGACGGGGCCATGGGCATTGACGTGTCCGGCCTGAAGGGACGCCGGATGCTGAACATTGACTCTGAGGACGAGGGCGTGTTCACCGTCAGCTGCGCCGGAGGCGCCGGATGGAACTGCGCTTGCCGGTGCGGCGGGAGGCCTTTGCGGCTCCTGTGCAGCGCATTACCGTTCAGGGGCTGGTAGGCGGCCACTCCGGCACGGAGATCGACAAGGGCCGGGGCAACGGCGTTCAGCTGATGGGCCGTGTGCTGGCCTCTGTGGCGGAGGAGACGGAGCTGCGGCTGGTGGAGGTCTGCGGCGGTTTAGGACAACGCCATTCCCACCGGCGCACAGGCGCTGATTTCCGCCAACGCCGAGGTCACCGCCGAGGTCTGCCGCCGCATGACGCAGTCCCTGCGGGAGGAGTACCGGGTGACGGATCCCCGACGTAGAGGTAACGGTGGAGCCTGCCGGAGACGGCCATGCTGCCTATGGACGCAGTGTCCACCCGCCGGGCGGTGTGCCTGCTGGTGTGCCACCCCAACGGCGTACAGGTCATGAGCGCCGACATCCCCGGTCTGGTGCAGACCTCCCTGAACATGGGCATCCTCACCACCGGCGAGACGGCGGTGCATCTGTCCAGCAGCGTTCGCAGCAGCGTGGAGAGCCAGAAGCAGATGCTTTGCTCCAGCGCATCGCCTGCCTGACGGCGGAGCTGGGCGGGGAGACCTCCACCCGTGGGGGTACCCCGGCTGGGGCCTATCTGCCGGATTCTCCGCTGCGGGATCTGATGGTGGAGGTGTTCACCGATCAGTACGGCTATGAACCCAAGGTGGAGGCCATCCATGCCGGTCTGGAGTGTGGGCTGTTCTCCGCCAAGCTGCCGGGGCTGGATTGCGTGTCCTTCGGACCGGATCTGAAGGAGATCCACACCTTCCGGGAGAAAATGTCCATCTCCTCCGTGCAGCGGGTCTGGAAGATGCTGGTGGAGCTGCTGCGCCGCATGAAGCCCTGAAAGGGAAGAAGAGAAACGCCCTCCGGCCATGCCGGAGGGCGTCTTTTGTTGATTTGTAAAGGGCTTACTGGAGCTGCTTGGCCTTTTTGGCGGGGAACTGGACCTGCGCCAGCACCACGGCAATGAACATCAGAGCACAGCCGATATACTCCCGCAGGGACATCTGCTGGTGCAGGATGATGGCACCCGCGATGACGGCGAACACGCTCTCGAGACTCAGCAGGATGGTGACCACCGTGGGGTTGGAATCCTTCTGGGCCAGAATTTGCAGGGTGTGCCCACGCCGCAGGAGAACACGCCCACGTACAGCAGGGGCAGGATGCACTCCCAAAGGACGTGGAAGTCAATGGTGTCGAAAGATCAGGGCCAGAATGGTGGACCAGATAGCGGCGAACAGGAACTGCAGGCAGGAGAGCTTCACACCGTCGCAGCGGGCGGTGAAGTGGTCAATGAGGAGAATGTGTACGGCAAAGCACACGGCACACACCAGCACCAGCAGGTCGCCGGGGGCCAGAGAGAAGCCGCCCTTGATACACAGCAGGTATCAGGGATACCACGCTCAGCACCACGGCGATCCACACCGGGCCGCTGACCTTCCGGCGGAAGAACAGGCCGAACAGGGGAACCAGCACCACATACAGCGCCGTGATGAAGCCCGCCTTGCCGGCGTCAGTGCCGGCCACCAGACCCGCCTGCTGGAAGTTGGAGGCGATAGCCAGAGCGGTGCCGCAGCAGAGGCCGCCCAGCCACAGCTGCTTGCAGGGAGGCCTTCTTTTCCTCCGCCGTGGGCTGGGGGCGGTCCTTCCAGTGGTGTTCATGACGGCGATCACCACCAGCAGAGACAGTACGGCGATGAAGTAACGGTGCCGTTGAAGGTGAAGGCTCCCATGGAGTCGGCGCAGATATCCTGCGACACGAAGGAAAGTACCCCAGATAAAGGCCGCCAGAATGGGGAATACCACCTGACGCATTTGGTTGTGTTTCATAGTGCTTGGTTCCTTTCTGTTTATTTTTCTCTCTCTTATTGAGGCGGCTCCTTGCCCTCTGTGGGGGTGACGTGCCACTTGAATTTTTTCTCCGTTCCGTGGAGAAGGCGCTGGATATTTTCCCGATGGCACCAGACCACCAGAGCCGCCACCGCCAGACACAGTCCTGTGTAGAGCCAGTTGTGGCCATAGACGAAGTACACGGTAATGGGGGGCGCTGCAGGTGGCGGTGATGGAGGCCAGCGAGACGTATCGGGTGGTGAGCCACAGCAGCAGGAACAGCGCCCATGCCACGGCGGCCACCCGCCAGTTCAGCAGCAGCACCAGCGTGCCGCCGGAGAGGATGCCCTTGCCGCCCCGGAAGCCGTAGAACACCGGAAAGATGTGGCCCAGCTCACAGCCGAGGCCTGCCAGAAGCGTCCCCAAGGTGCCGTCCCAGCCCAGACAGCGGAAGAAGAAGCTGCCCCAGCAGGCACGCCGCCACGGTGTCTTGCCCATGTCGCAGGCGATGACCAGCAGGGCGTATTTGGCACCGTAGGTGCGGTAGAAGTTGGTGAGACCGGCGTTGCCGCTGCCGTGCTTGCGGACGTCGTCCCGGATGATGAAGTGGGATACCATGAAAGAGCCGTTGGAAGCAGCCGAAGAAGCCTAGGACAGCAGCATCACCAGCAATGCGGCGAAAAGCCACGGTCACGTTATGCATCTTCTTCCCCTTCTGGCGGATGCTCATGATGATGGGCGTACCCCTCCAGCCCGAACACGCTGCGGATCTGATTTTCCAGATACCGGCGATAGGAGAAGTGGGAGCTTTTTATCGTTGCAGAACACCACAAAAGTGTGGGGCGGACGGATGCCCACCTGCGTCATATAATAGATCTTCAGGCGGCGGCCCTTGTCCGTCGGGGGCTGGACACGGGGTCTGTGCGTCCCGCCAGAACGGAGTTGAGCATCCCGGTGGTGATCCGCATGGAGGACTGCTCCCGGACGTAGTTGATGAGTCTCGAAGAGCCGGGTGACACGCTGGCCGGTCAGGGCGGAGATGAACACGATGGGGGCGTAGGTCATATAGCTCAGGTCCCGGCGGATATCCTCCCGCATCCGGTCCATGGTCTTGTCGTCCTTTTCCACCAGATCCCACTTGTTCACCACGATGATACAGGCCTTGCCGGCCTCGTGGGCCAGACCCGCCACCTTGGTATCCTGCTCCGTGACACCGTCCTGTGCGTCGATCATGATGAGGCACACATCGCTGCGCTCGATGGCCATGGTGGCCCGCAGGACACTGTATTTTTTTTCGATGTTATCGTCCACCTTACTTTTTCCGCATACCGGCGGTGTCAATGAAGTTATACTTGCCGGTCTCTGTTTTCAAAGTAGCTGTCCATGGCGTCCCGGGTGGTGCCGGCCACGTTGCTGACGATGACCCGCTCCTCCCCCAGGATGCGGTTGGTGAGGGAGGACTTGCCCACATTGGGCTTGCCGATGATGGCCACCTGAATGACATCGCTGTCCTCTTCCTCCTCGTCCTCCGGGGGGAAGTATTGCAGGCAGGCATCCAGCAGGTCGCCGGTGCCGTGGCCGTGGACGGCGGACACGGCGATGGGGTCCCCCAGCCCCAAGTTGTAAAACTCATAGAAGTCCGGGTCCACGGCGCCGGTGGAGTCCATCTTGTTCACCGCCAGCACAATGGGCTTCTTAGAGCGCTGGAGCATCCCGGCCACCTCCTGGTCGGCGGCGGTCATGCCGGTCTTGATATCGGTGACGAAGATGATGACGTTGGCGTTGTCGATGGCGATCTGAGCCTGCTCCCGCATGAAGGCAGGATCTGGTTGTCGGTATTGGGTTCGATACCGCCGGTATCCACCAGGCGGAACTTGCGGCCGTTCCATCGGACTCCCCCATAAATGCGGTCACGGGTGACACCGGGAGTATCCTCCACGATGGAGAGGCGACGACCGATGATCTTGTTGAACAGCATGGACTTGCCCACGTTGGGCCGTCCGATGGCGATCAAGGGTTTGGACATGGGTATCAGCTCCTTCCGTTGTCAAAAACGGCTTTCCGCCTGGGCAAGAGGTTGCCAATGCAGATCAAGCGTCAAGACGTCTCCAGCGCCTGGGAAAAGCTGGGGGCACGGTCCAATCATCCAAGAATACATCCTCCTGGTGCCGGAGCATGCAGGGGGATCAGCACACGGCCCAGGGGCTTGTGCTTTTTTCAGCTGGGCGGCCAAGTCCTGCCCGGTCAAAAGGCCCGCCACATCAATGGTATGGCCGAAAAAATCGTTGTTCATCCTGATTACCCTGCCCTGCACCTGGGGAAAGCGCTCCTGGATCAGGCCCAGCAGGTGCCCCATGAAGCTTTCGGCGGCCCGGCCCGTGGCGATGGTAAAGGGGTGGGAGCGGGCGCATCCTCCATGAGGTTCATGGCCCGGAGCAGGTCGCTTTCCAGGAGCGGAGCATACCCACGCCGTTTTCTAATTGCCGGTAGCCCTCGTAGTAGCCCTCCCCCGGCAATTCCCGCCCGGCTCGGAGAAACAGCTCGTCGGCGCAGAAGAAAGCGCCGCGTGCCAAAGCGGCGCAGGTTTTCCTGACCGAATTCCTCAGCGATGTCCAAGATTTCCCCGGCGCACCGGGCGTCCACAGGCTTTCAGCTTACAAGCCCTGGCGGTATTTGGTGATGCCCACGGGCACCAGGGAGCAGGAGGAGAACTGCATTTCCGTCAGATCCCGCAGGGTACGGCGCAGCTGATCGCCATCGTTCCAGCCGGGGCACATAACGATCTGCCCATTCATCACGATGCCTGCCTTGCAGAAGGCGCGGATGTAGTCCAGACTGCGCTCGGCATTTTTGTTGCCCAGCATGGTGCAGTGGAGCTTCGGGTCCGTGGTGTGGACAGAGACATTGATGGGGCTGATACGCAGGTCAATGATGCGCTGGGCCTCCCGCTCGGTGAGGTTAGTGAGGGTGATATAGTTGCCCTGAGGAAGCTGAGCCGGGCATCGTCGTCCTTACAGGGTCTCGCGCATGCCTGGGGGCATCTGATCCACGAAGCAGAAGATGCAGTGGTTGGCGCATGAGCGCATCTCGTCCATAAGATAGGTATCAAAATTCAATCCCAGATCCTCGCCCCTCGTCCTTTATGGATGGTGAGCGATTGCTGAGCCGTCCTCATTTTTCAGGTCAAATGGCTTACGGGGATCGTACCCGTAGAACTGGTAGTCCAGCACATCCACTACGGTGTGACCGTTGATGGACAGAAGCTGCTGGCCCCGGCCGCAGCCCCCTGCCCGCATGGCGGCTGCCGGAATCTATGGAGGTGATAATGGTGCTCATAGGTGCGTTCTCCCGAAAAAACGGCATAATGCCACATAATAACTATATAATTATAGCCGCTTTTGTACCGGGGCGCAAGCATTTTCTATATTTTGATAGTATAGACGCCTTTTTAAACAAAAGTAAAAACGAATGAATTTTATGGATGAGATGAAAAAATATAAATGGGGGAGTAGGGTATTACGGATTGCCACGGGCGCAGTGCGCCTTCGCAATGACAGGATTTTTACATGGGGTGCAGTGGTCATGGGGCGGGCGACCGCAAGGATCGCCCCTACGAAGTGTGTAGGGGCGGACGACCCTGTCCGCCCGATGCGGTAAAGAAGAATCCCCAGTCACGGTTTTCGCCGTGCCAGCCCCTTTGGCAGGGGCCTTGGGGACGGGGGGACGGATTGCCACAGCCAGTGTGCGCACTGGCTTCGCAATGACATCGTTTTTTTTGCAAGGAGTGCGGTACAAAGCCGGGCGGGTCGTCCGGGAGGCCGACCCCTACGCACCGTTTATCGATAGAACTCGTAGGGGCGGCGTCCTCGACGCCCCGTTTGCACCAGCCCGCATATATGCGTAGGGGCGGCGTGCCCTCACACCGCCGTTTTCACGCAAAAAAACAAGAGGGAAGCTACGCTTCCTCCTGCAAGGACACAAAATTACTTATCCGCTGCCACGGACTTGACGACCTTGACCTCACGGCCAGGTACCGCACTCCGGGCACATTCTGTGAGGCAGATGCAGCGCACCGCACTTGTGGCATGCCACCAGACCGGGAGCCGCCAGCTTCCACACGGAGCTGCGTCTCTTATTGCGTCTTTGCTTGGATACTTTTCCCTTAGGTACTGCCATGTTGACACCTCTCCTTGGTCTTATACTGCCTGAGCAGTGAATTTATTGATAGTATTTATGCCTCCTCCCGGGGGCAGGAGCTTTGCCAGGGCGGCCAAACGGGGATCTACCTGCTTTTTTGCAGCGGCAGGCTTCCCGGTTCAGGTTCACGCCGCAGCCGGGGCACAGACCCTTGCATTGGGGGAACATAAAAAAGACTGTGTCCATGTCAAGGATGAACGCCGCCGGGCAAGGTCGTCCAGATCCACCTCATCGTGATCCAGAAGAACGATGTCGTCACTGTCCTCAAATTGCTTTTCCTCCGCCAAAACACAGGAATAGTCTGTGGTTTTCGGCAGGTCAAAAGCTCTCCAGGCACCGGCTGCACCGGCAGCGAAGCGTTGTGGATGTCTGAAGCTCCAGCAGCAGCACACCAGCCTTGTCCCCTAACCTGGCCGTCCACAACAACCGGGTTTATAACAGGCTTTTTCTCCGCCGAATTCCAGGTCCGAAAGGTCCATCTCAAAGTGGAAATTCTCGCCGGCATCCGGGGTATGCAGGACTCTGTTTACATTCAAACGCATGGCACACCTCACAATGACACGAATTGTATTATAGAGGAAGAAAGGCGGCTTGTCAAACATTTTCTGCTAAAAAATTGACTTTTTTCAAAAATCAGCTACAATAACCCTATACTGCCGGAGGGGAGAGCAAATGCGTGAGCTTACCGTGGGGAAAAAAATGACGCCGGGCAGCGGCTGGATCGGTTCGTGGGGAAGTCCCTGCCCCTGCTGCCCCCGGCTCTGCTGCAGAAATACATTCGAATAAAGCGCATCAAGGTCAACGGCCAACGGCTGCCCGGGATCAGCGGCTGGCCCAGGGAGACGTGCTGCAGCTGTATATTAACGATGAGTTTTTCGACCAGCCGAGGGAGGAAAATATGTTCCTCACCCCTCTTTAAGCCCAGCCTTGACATCGTCTATGAGGATGAAAACCTGATGCTGCTGAATAAGCGCCCGGGGCTGGTAGTCCACGCTGACGAGACGGGAGAAGGTGAACACCCTCATCAATCACATCCAGGCATACCTCTACCAAAAGCGGGAGTGGAATCCCCGGTGGGAAAATGCATTTACTCCGGCCCTGTGCAACCGCATCGACCGCAACACCGGCGGCATCGTCATCGCCGCCAAAAATGCCGAGACGCTGCGCATCATCAACGACAAAATCCGTGACCACGAGCTGACCAAGCGCCATTCTGCATCACACTGGCGCGCCCCGCCGCCGGCGGGGGGGAGGTGGAGAACTTCCTGCGCAATACGCACCGCCGGAACGAAGCAATACCGA
>VOFK01001271.1_pt1 | contig 19568 bp, 38 predicted proteins | sample 5384121 | NCBI WGS metagenome assembly VOFK01 (sample SAMN12384730, study PRJNA508395) | human gut metagenome | isolation source: healthy gut J | host: Homo sapiens
AGTTACGTATTGCTTTGCCAGCCGCGCCCATGCCTTTGCCGTGGCGTCCGATCCCGATGTGATGTACCGCGCCTTTTCCGCTACTGGGCGGATCGGCCCTGCTTGCCCAAGACGTAAGTCGGAACTCAACGAGCTCAATCGCAAACTGGCACATCGTCGCATGGAGCTGCAGCGCCAAAACGAACTGCTCACGGCCGACTACGACCTTAAGACGCACCTCCGGCAGATCAAGAGGGCCGAGACCTTGCTGGTCCAAGACGGGACCAAGCGCTTGCCCACGCGCTCGAAGGGATGTACGACCTGCTGAGCTCGCTGCCGCCGTTGACCGACGAAGCGTCTTCGCACGAGCGTTACCGCATGCTGCGGCGCGCCAAGATGCTCGTCGCCTATTGCAAGCGCAAGGGGTCGCCTCACGTTGGCACAGCACGGGGAGAGCGGTTTTGATCGCGACCGCATTCAGCTCATTGCCAACGAGCTCGCAAGCGACCTGCGCACCATCGATATCGATTGCGCCTCGATTATCGCCATACGGCGCCCGTTGCACGCCAGTACGGTAAGCGCCCTGTACGACTGCGTGTACGACTTTTGCGTTTTTTGCCTACACTACCGACCATCCGGCGCTTATGTATCACTTGGGCGACCATGACCGATGCAGTGTCGAGCTGCGCGCCACGCTTTTTTCCAACGATGATGAAGATCTTTTCGCAGACGCCCGCTGCGCAAGAGCTCGAAAGCGCTCTGCAAGGGCGCAACGTGGCATACCGCTTTGAGGACGAGCCCGGGCAGCTGCGCATGATCGTCTTGATGCCGAGGGCGGGTGAGTGACGATGCAGATTTCGCTCATTCTTCCCCAAATTGTTGCGCTCGATGTTGTCTTTGCCCCCTGGCTGCGTGTCTGCAGACGATCCACGTTCCGCTTCATCGTATCGCGCCGCTCGCGCCCTATAACCGTAAGGTGATTTGCGCCTACGAGGCGAGCCTCGTGGTTCACCTGGTGGTTTCGGGCGCTTATCCTGTCTCGCGTCGTCTGGCTCGTATCTGGTGGCGCCGCTTGGCGTTTGCGCCAGGGCAATGGGCGGAGCGCTGTGGCTCAATGCCGCGATCTTTGCCTATGGCGTGGTGCTTATGGTGCACTATCGTCGTCCCGCCATGCTGATTGAGCTGCTGCTCGTTGCCGACGTAACGCCGTCAATGGTTGCTGTTATGGACTCGGCGTGGACCGTTGTCCTTATCGCAGAGGGAGCGTTCTTCCTGTTCCGTTCCATCGCGGCTCTTGATGGACGTCCGTAACCGCCAAGAGGACATCACCGCGTTCTCGACGATTGAAACCATCAACGTGATTCCCGTGGGCATCCTGTATCTAGACCCGAGGGGCCGCCCGCTGCTCATGAACCGCTGCATGCGCAAAAACCGGTGGAACTTCATATGCCAACCGATCTGTACGACATGAGCAGCACATGGAACGACCTGCGCAAACTTAGCATGCAAATGCCCGAACGCAGCAGGAACCGTGTGCGGATTAATCTGGACCGCTTTTGGTGAGGCGCGGGCGGTGGTCGAGGTCTCTCCCGCCGAGATTCGCCTATTTGTGTACGATCGTGTTATGGTTTCGGGCCGTTCGTTCGAGCGCATTGTCGGCCTTGATGTGACAGAGTATGCGCATGCTCATGATCGTCTGGCGCAAGCCAACCACCTGCTTGAGCTTGCGGGCCAAGAGCCCAGTGCCCAGATCGAAGAAGTTAAAAAAGGTTGCCGACAATGCGGCCTACCTACGTATGCGCGCCCGCGTTCACGATGTGATTGGGCAGCGCCTGTCCATTCTCCATCGCTATTTGGAGGAGGGGCGTCTGGACGACGAGTCGCTCGAGCAGATTGACCCGTTACTGCGCTCAATTGCCGCCGATTTGCGCAGTGGCGGTGCCAGCGAGCCTGCAGAGCAGCTGGGTGATATCGTCCATGCTTTTGGCCTGGTGAGTGTGCAGATTGATGTTGAGGGCGCGCTGCCTGAGGACGCGCGTGTCGCCGCCGCATTTTTGCAGATTATCCGTGAGGCCTCGACCAATGCCACCAAGCATGCGCAGGCGCATCGGGTCCACGTGCGTCTGTGGCAGGAGGGGCGGACGCTGGAGCCGTCGCGCGCATGACGATTTCTAACGACGGGTCTCCGGCCCCCGTATCGTATCGCGAGGGAACGGGTATTCCGAGGTATGAGGCATGTCGCGCAAGATCTGGGTGGCAGCCTAGAGGTCCACGCCGCCCCGCCCTTTACGCTTACGGTATCCATTCCGCTTACGCCCAACGCTGCTGTTCGGAGGAGAAGCTCATGATCCGCGTCCTTATAGTCGAAGACCAGGCCATTCTGCGCGAGAGCCTGGCGCGCTCCGTTGGCGACCAGCCCGATATGACTGTTGTTTCCGCCATCGCCGATGCCTCCGAGGCCTTAGGTGTCGCGCTCAGGAGCGCCCGGACATGATACTGATGGACGTATGCACCGAGCATGATTCCAACGGCATCGTGGCGGCGGCGCGCATCAAGCGAGCAGCTGCCCGAGTGCCGCATCGTTATCATGACCGGCATGCCCGAGATCACCTTTGTCGATCAGGCCCGCGAGGCGGGCGTCGATAGCTTTGTGTACAAGAACGTCGGTATCGACGAGCTGTTCGCCGTGATGCGCTCCACGCTGGCGGGCTATTGCACGTTTCCCAAGCCGCCCGAGAGCATTTTTTTTCGGGCACGGCGGCGCTCGACGATGTCGAGCTGTCGATTTTGCGCCTTGCCTGCGAGGGCAAAAGTCGTCGTGAGATCGCGGCCGAGCTGTTTATGAGCGAGGGCACCATCAAGCGTCGCATCTCGGAGATCCTGAGCAAGACCGGCTACGACAACATCATGCGCCTGGCCGTGCACGCGGTGACCGAGGGCAGCATCGTTCCCAATATGGAGCGCTAGCGCTCGTTACGCATCGGCATAAAAACGACGGGGCCGCAGGATCAACTCCTGCGGCCCCGTCTAGTGTGCGCGGATATGTCCGCCAATCCGCGGCTGATGTTACGTGCCGTTACGCGATGGTTGCGCTGTAGGAGGCGACGTCCTCGTAGGAATCGGTCAGATAGGCGTCGATGCCGATGGTCGTGTTGACCAGTCGTCAAGGCTGTCAAGCTCGCCGTTCGAGAACGTGAATTCCTCGGTGGCGTTGGTACCGGGCATCAGGTGAGCCGAGAACCGAGGGATCCTTCATAGTGCCGTTGACATTGGTCTTGCCGGAGGGAGCGTAGAAGGTCAGGTCCTTGTCGCTCTTGTTGGTGATGTTAACGACAAAGCCGATGTCGCCCCAGTCGTCCTTGAACTTCTCGGTGATGGTGATGGTGCACAGGTCGTCATCGGCGACGGTGACGGCGGGGGAGATTTCGACGCTCTGAACATCGTCGTCTTCGACGGCCTCATCGACCTCCTTCTTCCTTCTCGGCGTTCTCGCGATCCTTCTTTACCGTACCGGACAGATCCTTGTCGGACTTGGTGAAGATAAGCTTTTGTCGCCTTCCACCTCCAGGACGAGCTTGTCGTCCTTGAGCTTCAGGTCGTGCGACTCATCTTCGGCGGTGATCGTTACGGTGGTGGCGTCCTTGGCCTCCCCTTAAGGTCGACAACCTCAAGGGAACAGGTCGAGGGTGCCCGTGCCGTCCTCATCGAGGATCAGGATGCAGTTGAGGCCCCACTCCTTGAGCATGTCCATGTACTCATCGGTCAGCTCTTCGCCGTCCAAGGTTCCACCCGAGTACTGCCAGCTGCCGACGAAGTTGGCCTTTGGGGTCTTTGCCGCCGCCGCTGCAGCCCGTCAGGGCAAAGGCGAGCGCCGGATACATGTCAGGAATGCGAGCGCGGACTTTTTGAACGTTGTCTTCATGGTGTCCTCCTTTATCGAACGAAACCTATAGAAACAAATGCGGGGGTGGCGGACCCCCGCCAATTACCAGATAAAGGGGCTAGGGCCGGGTGGTTCCGCAGTTGCTGCAGAACTTGCCGCCGTTTTCGCTGCCGCAGTTGGGGCAGAACCACTTTGGCCGGTGCCGGGGCGGGTGCGGGGCTGCCGCACTCGGAGCAGAACTTTTGCCGGTGTTGGTGGCGCCGCAGCTGCAGGTCCATGCGCCGGCCACAGGTGCGGCAGCGGGTGCCGGTGCGGGGGCGGGAGCCGGAGACGGCTGCGGGGCAGCCTGCTGCTGTGCGGCCGGCGGCGAACAGCTGGCTGGCGTTCATGCCGCCCATGCCGCCCGCCATGCCCATGCCCATAAAGCCTGCCATCGCGCCGTTGGGGTTGGCGGCTGCCGCGCGCATTGCGTCGCTCTGGGCGCTGGCGATGTTGGCGGCTGCCATGGTGGGATCGCGCATGACCGCGGCTTTCTGCAGGTCCTTGATCATCTGCTCGTCCTCTTGCGAGGCGGCGATGGAGTTGACGCCAAAGCTTACGATCTCGACGCCGCGCAGGTCACGCCAGTCGGCCGGAAGAGGACCTCGTTGAGCGCGCGGGCGAGCTCGGTGGTGTGGCCGGGGATGGCGCTGTAGCGAATGCCCATCTCCGAGATCTTGGCAAAGGCGGGCTGCAGAGCGGTGAGCAGCTCGCTCTTGAGCTGGCTGTCGAGCGTGTCGCGCGTGTAGCTATCGGTCACGTTGCCGCACACGTTTTTGTAGAAGAGCAGCGGATTGACGATGCGGTAGGAGTACGAGCCGTTGCAGCGCACGGAGATGTCGACATCCAAGGCCAATGTTGTTATCGACCACGCGGAAGGGGGCACAGGCGAGGCGGTGCCGTACTTGTTGCCGATGATCTCCTTGGTGTTGATGAAGTAGACGCGCTGGTCTTTGCCCGCGTCGCCGCCAAAGGTAAAGCGGCTGCCGATATTGGCGAACGTCTCCTTGATGGAGTCGCCCAGGTTGCCGCTAAAGACGCTCGGCTCGCTGCCGGTGTCGAAGACGAACTCGCCAGGCTCCAGCGCAACCTCGATGATTTTGCCGTTTTGCACCACGAAGCATGCCCTGGCCGTCGTTGACGGCGATGACGGAGCCGTTGGTGATGATGTTGTCCTCGCCGCGCGTGTTGGAGCTGCGGCCACCGGTACGTTTGCTGCCCAGGCCAAGACGTCAGCAGGCATCGATTCGCAGTAGATAAATTCCTTCCACTGGTCGGCCATGACGCCGCCGGCAGCTCCCAATCCAGCTTTCAAGAGTCCCATGGTGATCTTCCTTTCTCGTCAAAGGCTGGGTGGTATTGGTCGGATTGCTTAGTCGTCCTTGTCGTCTTTCATGACAACGGTGGTCTCGGTGTGGCTGAAGGTGTCGTGCTTCTCGGTCAGGTCGAGCTCGCCACAATACTCATCGGCGCAGGTTGCTTCGTTGGCCGTCTTGAGCTGGCCTACCAGCAGCACGTCTCCGATAATCACGATGGTCAGCGGCGCGATGACGTTGATGAGGATGCCCTCGATATCAAAGGCGAGGTAATCCGGATCGAAGGCGTATTCCCCCATAAAGAGAATCTGGGAGAGGATAAATCCGATCATAAAGAACAGCACCGAGGCGATGGCGAGCTTGGGCTTGGAGCAGGGGGGAGCTCGCCGACCAAGCGGCCGGTCTGACCGTTCATGGCAAACAGGTAGCTTCTTGCCGTTCCACGAGGTGGAGAGCATCCAGACGGGGAACAGGGCGTAGTCGCTGTCTTCCCAGGTGTAGTCGAGCCGCTTGCTTTCGACCGTGGCATCGTCGTATTCGTCGACGACGGTCTCGCGCAGGGCCGAGATCGTGCTTTCTTCCCGGCGCTCGGCGCGCGCCTTGCAGGTCTCGCAGTCCTCGTCGTAACGGTTGGCGATGTAGCCGGGCATATATGCGACTGAGAACGGACGCAGTGCGTCGTAGTCAAACGGCTCGATGGCGTCCATGTGGCCGTCAGGCATCTTGGACGATCCGTCGACGGGCACGCGCTTAAACGAGATATTGCCCCTTGCGATAGGGCATCGTAGTGGTCGGTGGTCGTGACGGTGCGATCGGGATTCCTCGGTCACGGTCTCGTTGGTCGCGTCAAAGTATACTTCGCCGTCAACGCGGGCGCCGTAGAGCCAAAACGGCACGTAGACACCTTTGGACGTCGTCGATGTGGTTGCCGGTGACAAAGCTCTTGGGCAGCAGGATCTTGCCCTTGTAGTGCTCCTTGAGTGCGGCCGTGACGTCATCGCGCCCGAGCTTAAACGGAATCACCAGGTCGGGCGAGAAGTCGCCAGAGAGCTGGCCGGGCGCCACGGCGGAGTTGCCGCAGTATGGGCAGGTGGTGACGGCGACGGTGCCGTCGGACACGAGCTCGGGCGCCGCACGATGAGCAGATGTAGCCGGCGTTTTTGGGCGAGTTCCTGCACCGCGTCGTCGGCGACGGATTGGGCGTTGCGGCTGCTGCATCGGCTTTGGCATCTGCCTTGTCCTGGCGCTCGCGATAGAGGGCCTCGACTTCTTCGACTTCAAAACGAGAATCGCAGTAGTCGCAGACGAGCTTTTTGCTCGGCACTGGCAAAATGCAAAGGGGCCGCCACACGCGGGGCATTGATAGTTTGACGCTCTCGAAGGCCATGATCGGTCCTTTCGCTGCCGGAGGCTATGCGCCGATGGCGCCGCCGCAGTATTCGCAGCGCCCACTGGCATCGGGAATGGTGGTGGCTCCGCAGAAGGGGCAGGTCACCGCGGTCTTGGGGGCCTTGGCGGCCACGACGCTGTCGCGCGTCTCTCGGCGCAGCTGCACCAGCGCATCGCGGACTTCGGTTGCGGCGCTTGGCCTCGCGGTATTCGATGGAGCCGCGCTGATCGATGGTGGAGTCGTTCACGCGCAGGTTGATCTCGGTAAAGTACGGCGTGTTGACGTGGACGGTCAGATTAAAGTCGTAATCCGGTCGTAGCGCGGCGGGTTGTAGCTCTCGCGCTCGCCGTCCTTGGTCTCGCGATAGATCTCGGTGCGCTGCTCGTCGATATCCATATCGCAGCCAGTACCTGCGAGAACTCGATGATGTCGGGATTGGCGTCGCGCCAGCGGCTCTGCGAAGTGATGATCAGCAGGCCCGCGTCCTCATCGAGCATAATATTGGTGCGCCCGGCAGAAAGCGTGCGCGTGGGGTTGAACGAAGACAGGCGCTCGGCGTTGGCCTCGCGGTAGGCGAGTTGCTCACGGATATCGTCCGCGGTGCTGGAGCGATAGCCGTGAAAGTGGAGGGGGAGAGCTTTGCCGGCGCACTCTTTGCACAGGTAGCCTTCATTGATTTTTGTCTTACCTAGAAGTCCCAGCTCGGTACCGCAAATCGCGCACTCTTTCTTCTCGAACATCTTGTCAAAGAAGCCCATGGCTGCCTCCCCCATCAACAGGTAGCGTGTGTCACTTTTGATGATGGGGGAGTGCGCGATCCTTCGCGATACCCAGACGGCTCAAGGAGTCTCCACAACTGGGACACATGGCCCATTTTTTGATTGGACGCTGGGGACACTCTTCAGCCACTCATTGGGGACGTACTTAAATGAGTGGTAGTTGGAGACCTCTGGCCGAGCTAGAGATCGCGCGCGTCCCTTCTGGTCCATGCGGCTCAAAATCGCGGCGTGATGTGGACGGCTGGGGTCGAATTGGCAGCATTTCGAGCCTGGCTTCGATATTGAGACTGGTTCTTTATTAAAATAGATTTCCAGACCAATTAAGCCGCTGGGGGTTAACCGTGACGGGGCATGGGAGACACAACCGCATATCTGCGTCAGGGCATTCGGGAGATTATATGCCTAGCGCTGTTCTTCTTCACGTTTTTGGCGTGCGAGTATCTCTTTGATGCACATGGCCGAGTTCGTGTCTCCAAACGAGGTCGTTATTTATGAGAGCCTTGTCATCGGCGCGAGCGTGATTGGCTTTCTTTGTGCGTCCCATTCTGTACTATCGCCGTCCCCATGCTATCGACGCAACGAGTGACGTCACGGGCGTTTGCTGGTGGCGGCATTGCTGCTGTTGATTATGGCGGTTCAGGTTGAGGTGGTAATTGCCGGCGGTTTGGTGGCGTGCTGCGCGCTGGGCTACTGCGGATCGACTGCTCATGCAAATTTTGCGAGGCGCTTCGCGCGAACGCCCTGCTTGGCGCGCGCCGCCGCACTTTCTTACGCCATGGGCGTTCTGGTGCAGGTTCTCAACCACATGGTGATGCCTGTCGGCATTCCTCAGCAGGCTGTTCTGGTCGTCTGTGCGATCGCGCAGGTGGCGTTGCTCCACGGTGCCCGACGCGCCAAGCTGAGCGACGAGTCCGATCCCAGCTTTGAACCCAGTGCTGCCGGGCTTTCGGTAGATGCTCTGGAATATGGCGCCAAGTGGCATGACGATCCCGAGGCAAAGGCGGCATTCCGTCGCGCCGTAGTTCGCCTGACCGTGGCGACGGCGTATCTTTCCGGCGTATTCGCCGCTCTCAACGCGAGCCTCACGACCCTGCATGCTACCGGAGCCGTTGATTTGGGTGACTGGCCGCGCCTGCTGCTTGTCGTGAGCTCGTTGGCCGCCGGCGTCCTATTTGACCTGCGCGGTCGTTCGTATATGAATATCGGCATGACATGTGCCGCCATACTGTCCACGCTTTCGTTCTTTGTGCTCATCGTCGATGGCAATGGCGGCAACGAGCTTGCTGCCACGATCATCTTTATCTGGGCTCGGGCTTTTTCGTGGTGTTCTTTACCACAAAATATGCCGCCGTCTCGCTCGCTCTATGCGCGCTGGTCATATTTTTTGGCCGTGCATGGGCCGCGTCGTCAACAACGTGTGCTCGATGCTCGTGACGGCGCCGGCAGTGGCGATTATTTTGAGTCAAAAACGTGCTGGCTGCAGTCGGCGCGGCGCTCGTGATGTTTGTGGGCATTGCGATTACGCTGCTGGGGCAGTTGGGGCAACGAGCCGATGATGCCGTGATGCAGGATGGCCTGCCGCTTGCCACCGACGATCTTGGTGGGGATCTTTGCGCCCCATGCTCCGACCCCGAGCCCGTGGAGGCAGCGGGCTCACGTCCGATGAACGCCTTGATGCCTTCGTCGCCACCTTTGGGCTTACAGAGCGCGAGCGCGATATTCTTGAGGTCTTGGTCGTTTCGGACCAGAGCGTTCAGGACATCGCCACAACGCTCTTTTCTTTCGCGCTCCACGCTCTATCGCCCATTTCCTCGATCAACAAAAAGGCCGGTACCGCCTCGCGCGTGGCCCTCATCAACTTCTTCTGGTCTGGACGCCCAAGGACTAGCGTATGAGCCGCCGCCCAGTCCCTTACTCTAACGGGGGGCGTGGCCTCAAAAAAGCACGCCCACATCGACGCCTCGCCTGCGCTAAACTGAAGAGCACGTACGCGATTACGAGAGGAGCCCGTATGGAGGCTTACAAGCAAGAGTTCATCAAGTTCATGGTTGAGTCCGACGTTCTTAAGTTCGGCAGCTTTACGCTCAAGAGCGGCCGTCAGTCCCCGTTCTTTTATGAACGCCGGCGCTTACGTGACGGGCTATCAGCTCAAGCTGGGCGAGTATTACGCCCAGGCTATCCACGATAACTATGGCGACGACTTTGACGTGCTGTTTGGGCCGGCCTACAAGGGTATTCCGCTGGCTGTTGTTACCGCCATTGCCTACCACGAGCTGTACGGCAAAGGAGGTCAAGTACTGCTGTGACCGCAAGGAGGCCAAGGATCACGGTGCCGATAAGGGCAACCTGCTGGGTTATGAGCCCAAGGACGGCGACCGCGTGGTCATGGTCGAGGACGTTACCACCAGTGGCAAGTCCATCGACGAGACCTATCCCAAGGTCAAGGCTGCTGCCGATGTCGAGATCAAGGGCCTGATCGTGTCCCTCAACCGCATGGAGGTCGGCAAGGGGTGGCGTGACCACCGCACAGAAGGAGATCGAGGCAAAGTACGGTTTCCCCGTCGCGAGCATCGTTTCCATGGCCGAGGTCGTCGAGACCCTCTACAACCACGAGATCGACGGCAAGGTCGTCATCGATGACGAGCTCAAGACCGCCATCGACGCCTACTACAAGCAGTACGGAGCACGGGAGTAGGTAGTTACGCGGGTTTACCAAGCCGCGTAACGGCTCGAGCTGCGCGGGCCGCATTTGGACAATCGACGTTCAACTTCAAAGGGGGGCGCGACCAGAAGGTCAGCGCCCTTTCGTTTCACGTCACCTTGTCAAATGCGACCCGCTCGCTGTCCGTTTCTACCTGCGGCGTCGTCTTGCTCGAATGCGGCCCGTTCGCTGTCGTTGCCAAGGCATCGGCGTTGCCGGACTAGTCATTGGGGACGTTCATAAATGACTACTCAGGAATGAGCGTGGATAATCTCCCGTTTTTTGGCCTGTGTGCGGGCTCAAAGTGGGAGATTATCCGCACTCGCTTTAATTTGCCCTGGGTTGCGATGCCTATCTAATCGGCTCGGCGTCTTCCCTGAGAATCGAAAGATACTCTTCATACCCGTACTGCCGGTATCTCTGTCTTGACTCGTCGAGAGGACGGAGGATACCCAATTCTTCAAATGATTTGACGAGCGAGCTCGCGGTACTCCCTGCCGATATCGAGTTGGGCAGCGATGAATGCGGTGTCGACGATGGGGTGCTCTTCAAGAATGCTCAGCAGCCTTTGCCCGTTTGCAGCAGTCCTTCCGAGATTTTCGGTAATGGTTGCTGTGGAACGGTTATGGAGGTCAACAAGGTTTTTTAAAGACCCTACCGAGTCCTTCGCACTCTCGAGAAGACTGTTGCAGAAAAAAACTCTATCCATTCCTCGTAAGTGCCTCTCTCCCTTACGGATGTGAGTTGTCGGTAGTACTCGCTTCGATTTTTTCTTGAACTGGAACGATGGATAGAACAAGCAAGAATGAAGAACGCCATCATTGATGAGCATAAGTGTAATGAGAAGCCTGCCCAGGCGACCGTTTCCGTCTAGGAATGGATGGGCAGTTTCAAATTGGTAATGGACGAGCGCCGCCCGCACAATCGGATCTATTTCGACTTGAGGCTCATTGATAAAGCGTTCGAGGTCCTGGAGCGTGTTACTCAAATCTTCAATGTTTGGAGGGACAAACGATGCGGTTGCAATGGTGCAGCCTGAGGGGCCAATCCAGTTTTGTGAGGAGCGCAGCTCGCCAGGATTTTTTCTCCGTTCCGCGCACTCCGTCCAGCAGGACCGCATGAACCTGCCTGAGAAGTCTCGTGCACAAGGGCATCTTTTTTGAGCAGTTCTACGCCGCGGTCGACAGCACGGACGTAGTTCACGACGTCTGCGACATCTTTATGATGGAGTTGTGTTTGCGATGGACTAAGTAGGTCGTCAAACGTGCACTGGGTTCCCTCAATTTGCGAAGAAAGGAGTGCTTCTTTGCGCACGTACATTGTCAGATACATGTCGGCGTTGGGAACAAAGTAGAGCATGCCTTCAAGCTCTCAAGCTTTCGTGAGCATGCGGAAAGCGTGCGATAGGTTTCCTCGGTGAGGGTTTAGCTGCCTCAATGATTGCAAGGGCGTTGGAAAAAACGAATAGTAAGCCAATTTCCCCCGATAGATTATTGCGGAGCGTTCCCTCGGCCGTTCTCCTCGATTTGCATCGCGCCCTCCATATCTTTAGTGCCGGAAACTCGTTATTAGGCTAATCATATCAATTCTAATAACGAGTTTAAGGATTAAATAGTTATTAGAATTGATGTAAACAATCTAATGATGAGAAGTCGTTATTACTTGACCATGGAGCTCGGCTTGGTGGGGGGGGGTTATCAAAATGAGAGCGGATAATCTCCCGTTTTTGGCTCGGTGACGGCCTCAAAGTAGGAGATTATCCACGTTCGCTAGTTAAGCGTCAAAAAAATCCACACTCGCCAAACCTGCCAAAAAGGACAGGTTTATTTTGGCACGCTTCGGTCGGTGTCAGGAAGTGTCAGGGACGGGGCGGCGACAGGACTCGAGAGCGAAAAAGAAGTATCGGGTTTGGTGCGCCCGCTTCTGCCCGTCCCGTGCGCAGACGATACTCGGCTTATCGAACCGCGATGCAAAGGAGATGCTCATCCCACGAGCACTACCGAGAAGGGCTCGCGATTCGAGTCCCCACCTTAGCATTTGAACCATTTGGCACTATAATTACCGTAGGCATGCGCACAACGTTGCGCTTAATCAAGAAAAGGAGAAAACGTATGGGTCTGTTTGACATGTTCAAGAAGAAGGCTGAGCCCGCGGCTGCCGCTGCTCCGGCCTCTATCTCTGCTTCTGCTGGCGCCGACGTGCTGTGCTCGCCCGTCAAGGGCAAGGTCATCAAGATGGCCGACGTGCCCGATCCCGTCTTTGGTGGCGAGGTTCTGGGCAAGGGCTGTGCCGTGTGGCCCGAGGACGATCTGGTCTACGCTCCCTGCGACGGTAAGGTGACCGTCACCATGGGGTCACGCCGTGGGTCTGCAGTCCGATAGCGGCATCGAGGTTCTGGTGCACGTTGGCGTCGATACCGTCAACATGAACGGTGATGGCTTCGAGGGGGCTTCGTCAAGGCCGACGACGTTTGTGAAGGCTGGCCAGCCCATACTCAAGATCGACCGCGCCAAGATCGCCGCTGCCGGTTACAAGGACTGCGTCGTCGTGGCCGTGTCCAACACCGCCGAGTTTGCCGATGTCGAGCTCACCGTCGAGGCAGAGTCCGCCGTCGCCGCCGGTGACGCCATCGTCAAGGTCGTCCGCAAGTAAACTGCGGCGTCCAAAGGATGTGCAAGGGTGGTCGGGTTTTCCGGCCACCTTTTTTTGCACCGTGGGGAAGCGTTTTATTGCACGTTGGGCGGGCTTGCAAACCGTTCGGACGCTAAAACGAACCGACCACGCCTTCGCGTTGCCGAGGGTGTTCATAAGTGGATAGTATGGGCTTACTTATTACAACGTGTGCCGCGTCGGGAAGCGCGGTGCCGCTCATTGGGAGGAACAACATGAAAAAAGCTGCTGCTTGCACCCCTCATGGCCCGTCTTGGTTGCATGCGTGGTCGTGCTTTCCGGCTGTGGAGGTCCTTCGGTTGAGGAGCTCATCACCGAGGATCTTACGACGCAGTTTGACGAGGTCAAGAACGGTGGCGACGACTTCCTCTCTGGTCTGGAGGAGGCTTCCGGGCGACGAGTTCGAGCAGCTGGGTATCGATCCCAAGGAGTATGCCAAGACCTATCTCGAGGGCTTTGACTACAAGATCGGCGACGTGACGGTCGACGAGGACAAGGGTGTCGCGACCGCCGAGGTCTCCATCACCTGCAAGTCCATGAACAAGATCGTCGAGGACTTTCCACCCAGTATCAGGAGAAGGTCGCCGCGCTTGATACGGTTCCTTCCGATGACGAGCTGTACAAGATGGCCGGTCAGGTTATGGTCGATGTGACCAAGGCCACCGAGCCCAGGAAGACCACGGTTATCTTCAAGTACACCTGCAACGACGACGGCGAGTGGTCTGCCGACGACTCCGTCAACTCCGAGATGATGGATGCAATGCTGAGTTAGTTCGTTGCGGCGTTTTACCAAACGCCGCAACTGCCGCAGCAGCCCGCCCAGGCCAATTGTTTCAATCTCGGCGGCATGACCAAAGCGTCAATGCCGCCTCGTTTCAAGGCACCTGCTTTGCTCGCTCTGGCGGGGCATATTTCGCTCATATCCCCGCCGACCCAGGCATCCTGGCCGTCAATTCGCCGTCGTTATGAATGGCCCCGCCGACCGCTTGCAATCGGTCGGCGGGGCCTGCCGTTGAATCCCGTCCCGGTCCGCCCGGGCATGTCGTCGACGCCCCGGCTCAGTCTCATATCCGCGGATACCGTTCTGTCGGCCCGCACTCCATTCCTCTGGCGGGTTCCCTGCCTGCGTCGAGGTGCAGAGGCGTGGAGGGCCTCCGCGCGCACAGCGCAGCTCAGGGGTATCTCGAAGGCCGCCCGGCCTGCCGGGACGGGGCTATGTCAATTGGTCTCCGCGCCCCCCGGCACATCATGCGCGAGGGGCCCAGAGCCACCTCACGAGCTTCGCAGCGCCGCGTGGCCGCAGCTAGCCTCGCCGCGGGCAGGCGCTGCGGGCGAGCAATCTTCCTCGCGTTGCCGCCGCAGGAGCCGCTTCGGACTTCTTTCCTGTACTCTTATTCTCGAGGGCATCGCCCGTGTCCCCGGCATGCGAGCTTCGGCTGGTGCCGTGCCGCGGCGTAGCACCATGCGAGCCCTCCTCAACGGCCAGCTTCCTCACGAGCGCGTTGCCCGCATCGCTGATGCTCTCCGAGCCGCACGGAGTCGCCGCCTCGACCTCTGACTCTGGCGCGAGGCCGAAATAGCCGTGACCTGCCTTCCGGAACGGAACCTCGTGAAGTCGCGACCGGCTCGAGTTTAAGCGCCGGTGGCCAGCGCGCGAAGGCGCAGCTTGATCGACTGCGGGCGGGCCACCTCGGCGCGCGATCGGGCTGGCATCCCGTTACTGGCCGCCCTGTACTGGAGAGCAACCGCCCGCCTCCGCCGCGGCCTCGACCTGCACCAGGGCGGCGAGCGCCCGAACCCCGCCATCGTCCTCAGTCTGATCTTAATGAGCCACCTCAGGAAGTCGGTCCAGTACTGGGTTGCCGGCGGGCGTGGAAAGCCGTTGTAGACGAACCCTGCGAGGAAGGCGAGCAGCCGCTGCTTGGCGGTCGCCAGCGCGCGGTCGCCCCGTCGTAGGCGCCGGCGAGTGTCCCTGATGCCCTCGACCCGGGGAGGGGACCATACGGGGGTATGCCGGGCGAGTATCGCCTTGCCATCCTGGCGGCGTCGTCTCTGTCGTTCTCCTTGAGGCCGCCGGAGTCGGCGGCCGACCTGGGGATCTTCGAGACCGCGGCGACGACGCACTCGACGCCGAGCTCCGGCGTTTCCCGCTGCGGGCGAAGCCGAGGTAGCTGCCTCGTAGGCCGGCGAGCGACGCCCGGGGAACCCATCCATCCACCCGGCGATCTCGCCCCAGGGGTTGCCGGGGAACCTCGTCACGGCCTCGCCGGTGTCCGCGTCGAGGGCGCAGACGGTGGTCGACTCAGGTGGACGTCCATCCCGAACGCGGTAGAATACTTTTGCATGGGAGCCTCAACTCAGCGCCAGCGGCGCGGCTGCAACTTTTGGCACTCCTCAACATGAATTGTCGCAGCCCCGACCCGCGGTCACGAGCGGGGGCTCTCTATCTTTTAGTGCCCCGGATTGGGTCATAGTGTCGTCGTTGCCAAAACAACGTCGTTCCCTTTGGTTGGCTTAAAAAGTGGCACTTTCTTTACCCGCGACGTTGCCATCGCTGAAGTAGTCATTGGGAAGGCGGCTGGGGACGTTCCTTTTCTGCCGGCAGTTGGGGACACTCCTTGTGCCAGCGTTGCATCGAGTGCTTGGGAAACCGCGACCCGGTTTTTGGTCAAATTCCGGGTCGCGGTTTTCCGGGGGTTGGTTGCGAGTGCGACCCGGAATATTGCTCTGAAACGGGATGCGGTTTCCCTGATGCGCCTCAAACGGAAAGCGCATCCCATTCCGGAGCTCCAAAACGGGATGCGCTTTCCGCGCGGAAGAATTGTCGCAGCTGCGTTAAGCAGTGTCGCTCGTTACTCGCCCAGGATCAGCGCCGCTAGCTCGTCCTGGTGTCCACCACGTAGTCGGCGCCGGCGGACTCCAGCTCTGCGCGGCCGCGGAAGCCCCAGCGTGACGCCCGCGCTTTAAGGCCGGCGTTGTGACCGGTCAGAACATCGACATTGGAATCGCCCACATAGAGCGTGGTCGCCGGATTGGCGCCCAGCTCTTCCATCACATGCAGCGTAACAGGCGCCTCGGGCTTGGGGAAACGCATCAAGATGCGGCCTGCACCAGCGCAAAGCGCTCGGAACCGTAAAATACTTCTCGATAAGCGGAGCCGAGACGTGGTCCTTGTTAGTGAGCACGGCAGCTGCACGCCCGCGGGCGCAGGCGGTCGAGCATCTCGATCGTACCGGCATAGGGGCGGTGGTCCCCTTGTGCTCGCCGTAGTAAGCCCCTAAACTCGGCAAGCGTTTGCTCAAACATACGGCTGTCGCCCGCATACTCGGCAGGCATAAAGCGTTCGACCAGCTTGAGCATGCCGTTTCCCACCTTGTAGCGGTACTCGTCAACGGCAAACGTGGGCCAGCCGTGCATCTCGCAGGTATGGTTGCCGGCGGCCGCCAGGTCTTCGAGCGTGTTGAGGATGGTGCCGTCCAGATCAAAAAACACATGGGAAAAAGCTGCTGCCATGGGTGCTCCTGCCGCTTGAGTTGTAAAACGCACCTCATAATACTGGGCATGCGTGCCGGGCATGTTTGGAATCTGAATATCTTTAATAGCCCTGAGCCTTTGTCGTTAGCAAATTCTCGGCAGCTGCTCTCCTACGAGCATGTCGAGGATGCGGGTCGAACCCCAGCCGGTGCGCACGCGCACGGCGGGGCGGGCGCCCCGGCAAGTGGCAGCACGCGGCCGATAATCGCGGCGTTCTCGCCGTAGCGGGCGGCGCGCATGGCGGCCAGCGCGGCATCGGCTTGCTCGGCCGGCACGACGGCAACCATCTTGCCCTCGTTTGCCACCTGCAGCACATCGTAGCCGAGCATCTCGCAGGCGGCCTGCACGTCGGGACGCACGGGCACGGCATCCTCGTCGATCTCCATGGCAACGCCGCTGGCCTGGGCAAACTCGTTGAGTGTGGACGCCAGGCCACCGCGCGTGGGGTCGCGAAGGCAGCGTGTGTCGGGTGCTGCGGAACATCGGCAATCAGGTGGTTGAGCGGCGCGGCGTCGCTTTCGATGGTGCTCGAAAACGCCAGACCCTCGCGCTGACTCATGATGGCGATGCCGTGGTCGCCCAGTGTGCCCCGACACCAGGATGACGTCGCCGGGCCGGCAGTTTGCGCCGCTGAGCGCCACGCCCGCGGGTACTTCGCCCACGCCGGCGGTATTGATGTAGACGCCGTCGGCCCCGCCGCGCTCGACCACCTTAGTGTCGCCCGTGATTATGGACACGCCCGCTTCGTGCGCCGTTTCGGCCATCGTCTGCACAATCTGGTGGAGCTTATCCATGGGATAGCCCCTCTTCGAGGATGAAGCCGCACGATAGGTAGCGCACGTTGGCACCCGAGGTCGCGACGTCGTTGACGGTTCCGCACACGGCGAGGCGGCCGATGTTGCCACCGGGGAAGAACTGCGGCGAGACTACAAAGCTGTCGGTCGACATGGCGATGCGCCCGCTCGCGGGCAGCGTGGCGACGCCGGCGTCGTTGCCTTCGAGCAGCTCGGGCGACCCAAAGGCATCCAGAAAGACCTCATCGATGACGCGTTTCATCATCTGGCCGCCGGAGCCGTGGCCCAGCAGGACAGTGCTATCGGTGGCAGTACGGGACATATCGAAAACTCCAATCGTGGGTGGTGCCGGTGTGCGGGTGTGTCCGGGCTAGTTGCGGTAGGTAGTACGCCCGCGCAGCTGCCCTCGGAGCTCACCATGCAGGGGCCGACGGGATGCTCCCGGGCGTACAAGCGTGGTCGAACAGGGGGCAGTCGCTCGGCGTAATGGCCCCGCGCAGCACGTCGCCGCAGCGGCACCCGCGTGGCTCGACCGTCGGCTCGATGGACACGTCAAAGCGCATGCTGGCATCAAAGTGCGAAAACTCCGGGACGAATGGCGAGTCCCGAAGCCGCAATCGATCCCAGCCCGCGCCACGTGGTATCGCACGGCTCAAATACCTGCTCGACCAGCTGGCGCGCCACAGGATTGCCGTCGGCATTGACGCCGCGACGGTAGGCGTTGTCGATCGCGGGTTGCCCTCAACAACCATTCGGACCAGCATGCAGATACCCTGCAAGATGTCGACCGGCTCAAATCCCGTTACCACGCCTGGAGTCTTAAGCTCGTCGACCAAAAAGCTCAAAGGGGGCCAAGCCCGTGATGGTGGCGACGTGGCCCGGCAGGATAAAGCCGTCGATGGTGGTCTCGGGATCGTTGGCGATGGCGCGCAGCGCCGGCGGCGTGGTCTTGTGGGCGCAGTAGACCGAGAAGTTCTGGAGTCCGCGTGCGCATCGGCCTCCAAAATGGCGGCGGCGATGGTGGGCGTTGTGGTTCAAAGCCCACGCCCATAAAATGACCGGGCGATCAGGGGTTTTGCTCGGCGATATCGAGTGCATCGAGCGGGGAGTAGACGATGCGAATATCGCGCCCCGCCGCCTTTGCGCGGCAAGCGAGGTGGACGATCCGGGCACGCGCATCATGTCGCCAAAGGTGGTGATGATGGCGCCGTCCATGTTGGAAAGCGCGATTGCATGATCGATGTCGCGGTTGGCGGTGACGCAGACGGGCAGCCCGGGCCGCTCAGCAGCTTGAGCCCGGCCGGCATAATGGAGCGAAAGCCATAGCGCCCGATGCTCACGGTATGTGTGCCGCAGACTTCCATAAGGTTGATGGCGCGGTCGCCGACAAGTCTCATGAATGCGCTCGATGAGCTCGCGAGCCAGCTTGGAATCGCGAAATGCCGAAAAGTCGATACCGGAGCGCGCCGGCTGTCCGGCCGCCACTAGTATGCCTCGGCCGGGTTGCTGGCCAGTTGGTCTTCTTCGGCCAGTTCGGTCATGGCATTAACGAGCTCGAGCGTTTCTTGCGCTTCCTGCTCGTCGACGATCTGATGCCAAAGCCGGCGTGTACGAGAATATAGTCGCCTACCTGCGCCGTCGGCACGAGTCTCAGCGACACGGGGCGCTCGATGCCCATCATGTCGACGGTGGCCTTGAGGTCGTCGTCGCGTTTGACTACTTTGCCGGGAACGGCAAGGCACATATTGTTCCCCTTTTATACGCTTTGCGCTGGATGGGCGCTTAATAATCCATCAGTTGATGGTAGCGCTCGCGGGGTTCGCGGGCAAACGCGTTACGCCTGTGAGACGGCTGGGCGCGGCGGCGTGCGAGGGCGAGCTACTGTGATGCAATCTGCGCGAGGCGAGCGCGTGCGACTGCCGCCTGACCGTAGGCGATGCAGCCGTCGTTAACGGCACGGTTTGGGGGACGAGCCAGTAAGGCCTGCGCTTTTGAGCTCGCGGGTGAGGAGTTGAAGCAGAAGTCGGTTCATGAACACGCCGCCCGAGAGCGCGACGGTGTCGGTGCCCTCGTGCACGCAGATATCGCTGGCGATGCGCGGCGAGGAGCGCGCGACGGCGACATGGAAGTCGAGTGCGAGCCTGTCGGCGGGCGCTCCGGCTTCAGTTCCTCCCAAAAGTGCCTCAAAGAGTGCTTTCTGGTCCAGAACATAGGGGCCGTCCAGCCACGATGGGCCAGATGCGAAATAGCCGGCGTTGTCGTCGGGAAAATGGGCGATTTCGTTGTCGAGCGCGCCAGGCGGCGGCTTCGAGTTCTATGGCGGGTTCGCCCCTCGTAGGTTGCCTTGTCGCAGATGCCCAGAATCGCTGCCGCGGCATCAAGAGACGCCCCATGCTGCTGGTACGCGGGCTGTTGATGCCGCGCTCGATCATGGTGGCCGTCACGCTGCGCGTTTGCCCTCGTCGAGAAGCAATACGCCGGCA
>VOFK01004191.1_pt1 | contig 19564 bp, 24 predicted proteins | sample 5384121 | NCBI WGS metagenome assembly VOFK01 (sample SAMN12384730, study PRJNA508395) | human gut metagenome | isolation source: healthy gut J | host: Homo sapiens
GCCGTCATTTCCTGGACAACATTGTCGTGACGAAAGACTGACGGAATTGAGGAACGGGATTCCTGCGAATTCCGGAGATTTCGGTCGAAAACGCAGATAAACAGAATCGGAGGGGTCGGGAACTTTTCGTTCCCGACCTCTGTTTTTTCGCCTCTTTTACCGGTACACGCGAATGATTTTATCCCATCCAGAACGATCCGCTGCCATTCAGCCTTACGGAGGAAACGGTCCCTGTTACCCCAGCCGCGACCGCCGTCGGGATAGATCATGTATGGAAACTTTTACCCGATTTCCTTCAACATATCGAAACGGTTCAGATTTACATAATGCACGGTCATGATCTCAGCCTCCCTTGAAAATATCCGGCGACATTCCCAAAAGCGAAGCGGAACGGAATCGCACCTTCTTACGAATTCAGTTACAGCTCTTTCAGGCGCAAGTTCGGTCTTCGCAGCAGAATTTTCCCCCCCTTTCCGGTCTCCGGTGCCGAACGTCATCGGGGAAACAGAGGTCGAATGGATAAACGACCTTCTTATGAACGTCTGAATACTATCCGATCCTATCACAGAAAATCGCGGCAGTCAAATGACTGCCGCGATCGAACGATCGGGAACCGCCGCAACGGTTTCCGGCACACGGACGCCCGCCGATGCGGGCCGCCCGCATCTCCCGATTAATACCGTCTGCGGTTGTAACCGCCGCCGTAGCCGCCGTTACCGCCGCGATTGCCGCCGCCGTAACCGCCCGACGAACGCTCCGTCTTCGGACGGGCTACGTTCACCGTAAGCACCTTGCCTTCGAACTCGCTGCCGTTGATCCGGTCGATGGCTTTCTGCCCCTCGCCGTCATCGGGCATCTCGACGAACCCGAATCCGCGGGAACGCCCCGTCTCCCGATCGGTAATCACATTTGCCGACGATACTTCGCCGAACTGTGCAAATAAATTCTGTAAGCTTTCGCTGCTTGTACCCCAGCTGAGGTTCGAAACATAAATGTTCATCTGAATCTGTAAATTAAAAATTGTTATTTGTCGCTGATCGCTACGCGCACCGCGTTCATCCCGCGCGTGCCGCGTTCGGTTCGAAATGTCACCCGATTGCCCTCGGCAATCGCTGCGGAGCCTGCGTGATATGGAAAAAGTACTTTTCGCCGTTGTCCGAGTTCCGGATGAAGCCGTACCCCTTGGCTGCGTCGAAATACTCCACGCGGCCCTCGAAAGGGACGATCTCCTCCGGTTCCGACCTGCGGGGTACCGAGACCTCGATCTGCGATGCGTCGATCTCCTCGCGTTCCCCGACTTCGGGCGGTGTCGTGTGAAGAACGCCGTTTTCATCCACATAAGCCAGCATCTCCTCGAAATTGCGGCTGCCGCTGCTCTGGCGTTCTTCCCTTTTCCGTTGTTTGTCCAGCCGCTTGGTCTGTTTGATCTTTTCTCTTTCTCTCTTTCCCGATGTAATCCGTTTTGCCATTTATCAATTCATTTTTCTGAGGGTTCCGATACTGTGCGCAATACGCCGCAACAGCGTACACTGCGCCCGCCGCAGGCATATTGCCCCAAACAAAGGAGCCGATAATGACGTCGATTTTGAGAATAGAAAGATCCGCGTATACGACCGGATCGAACTCTTACAAAGAAAGATTCAGAATAAAACTCGATTGTTTCCCGACAAAGATAGGTATTTTATTCCGTATTTCCTATTTTCTTGAAAATCTTATGACATCCGGCCTCTTTTTTTCTTTCCGCGGCGACCGGAAAGGAAGCCGCGGAGACGGCGATTCCGGAAAAAGCGTATTTTCGCTCCCGAAATCATACACCGCAAAAACATCCGACAACGATGATACGCCAGATCGAATTCACCCTCCGCCCCCGCAGCAGGGGGCTTCCACCCGATCACCGACGAGATCGAAGCGAACCTTCCGCCGCTGCCCGCCGCGGGATTGCTGCACCTCTTCATCAAGCACACCTCGGCCGGTCTGACCCTCAACGAGAACGCCGATCCCGACGTGCGCACCGATCTGGAAGCGATCTTCGACCGCCTCGTCCGCGAACGCGAAGCCTACTACATCCACACCTGCGAGGGCGACGACGACATGCCCGCCCATGCGAAATCGACGCTCGTGGGGACGGCACTCACGCTTCCCGTCAGCCGCGGGCGCATCAACCTGGGCACGTGGCAGGGGATCTACCTGTGCGGAATTCCGCAATCGGGCCGCAGGCCGGCGCATCGTCGCCACGGTCGTCGGGTAAGCGTCCGCAGGAACCCGCGGCACCGACCGGCGTCACTCCATCGCCACGACGACCTTTCCGCGAACCCCGCCGCCTTCCAGCCGTTCGTGAGCGCGGGCGATTTCGCCGAACGGGAAGACGCTGTCCACATGCACCCGCAGCCTGCCGCCGGCAAGCAGATCGGCGATACGGCGCATCCCCTCGCCGCTGGAATGCATCAGGATGTGCCTGTAATTCCCGACGCCGTACGCTACGGCCGCTTCATCGGCCTCCGCCTTCCGATCCGAAGGCAGCAGCACGATCATGCCGTCGGGACGAAGCACGTGCAGCGACCGGACGAAATTCTCGCCGCCGACCGTATCGAGCACGAAATCGATCTCCTTCGCCCGCTCCTCGAACCGCTCCGTGTTAAAGTCGATCACCTCGTCGGCACCGAGATTCCGCACGAAACCGGCATCCCTGCCAGCCGCCGTCGAGATCACGTAACAGCCTAACGTCTTTGCGATCTGCACGGCATGATGCCCCACGCCGCCGGCTCCGCCGTGAATCAGCACGCGGGCCCCCGCCCCGATGCGTCCAGTCTCGACCAATGCCTGCCAGGCCGTCAGCGGCGACTGCGCAGCCGCCGCGGCCTCTTCGTGCGAAACGTTCAGCGGTTTGAGGGCGAGGTGTTCCGCCGGTACCGCAGCGAACTCGGCATAGGCGCAGCCCGGCCCGGGGAAATTGACCGTTCCGAAGACAGGATCGCCGATGCGGAACTCCTCGACGCCCTCCCCCGTTTTCGACACGACACCCGAAAGATCCCATCCGAGGATCATCGGCCTCTGCCGACGCAGGGAATCGGCGATCCCGCCGCCCCGGCGCGTCTTGACGTCGATCGGATTCACACCGGCAGCCTTTATCGTGACGAGTACCTCGCCCCTTTTCGGAACGGGGGCGGGAACCGTCGCCACGGCGAAACGCTCCGTTCCGCCGAAACGTTCGAGAATCATCGCTTTCATAACGGTAACTTTATGTTATCCACGGGAAACGCCACCCGGCCCTCCGCCTCGGGAATGCGGGAGTCGGTAAAACAGAGGCAGCCGTCGTAAACGGCAAAGGAGTCCGACCGGCAGTTCCCGCCTCGAAGGATTTTTCGTAGCCGGCACACAGAGCCCGCTCAGAGAAACCGTCCCCGAAAATTTCCGTGACGGAACAGGAGACACCGTCGTGCCGACGCGGAAACCAGACGCACATCCTGCCTCTCTCGCAGATCGCAATTCCGGTGGGTTGCACTCCTCGGAACGAGGTTACGGGAAGAATGCCGACGCGGTCGGTCTCCGTCGTTTTCATAGCGTTCAATCGTTTTTGTCCCGCTACGGCAAAGATAGTGCCCCGCTGCGTACTTCTCACGGCAGGCATCGCCGTTCGGTCCCTATTTCGCCCGCCCGAACCGCCGCACGGCATCCGAACGCCGCACCGAGGCATCGATTTTGCATATCGAATCGAAAAGCATACGAATTCGGCCCCGTCGACCGTTTATCCGATACGAATCAAAACAGAAAAGACTATGGCAACGACAAAATTCAAGGACATGCCGGTACATCTCTCCGGTGACTTCATCGCAACGGGCGCTGCGGCCCCCGACTTCGAGCTGGTCAAAACCGACCTCGGAACGCTCTCCCTGAGCAGTTTGAAGGGCAAGCGCGTCATTCTGAACATCTTCCCCAGTCTCGACACGGGGGTCTGCGCCATGTCGGTGCGCAAATTCAACCAGCTGGCAGCATCGCTGCCCGACACGGTGGTGCTGGCCATATCGAAGGATCTTCCGTTCGCCCACGCGCGTTTCTGCACCGTAGAGGGGATCGAAAACCTCGTTCCGCTCTCGGATTTCCGCCATTCGGATTTCGATGAAAACTACGGCGTGCTGATGGCCGACGGCCCGCTGCAAGGATTGCTCGCCCGCTCGGTCGTGGTCATCGACCGGGAAGGCAAGGTCGTCTATACAGCCGGAACTCGTTCCCGAAATCACGCAGGAACCCGACTACGACCGCGCCGTCGAAGCGGCAAAGAGGGCCTGAGTCCGTCCGAAAAACACGGCGGCCGGCATCTTCTCGGATGCCGCCGCCGTGTCGAATCTACTCCTCCATCGGACGGAACTTCTCTTTCGGCGCCCCGCAACGGGGACAGTGCCAGTCGGCAGGCAGCTCCTCGAAGGGCGTACCCGGGACGATTCCGTGCTTCGGATCGCCTGCGGCCGGATCGTAAATCCACCCGCAAACGCTGCATTTATACTTTTTCATGGCTTCGTCGTCTGAACCGTTACAGCCTGTCGGCCACCTTCTGCCAGTCGACCAGATCCCACCAGTTCTTCACGAACTCGGCGCGCCGGTTACGGTAATCGATATAATAGGCGTGTTCCCAAACGTCGACCGTCAGCAACGGTTTCAGTCCCCGCGTCATCGGGTTGCCGGCGTTGGATTCCGCCACGATCACCAGCTTGCCGTCGGGCTGCTGTGCGAGCCATGTCCAGCCTGAACCGAACAACCCTACGGCCGCCTTCGTAAAGGCCTCCCGAAAGGCTTCGACCGAGCCGAAGTCGCGCGCCAGCGCCGCCGCCATTTTTCGGGCATCGGCTGCTGGTCGGGCGTCAGCGTGAGGAAGAAGAAGGTATGGTTCCAAGTCTGCGCGGCGTTGTTGAAGACGCCTCCGTCGGCCTTGCGGACGATTTCGTCGAGCGGCATCTCGGCATAGGGCGTCCCCTCGATCAACTTGTTGAGATTGTCGATGTAGGTTTGGAGATGTTTGCCATAGTGGTACTCGAAGGTCTCCGCGCTCATCTTCGGCGCGAGCGCTTCCGTTTTATAGGGAAGCTGAGGCAACGTGTGTTTCATAGTCTGTCGGTTTTTACTGTTTGACAATGTGTCGATATTTGTTGTTAAAACGTTTTGCGTCACGATTTTATTATCCGGATTCTTCACGAGGATATATCCGTTGAGGTAGGTCGCGAAGAGTATCCACAGCACGTAGGGTGCAAAGAGCCACGCCGCCGAAGGAGTCCGGTGCCGCACCCGGCAGATGTAGACGATCACCAGCGCATCGAGCAGGAGGATGTCGACGAATCCCGCCAGCGGGCTGCGCAGGTAAAAGAAGAAGACGCTCCACAGAAAATTGACGGCCAGTTGCAGGAACCACAGCGTGACGTAGCGTTTGTCGCCGTATCGGAGCACGCGCCCCAGCGAAAGGCCCATGCAGAGGTAGATGATTCCCCATGCGATCGGAAAGGCGATGTCGGGCGGCGTCAGCGCGGGTTTCGCCAGCAGGGGATACCATACGGCGACGGACTCCGCTTGAAGACGCCCCGCCACGAGACCCGCGATCAGACACAGCAGGACGGGGACGACGTAATAAGCAATCTTTTTCATAGGGCAAACGTTGCGTTGCAACCGAACGACCGTGCAAATTTCAGGCGGAACGCACTCCTAAGTTAAGAAAAATTCGGACAGATTGTTACGCTCTTCGGAAGAAAAAAAAAGTGCTGTTTCGGGCCGAATGCCGAAAACGGTCGCCGATCTGCGCCGTTCGTACCGCCGGTACGGCATCCGATGCAGTACGAACGTGTCGGTGCGTGCCGGTGGCACGCACCGACGGACGGAAAGCCGGCAGCGACGGCCGTTTTCCGTTTTTTTCGTACATTTGTCAATGAAAGGCACCGGAAATGCACTGCACGTCACACATGGGAAAACGGTTACTGCTACTCCTCTTATCGATAGGATGCTGCCTGGCGGGATTCGCCGCCGAGAGCTACACGCTGCGCGGCCGTGTCATCGACCGGCTCACGCGCCGCCCCGTCGCCTATGCGGCCGTCGTACTCGACGGACAGGGCGACAAGGGCGCTTCGACCGACTCGACGGGACGCTTCGCCATCGAACGCGTCCGCCCGGGCATCTACCGGCTGGCGGCCTCCCATCGGCTATCGCAACACGCTCACGCCCGAATACGTCGTCTCGGCCGCCACGCCCTTCATCGAGATCGAGCTTGTGGAGGACGCCGCGCAGCTCGACGCCGTGACCGTCACCCCCACGCCGTTCCGCCGCACGGCCGAGAGCCCCGTCGGGTTGCAGGTGATCGGCCTGCGCGAGATCGAAAAGAGCCCGGGCGCCAACCGCGACGTTTCTCGCATCGTGCGCTCCTATCCCGGCGTATCGTTCTCGCCCGTCGGTTACCGCAACGACCTGATCGTACGCGGCGGCGGCCCGTCGGAGAACGTCTTCTACATGGACGGCATCGAGATTCCCAACATCAACCACTTCGCCACGCAGGGCGCTTCGGGCGGCCCCGTGAGCATCGTCAACGCCGATCTGGTGCGCGAGATCAGTTTCTACACCGGCGCCTTCCCCGCCGACCGGGCCGGAGCGCTCAGTTCGGTGCTGGATTTCCGCCTGCGCGACGGCGACCCCGAAAAACACTCCTTCAAGGCGACGCTCGGCGCATCGGAAGTGTCGCTGAGCGGCAACGGCCCCCTCTCGGAGCGGACGACCTACCTCTTCTCCGTACGCCAGTCCTACCTGCAACTGCTGTTCAAGATGCTGGGACTTCCTTTCCTGCCCAACTACATCGATGCGCAGGTCAAGATCAAGAGCAAACTATCGGCCCGCGACGAGCTGACCGTGCTGGGACTTACCGGCATCGACAACATGCGTCTGAACACCGACGAAAAGGGCGAGGAGGCTGAATACCTGCTCAGCTACCTGCCCCGCATCCGGCAAGAGACCTTCACCGTAGGCGCCGTCTACCGCCACTACGCCGGACAGCATACGCAGAGCGTCTCTCTGAGCCACAACTATCTGAACAACCGCAACCTGAAATACCGCGACAACGACGCATCGAGCGACGAGAACCTGATGCTGCGGCTGCGCAGCGTCGAACAGAAGACGACGCTGGGGTGAAACCGTTCGTGGCTCGGACGATGGACGCTGACCGAAGGCGTCGAACTGAACTACCGCCGTTACACCAACCGCACGCTGCAACGCCTCTACGGCCGTGAAACGGACTTCTCCGACTACGACACCCGCCTCGGTATCGCGGGCTGGGGGCTCTTCTTCACCGCCGCCTACGAGTCGTCCGACAAACGGTTCACCGCCTCGGCGGGGCTGCGTGCCGACGGCTGCGACTACTCGGCGCGGATGCGGCAGTTCTGGCGGCAGCTTTCGCCGCGCCTGTCGTTGGCCTATGCGCTCGGCGACGCATGGTCGGTCAAGGGCAGCGCCGGCATCTACCACCAGCTGCCGCCCCTGACGGCGCTCGGACTGCGCGACAACGACGGCGCGTGGGTCAACCGCAGCCTGCGCTACATGCGGGTGAAGGCCCTGAGCGCGGGGATCGACTGGCGGCTGCGCGACCGGCTGATCGTCTCGCTCGAAGGATTCCGCAAAGGCTACGACCGCATCCCGCTGTCGCTGGCCGACGGCATTCCGCTCGTCTGCAAGGGCGACGACTACGGCACGGTGGGTGCCGAACCGCTCGTTTCGACGGCCGAAGGCCGCGCCTACGGCGCCGAACTGACGGCTCGCTGGCAAATCCCCGGCAAAATCAACCTCGTCGGCTCGGCGACGCTCTTCCGCAGCGAGTACCGCAACGGCCAGGGCCGCTACGTCCCTCGGCCTGGGACAACCGCTACGTGGTCAACCCTGAGCGGCACCTACGATCTGCCCCGCTCGTGGAGCGTCGGAGCGCGCCTGAGCTGGATCGGCGGAGCGCCCTATACCCCTTACGACGAGGCGAAGTCGTCGCTCGTCTCGGCCTGGGATGCGCAAGGGCGCCCCTACTACGACTACGCACGTTACAATACGGAGCGGCTCGCGGCCTTCGGGCAGCTCGACCTGCGCATCGACAAGACCTTCTATTTCCGCCGCTGCATGCTGGGAATCTACATCGACCTGCAAAACGTCACGGCAAGCCGGCTCGAACGCCCCGACGTACTGATGTCGACGGGCGTCATAGCCAACCCCGCGGCTCCCGCCGACGAACAGCGCTACCTCATGAAATACATCGGCCAGTCGAGCGGGACGCTGATCCCGACGCTCGGCGTGACCGTCGAATTTTAATCCCGCAACCATGAAAAACAACCTGCTCAGCGAGAAACTGGTCTACACGGGCGACACCCGCACCCCGACCCACCTCCATCTGGTGCGTTATACGCCGGACGAGGTGCACGAATACACGGCCGACAGCCTCCCGCCGATCGAACCGCAATTCTCCGAAAAGGGGATGATCTGGCTTCAAGTGCACGGGCTGAAAGAGACCGAAACCGTGCGGCAGGTCTGCGACCGGTTCGGTATCGACTTTCTGGTGATGCAGGATATCCTCAACGCCGACCACCCGACCAAGGTCGAGGAGCACGAACGCTACATGCTCGTCGTGGCGAAATTCTTTCGCGGCGGGGAGGAGATGCAGGTCTGCCTGGTGCAGGGCGCCGACTTCGTGCTGAGCTTCATCGAGAGCGAAAGTCCGCTTTTCGACGACATCCCGCAGGCGATCCGCAACAACGTGCTGAAATTCCGGTCGCGGCCGTCGGACTACCTGCTCAGCGTACTGCTCAACAGCATCACGGCCAACTACGCCACGCTCATCTCCAAACTGGACGGCGACCTCGACGACCTGGAAACCGGACTGCTCTCGACGACCGACTGCCGCGACACGGGCGGCCAGATTCAGGAGCTGCGCCACCGCTACCTCCAACTCAAACAGGCCGCCCTGCCCCTGCGCGACCAGTACGCGAAACTGCTCCACTCCGACTCGGCGCTGCTTCACAAGAACGTGCGCCCCTTCTTCAACGACGTGAACGACCACCTGCAATACGTCGTACAGCAGATCGACCTCTGCCGCGAAACGCTCTCGTCGCTCGTCGATCTCTACATCTCGAACAACGACCTGCGCATGAACGCCATCATGAAACGGCTGACGATCGTCTCGACGATCTTCATCCCGCTCACCTTCCTCGTGGGCGTATGGGGCATGAACTTCCGCCGGATGCCCGAACTGGAATGGGAATACGGCTATCCGGCGGCTTGGGCGGCGATGCTGCTCATCGGCGCGGTCGTCTACCTCATTTTCCGCAAGAAGGAGTGGCGCTGAGGCCGCCGGTCGTTTCGGGACTCTCGCCGGAACGCAACTGCGGCCTGCAAATTGCATGACCCAAAATGCCGGACAACGTCGTCCGCCACAACGTTTCACGTCATGCCGAACAATCGCAACAATATCCTCGTCGACCCGCGCGGGGAGTACTACCACGACGCCTACCCCGCCCAGCAACAGGAGCCGCCGGGACTCGAAAGCCGGATGCAACCCCGTCCCGACACCGGCGAAGAGAGCTATCGCGGACACGGGCGGCTGCTGGGGCGCAAGGCGCTCATCACGGGCGGCGACTCGGGAATCGGCCGTGCCGTCGCCATCGCTTTCGCCCGCGAAGGGGCCGACATCGCCGTCAACTATCTGCCGGCCGAACAGCCCGATGCCGCTTCGCTCCGCACGCTGCTCGACGGCGAGGGAAGCCGCCTGACGCTGCTGCCGGGCGATCTGAGCGACGAGCAGAGCTGCCGCCGCATCGTCCGCGACGCCGTCCGCGCACTCGACGGACTCGACACTCTGGTGCTCAACGCCGGCACGCAGCACGCCGTCAAGGAGATCGCGCACCTCTCGACCGAACAACTGGAATACACCTTCGCCACCAACGTCTTCTCGCTCTTCTGGAGCGTACAGGAGGCGCTTCCCCACATGGAAGCCGGCGCCAGTATCATCACCACCTCTTCGATCCAGGCCTTCCAGCCGTCGTCGTTCCTGACCGACTACGCCGCATCGAAAAGCGCCGTCGTGGGGTTCACCCGCTCGCTGGCCAAACAGCTCGCACCGAAGGGAATCCGCGTCAACTCGGTCGCGCTCGGCCCCGTCTGGACACCGTTGCAGGTGAGCGGCGCGCAGCAGCCCGAGAATATCCCCGGTTTCGGAAGCCGGACACCGCTGGGGCGTGCAGGGCAACCCGTCGAAGTAGCGCCGAGTTACGTCTTTCTCGCCTCCGAAGAGTCGAGCTACATTACCGCCCAGATCATCGGCGTCACGGGCGGACGCTACATTCTCTAAACCCCGCGACCATGAGAACACCCACCGCCCACCCCGACCGCCTCACGGCCGAAGAGCGCCGCGAACTCGACGACAATGCATTCGGCATCCCCTCACGCCGCGAATTTCCGCTCGTCGACGCCGCCCATGTCCGCGCCGCCGAGAGCTATTTCCGCTACGCTCCCGAAGCCGACAAACCCGCCCTCGCACGGCGCATCCTGCGCCAAGCGGCGGAGTTCGGCATCGAGATCCGCAGCGAAACGATCTTGCGCTGGGCGGCACGGACCGCAAAGCGGTAACGGCAGACAGCTGAAAAAAACGTATCTTTGCAAAAAACGATGTACATGAAATCTCTTATTCCCGTTACCGCCGCCCTGCTACTGCTCGCGGCCTGCGGCCAACGCAACGCATCCCGACAAACCGCGCCGGCCGCCGCGCAAACCGCTGTACCCGACATGCACGACGCAGAAAACGCCCTCGACTACCAGGGGCACCTATACCGGCGTCTTTCCGGCCGCCGATGTACCGGGCACCGCCGTCACGCTGACGCTCGGCCCCGACGGACGCTACACCGAGGTGAAACCGCTACTGCGAACGCCCCGGCCAGTTCACCGACTACGGACGCACACCGTCCGCGGGAACATACTCACCCTGCGCCCCGATTCGCCGAAAGACACCCCCGCCTACTACCGGGTCGGCGAAAAACCGGCTCTGGCGGCTCGACAGCCACCAGCAGCCCATTACGGGACCGTTCGCCGACCAGTACATCCTCACCAAATCGGATTCGGCAACTCCCGCAGGCTGCTACTGACGCCCCTGCCGACACGATCCATCCCTCCGGTACGGGGAGTCTCCGCCGTCCGCCCACGGACGGTCCCGGCACCGCGGCCGCCGCCCCGACAGGGGAAATCAAAAAACCTCCCGCACGGGTTTCGTGCAGGAGGTCGAGCGAAACGGCACCGAAGCGCCGCTGAGGCGTATGCGCTGCTATTATTTGTTGTTGTAGGCAGCCATCTTCTCGATGAGCATGAGCACCTTGTTCGAGTAGCCCCACTCGTTGTCATACCACGAAACGACCTTCACGAAGGTGTCGGTCAAGCGATACCGGCAGCCTTGTCGAAGATCGAAGTACGGGCGTCGCCCAGGAAGTCGGACGAAACGACTGCATCCTCGGTATAACCCAGAATACCCTTCAATTCGCCTTCCGAAGCCTCCTTCATGGCAGCGCAGATCTCGTCGTACTTGGCGGGCTTCGCCAGATTGACGGTCAGGTCGACGACCGATACGTCGAGCGTAGGAACGCGCATCGACATACCCGTCAGTTTGCCGTTCAACTCGGGAATCACCTTGCCTACGGCCTTAGCGGCACCGTCGACGAGGGGATGATGTTGCCCGAAAGCGGCACGGCCGCCGCGCCAGTCCTTCATCGAGGGACCGTCGACGGTCTTCTGCGTCGCGGTGGTCGAGTGTACGGTGGTCATCAGACCGTCGGTGATGCCGAACTTGTCGTTGAGCACCTTGGCGATCGGAGCCAGGCAGTTGGTGGTGCACGATGCGTTCCGGAAACGATCGTCTGGCCGGCATAGGTGTCGGTGTTGACGCCGCAAACGAACATCGGCGTATCGTCCTTCGAAGGAGCCGACATGACGACGTACTTGGCACCTGCCTTCAAGTGAGCCTCAGCCTTCTCCTTGGTCAGGGAACAGACCGGTCGATTCAACGACGTACTCGGCGCCCACCTCGTTCCATTTCAGGTTCGCGGGATCCTTCTCGGCCGTTACACGGATAGCCTGACCGTTGACGATCAGCTGGCCCTTCTCGACGTTGTAGTCGATCGTGCCGTTGAACTGGCCGTGCATCGTATCGTACTTCAGCATGTAAGCCATGTAATCCACCGGTACGAGGTCGTTGATGCCACTACTTCGATCTGATCGTTGGTGCATGCGGCACGGAACACCAGACGGCCGATACGGCCGAAACCGTTGATACCAATCTTAATCTTTGACATAGTCGTAATTTTTTATTGTTAGAAAAAACTTTACTGTTATTCGCGTCACAAAAGTACATACTTTGTATATATTTAACAAATAATCCAACTAAAAAATTTTAATTTCCGATCCGACGCCCGATCGTGGAAACGGGGTTCGCAATTATCGTGCTAACCCCGCCCGCCACGGACGGGGGAACCCTCCTGCGCCGCGACGACGCCCGCCCGATGCCGGCGTTCCGCGGCGCGGAAGCGTACGGACAGGGCCGCAATCCCCCGAATTTTAGATAATAAAAAATATCGTTCAAGATTGATTTCTAACAACTTTTTTCCGAAATTTGCATCAACAATACCCAAAGAGTGTTTTTTTAGCAAAATAGTTTTTATCTTTGTGCTGTCGACGACTCCGGTCGCCGACGGACATATTCGATGAAAGTGTTTAGCTTTTGTCCTTTGAGCGAAAAATGTGGTAGTTTTCAGTAAACAGGGATAGCAATAACACTCGTCACTTGTATTGGTACGCGATGTGCTCTGCTCCGTGCTATACAGGTGTGGAGTATTGTTTATTTGTTTACGGGTATACCACAACCTTCGCTCAGATAAACTAACGACTCCACACTTGAACCGAATAACATTCTATATCTTTCTGATTATCAAATTATACATTCAATACTCATTGTAATTTGATACCACAAAGTTCCCGCGATTTATAAGTTTTTCCGCATGGAAAACAGCACATGCTATCAACCCATTTTTCTGGTCAAGAAGTGTGTTCTTTTTGCATGAAAGCAATTTTGTTCGTCGAAAGCGCTCTAATATCGCAAAACTTAGCGTAATTTTGTAGCAAAATTCGGAGTGGTATGAAGTTGAACAGGATAAAAGATATTCTTGAGCAAAAGGGTATATCACAAACTTGGCTTGCAAAACAAGTTGGCAAGAGTTTCAGTACAATCAATAGTTACGCTTGCAACAGGTACCAGCCGGATTTGGAAACACTTTTAGCGATTTCAAAGATACTTCAAGTAGATTTGAAAGATTTGATAACTGACGAGAAAGAACGCCAATGATATAGATAAACGAATATCAAACTCCGAATTTTGATGAGGGTGAACTTCCGATAATAAAATATTATATGAACATGAGCATTAGTCATGAATTATCAGAGGAAGATGTAAAGTTCCGCTATATCAACGATGCCATCACAAGCAAGGGATGGACAAAAGATAGTATTTTCATGGAACAACAAGTGAAATTTACCGATGGTAAAAATCAGCTTGCATGGTAATATTGTGCATCGTGAAAAACCAAAGTTTGCTGACTATGTGCTTTATGTGAATAAAGCTACACCAATTGCTATTATTGAAGCAAAAGATACCAAGCATACTGTTTCCTATGGTTTGCAACAGGCAATGGAATACGCAAAAAATGCTTTGATGTCAAATTTGCGTTCAGCTCCAATGGAGAAGGTTTTGCAGAGCATGATTTTCTAACCGGGAAGGAACGATTTTTCGGTATGGATGAATTTCCAACACGCGAAGAATTGATTGAGCGATATAAAAAAGAGATAAACGAAGGAAACGGGCTTAATGAACAGGAGGAAGCTGCCATTAACCAACCATTGTGCAGTGGACAAAAAATATTTTTCCTCCAAGATATTATCAACTTAATGCTATAAATCGTACGATCAACGCTATTGCAAAGGGAAAAACCGTATTTTACTTGTGATGGCTACCGGTACAGGTAAGACATACACTGCGTTTCAAATAGTCTGGAGACTACTTAAGAGTGGATTAAAGAAAAAAGTTCTTTATCTAGCCGACCGCAATATATTGGTAGATCAATCTATTGAACAAGATTTCAAGCCTTTGGAAAAAGTAATCCATAAAATAGATTATTCCAAAGACAAGGATAAATTGAAAGAATTGCTTTCTCATCAAGTGTATTTTTGCGCTTTTACCAACAGCTTATTGGGCAAAATGATGCGAAAAACTATCAGGAGCTTTTCCCTAATCCGAATTATTTTGATCTCGTAATCATAGACGAATGTCATAGAGGAAGTGCCAAAGATGACAGCAACTGGCGCACTATACTGGATTATTTTTCCTCTGCCACACACATCGGCATGACTGCAACACCCCAAAAGAGACACGATATCAATCAAGTATTGGATACTTTGGCGAACCTGTTTACACATATAGTCTGAAAAAACGGTATAGAAGATGGATTCCTTGCTCCATTTAAAGTCATAAATATTACTACAAATATCGGGGATGAGTGGCGGCCAATCAAAGGTCAAAAGGATATTTACGGCAATGAAATCGAGGATAGAATATACAACAACAGTGACTATGATTATAACATCGTGATTGAAGATCGCCATCGGGAAGTAGCACAAGAAGTAACCAACTATCTCAAAAGCACAGACCGTATGGCAAAAACCATTGTATTTTGTGCTGATGAAGCGCATGCGGAGAGAATGCGAATCGCACTGGTCAATGCCAATGCAGATATGTGCAAAAAGAATCCCGACTATGTAGTCCGCATTACTGGCAGCGATGAATATGGCAAAGGGAAACTAGATTATTTTATTTCTGTTGCATCTAAATATCCGGTAATAGCTACGACCAGTAAATTACTATCAACTGGTGTTGACTGCAAAATGGTCAAACTCATAGTCCTCGACCAACAGATCGGCTCAATGACAGAGTTCAAGCAGATTATAGGACGAGGCACCCGCATTCGTGAAAAAGAAGGGAAAAAAACACATTTTGTAGTAATGGACTTTCGCAATGTGACACGCCTTTTGCTGATCCGGATTGGGATGGTCCGATAGAGATTGATCCGGATTATCCTCCGAAGCCATGTCCTGTTTGCGGCAAAAATCCTTGTGTCTGTCTAAAACCTACTCCACCTTCGGCATGTCCCATCTGTGGCAAAAAAAATCCTTTGTGAGTGCCCGACACCGGTGCCACGACCAAAACCAATTGTGGATAAAAATGGTTTGTGAAGTAAAAAGTAATCAATAAAGTAGTTTCCGTTTACGATACGAACGGGGAAACTACTTCGTACAGAAAGCATCACAGATTATACTAAGAAGAATATTATTGACACATATGCGACAATAGAAACCTTTACCACTCTAAGTGGAATGCCCTAAAAAGGAAAAGCGAAATAGCGAAAACGCTTAAAGAAGCCGGTATTGACCTTGCGGTTCTGAAGCATGACCGGAATATGGATGATGTGGATGACTTTGACTTTTATCTGTCATATTGCATACGGAAAGAAGACCTTGACAAGACGAGAACGAGCAGAGCAAGTAAAGAAACGAGATGTCTTTTAGTAAATATGGAGAGCAAGCCAGACTCGTGCTTGAAGCTCTGCTTGACAAATATATGGACGAGGGTATTTCTGAACTGGAGAATCTTTCAGTTTTGAAAAACGACCCGTTCAGAAGATTTGGCTCCCCTGCAAACATAGCCAGACTGTTTGGCGGCAAGCAAGGTTACCTTAATGCCGTAAACAATCTGACTCAACTGATATATAATGTAGCATAAAAAGAAAAGTAAAATATGAGTTTGTCGAATTTCGTAAAACGGATACGCAATATAATGCGCAATGATGCCGGTATCAATGGTGACGCACAGCGCATAGAGCAGATGGCATGGATGCTCTTTCTTAAAGTTTATGACGAGAAAGAGAATGACTGGGAAATGGAGGATGATTATAAATCTATTATTCCCGAAGAATGCCGTTGGCGTAATTGGGCTCACGATGATGGAAGCGGGCATGCCCTGACGGGAGATGACCTGCTATCATTTGTCAACAATGTGGTATTTGATAAACTCAAGAAGATAGAGATTACTCCCCGACACACCTATCCGGCAAGCAATTGTAAGAACTGTTTTTGAGGATGCCAACCAATATATGAAAGATGGGGTACAACTCCGACAGGTTCTGAATGTAATTGATGATCTCAATCTTGCCGACTATGAAGAAAAGTCATGCTTTTCGGTGAAATTTACGAAACATACTCAAAAATGCAGTCCGCCGGATCTTCCGGCGAGTTTTATACGCCGAGAGCTTTAACTGAATTTATGGCAGAAATAATCAAGCCGCAGATTGGGGAGAAGATGGCGGATTTCGCTTGTGGGACCGGTGGTTTTATTACCAGTTGGCTTGGAGAACTTGACAAGCGTGTGGTTACTGCTGAAGACAGGGAGAAGTTTAATCAATCCGTATTTGGTATAGAAAAGAAACAATTCCCTTATATGCTGTGTGTGACTAATCTCTTACCCACGGCATAGATAAGCCATTGGTATTTCATGACAACTCACTGACTAAAGATGTTCTCAACTATACGGAAGAGGATAAATTTGACGTCGTACTCATGAATCCTCCATATGGTGGGAACGAGAAAGCCGATGTTAAGTCTCATTTCCCTTCTGATATGCGAAGCAGCGAGACTGCCGACTTGTTTATGGTACTTATTATGTACCGGTTGAAGAAGAACGGTCGTGCTGCGGTCATTGTCCCAGATGGATTTCTGTTTGGGGCAGATAATACCAAGATTGCCATCAAGACAAAATTACTGCGAGACTTCAATCTGCATACTATTATCCGATTGCCGGGTAGTATTTTCGCACCATATACCCCTATTGCGACCAACATTCTGTTCTTCAATAACGAAAAAGGCAGAAGATTCACCTGTAGGTTACTTTACTAAGGAAACCTGGTTTTATCGTTTGGATATGCCGGAGGGATACAAGCATTTCTCAAAACAAAACCGATGCGTTTGGAGCATTGTAATCCTATCAAAGAATGGTGGAATGACCGTAAGGAAATCATTATTGAGGAAGGGAACGAAAGCCCGCTGCTATTCAGTCGAAGACTTAATTGCGTCTGACTGCAATTTCGACTTATGCAAGTTCCCGAAAGAAGATGAAGAAAATTTTGCCTCCGGCCGAGCTTTGCTGGCTGACTATTATAAAAAACGGGCGGCTCTTGACCATGAGATAGACAAGACCTTGGCTGAGATACAAAAAATTTTGGGAAATTAATATTGAAAATGTAAGAATTAAAGTACTTATTATACTTCTTATGTTCTCTATCGGACATTTGTGGGTGCAACAGTGAGTTATAAACCATTAGCTGCAGAAGTGCAGTGTGGCGACATGGTGTGGCTCACGACAAGATACGACATATTACGTATTGCGGTGTAGAATCAGACCGCTTGAATTTCATGAAAGAATCAACAATGCTTGTCAAAAATTTTGACAATGAAAATTCTTGAATTGAAAAGGAAATCTTATCAATACGAAGATACGAATCGACAGGTATTTCAGGAAATATTGTTATTCTGTTTACTCAATCAATTCAACTGCGCAATTTAGAATATGTCCAGAGCAATTTGATTTTTCAAAAGGTGTGTCAAAAGCAAGACTATCGACCCATACCATAGAACATGAGAGGATTGTTACAAAAAGATAAGATGAGGAAAAACTTTATCATTTTTCATAGAGCAAAAGATAAATATTCGGATTTTTTAATCATTGTTGGAGTGCCCTCAAATGGAATAATAAAAACTTGTTCAGTAATCATGACTGTTTCAAAAAAATCATAATTCAACAAGATGAGTACAGGTTTCAACGATAAGTGCACAATACTAACGATCCGGCGTACGTGAGCGTAGTCAAGCATATTTACGGGTGTTATGGACGGGAGGCTAAGGCCGGTCTGCATCAAATCCAGTCACCTTCTGGATGCAAACTGGAGAGACAGGGAGCAGCCCATTGTTGAATTTGAGCAGAAAAGGGCAGGCTCGGGCTGAGCTACAAAGCAGCTTCTAAATACAAAATCTATCAAAGGACTTGACAATAAGATACGGTCAGTAGGGTTCAGCCGATCAGGATTTAACCTATATGCGCAAACTCTACCTCGCTTTTTCCAAAAGCACGTGAGACACTGTCTCTAGAAATTGACTTGAGTCATTATTTCGAGTTATTGAAATGTGATGACCCGCTTTGGAAATGAAATTCTATTTCACGAATCCATGTCAAGGCTGGAAAGTACAGGGAACTGAAACACGGAAATAAAAAGTGCATTGTTTTCAACGTCTTTTGCTTTGAGTACGGATAAGAAAGGTGTATTGGCTTTGGCAGAGCGGGCATCAGTACAGGATACTCGAGACCCTTTTGTTCTTGAATTTTGCTGGTCTTCCGCAGAAGAAACACGAGTACAAGAGTGAGTGGGAAGCAGCTCTGAAGGCAATATGGACTTGACTGGAACTCGGACGGGTTTGCACTTCGTGGCGCCCATTTGTGATACACATTGGAAGCAGACGACTCAAAGGTGGACTTGGTGTTCTATCATTGCATATTCATGTATGTTCTGATAGACTTAAAAGAGCAGGGGTGAGATCCAAGCATGGAGATATAGGTCAGATGAATCTTTACCTGAACTATCTTCAAGACAGAGAGATATGTCAGAATGAGTGATAATCCTCTATCAGGATTGTGTTGGGCGCAAAAAGAAAGAATGAGCTGCTGTGGGTATGCACGCACTCGAAAGGTGTTACGAGATCAGCTTTTGCTGCCAGATACCCAGGTATACCTCCCAAGCGGCAGAAAAATTGCGGAGGCTCAACTTGACAAGATTCTTCGGCGAGATATCCCGAATGATAAATATGCTTGAGACGGCGTTTCACATTTCAATACAACAAATAAATGAACGAGGAACAACTTCGCAACGCATACTTCAATGGGCGATACGAAGAAAACTTGTACCGCAAGATCCGAATGACGAAAGCAATACGTAACGAAAGAGTGCAGCGCCATCGGACTGTGGGAAATGCACCCGCACGGTGGAGCTGCCTTCAACTGCCGTCTGCACGCCATCCTGCTGCACGAATTGCCCTGCCGAAGCGGGATCACCAAATCCAGCCAGGACGTGCCTGCCGGCCGACCTGACTCGATCGGGTGCCTCGCGTGAACCTCGCTGGCTGCCCGAGCGGCAAAGTGGGCGATGCTCGACTCGACATGCAAGCCTGGGCCGCAGAAGACGGGCACGCCGCCGTCGCTGGCCGAGATGCGGGAAATCACCTCGGGGACGCGTCTACCGTCCGCTGCTCGGCAAACGTGAAAAAGGATTTCGACTACTACCGCTCCTATTGGGCAAGAATCTATACTTAGCTCGAATGCTGGGAAAGCAACGGGTTACGAACGAAGAAAACAACTGTCCGATCTACGAGGGACGCA
>VOFK01004101.1_pt1 | contig 19546 bp, 27 predicted proteins | sample 5384121 | NCBI WGS metagenome assembly VOFK01 (sample SAMN12384730, study PRJNA508395) | human gut metagenome | isolation source: healthy gut J | host: Homo sapiens
GCCATCAGATTGTGTTTGTTAGTCGCTTTTTTTTTTTTTTTGGAATTTTTTTTTTTTTTTTTTTTTGCGCTAACAACCTCCTGCCGTTTTGCCCGTGCATATCGGTCACGAACAAATCTGATTACTAAACACAGTAGCCTGGATTTGTTCTATCAGTAATCGACCTTATTTCTAATTAAATAGAGCAAATCCCCTTGGGGGGGGGGTAAGACATGAAGATGCCAGAAAAACATGACCTGTTGGCCGCCATTCTCGCGGCAAAGGAACAAGGCATCGGGGGGCAATTGCGTTTGCGTTTGCAATGGCGTACCTTCGCGGCAGATATAATGGCGGTGCGTTTAAAAAAACAGTAATCGACGCAACGATGTGCGCCATTATCGCCTAGTTCATTCGTGACCTTCTCGACTTCGCCGGACTAAGTAGCAATCTCGCTTATATAACGAGCGTGTTTATCGGCTACATCGGTACTGACTCGATTGGTTCGCTTATCAAACGCTTCGCTGCTAAAAAGCCGGAGTAGAAGATGGTAGAAATCAATAATCAACGTAAGGCGTTCCTCGATATGCTGGCGTGGTCGGGGGAACTGATAACGGACGTCAGAAAACCAGAAATCATGGTTATGACGTCATTGTAGGCGGAGAGCTATTTACTGATTACTCCGATCACCCTCGCAAACTTGTCACGCTAAACCCAAAACTCAAATCAACAGGCGCCGGACGCTACCAGCTTCTTTCCCGTTGGTGGGATGCCTACCGCAAGCAGCTTGGCCTGAAAGACTTCTCTCCGAAAAGTCAGGACGCTGTGGCATTGCAGCAGATTAAGGAGCGTGGCGCTTTACCTATGATTGATCGTGGTGATATCCGTCAGGCAATCGACCGTTGCAGCAATATCTGGGCTTCACTGCCGGGCGCTGGTTATGGTCAGTTCGAGCATAAGGCTGACAGCCTGATTGCAAAATTCAAAAAGAAGCGGGCGGAACGGTCAGAGAGATTGATGTATGAGCAGAGTCACCGCGATTATCTCCGCTCTGGTTATCTGCATCATCGTCTGCCTGTCATGGGCTGTTAATCATTACCGTGATAACGCCATTACCTACAAAGCCCAGCGCGACAAAAATGCCAGAGAACTGAAGCTGGCGAACGCGGCAATTACTGACATGCAGATGCGTCAGCGTGATGTTGCTGCGCTCGATGCAAAAAAATACACGAAGGAGTTAGCTGATGCTAAAGCTGAAAAAATGATGCTCTGCGTGATGATGTTGCCGCTGGTCGTCGTCGGTTGCACATCAAAGCAGTCTGTCAGTCAGTGCGTGAAGCCACCACCGCCTCCGGCGTGGATAATGCAGCCCCCCCCGACTGGCAGACACCGCTGAACGGGATTATTTCACCCTCAGAGAGAGGCTGATCACTATGCAAAAACAACTGGAAGGAACCCAGAAGTATATTAATGAGCAGTGCAGATAGAGTTGCCCATATCGATGGGCAACTCATGCAATTATTGTGAGCAGCAAGCAACACACGCGCTTCCAGCGGAGTATAAATGCCTAAAAATAATAAAACCGAGCAATCCATTTACGAATGTTTGCTGGGTTTCTGTTTTTTAACAACATTTTCTGCGCCGCCACAAATTTTGGCTGCATCGACAGTTTTCTTCTGCCCAATTCCAGAAACGAAGAAATGATGGGTGATGGTTTCCTTTGGTGCTACTGCTGCCGGTTTTTTTTGAACAGTAAACGTCTGTTGAGCACATCCTGTAATAAGCAGGGCCAGCGCAGTAGCGAGTAGCATTTTTTTTTTTTCATGGTGTTATTCCCGATGCTTTTTGAAGTTCGCAGAATCGTATGTGTAGAAAATTAAACAAACCCTAAACAATGAGTTGAAATTTCATATTGTTAATATTTATTAATGTATGTCAGGTGCGATGAATCGTCATTGTATTCCCGGATTAACTATGTCCACAGCCCTGACGGGGAACTTCTCTGCGGGAGTGTCCGGGAATAATAAAAAAAACGATGCACACAGGGTTTAGCGCGTACACGTATTGCATTATGCCAACGCCCCGGTGCTGACACGGAAGAAACCGGACGTTATGATTTAGCGTGGAAAGATTTGTGTAGTGTTCTGAATGCTCTCAGTAAATAGTAATGAATTATCAAAAGGTATAGTAATATCTTTTTATGTTCATGGATATTTGTAACCCATCGAAAAAAACTCCTGCTTTAGCAAGATTTTTTCCCTGTATTGCTGAAATGTGATTTCTCTTGATTTCAACCTATCATAGGACGTTTCTATAAGATGCGTGTTTCTTGAGAATTTAACATTTACAACCTTTTTTAAGTCCTTTTTATTAACACGGTGTTATCGTTTTCTAACACGATGTGAATATTATCTGTGGCTAGATAGTAAATATAATGTGAGACGTTGTGACGTTTTAGTTCAGAATAAAACAATTCACAGTCTAAATCTTTTTTTCGCACTTGATCGAATATTTTTTTAAAAATGGCAACCTGAGCCATTGGTAAAACCTTCCATGTGATACGAGGGCGCGTAGTTTGCATTATCGTTTTTATCGTTTCAATCTGGTCTGACCTCCTTGTGTTTTTTGTTGATGATTTATGTCAAATATTAGGAATGTTTTTTCACTTAATAGTATTGGTTGCGTAACAAAGTGCGGTCCTGCTGGCATTCTGGAGGGAAATACAACCGACAGATGTATGTAAAGGCCAACGTGCTCAAATCTTCATACAGAAAGATTTGAAGTAATATTTTAACCGCTAGATAGATGAAGAGCAAGCGCATGGAGCGACAAAATGAATAAAGAACAATCTGCTGATGATCCCCTCCGTGGATCTGATTAAAAAAAAAAAAATATGCTTAATAGCACCATTTCTATGAGTTACCCTGATGTTGTAATTGCATGTATAGAACATAAGGTGTCTCTGGAAGCATTCAGAGCAATTGAGGCAGCGTTGGTGAAGCACGATAATAATATGAAGGATTATTCCCTGGTGGTTGACTGATCACCATAACTGCTAATCATTCAAACTATTTAGTCTGTGACAGAGCCAACACGCAGTCTGTCACTGTCAGGAAAGTGGTAAAACTGCAACTCAATTACTGCAATGCCCTCGTAATTAAGTGAATTTACAATATCGTCCTGTTCGGAGGGAAGAACGCGGGATGTTCATTCTTCATCACTTTTAATTGATGTATATGCTCTCTTTTCTGACGTTAGTCTCCGACGGCAGGCTTCAATGACCCAGGCTGAGAAATTCCCGGACCCTTTTTTTGCTCAAGAGCGATGTTTTTTGTTCAATCATTTGGTTAGGGAAAGCGGATGTTGCGGGTTGTTGTTCTGCGGGTTCTGTTCTTCGTTGACATGAGGCCCCCCCCCGTATTCAGTGTCGCTGATTTGTATTGTCTGAAGTTGTTTTTACGTTAAGTTGATGCAGATCAATTAATACGATACCTGCGTCATAATTGATTATTTGACGTGGTTTGATGGCCTCCACGCACGTTGTGATATGTAGATGATAATCATTATCACTTTACGGGTCCTTTCCGGTGAAAAAAAGGTACCAAAAAAACATCGTCGCAGACTCCGTAAGCTCCCACTGCATAAAGTCCATCTGTTTGGCTTATCTACATGTCACCCGGTTCAAGTCACCGTCATAACGATCCTCCACTACCGGTTCGGACACACTTTTAGTCCAGATAACCAAATCTCAAAGGCACGCTCGCCCTTCTCCTGCAAAAAGCAGGACCGTATGCACGATAAGCGGCACGGTCATTCTCCCATGCCACATCATCCAAACGTTCGGGATATTGACGCCCGCAAGCAACCACATCCACCGGCTGCGGAGTTCCTTCTGCAATTGTATAAAACAGCCGAGGCATCCCCCTTTCACCGAAGCAGGAAAGATAAGCATATCATCGTATGTTATCTGATAAGGTACTTCAAGCCCGTTCTCGTCCAATACGATAACCTGTGCCGTATCGGGTAATTGTAGTTTGCCTGTTATTTCAGCCATAGAGATTTCCACCATTTCCCCATTTCTGTCAATGGAAAGCGGATTGGTTATAGTGACAGTCACCGGCTCCTTTTGCGAACAGGAAAACATAGCTAACGCCGTTGCGACTGCTAAAAAGATTTTTTTCATACTATTTATTGTTTGTCGAACTGAAAGACAAAAATACAAAGAATCTGCAAGTATCAACAAAGACACAAGCAGATTCTTTCTATTTATATCTACTAATTATTTAGGCTGCTTACCAATGTAGGCCAGAATACCGCCATCTACATAGAGAATATGGCCATTGACGGCATTAGATGCTTCAGATGCAAGGAATACGGCAGGACCGGTCAATTCCTGCGGATCCAACCAACGGCCGGCCGGAGTCTTGGCACAGATGAATGTATCAAACGGATGACGACTTCCATCGGGCTGGATTTCACGTAACGGAGCTGTTTGCGGAGTAGCGATATAGCCCGGACCGATACCATTACACTGAATGTTGTATTTCCCTCCGTATTCAGAACAGATGTTACGGGTCAACATCTTCAAACCACCTTTAGCGGCAGCGTATGCAGAAACGGTTTCACGACCCAACTCAGACATCATAGAGCAGATATTGATGATTTTTTCCGTGTCCTTTTTCCATCATCGCAGGCAAAACCGCTTTAGAAACAATGAACGGAGCATTCAAGTCAATATCAATAACACGGCGGAAATCGGCAGCTTCCATCTCGTGCATCGGAACGCGACGGATAATACCGGCATTGTTTACAAGAATATCGATGGTACCTACTTCTTTTGCAATAGTGGCAACCATAGCCTGTACGGCAGGTTCGTCAGTAACATCGCATACATATCCGTGTGCCTTGATTCCTTTTTCAGCGTAAGAAGCCAGACCTTTATCCACCAATTCCTGATTGATGTCGTTGAAACAGATGGTTGCGCCCTGTTCTGCAAAAGCAGATGCAATAGCAAAACCGATACCATAAGAAGCGCCTGTTACAAGAGCTACTTTACCTTCCAAAGAAAAATTCAAATACTGATTCATGATACTTATATTATTAAATTAATGAAGTTATATGATTTATTTCAAGTCTGTAATCAATGAGAAGTCCTGATCACCGTAATCCAGATTCTCTCCACCCATACCCCAGATAAAGGTATAGTTGTGTGTTGCCGCCGCACTATGGATAGACCATTCGGGAGACAAGACTGCCTGATCGCCTTTCATCCATATATGACGGGTTTCATCCACTTCTCCCATAAAATGGCAAACAGCGTGTTCATCGGGCACTTCGAAATAGAAGTAGGCTTCCATACGGCGGCTGTGCACGTGCGCCGGCATGGTGTTCCACACACTTCCCGGTTTCAGTTCGGTCATTCCCATCTGCAACTGGCAGGTAGGCAATACCTGACTGACCAGCATCTTGTTGATGCAACGATGGTTGGACCCTTCCAATGAACCCATTTCAGCAACGATGGCATCTGCCTTGGTCACTTTTTTATCGGGATAGTTACGATGAGCGGTAACAGAGTTAAAATAGAATTTGGCAGGGTTCTTGACATCTTTACTTTCAAAAGTCACTTCCCGGTCTCCCGAACCCAGATAAAGCGCTTCTTTATAATCCAGTTCGAACACGGCATCTCCGGCTTTGACCACACCGGGACCGCCCACATTGAAGATCCCCATTTCACGGCGGGTAAAGAAATAAGGCGCTTTCAACGGATCGATAGCCTCCAGCTTCAATACCTCCCCTACGGGTCTGGCTCCTCCTACAATCATGCGGTCATACATGGAATAAACCATGTTCACCTCATTGTCCGAAAATACTTTTTCCATTAAGAAATCCCGTCGTATCCTTTGGGTGTCATAGCCTTTGGCATCTTCGGGATGCGCGGCATAACGGATTTCATAATTTGTCTTCATAAGCAGCTATTTTATGTTTTTATAGTATTCCGAATTATTTCGACTTGGGCAAAGTTACGAAACAATCTTGTTCCGATGCTGCAAAAATCGTTCAGAATAGGTATAAATTTTGTCCTATTATATGCAAAATCTGCTACTTAATACGTTTCAGAACATTCAAAAACTCAAATTCAACGAGATAAAAAATATCACAAAAACTTATCTTGGAACGCACGCGCCCGGCTTAATTTCAGTACATTCTGATTGATGATAACAAAGGCCAGTTGATGTCCGTCAGCAGCTTTTTACATAGCCTGCCAGCGAGCTGACTCCGGTTACAGAACCTGTTTTTGCATGCACATTTCCACGGGCCTTGGTCTGCTTCATCCGGTTTTGTAAAGTACCGTCCACTCCGGCTATGGGCAGGGACTCATAGAAAGGAAGAAAAAATTTCCCCGATGATAGTAGGCATATTTCAAATACTCCAACAGTAAACGTGGAGAGATATAATTATAAACGGAAACACCGCTGCCGTCCGCTATCTTATAGTTCTCCGGGTTAAACCCTAAAGCTGTTTTCATAAAGGCGTGAATGGCATCGGTTTCCATCTTCTCCCGTCACCCGTTTATGCAGGGGGAACGCTTGGCAGCCAAATGATAAAACATTGATTCGGCGCACAGGTTATCACTTTTCTTCAAAGCTCTTTCCAACACTTCCTTGAGTGGTCTTCGGACGGTATAAAGCGTAACTATACTGTCGGCCGTTACAGGACAATCGGCATACGTGCAAGTTCGCGCTTCAATTCCTTTGCTGCGCAAACGGCTGACAAAGGTATGGAAAAAGAAATCTTTGGAAGTATATACATTCAATTTCTCAGTATAGGGATAAGAAACATTTCCGGAAACGGTAATGATATTGCCATTGCTGAGCCAGTTGCGGGTGATTTTCAGCTTCCCGGCTTGCGGATTACGGCTCACCCCGTGATTATGAACCTGATAATAATCGGAAACCGGCGTACAAACGACTTTAGGCAACGAGTCCTTCTGAGCAGGAGAAACCGATACATCCACGCAGCCCCTATTCAGCATGAGAGGGGAAAGATAGGGCTGGAAGGAGTAAGGAGTATCGTCCCAACACCAGCCGGAACCCCAATAAACCGAGTCTGTCATGGAAACATCCGCCGCAAGGGTGTCTGTCACATAACGGATGCCTTGACTTGCCAACGCATCTACCAGACGGTCCAGATCCTCGTCCATAAATTCCGGATCAAAACCGCCTATCAGATACAGACTGCCTTTCAACGTGTCATTTTCTATCTTTCCACGATAACGGAGACCGGTATCCATGGTATAATCCGCTCCCAGTTGCGCCAAGGCGGTAACCGAAGTGATTATCTTCTCAACAGAAGCAGGACGGTATAGTTTCTCGTCCTGATAACGGTAAACGGATTTCCCGGTGGTCAGATCGAATACGGCAATACCCACTTCGGATGTTTTCAGAACTTCCTCATGCAGTAAAGCGTCCAGCCGCTGAGATAGCGGCTGGGCGTTTATGAAGTGAATAGATAAAATCAGTAAAAAAGAAAAATAAAACTCGTTTCAATTATAGTTCCCTGAATATCTCACCCACAGTAGGATGAGGGAATACATATCGTTTCCAATCCTCTATGGTCTTACCATCCTCAATAGCCATACCTGCCAATACAATCAGCTCGGAAGCAGGATTACCCAACATATGCGCTCCCAATACAGTACCGTCTTCGGCTGCCAAAACTTTGCAGACACCGTTCACTCCTTCATTCTCGGCTACAAAACGCCCGGAGTAAGCCATCGGCAACTTAACGGCTCGATAAGGAATACCTGCGGCCTGCAAAGCTTCCTCGCTCATACCTACCCCCGGCAATCTCAGGATTTGTATAGACCACACCCGGTATGGCACGATAACTCATCGCATCTTCCTTACCTGTAATATGATGGCCAGCCACTTCCGCCTCACGCACGGCGGTATGTGCCAATAAAAAAAACTCCGTTCAAATCACCGCATACATAGACACCGGGGACAGAAGATTGCAAATGTTCATCTACTTTGATGCATCTGCGTTCCGTCCATTCCAAATTCAGATTTTCCAGTCCGAAACCTTTTTTGTCACCGGACGACGGCCTACACTCATCAATAACTTATCAGCTGTAACAGTTCCTGCTCCATCTGCATTTTCGTATGACACAGTAATACCGGTCTCCCCTTTGGATACCCCTACTACTTTCGTACTGAGCAGGAACTTGATTCCTTTTTGGCATATTCAGCCCGGAGCATGGCCGACAGCTCTTTATCCATGCCACCCAGGATTTCATCCAACATTTCGACCACAGTCACCTGCACTCCCAAACTGGTGAAGAAAGAAGCAAATTCCATACCGATCACTCCACCACCGACAATAGTCAATGAAGCAGGTACTTCTTTATTATCCAGTGCATCACGGTGCGTCAGTAATCCACGTTTTCCACTCCCGGAATAGGAGGAATAAATGTTTCACTGCCGGTACACAGCAGCAAATTCTCACATTCGTAGGTTTCCCCACCGCATTGGATGGTATTCTTATCTTACAATCGTGGCTTCTCCCGTCACTATATGTACCTGATGCGCAGTCAGTTTTGCCTTGATTCCCAATACCAGCTTACGAACCACCTTTGATTTACGCGCCACAATCTTTCCTAAATCAAAAGAAGCTTCAGGCACATTCACGGCGTACTTTGAAGCATGTTTCGCATAATCATATACTTTAGCCGAATAAAGCAAGGTCTTGGTAGGAATACATCCCTCATTCAGGCAGACACCGCCCAGACTTCTTTTTTTTCGAACAATACAACACTCAGTCCTGCTTTTTCCGGCAGCTTCGGCAGCAGTATACCCTGCGGGACCTCCACCGATGATTGCAATTTGATATTTCATGGTATTTATTTTGGGTTAATTAGTTTTTATCTGTTCAAAACCTTCAACATTATTCCTCCTCTATCCTATGCTCCAGCCGCTTCACCAACGCATTGATAAATTCTTCCGGCTTTACAGGAACCAATGACAATAAATTTTTCTTCTCATAATGTACATCAATACATATTTCGAAGGCATAATTCCACCGAATCCGGAACTTCGTTTCAGCTCCACATCCGTAATGTCAGTCAAGGGAATGGTCTTCCCTTTATAAAAACGACCATAATACACCACCAGCTTTCCATCCGCAGTCAGCGTATAAGTAGAATGGATAATACGTTCAATGGTAATGATCAGCCCCAATGCCACCACCAATCCTATCATTGCCTTCATACACCAGAAAGCAAATACCATGACGGCTGTCAGCAGTATCAGAAACAGATAAGTGCCTCCTGCTATCTTCACATGAAAAATTCGATTCATCATCTTATTGTAATTTGCCCGAAAGATAATAAATTTATCGTTTATCGACCTCATTACGACGCAGAATGAGAGAATTTATCCTTTTTTTTGTCCTCTTTACTGTACGTTTCATCTTCAAAGCATACAAATTTAATTCGATAGAAGATTCCGTTTCTGTTATATCACCCTCATCAGTCAGCAGTTCATTCAGCAGTCTCTCCCACTACGTTGTACCAGACTCTTCCTCTTTTCCTCATCATACTCGGTAGCCATGATATTTACATTCCGTACTAATGTCCTTAACTTAAAGAATGATTCGATAATGGCAAAAAAGTAGTTGCGGTAGCTCTCGGACTTCTTAAAATTGTAGCCAGCATATAAAGCCCTTTTTCGGTAAATGCTTTAGGTTCTACGGGAGAATGTTTCAAACTACTGAACCGGTCGAAAATTTCGACCAGTTGCTGTTTTTCAGATACTTGCAACGAAAACATATAACCATTTGGGAATTTGTCCCGATTGTTTTTTACTGCTTCATTAATTCGTTTGGTTTCTACGCCATAAAGCTTAGCTACATCCCGGTCTATCAGTACTTTCTCACCCCTCAACTCAATTATAAGTTCTTTTTACCTCACTTTCGTGAATGATTTCTTTATTGTTTTCCATCCTATTCTATTTAAAAATGCAGAAAGTTACACTTTTAATTTCATACTTGCATTATCTATTTCGTTTATTCTTCACGAAAAAAATAGTAAAAACAAGAGCAAAAGGTACAATGAATAAAGGTTTTTCGTAGCTTTGCACCCATAAAGCATATTATCATGGTTAAAAAATTCGATTTCCTTGTTATCGGCTCAGGACTTGCCGGAATGAGCTTCGCACTGAAAGTAGCTCACAAAGGTAAAGTCGCCCTGATTTGTAAAGCAGGACTGGAAGAAGCCAATACCTATTTTGCTCAGGGAGGTATAGCATCTGTTACCAACTTGAAAGTAGACAATTTCGAGAAACACATTGAAGACACGATGATTGCCGGCGATTGGATCAGTGACCGCGCGGCTGTAGAAAAAGTAGTGCGAGAAGCACCTGCACAAACCAGGAACTGATAAAATGGGGAGTGGATTTTGATAAAAAAAGAGGATGGAGAATTCGACCTCCACAAAGAAGGAGGCCATTCCGAGTTCCGTATCCTGCACCACAAAGACAATACAGGAGCTGAAATACAAACCAGCCTGATAGAAGCGGTAAAAGCTCATCCCAATATTACCATATTTACAGATCACTATGCGGTAGAAATCATTACCCAGCATCATTTGGGAATTATCGTCACCCGCCATACACCAGGCATCAAATGTTTCGGTGCTTACGTATTGAATGAGAAAACAGGAGAAGTGGATACGTTCCTGTCCAAAGTAACTGTAATGGCAACAGGCGGATGCGAAGCGGTATACCGCAATACAACCAATCCACTGGTAGCTACGGGAGACGGCATTGCTATGGTGTACCGTGCCAAAGGAGCAGTAAAGGACATGGAATTTATACAATTCCATCCCACCGCCCTCTTCATCCGGGAGACCGTCCTAGTTTCCTCATCACCGAAGCCATGCGCGGTTACGGTGCTGTCTTAAAGAATCAAAGTGGCGAAGAATTCATGCAAAAATATGATCCACGCCTGTCATTGGCCCCACGTGATATCGTAGCACGTGCCATTGATAACGAAATGAAGCAGCGCGGTGAAGATCATGTATATCTGGATGTGACGCATAAAGATCCGGAAGAAACAAAAAAACATTTCCCCAATATTTATAAAAAATGCCTCAGCCTAGGCATTGATATTACTAAGGACTATATTCCTGTGGCTCCGGCTGCTCATTATCTGTGCGGAGGTATCAAAGTCGATCTGGACGGACAGAGCAGCATCAACCGTTTGTATGCCATCGGTGAATGTTCATGTACCGGTCTGCACGGAGGTAACCGTCTGGCTTCCAATTCGCTGATAGAAGCAGTGGTTTATGCGGACGCGGCAGCCAAACATGCACTAAATGTACTCGACCGGTATGACTTCAATGAGGATATCCCCTCGAATGGAACGATGAAGGAACTATCTCCAACGAAGAACGCGTATTGATTACGCAAAGCATGAAGGAGGTGAACCAGATTATGGAAGCTTTATGTAGGTATTGTGCGCAGTAATACGCGATTAATCCGTGCTTGGAAACCGATTGGATATTTTATATGAAGAAACCGAGCGTCTTTTTCAAACGCTGTAAGGCTTCACGCGAACTTTGCGAACTGCGTAACATGATTAACATCGGGTATTTGATCACCCGTCAGGCAATGGAACGGAAAGAGAGTCGCGGACTGCATTATACGATTGACTATCCACATGCCGCGGCAGAGAAGAAATAAGAAACTGATTTCAGAATCCACCAAGAGGGTGTGCCAAAAGGTCTAAATAATAAACATGGCTTTTGGCACGCCTTTTTTTTTTCGACCCAATAGAAATCTAGCGGGGAGTAATAAAGAATTTTCTTTCAAGCGCATAACTTACCTTGAATATCTTCTTTCTATAAAAAACTTTATTTCCTTTGTTCCTTCAGGAAGAATAGACTATCTTTTTGTTGTATTGGCATCCGGATACGAACTAAAGACAACAGAAGCAATGATGGAAAATATAAAAAGAAATCCCCTATGGCATTGCCAACTTCGTGGAAGTGGCAAGAGCAGAACATGTACTATGTAGATAAAACCATGTATCTGCCTTTTGCTGGAAAAAAACAGCCCGGAACCTGTTCTTTATCCGTCCCCGCCGCTTCGGCAAGAGTATCTTTTTGAGTATGCTGCGTGCGTATTATGACATAGCACAAAAAGAAAAGTTCCAGAAACGCTTCGGCAATCTATGGATAGCAGCCGCCCCACCCCCCTGCAAGGAAAAATTTCAGGTGGTGTATCTTGATTTTCTCGCGCGCCAGTGGCGGAAGCGGTTCACTGGAAGAAAATTTCAATAACTATTGCGGCATGGTGATGGACCTGTTCGGCAAAGTGTATGAGCCTTATTATTTTCCCGGATTTGCACAAAAGATGGAAGAACAGCCCGACTTTGTCAGCAAGTTGAACTACCTGAACCTGCATGCGGCTGAATCCGAATGAAACTTTACCTCATCATCGACGAATACGATAACTTTACCAACATCGTTCTGAACGAGCAGGGAAAAGACATTTATCATGCCCTGACCCATGCCAGCGGATTCTACCGTGAAATATTCAAGAAATTCAAAGGCATGTTCGAGCGCATCTTCATGACCGGCGTCAGCCCCGTCACCTTGGACGACCTGACCAGCGGATTCAACATCGGCTGGAATATCAGTACCGACTACCAGTTCAACATGATGCTGGGATTCAGCGAAACGGACGTGCGCACCATGTTCCAATATTATAAGGATGCCGGAAAGCCCCGATCGACGCGGACATCGAAGCAATGATCCGGGAGATGAAACCGTGGTATAATAATTACTGTTTCGCAGAAGAAAGCCTGGAACGCGACCCGAAAATGTTCAATTGCGACATGGTACTTTACTACCTGCGCAATTACATCACGCTGGGCAAATCTCCTAAAGAGATGATAGATCCCAACACCCGTACGGACTACAACAAAATGAAGAAACTAATCCAGCTGGACAAGCTGGACGGCAACCGCAAGGGCGTATTACGTAAAATCACCGAAGAAGGGCAAATTATCACCAACCTGATCACCACCTTCCCGGCCAAGGAAATCGCCAAACCCGAAATCTTCCCCAGCCTGCTCTTCTATTATGGCATGTTGACCATCACTGCCACACGCGGCAGCCGCTTGGTATTGAGTATCCCCAACTATAATGTGCGCAAACAGTATTACGAATTCATGCTGGAGGAGTACCGGACAAACGCCATATCAACCTGAACAATTTGATGGACCTGTTCGATGAAATGGCTTACGAAGGCCATTGGCGCGAAACACTGGAATTCATTGCCCATGCCTACAAGGAAAATTCATCTGTACGCAGTGCCATGGAAGGCGAGCGAAATATACAGGGTTTCTTCACCGCCTACCTCAGCGTAAACGCTTATTACCTGATGGCTCCGGAAATGGAACTGAGCCACGGTTACTGCGACCTCTTCCTCATGCCGGACCTGATGCGCTACGAGGTGAAGCATAGCTATATTCTTGAACTGAAATATCTGTCGGTGAAGGACACGGAAGAGAAAACCCGGACGCAATGGCAGGAAGCGGTGAAACAGATTAACGAATATGCTGCCGCACCCCGGGTACGGCAGTTGGTGCAGAACACGAAGCTGCACTGTATTATCATACAGTTCCGGGGATGGGAGCTGGAGCGGATGGAAGAAGTGTAGGTCCTGTTCAAAAACAACATGACAGTACAGATGAATTTTCATACAGGAAGTCAATTCACATTCAGAATCACTCTTTTATAAGACTTTAGATTAGGCGTTCCATTATCTGTAAGTTCAAGTATCAAATGTAACTGTTTGCCCGGATTATCCGGTACAATTATCTCCGCCCTCTTCTCATCGGCGTGCTTTTATAGCCACCTTTGTTTGCGCACTGGCTGGTTTCCGGTATTGCCACCATTTGTAAGACAATTAATTTTTATCAGGGTCAAATGAAGGAGAGGCATCCAGTATTATTTTTTTCTCCCGGCCGGACTGTGCGTACACTTTCTCTCCCAATATCCGGGCAACAGGTTGATGATTTGCCTTTGAATATTCATCAGCCACGCACCAGTCGGCACGAGCCGCCCAGTCATTTTGTATAGCAGGCAACCAACGCTGGAAAGTATAATGTGAATCCGGCACACCGTTTTTTCAAATCATTCCCATCTTGCATGTGATTGCCATTTTTTATACTCCGGGCGTCCTCCCCATCCTCCTAATGTATAGTCTGTATGCTGTTCAAGTCCATTACGTATAAGAGGCATAAAAGAAGGAGTATCCCCTCACTGGTATATTCCTGAGGATAGGCGGCACACAGTGGTCCGTGCCCGTTCTTAATATGGTCAGCCAACCAAGGTTTATCCATGATCTGTTGCAACTCTTTTGAATTTTTACTAAGTCTGTTCTTAAAATAATAATCCACACTCATGTAATCCCATACATATCTCCATCATGATCCGGTGCGCCCGATTCATAAATAATGATTTCAGGAAGATTCTGTTCTATCCATTTTCCACCGCCGTCCTGATACCAAATACAATATAATCTGGCTTTTGATACCGCTTTTGCCCATTCTGCAGCAGAATATTTCTGCTTGATCTGCCATAAGGCATTGGCCTGGGTGTTGGCTCCACCCCATGCTAAAATATGAACAGGCCTCGGATCAGAATCAAGCAATGTCCTTATGATGAGCTGTGCCCCTTCGCTATCAGACAGTAAAGGAGGCAATTTATGCAAGTCCTCTCTGTTCTCATTACCAACAGCCAAGACACTTAGCAGATATTCAGCATCGGGATAATCGGGATTATGTCTCCTCAAATTAGGCAGACATTCCGCATATTTGGCAATTTGTGATTCGATCCATTTATCTTTACTATGTCCGTCTTTCTGTACCCCATTGACTTGAACAATGCCTGCGACATCATAATCAGAAGAATACATAAGGAAACGAATCATAGAACTTTGATCGTCAATCTCACCATCCGTAGTGACAATAACCCGGGGCTTCTCCTGCTGTCGGGCAACAGCAGATAACATTGACACAAACAAAAAAACAATACAGCATAAAACAGGGGGCATTTTCATATTACAAACTGTTAAATTAGTAGGCCAACACATTCCAAAGATCTCTGATACGTTGTTCGGGGTCCCATTTGCCATTGAATGTCCACTTGGCGGTAACGCCATGAAACTCCGGAGCATTCTCCGCCTCCTTCAAATTATCGTTTAACCAGCCACTATGCCCTCCTTCACGGGTACAACCATAATAATAGGTACGTAGCCCCCACGGACAGGGATCAAGCACTTTATCCGAATAAGCATAATGAATATTCCCGTCAAGCACATTCTTCGACATTTTACATTTGATGAGATAAAACTGGGAATCATGATGATAGCGTCCTAAAAGTGTCGGTGTCTTAGCATCAAATGAAGAATTGGTAATAACCAGTTTCTTGTTCTTGTCACCTCGTCCGTCATGCCAAATCATGGCACGGCTATCACCATAAAAATGGCAGCGTGTGGCATAGCACCATCCGCGAGGACAAAGAAAATCCACACCCGGACAACGAAGATAGAGATCGGCATGATAATACATACCATTGCTTCCGGGCGCCCACAAGGAAAGGGCATCGTTTCCATCGGCCCATACATTACTGTTGATGATAATGGTACGAGTGGCACGTCCAAAAATCGCCATCTGATGGATGGTCGTATTTTCAACGGCAGTTCCGTAATTGTTGTAAACAGTCAGTCCGCTAATAACACAATCATCCGCACCTTCCTGCAACACAATGACACCATTGCCTACCGGACGTCCATGATATTCCGTGATGGCACGTGTCTGGGGCTGTTTCAGCCAAGACATCCCGCGTACTGTCACGGTTTTCCCCCACCAAAAACAATATTAGGCCTGTCAATAATCACTTTTTGATGATACGTTCCGTTCAGCAATAAGATTTTAAAAGGTACTGTCGGAATTTCCGGAGCCTTTTTCAATAGCTGCCTGAATACTCTCCCGGCTTTACCACCACATCAAAAGCCGTACGCTCTGCCATAGGACGACGATACATTTCGATAAGCCCGTTTTCATTCGCTCCTTTGGTTGCCAGACTGATTGCCACTTTTATGCTTCGGATCATATTTGTCCGCCCATGCATTGTATATGGCAAAAAATTTCAGCCGGTCTGCTATTGTACCAACTATATCCGTTACGACGTTCTGTTCTATTTTTCCAAATGGCGACGTGGCAGCCCGTCACGGTCACATACATACGGTTCAATATTTCAAATCATAATAACGCGCCCAAATAGGCTTTGGCTTGAGGATCTTCCACAAGACGAGTATCCCGCTCACCATTTGCCAGCACGATACGCTCGCATTTCAAACCGGTAAGTTTATGCCTGTCAAACCATTTCATGGCTCCGTGAACCGCCCGCTTCACGCGTGCGTCGGGTGCAGGTAATTCCATGAGCGAACGCACAATTCCGGCACTCTCCGCCGAACAATAAGACGGCAACTCATACGCACGTGCCGGTGCAGGCTTCAATGTTTCCCTATCATTCTGCTGACACCACACAGAAGGTTCTCCATCCTTTATAATTTGTGTAGCCAGTATACACTCTATTCCTTTATTAAAGGCTTTTTCCCAAACGTACACACAAAGCCTTGTCTATCAAATCATCCTCATAAGGCGCTTTGTGATTCATCATATCACGTATCATATTCAATGTATTAACAATGGCATCGTCATTAAAAGTAATATGTACCTGATAACCACGCGGACCGGGCCAGAATTGCGGCCATCCTCCGTTTTCGTATTGACCACTCAGCAAATATTCCACTCCCTGAAGGAAAGCATCCCGATAACGTATATCCTTAGTCTGCCTATAAAGACGGGCTAAAAAATCATCTGGGCAGTTGTGGCATTATTATCTATCGTAGAATCATCACGACGTGATTTATCCTTTATCACTTTAGCCAGCTCTTTATCATTCATGCGGCGGGCCATATCTATATTCTTCGGCCAACCGCCCGTACAGCGTTGAAAAAGCCAATACATTTTTCAGCAATCCGCCGAGCTTCATCTGTCAGAAAGAAAGAATCCTGCTCCATACGTGCTATTTGTTTCCATTCCTTAGGATACGACTCATTATCCTTTTTATGAGCTCTTTGCTGCGCAAAGGAGCCGGTTGCCATGGCAAAAAGCCATAAAAGCCAATAAACACTTTTTGAATGTATTTTTCATTATTCCTATATGTTTTGATAAAAAACCAGCAAACAAAATTATGCGTTTTCCAATCTGAATACAGAGAATATTTGGTCTTTTTTCAGGCAGATTTTGCACAGACACTGCCTCAACCGGACATAATTTCATCAATGAAAAACACGGAATTACATAAAAAAGCAGTGCTATGGACTTGTCCTCCATAACACTGCCACCTCTATTTATCATAACTGACAAACTCCTACAGCTACAAACCTGACTCCTCTATTTTATCTCATCCCACTTCGGTGGATTCACCTGCATCAAATGACGGACAAAGAAATCATACCGCTTATGTTCGCCAAAATCTTCCCCCATTGTATGATGCGCTCCGGGAATCACGACCAATTCAAAATCTTTATTCGCCTTTATCAATGCATTGACCACCTGCATGGTAGAGGCAGGATCTACATTATCATCCAGTTCTCCCACCACTAACATCAAAGGACGACTCAACAGATGTGCATTTTCCACATTAGACCCTTCCTTATATTGATCTCCTACCGGATAGCCCAACCAAAGTTCATTCCACCAAATCTTATCCATACGGTTATCATGACAACCACAAAGCCGAATAAGCCGCTTTTATAGAAATCAGGATAAAGCAAAAAACTGCATTTGTAGATTCCTGACCACCGGCAGAACAACCGTAAATACCTACCCCTGTCCACATCCATATAAGGATATTTCCGTGCAGCCGCCTTAATCCAAGCAATATGGTCCGGCAGACCGGTATCTTTTCAAATTCTTATAATATACATTTCAAAAAGTACGCGAACGGAAAGAAGTTCTATTCCATCGACCATTACGACGATACGAACAAGTTCGGCAAGGAAGTCATGTCCGATGCATAAGGACGGAAAGTCTCTTCCGTTTTATGCGGTCTCCGGGACCCTGTGACTGTATTCGATTAGCCGGTTATTTCTTGTTCAGGTCGGTGTTAAAGTTGGTGGGGCGAGGCAGCGATCAGTCACGCTATCCGTCTTGCCGTCCCAGCCCTTTGGCTTGGCAAAACTACCTCCGAGAACTTTCCGAAGCCTTCGCCTCGGACGCAGTGTGCATGTTCCAACAGCTTTCACCACCTTTGCCATCCACGGCACTACGCAGCCTGGTGCAACTACAGGAGCCTTGATCACCATGGGAATAAACATCTGCAAATACTTCCTTATCTTCCGAAAACCAAGCACGGTGCAGCCTTCTTCGGGAGTAAGACAGAGTAAGCGCCTTTGCCATCAAAACCCGATGCGATAACGAGGATGAGATAGGGTCTCACCGGCTTCCATACCATTTGCCGAGAAATAAATCTGACGATCTATCCTCTCATCTGCAGAACCATATACTTCATATTGTCAGTCGAACAATTCCAGTGAAGGAATAATGCTTTAATCTTTCATAGATGAGGCATAAAGGAAGTTCCTGACCGACAAGCCCCAATGCTCCGCGATCTCGATGCAGCACCCAACGCTTTGCCAAACGATGAGAATCAAACAATTCCTCTTTCAGCTTCTTATCCGCATCTACAGATACATACAGGCGGCCGTCCATTCACACATACCAGAATTCGATGTACCTTCATTCATTGGTGATTGACATTGGAATAGAAAAACTTTATCCTGCACTGAACTTTTCTTTCAATGTTAATGCCGATAATCATCAGCCGTACTTGAGCGACAGCCATGCCCCCACTAAGCGAACATGGCTGGCCAGCCACCCACCTTTACCAACCTTCATTTTGAATTATCATTTCACTTCCCATTCAACAAACCTCGATGAATTATCGGCCGGCTGAACAATCTCCAGTTTTACCGCTTTTTGTCTTTACCGGGTGACATCACCGTTCCAAGGATATGAGTGGTCCGCCCAAAGAAACAGCCTTTACCCCTACTTTCAAGTTCGAAGTATTGGACATAAACAGATTGACATATCGTCCTTATCTTTCACGCATACACATATCCCGGCAAAGAGAAGGGATGAAAGCGACAGATCGTGGACCGGACAACAGGCACACAGCCGAACCAAGGCTGGCGCTGGTGCTGTCCGGTGCTTTCCAACGGGTTAGGATAGAAGAACCCGCCACCATCCAAAGTCGCGCCCGAGAACCAGACCATTATATGAGGTACGTTCCAGCACATCATCTTTATTTTGCCTCTCACCAGTGAAGGGAACAAGCGGTAGTTGACAACATTACCGATAGCCGCGCAAGTCTTCAACAATAAGCTGACATATTGGGCAAGTTCATGTGTTCTTGCCAAAAAGCTCCCCATTG
>VOFK01003071.1_pt1 | contig 19522 bp, 28 predicted proteins | sample 5384121 | NCBI WGS metagenome assembly VOFK01 (sample SAMN12384730, study PRJNA508395) | human gut metagenome | isolation source: healthy gut J | host: Homo sapiens
CTCCATTGCTGGATTCAGTTACGTATTCCAGGGTTGTGCCCAATATTAGTTTTCGTGTCGCCGCAATTTAAAGCTGAAGCTGCTTGCGCCATAACGGCGCGCGTCATAAAGCAGCGGTACGGCAGGCGTGAAACGGTGCCCGTGAAATCAGAAAACAATCAGCGACGAGCCAAAATCAGCAATCTGCGCTCCGACTTTACGATTTCGGCTGCTACTTTCATTCCGCTTTGCTCTGCTGTCGTACTTCTTTCGCCGTGGAATTTCTGGTCTTGGCTTTTTATTGCTGGGCGGTACGGTTTCGGCACAGGCAGTTTTCCTCAACAGCAGCAATCGGGAGGGCTGAGAGAGCTTTAACGGCGGCGATTATCAGGCCGCGGCGCAAGTTTGAGGAGCCGCTGGGAAGCATCGGCGTTTGGAAGTCGGGGAAGCTTTTCGCTTGAATTTTCAAAAGCAGCGATGCCGAAGCGTTGTATAATCAGGGCAATGCGCTGGCCAAAAGCGGAAAATCCAGAAAGAAGCGTTAAAAATGAAGGGGTTTTGCAAAAAAGAACGACCAGCGAATTTTGAAGTTCAATCTTGAATGCCAAAACGACAACAGGAACAGCAAAACCAGCGGCAAAATCAGGATAGCTTGGGGAGCAGCAGAACCGAAGCAGCAAGCCAGCCGCAGGCGGAAACAATCATGGCAAAGGACGGAACAACGGCGGCAAAGGACAGTAGTCTCAGGGACAGCAAAATGATTCTGAAAATCCGGCAGGCTGATGATGAAGACGGACAAAGCCGTCAGGAACAGCCGCAGGCTGCGAGGTTTCTTTAAGGATGGAGCCAGAATGATTCGAAACAATCCGGTCTTCAGGGGAGAAGACGAAAGAGGCCGGCGACCACCGCCAGGACGCCCAACAATCCCGGACCGAAAATGTCGAGAGCTGGGAGGTCGGTTTCGAAGGCCACTTCCTGCAAAAAGCCGCATCTCTTTCGACTTCTTTGCTTATTACAGTTCGGGAGACGAGCCGAACCAGATCATCAACGTCCCCTCCGACTGGGCGACCGGCGCTTCGTCGATGGTCATCAACGCCGGCTGCGTGCGTAACGAGGGTATCGAACTTTCGGCGCGGTTCCAGCTCGTGAAAACCAAAAACTGGCGTTGGAATATCGATGCCAACTGGGCGAAGAACTGGAATGAACTGGTCGAGTTGCCCCCCGGGCGTCAATGTCTGGCAGCTCAATGCGAGCAATACCATCGGCAGCAAAGTCTTCATCTACGCCTATCCGGGCGGAGAGTTGGGGGCGTATCTACGGATACGGGCTCGAAAGCAGCCCAAAGGTGCTTTTTTTACTACGATGCCGACGGGCATAAGATCGACTGTTCGGGACAGCATATCGTCGATGCCTCGACCGGAAATCCCATCCTCGACGCTACCAACCCTCAAGGACCTGGGCAGTATTTACCCCCCAGTGGAAGGCCGGCCTGACGACGACGGTGAGTTATAAAAGCCTGACCGTTTCCGCTTCGTTCGCTGCCCCTCGTATGGCGGCAAAGCCTACTGCTGACCTTATAATTCGATCCTCTCCCTACATGGGTAAGCTGACCAATTCGCTCGAGGGACGTTACGACGGCCTGATTCATCCGGGCGTCAACGTCTCCGCCGACGGCGTCTATTCGAACAACACCATCACCACCGATGCGGCGATTACTACAATACGGTCATTTATCCGCGCGGCAACACCGAACCAATCGTTTTCGACACCTCGTATTTGAAAATGAAGGAACTTGCGGGTCGAATATTCGCTGCCGAAGAAACTTTGCTCCAAGACCAAGGTGTTCCAGAACGTCTCGCTGTCGTTCTTTTGCCACGAACCTGTTCTGCATCACGAATTTCCCGCAGTTCGATCCGGAGGTGGCTTCGCTTTCGGGATCGTCGCTCTACCGCGGCGTCGAGACGGGCGCTTACCCGATGACCCGTTCCTACGGATTCAGTCTCAAACTCCGGATTCTAAAACTGACGCGATTATGAAAAATGCTGAAATATATCTTGATCCCGGCCCTGCTGCTCACGGCGGCAAGCGCCTGTATGACCAAATTCGAAGAATACAATACCAACCCCAACGAAATGGAACAGTGGAAGATATCCCCCTGCGGGCATGCTCCAGGAACTGCTCTATTCGGGGGACCGGTATTCCTCTACCGGACCTGGCAGCTCAACGGCGAGCTGATCCAGTATACGATCGCCGGCTCGGGCAACAATACCTACCACCGTTATGTGATCGAGGAATTCGGTGGGTGCGTCGGCCTGGAGCAATCTCTACATGCAGGCGGCCAATGCCGACCACATGCGCCAATTGGCTGTCCGGAAAGAAGACCCCAATTACGAGGCTATTGCACTCACGTTGCGGACGCTGTTCCTGCAGAACATTGCCGACCTGTTCGGCGACGCCCCTATTCGCAGGCTTTCAAGGTTCGTCCGAGGGTATCAAACAGCCGGTGTTCGACTCGCAGGAGGCGGTCTACCGGGCGCTGCTTGCCGACCTGGAGCATGCCAATTCGCTTTACGACAGTTCGTTGAAACTACCCAGCGCCGAGCGACCTGCTCTACAAAGGCGATATCTCGAAATGGCGCAAGTTCAACAATTCCTCTACCTGCGCCTGCTCATGCGGTTGAGCAACCGCAATGCGGCCATGGGCGTTGCCGCGAAGATCGCCGAAATCTTCAATAATCCGGACCGGTATCCGGTTTTTGCAAGCAACGGCGACAATGCCAAAATGTCTTATGAAAGCGTGGAGCCTTTCGTCAACTACTGGGGCACGAAGCTGAATACGCAGTTCACCACCTCGACCGGACGCCGCCCTGCGGAGCAGATCGTCGACATGATGAATCATTCGGGCGATCCGCGCATCGGTATCTGGTTCCAGCAACCGTCGGGCGCCGAGGGTTGGAAAGGCGGCCAAAGCGGTATCGAATCGCAGGAGGCCGATTTTACGGGTATCGCAAACCTCAACCGCAAAGCCAATCCTGGGCGATTATGCTTCACCTTACGCGCTGATGAAGTACGACGAAGTGCTGTTCATCCAGGCCGAAGCCATCCAGCGCGGATGGATCGCGGGGACGCCGCCGCCTGTTACCAGAACGCCATCCGGGCTTCGATCAATTACTGGAAAGAGGTGGATACGACGGGACTGAACATCACCGACAAGGTGATCGAGAATTTCCTGGCGAATGTCCCTACGACGGAACGCTCGAATCGATCATCAACCAGAAATACGTGGCCCTGTTCTGGGTCGGTTACGAGGCGTGGGCCGATTATCGCCGCACGGGGGTATCCGGTGTTGACGATCGGCAGCGGTACGTTCAACGACCACATCCTGCCGACGCGTCTGGTCTATCCGACCAATACGATGGAGACCAACAAGGAGAATTACAATGCGGCCGTCGAACGCCTGAGGACCTATTTACGGCGGCGCCGACGACATGAATTTCCCCCGTCTGGTGGGTAAGGCTGCCGTCGACAAAGGAATCAAATAACCGAAAAAGACTGGACTATGAAAACGATGATAAAAACGTCTTTGCATCTTTTTGCCGCCGGGGCGGCCGCCTTGTTTCGGCGGCGCGAAAAGGATGGCCACGTCGTGCGAAAAAGGACGACGCAGGAGAAATATGTCTATATCCTCGATAACGACAAAAACGGGATTCAGGAGGTGTCGTTCAATACGGCGGGCGGGACACAGGATTTTCTGATGTACTCCAACTACGGAAGCTGGAAACTCGTACCCACCTACGAAGAGGACCTCGAATGGCTGTCCTACTGGCCGACGGAGGGTGTCGGCGACGCCCGTTTCTCGGCCATGGTCGAGAAGAATACGACGGCCTACCAGCGCCACGGGACATTGAATATCGTGGTCGACGGCCTTTCGGTGGCGACGATCCGGTTCAACCAGGCGGGCGACGAGCCCAAACTGAAGGTCAACGTCAAGGAGTCGGGCAAGACCGTTTCGGTCAAGGGCGAGACCTTCACCGTGGGCGTCGAGTCGAATATCGACTGGGTGGCCGAACTGGTCGATCCGGCCGATGCCTCGTGGGTTACGATCGGCGACTTCACGCCTGTGAGCCAAACTTTCACCTGTGCGGCGAATCCGGGCTCCGAGCCGCGTGAAGCGCAGGTGCGTATCCGGGCTTACGGCACTTCGGTGTCGTGTGTGTTCGCCATCATGCAGGCCGACCGGTCGAGCGCCTTCGAGGAGGCCGAAAAAAAGATCACGGTCGCCGACCCTGCTGGCGATGGGCGAGGGTAAGATCGCGCGCAACGTCTATGTCGCGGGCAGCGTGATCAGCGACCGCACGACGCGCAACATCCGGTGGCCTATTCGACCGGAGGCGGCGAGCAGGGGAACAACACGATGTTCATCCAGGACGAGACCGGAGGCCTGTGGATCGAATTCGACGATGCGGCGGACAATACCTGCGACCTGAACCAGGTCGTTACGCTCCACATGTACGGACAGCATATCGAACGCGACGCCTATACCAACGGATTGAAGATTGCCGGGCTTTTCGTCGACGGCCGTACAGAAAGCGCCGTGGCGGGAACACCCGTCGGCCGAACCGGTCGTGATTGATGACCTGACGAAGCTGCCGGCGTATGAGAACTTCGGCTGGTGACGCTGCGCAACGTTGAATTCGCATTGCCTTACGGGACGCTGGTCAACATCAACGAAGGGGTGTCGTACCTCGGTATCCAAACAGGGGAGCCGCCTATCAGGCTTCGGCGGATTACAACGACCCGATGATCGAGTACGGCCATTACCTGCGCGACGCCAAGGGCAATACGGCTAAACTCTACACCACGTGGTCGTTCACCGAGCGGGCGCTTTCGATGATTCCCGAAGGCCGGCGATATCACGGGTATCGTCAACAAAGCGTTACAAATGCGACGTTTACGACGGCCGCGACCAGATGCGCCGTCCGGTCGAGAGTTGGTGCGTGCGCATCCGCCGCGAGTCGGACATCACCTTCAACTTCAAGGCCCCGGCCGCAAGCCGCCTTTCGAAGACCGTCATGCAGATCGGTCCGTGGACCGACAATGCAGGCGCCATGCAGTCGGTGACGGCGTCCGTCGGACAGGACAGCTCAAACATTCGGTCGGCGAGGACGTGCTGGGATCGACTTCGGGAAATACGCAGCAGATGTACCTGGCGTGGGCGCATGCCCGTTGTACGGCGGCGACATGGGATGCGGTGAAGAATGCATGGCTCCCGGCCTACGGCAACACCAAGGGTGCAGTATGTCGCCGTGATGGCGCAGGGGTGGTGGAAAAATACCGCTGCGGTCAATACCGATACGGACGGTTGCTGCTGGATTCTCTCGAACCTCTCGACGAAAGGCTTTTACGGGGGCAGATTTCACTCCAGTTTACGGCCTCGAGCAACACCGCAGGCCCGATGTACTTCCAGATGGAGTGGGCCGGATACGGACAATGCCAAAAACCTGGACGCCGATCGGCAACGAATACGTGGCTTCGAACTGGCACAACAGCATCGCAGCGCCCGAATACCTCTTCGTGCTGCCCGACGAGCTGAAAGACCGCGAAAGTTTCTCGATCCGTCTGCGGGCTACCCGCCAGCGACAATGCCAGCGACACGGAGAACACCGCTTCGGGAACCAGCCGCATCGGTGTCGTACGCATGTCGTGCCTCGATTTATAAACCGTTAAAAAATCCGAACGATGAAAATAGGTCAATTCAAATTGAAAAATGCTCTTCGTCCTGTTCTGCGGGCTTCCTGCTCGCGGCAGGGTGCTCGGAGAGCGATTCCCCGGAGTTCGAACAGTCCCGGAGGCTAGTGCGCAATCTCTACCTCGCGCCCGTTATGAGCGTGTATGCCGGGCAGACGCTGACCCTGCAGGGAGTAGGCTTCGAGGCGGGCGACGTGGTTTCGTTCCGGGCCGACGCCGCTGTGTTCGACCTGCCGGTAAGCGGCGTTACGGCCAAGACGGCCCGTGTGGTGATACCTGCGGCGATCGCCCGGGAGAGCTACGACGTTTATGTGGTTCGCGGTGCGCAGGAGCAGTATGTCGCCACGGTGAAAATCTACCTTACGACCGACCAGGAAGTTCCCGACAAGGAGGGCATGAACATCAAGGGCATTGTCTTCTGCGGCGACAAAGGCGTGCCGGGTGTCCGCGTGTCGGACGGGTTGCAGACGGTCACCACCGATGAGAACGGTTACTACTGGATTCCGTCGCTCAAGACGCTGGGGTATGTCTTTATCACGATTCCCCAGGGTTACCTGCCCGCTGCGCTCGATAACAATATGATGATGGGCTTCTGGGCCGGACTGACCGACGAGGCCGGGTGTGCGAGAAGCATAACTTCGAGCTGGTGGAGGCCGATACCGAAAAAAACCACGTCATGCTGGTGGGCGCCGACCTGCACCTGGCCGACAAGCAGAACGACCTGCGCAATTTCAAAAAACGGGTTTATCGCTGAAACGCAGGCTTTTGCCGATGCCAGCTCCGTGCCGGTTTTCTGCCTCATGGCGGGCGACATGACCTGGGACAGGTATTGGTACGACCGTAATTTCCGGCTTCCGCACTACCGGCAGTGGCTTTCCCGGAACGGATATTCCGTGCCCGTATTCCACGCGATGGGCAACCACGATAACGACCCCCCTATGTGAGGGCGACGCCCCGGGGCAGCTTTCCTATTGCAGGACGCTGGGGCCGAACTACTATTCGTTCAACCTCGGCTGCACTACGTGGTACTCGACGACATTGACTGGATCAATACGGGCGGCAGCGACGGCGTGCTGGGCAGCCGCGACTACAACCGCGTCGTGTCGCTGGCGCAGATGACCTGGCTGGCCGAACCTGGCTGCCGTCGAGGATAAGACAGCGCCGCTGGTGGTCTGTCTGCATGTCCAGCCTCTACGAAAAAATTACAACGCCTCGTTCGCCAACACGGCCAAGATGCCGAGCGCCACGGGTGGAACGGGGCGCTGATGAATGCCGTCCGGGATTTCTCCGAGGTGCATTTCATAACGGGGCATACGCACCACAACTCCACGATGGTCATCAACGACAAAGTGATCGAACACAACACGGCCGCCGTCTGCGAAACATGGTGGTGGAGCACTTTTTCTTTTCCGACCGGGCCATCTGCGTCGACAGGGTCGCCTGCCGGTTACGGAATCTATACGGTCAATTCGACCGACGTGAAGTGGAGCTACAAGGGCATCGGCGAACCTGCCGGATACCAGTTCCGCACGTACGACATGAACACCGTGGCACCTCGACAACAGCACCTACAAGGCGCTGCTGGCCCATATGCGAGCCGTGACAACAAGGGCGACGACTATGGAAAAGTGGGCGAAAAATAACGTTGTTTATATCAATGTCTGGAACTACGATCCGGCCTGGAAGGTCGAGGTGCGGGAGGATGATGGCTCGCCGCTTGAGGTGAAGCGTGTCTTCGACCGCGACCCGCTGCACACGATCACCTTCGACATTCCCCGCGTGGAAGGCCAAATACGAAGCCAATGCCGACTGGGCGTCGTGCTGCTCGTCGCACATGTTCAGCGTGACGGCGTCGTCGCCCGTGTCGGAACTCGAAATCACGGTCACCGACCGTTTCGGCAATGTCTATTCGGAACGGATGAAGCGGCCGAAGGCCTTTGTGAAGACCTCGAAATAACCTGAAAAACGAAGAGCATGAAAAAGTACAGTATATGGCTGTTGGGATTCGCGGCGCTGGTCGCCGGGGCCTGCAGTACGGACCGGACCGGGGATGAGACGTCGCACTTCAGCGCTTCTTCGGTCAGCGCCAACAAGCGTGGAATGACCTACGAAGGCGGCGATGTCACGTTCGATGTCCTGTCGAATGTCTATTGGTGATCAACCTCGACGAAGATGCCGACTGGCTGACCGTCGCGCCCCGTGCGGCGTACGGCAACCAGACGGTGAAGGTCACCGCGGCCGTGAATCCCGGGGGGCAGGCGTTCGACGACGCTTCGGTTCGATTCGCTGGACGGCGTGACCGCACAGATCGAGGTGACGCAGGGTTTCCTCCGATGAACTTATCTACTACATCCGCACCGGGGCCGGGGCTTCGGCCGTTGCGGAGCCGGTCGCCGTGGGCGGCTATACGGCGTGGGGAACCGGAAGGCGTCGGTGCTTCGGCGGTGGGATTCTCCGGCGTAAACGCTTTCGTGTCGGCCGACACGCCTTCGTCGGGCTACGACGAGGCTTCGGGCGGTAACAATATCGTGCTGGAGGTTCCCGGAGAGGGCCCGGAACTGTGACGCCCTCGTTTTCCGTGCGCGACGTGGCGACCCGTGACGACTCTATTTCCGTCTGAAGATGGGCGTGCTGGCTCCCGGCGGCGAACTGACGCCCGACCGGTTCGGGTGCTCGTCGGGAACGGCGGCGACGAACTGATCGCCCTGCAATACAAGAAGTGATCGACGGCGCAGGCGACTGGAAAGAGGTCCTGGCGCGGTTTTGGGTCGGCGAGGACAATCCACGTTCGATTTTAAGGTCGAAGCCCCGCAGGCGGTTACCGCATCGACGACTTCCGCCTTTACGAGGGCATCTTCGTCGAGGGACAGGAGGTTGCTTTCCAGGTCGGCGGCGACGACGGCAAGCCGGAAGGTTACGTCTATTTCGAGGACGATTTTTTCGTGGGTGACCGACGTATACGGCGGAACCGATTACATCGGGACGTATCCTACGCGCCGCTTACGGCAGAAACCTACTGGAACGGCATAACGGCGGCAAAGCCACGGGCAGGAGGCCTATAACGCCCCTCGTCGGATCGGGGTGGAAGACCGATGACAACAAACTCAAAGGAGCGCGTTTACCTGCGTATCGGCTATGTCAAGATGGGGCGCGGTTCCAATGCGGCGGGTTGCGGCGGAGGCCTGGTAAGCCCGACGCTGGACATCCGAAAAACCGTGCGGCGGATCTCAAGGTGACTTTTAAATGCTGTATTTACGTCGCTGCCAACGGCACGTGGGACCCCCTCGACCATGCAGGTGCGGGGTGATCGGTCCGGGTACGGTCAACGACGGTGTGTCGACGGAGAAGGTGCTCGTCATGCAGACCGAAACGCCGGTGCAGTGGGAGGAGAAGACGCTGATCGTCTACGGCGCGACCGACGCCACACAACTGGTCTTCGAATCGGTGGAGGAAACCAAGGCCAACCGCTGGTTTCTGGACGACGTGCGGATCGTCAAGGCGGGCCGGACGACAAACCTTCGGTAGACCCTGATACCGCTGGCGGTTCCTGCGGTGACGTTCGACCAGGATGCCGCTACCGAAAGTTCCGTGAAGTTCACCTGGACCGAGGTCTCGCAGGCCGCGGAGTACGAGTATTCCCTACACCTGTCTCAACTGCGGCGAGGTGGTCGCCTCGCGCAGCGGCAAGACGACGGAGCTGTCGGCCGGGAATTTACCGGACTGATCGCCGGGACTTCGGCCCGCCTGACGGTCCGCGCCCCTGCCCGCCGAAGGCGACAAGACCTATAAGGAATCCGCCTGGAGCGATCCGTCGAGGGGCGACGTAAAGTCGTCGGAGGCGGATTGCCCCAGCTCGCGACGCCTTCCGGCGTGACCGTTTCCGCCAACAGCGCCTATGGTTTCGAGGCTTCCTGGGCCGAGGTGTCCGATGCGACGGATTACACCTATTTCGTGGAACTGCCGAACGGACAGGTGGTCGCTACGGGTAAAACGTGGGAACCCCGCGTACATATCGGCGGGCTGGCCGGGAAGAATTTCGGCAATTACCCCTATTTCAATTTCCGCGTGGTGGCCAACCACATGAACTACAACAGTTCGAAGGTGGAGATTCCGCAGACGTTCCGCTCGTCGGAGCCTTCGGCGGCGGTCCGGGCCGATATCTTCCTTCGACGGCCACGGTCTACTTCAGGACGATTTCTCCTGGGCCGATCCCTGGAGCGGCAGTGCCCTGCTGGCGACCAACACCGACTGGATCAACACCTGTTGGCCGGTGGATACGATGGTGCGCCTCGACCTGCTGGAAAAAGGAACCGTGTCGCTCAACGGCTGGGGTTACGATGCGACCAACAAGAGCGTTTACACCCGTCCGGGGTATATTCACCTCAATTCGTCGTCGGCGTTGGGCAACCTGATCACCCCGGCATTCACCGGCATTACCGGTACGGACGACGTGAAGGTCAGCTTCGACGCCACCTATTTCTTCCAGTATTTCTCCGGTGCGGCCGATACGAACAAGACCCTGACGGCCAGCCTGAAGCGGGCGCCGGGACCATCGAAGGCGCTTTCGGGCGGAATCATTTCGTTCACCTTGTCGCGCGGCAATGCGTGGGAGGGTTTCTCTTTCACGATCACGGGAGCCGATGCTACGACCCGCGTGGTGTTCGCCCCGGCGGTCAAAAGCAAGAACCGCGTGCAGTTCGATAACTTCCGCGCCGAATCGTTAACCCGTTAATTTGAAAGACAATGAAAAACCTGAAACTGTTTTTGTTGGGCCTTATGCTCTGCGCGGCGCTGCCGTCGCAGGCATGGGACCGCACACGCCACGACGCCATTGCGTATATCGCCGAATGCAACCTGACGCCCCGGGCGAAGAGGAATATCGCCCGCTACCTCGACCATTCGATCGTTTACTACGCATCGTGGATGGACAAGTACCGCGATACGCCCGAATTTCGAAACGTCGAGCATGTGAGTTATGTGGATGCCGGCATGCAACTGGTCGACACCCTGCGCAAGGGAAGACCAATTGCGTCGTCGAACTGATGCGCGCCGTCGACCGGCTGAAAGACTACCGGAATATGAGCGATTCGCTCGTGCGGCTGAACCTGATGTATGTGATCCACATCGTGGGTGACATGCACTGTCCCTCGCATGTCAAATACGCCGGTTGCAAGAGCGGCCGCGCGGACCTCAACGGCAGGAAGATGTCCTACCATGCGATGTGGGACTGGGGTGCTGGACGGGGCCCACGGCTGGAGTTACAGCGAGTATCAACAGTTGCTGGACACCCTCTCCAAGCGCGAGAAAGCCGCCATGGCCAGGGTACGCCCGCGAATGGCTGCATGAAACCGCCGTCGCGTGCCGGGTGATCTACGACTGGCAGCGGGCCGACGAGACCTACGACAAGCAGTTCGTGCTGGACACCTACCTGCTGCCCCCGAAAGCCAGTTGATCAAGGCCTCGCCGCCTGGCTGCGGTGCTCAACGAATTGTTCGGTTAGTAGGAGGACCTCCGGGGACAAAAAAACAGCAGGGAATCTCGCGATTGCCTGCTGCCCTCGGAGGTCGCCCTCCTAAAACTACTAACCCAAACTTAAATAAATGAAGAAACCTCACTGCGGTTGCTGTGCCGCAGCTGACCGGAATAAAGTACAAAGCGCGTGCCGAACCTGCAATCGCCGTCCGCCGGGGACCGTTTGGCCGATTATCGGGTCTTGTCGTGGAATTTTCACCGGAATAATTTTGGTTTTATTTCTTTTTTTATTGTTTTATTTGTGGCATATGCCTGATGATAGCGCCTTTAAGGATAATTCTCGGCGTTGTAACGTGGAAGGAGAAAAAGATATTTTGCGGCGGTGAGCGGCGGGGACAGCGATGCCTTGCGGCCGATCTTCCCGAAACACGGTTCGCGTGTGGAAGGTCTTCGCCGTTGCGGGGAGCCGATGCTACGCCCCGCGAATGGCTGCACGAAACGGCCGTCGCCTGCCGGGTGATCTACGACGGCAGCGGGTTTTACGACGGGACCTACGGCAAGCAGTTCGTGACGGACACCACCTGCTGCCCGGAGAAATGCCAGCTGATCCTGGCGTCGTATCGTCTGGCCGCCGTGCTCAACGACCTGTTCGGTTAGTGATGCCCTCCGGGGATAAAAAAACAGCAGGGAATCTCACGATTGCCTGCTGCCCCCGGAGGTTGCCCTCCCTAAAACTACTAACCCAAACTTAAATAAATGAAGAAACCTCACTGCGGTTGCTGTGCCGCAGTTGACTGAAATAAGTACAAAGCGCGTGCCAAAGTTGCGCCGCCGTCTGCCGGAAAAGGGACGCATCGTGGTCGGAACGGTCCGCTGCGCAGAGCGGCGGGCGCGTTTCGCGGAAATATTCCGCCGGATCGCTTGCTTCCTGCCGATAAAAAGTGTACCTTTGCCGTGCAATGGTTTCCCCGTGGAGGGAATTAAAAGGGAATGCCGTGTGAATCGGCAACAGTTCCCTGCTGCTGTGAGTCCCGCCCGCAAGGGCTTTTTCGTTGCGGCATTCTTGAGCCACTGGTCCTCCGGGACCGGGAAGGCGCCGCCTCGGGGGACAAGTCAGAAGACCTGCCTTGCGCGATAGGGTGTTTGCTCTCCTGCGGAGAAAAAGGGAGCGCCTGAAGTCGTCGCCGGCGGTTTTCCGTGCGTCCTTATTTGCTTCGGCCCCTCTTTTTCCTGTTGCTGCGAACCTCTTCGGACAGACTTTTACGGTTGGATGAGGAAGTCGTCGCCATGCTTTGCCGGGTCGTCATGCCTGTTTTTTGCCTGCGCGGTATTCTCCGTGAAGTCTGTCCCTTACGGACGGAACAGATGGAACCATTAACTAAAAACAAGGTATGATGAAAAAAATTATTTGTGATCTGCTCCACAAGCCTTCTCGGCGGCTGCAAAGAGCGAATCCGGGCTTCGGACCCGGATGGAGACAAACCCGTTCCCCCTCCTTCGGCCGAACTGTTGCAAAAGATCGAAGACCTGAATGCGGGCTGGTCTCGCTGAAGACGCTGGCCGGAGCCGTGTCGCAGTCGGAAGTGCGGTCGCTGGCCGAGACGGAGGACGGCGTGCGCCTACGTTCTGCGACAGGACCGAAGTGACGGTAGCCTGCAATGCGGCGGCGGAAAGCGCCGCTGATCGGCATTGCGGTCGACGGGGATGCGTATTACTGGACACTCGCCGCGGAAAAAGGATATTCCCTGGCTGAAAGATGCAGCCGGGCGCGAAAAATGCCTGTTTCGGGGCCTGTCCCCGTCGTGGGGCGCGATGATAAAGGTTTCTGGACCGTGACGACGGACGCCGCCGTGACGCCGTGGCAGATCGGGGACGGCTCCGGAAATCCGGTCGAAGCCACGGGCGACGAGCAGGTGGAGTTGTTTCGGTCGGTAAAGGCCGGAAACGGCCGGGTGGAAATCGCGCTGACGGACGGCGGGACTCTTTCGGCGGCGCAGGTTAACGACTTGAGCGTTGCGGGGACGGCCAACTGCTATGTGGTTTCGGCGCCCGGAACGTATGTTTTCAATGCCCGGGTACGCGGAAACGGAGCCGGCGAAGGGGTCGGATTCGAGCCGGCGATCGAGATGGCGGACGGCATGACGGCCGACTGGCTGTGGACCGACTCCGAAGGACTCGTTTCGGGAGTCGCCCTCGACACGACCTCCGGCGATATTTTCCTCACGGTCGGCGAAGGCAGGGGCAACGCGCTGGTCGCCCTGATGCAGGACGGAAAGGTCGTCTGGAGCTGGCATGTCTGGGTGACCGACGCTCCGCAGACGATGACCTACATGGGAACGGGACGGTCTTCATGGACCGCAACCTGGGCGCCGTAGGTACGACCAGGCGGTACGGACGCTTACGGCATGTATTACCAGTGGGGGCGCAGGACCCGTTCTACGGGGGCGAGAAAACGGAAACTTCGGCCAATGCGTTCCTCGAAGCAAAGAACGGCACGGTGGTGAATCCCGCTTATCCGGCGCTGGACTGGGCTTTTCAGCAAGAGTGCGACGACGACCGACGGGGCTGCCGCCAATCCTATGACGTTCTACAACGATAAGGTCGGAACCGGCTATAACTGGCTTGCGTCGCCGAACGCATTTGACCGGTGCTGGAGGTGAGGCCAAAACGCTCAACGACCTGCTGCGCCGGGTACGAAAGGGTTTCTAGAAACCGGTGCATGGGAGGATCTGATTTCGGGACGTCAGTACATCGACGGCGTTTCGGTATGGGACGGAACGAACTACGGTATGACCCTATACCCACGGGGGACAGACGGCCTGGTATCCGGCGCAGGGCTATCGCAATTACAGTTCGAGGCGCCATCGTGGGGCTGCGCAGCTCGACCGGCAGGTTCGGGCGCTTACTGGTCGGCGGAAACCTCTTCGGTCAAATCCTATTACCTCTTCTTCCGCAGCAAACTGTCGAGCAGCGGTTCGATCAATAATGAACTGGACATGAACCGGTCTTACGGCTATACGGTGCGTTGCTGCAAGGAGTGACGGTCCCGTCGGGGAATAAAGGCAGGACGCTTTCGGGTCCTGCCTTTGTTTTCGATGCCGGTTCCGGCCTACCGGAACACGCCCGTGTAGGTCGCGGGCGAGAGGGCGCGCAACTCCTCCCTTGACCGATTCCGCGACGTCGAGCGTTTCGATGAATGCCGCGATCGACCTCGCGGGTGATGTGGGCGTTGGTCCGCGTCCAGGGCCTTCAACGCCTCGTGGGCTTCGGGAAACCCTCGCGGCGCAGGATGGTCTGGATGCCCTCGGCCACCACGGCCCAGTTGTTCTCCAGGTCGCGCGCCAGCGCCTCGGGGTTGAGGATCACCTTGTTCAGCCCCTTGAGCAGCGATTGCAGGGCGATCACCGCGTGGGCCATCGGCACGCCGATGTTGCGCAGCACGGTCGAGTCGGTCAGGTCGCGCTGAAGACGCGATACGGGCAGCTTTCGACGAAAGGTGCTCGAAAAAACGGCGTTGGCGATGCCGAAATTACCCTCGGCGTTCTCGAAGTCGATGGGGTTGACCTTGTGGGGCATGGCGCTCGATCCGACCTCCCCGGCCTTGATCTGCTGCTTGAAGTACTCCATCGAAATATAGGTCCACATGTCGCGCGAAAGGTCGATCAGAATGGTGTCGATGCGCTTCATGTTGTCGAAGATCGCCGCCAAGATTGTCGTAGTGCTCGATCTGCGTGGTGTACTGCGAACGGCACAGCCCCAGCGTCTCGTTCACGAATCGGTTGGCAAAAGCCACCCAGTCGATTTCGGGTAGGCTGCGCGGTGGGCGTTGAAGTTGCCCGTGGCGCCGCCGAACTTGGCCGGAACGGCGATGTCGTGGAGCATGAACAACTGCTTTTCGAGCCGCTCGACGAATACCGAAAACTCTTTGCCCAGCGAGGTCGGCGAGGCTGCCCGTGCGTGCGCGCCAGCATCGGAACCGCGCGCCACTGCTCGGCGAACGACGCGAAAGCGTCGCGGACCTCCTCGACGGCGGGGTAGTAGACGCCTGTCATCGCCTCCCGGAGCGAGAGCGGAATGGCCGTGTTGTTGATGTCCTGCGACGTGAGGCCGAAATGCACGAACTCCTTATAGGCCTCCAGCCCGAGGGGGTGTCCATTTTCTCCTTGATGATGTACTCGATGGCCTTTTACGTCGTGGTTGGTCACCGACTTCGATCTCCTTCACGCGCCGGGCGTCGGCGTCCGAGAAATCGAGGTAGAGCGCGCGCAGGGCGGCGAATTTCGAGCGGTCGATGCCGGTCAGCTGCGGCAGCGGCAGTTCGCAGAGCGCGATGAAGTACTCCACTTCGACGCGGATGCGGTAGCGGATGAGGGCCTGTTTCGGAAAAATAATCGGCAATTTCTCCGTTTTATTACGGTAACGCCCGTCGACGGGCGAGATGGCGGTGAGGGAGTTGACATATGGGATTGTGATTTGTTTTTCGTTTCCAGACGCCAAATTTACGACATTTAATTGAAATACGCATAATTTTCCATACCTTTGTGGAGATGTAAACCGAAATCGGAATGAATTTCATACTGGCAATCATCGACTCCCTGGCGGGCTTCGTGCAGCGCAATCCGCTGACGACGCTCCTTATCGTCATACTGGCGCTCGGCGCCCCCGCGCTGCTCAAAGGGCATCGCGCTGTTTATCTTGTATTTTCTTATGGGACTTGTTATTTTGGTCGTCGTGCTGATGCTGGCTTTCCGCTGGCGGATCTACAAGGTCCGCAAGCAGATGGAGCAGCAGTTCGGCGAAGGCTTCGGACAGCAGTCCGGACCGAAGGGATTCGGCGGTTTCGGCTCGCCCTTTGCAGAGCAGCCGCGCAAGGAGCGCGAAGGCGAGGTGAAGGTGCACAAAACCCCGGGAACGCCCGGAGAAGCGCGTGTCGAAGGACGGGCGACTACGTCGATTTCGAAGAGGAAAAGCAGTAGCATGTTGAAGATTTTCGAACTCATAGGGCGCTATTTCATGCTGATGGGAAAGGTCTTTTCCCGTCCGGAGAAGCCGCCATCTACCGCCGGCGGATCATTTTCGAAATGGAGTCGCTCGGTGTCAACTCGATCGGCCTGACGGCCATCATCTCGGTCTTCATCGGCGCGGTCATCACGTTGCAGATGTGCATCAACCTCGATTCGCCGTTCATTCCCCCGCTCGCTGGTGGGTTACGCCACGCGCGAGACGATGATCCTGGAGTTCTCGTCGGCGGTCGTGGCGCTGATTCTCGCCGGAAAGGTCGGGTCGTCGATCGCCTCGGAGATCGGAACCATGCGCATCACCGAACAGATCGACGCGCTCGAAATCATGGGCGTCAACTCCGCCTCGTACCTCATCCTCCCGAAGATCGTCGCCGCGATGGTCTTCTTCCCCTTTCTGACGATCCTCGATCCTGATCGGCATTCTGGGCGGATACCTCATCGCCGCCGCGACGGGCATTATGATCCCCGCCGACTATGTCGACGGCCTGCTGATGGATTTCAAGCCCTATTCGATCACCTACACGCTGATCAAGACCGTCTTCTTCGCCTACATCATCACCTCGATTTCGGCCTTCTACGGCTACAACGCCCGGGGCAACTCGCTGGAGGTCGGCACGGCTTCGACGCGCGCCGTGGTGGCCAGCTGCGTGGTGATTCTGCTTTTCGACCTGATCCTGACACAAGTCCTGCTTATATGATACGCGCCGAACATATCGTCAAGTCGTTCGACGGCCGGTGGTGCTCGACGACATCTCGGTCGGAATTCGAGACCGGAAAAAACGAACCTCATCATCGGCCGCAGCGGCTCGGGAAAGACCGTGCTGCTCAAGACGCTGGTGGGCCCTGCACGAACCCGATTCGGGCGACGTGTGGTACGACGAGGTGAACTTTTCGAAACTCGGTTTCCGGGAACGCAAAAGTATCCGCAAGGACATCGGCATGATCTTTCAGGGCGGGGCGCTGCTGGACTCCTCGACCGTCGTGGAGAACGTCAAGCTGCCGCTCGACACTCTTCACCTCGCAGAGCGAGCGGGGAGAAGATGGAGCGCGTGAATTTCTGCCTCCAGCGCGTGCGGCTCGACGGGGCCAACGAACTCTATCCGGCCGAACTGTCGGGCGGCATGATCAAGCGCGTGGCCATCGCCCGGGCTATCGTGATGAATCCCCGCTACCTGTTTTGCGACGAACCCAACTCGGGACTCGACCCGCAGACCTCGATCGTCATCGACAACCTGATCCACGAGATCACCCAGGAGTACGGCATCACGACGATCATCAACACCCACGACATGAACTCCGTGATGGAGATCGGCGAGAAAATTGTATACATCCACGACGGCCGTAAGTGGTGGGAGGGGACGAAGGACGACATCCTGCATGCGGACAACCGCGAGCTGAACGATTTCGTCTTCGCCTCGGCCATGGCCAAACGGGCCAAACTGGCTGCGCAGTAGGCTTCCCGCGGTGTTGTGCGCCTGAAGACGGCGGAGGTTTCCGGCGGACGGGTGCGTGCCGGGAAACGGATGCGTCCGCGGTTCGTAAAAAAATTTAATTTTTATTTGCGTAAAATTATATAAAGTATGTACTTTTGTGCTGTTAGAAAAAAATAACGGAATTTTTTATTAACAAATAATTCAAATCATTATGGCAACTATCAAAATCGGTATCAACGGCTTCGGCCGTATCGGCCGTCTGGTGTTCCGTGCCGCTTGCACGAACGACAACATCGAAGTGGTGGGCATCAACGACCTGGTTCCCGTGGACTACATGGCTTACATGCTGAAGTACGACACGATGCACGGCCGTTTCGACGGTACGGTGGATTTCAACGTGGAGAAGAGCCAGCTGATCGTAAACGGCAAGGCTATCCGCGTAACCGCCGAGAAGGACCCCGCAAAACCTGAAGTGGAACGAGGTTAACGCCGAGTACGTGGTAGAGTCGACGGGTCTGTTCCTCACCAGGAGAAGGCCGAGGCTCATATCGCAGCCGGCGCCAAGTACGTCGTTATGTCGGCTCCCTCGAAGGACGACACCCCGATGTTCGTATGCGGCGTGAACACCGATACCTACAAGGGCCAGACGATCGTTTCCGCATCGTGCACCACCAACTGCCTTGCCCCCCATCGCCAAGGTTCTGAACGACAAGTTCGGCATCACCGACGGTCTGATGACCACCGTTCACTCGACCACCGCAACGCAGAAGACTGTCGACGGTCCCTCGATGAAGGACTGGCGCGGCGGCCGTGCCGCTTCGGGCAACATCATCCCCTCTTCGACCGGCGCCGCAAAGGCCGTAGGCAAGGTGATCCCCGAGCTGAACGGTAAGCTGACCGGTATGTCGATGCGCGTTCCGACCCTCGACGTTTCGGTTGTCGATCTGACCGTGAACCTGGCCAAGCCCGCCAAGTACGACGAGATCTGCGCTGCCATGAAGGAGGCTTCGGAAGGCGAACTGAAGGAGGCATTCTGGGTTACACCGAGGAGGCTGTCGTATCGTCGGATTTCCTCGGCGACGCACGCACCTCGATCTTCGACAAGGCAGCCGGTATCGCGCTGACGGACACCTTCGTGAAGGTCGTTTCGTGGTACGACAACGAGTGGGGCTACTCGAACAAGGTCCTCATGCTGATCGAAGATGGCCGCTTACAACAACAAATAGTCGTACGCCATTCGATAGAAAAAAAGAGGGAACCAGCGATGGATTTCCTTTGAAAGGATGTAACAGTCTAAATAATTAGGCTGTTACATTTTTTTGATGGGATAAGGTAACGAAAAGGCAACGGTTCTGTTTTTAAGTCTGTTGCAATGACTTTCCAACCTCAAACAACTGATACAAAGATAGTAATAAATTTTGAGTTAAGCAAATAACAGCGGTCGTGTTTCTTAAATAGAACGTTAGAAACATATGAGTTTATATACTTTTACCCGTGATATACTTTCATTTGAGGCTCACCATTAATAAATATTTCTGCTCCATTATTGACACAAAATATTGGACAGTCCCTCTTGAAAATATTGAGAATCCCAAATTACAAGAACGATATTCTTACTAATCGGCATAGAAATTTCCGCACCATACATTCAAACCCTTCGTAATAGTTTGGCGCATCCTTTACATGAGGTTCAATAGTAATAGGATAATCGAATGTATATATTTGATTTGTATCCGTATAATAAAATTCCCAATATTTATCAGCCAGAATATTTGCCAATTTTTCTAAAAATCTGTAATATATTATTGGTTGTCGGTTATTTGCAGTCGATACGGCTTGAACAAATGAATTACAAAAGCAATACATGGC
>VOFK01001359.1_pt1 | contig 19520 bp, 47 predicted proteins | sample 5384121 | NCBI WGS metagenome assembly VOFK01 (sample SAMN12384730, study PRJNA508395) | human gut metagenome | isolation source: healthy gut J | host: Homo sapiens
CGCGTGGCCTTTGTTTTCGCGCATGTGATGGCGTGAACTGCAGCTCGCCACTGTTCAGACGCAATCCCGGCAAGGGAGGAATAATGGCATTTAAACACTACGATCTGGTCTCTGCCAGCAGCGGTGATGAACTGCAAAAGAAACTGACAGAAAAATAAATGAAGGGTGGCAGCCGATACGGTTCGCCGCTTGTTTCGTATGACGATAACGGGATGAAAATTATTCAGCCATTGCAGCAGAGGGTGATGTCAGATCCCGGTTGAAACGCCTGATGATGGTGGTGATTCACCGGTCACAATGACCTCCGGTGCACCCTGATTATTATTATGTTGTTGTGCTTGCCGGACAGTCCAACGGCATGGCCTACGGTGAGGGGCTTCCGTTACCGGACTCTTATGACCGCCCGGACCCGCGCATTAAGCAGCTGGCCCGCCGCAGTACGGTGACGCCGGGTGGTGCACTCCTGTGCACGTACAATGATGTTATTCCGGCTGACCATTGTCTGCATGATGTACAGGATATGAGCGGTGTTAATCATCCGAAAGCGGACCTGAATAAGGGGCAGTATGGCTGTGTCAGTCAGGGGCTGCATATTGCCAAAAAACTGCTGTCGTATATCCCGCAGAATGCAGGGATACTTCTGGTGCCCTGCTGCCGTGGTGGTTCTGCATTCACCACCGGGGCTGACGGCAATATTCAGTGAGGTCACCGGCGCATCCGCTGACGCTGCACGCTGGGGTGCCGGTAAACCCCTGTATCAGGACATGGTCAGCCGGACAAAAGCGGCGCTGGCCAAGAACCCGAAAAACAGGCTGCTGGCGGTGGTATGGATGCAGGGCAGGCGGACCTTGCCGGTGGCAGCACTCAGCACAACGGGCTGTTCACGGCCATGGTTCAGCAGTTCAGGACTGACCTGTCCTCACTTGCTGCACAATGTGTGAGCGGGAGATGCCGCCACGGTGCCGTGGATTTGTGGTGACACGACATATTACTGGAAGGCCATGGTATGGCACACAGTATGAAGCGGGTGTATGGTGCTATAAACATTGACTGCACAGAATATTTTCTTTGTGTCGTTCCTGGACAGATGAAAACGGCGCAAACACGCCAACGAATGCTCCCGGCGGAAGACACGGATATTGTGGCTGGGGTGGGCATTACGGTGCCCGGACTCAGGGCAATTTTGTTCCCACAGCGGGACAGCCATTTCAGCTCATGGGCACGTCGTGGCATTATTTCTGACCGTCTGGCAACGGCCATTCTGGTACATGCGGGACGCACGGCAGGTTTTATTACCGGAGAAGCTTTTGTCCCCGGGGACTTCCACGGGCACAGGGACCAGCACGCCGGGAACGGGAAGTGGTGAATCCCTCGGTAACGACACCTGCCACCGCTGCCTATTATCCTGAGCGCAGACAAGGGTGATGTGCAGGCTCAGGAGGCTGGACGGTGGAAGGCACCACAGTGACAGGCACCGCAAACACGGTAACCTCACCGGATGAAACCCGGCACAGAATGTGCTGAGTATTCCGAAACAGAGCGGGGGCAGCTGGAAGCTTTGAGAGCATGCCACCACAGAGTGAGCCGACGGCAACTGCTGACCCGTGGTGGTGAGTTTTTCTGTCGTTCCGTATCACGGATACCGCCATCAGTGGGGACGTTACGCTTTGGTCTTTACTGGTTTCCCGGACGCACAGAAGATACCTGCCGGGTGACCTTCAGTAAAAACCGGCAGCGGGATGACCCTCGTCCGTACTTAACTTTTTATGTCAGACGGATGGCAGCAACATAAACCTGTCATCACACTGCAGTACGAAGAGCGCAGAGAATGTGAAGCTGGGGTCATTGGTGCCTTTAATAACGAATGGCATACCGTGCATCTTCGTTACCATGGCGGCGCACGGCAAGGGCAACGCTGACACTGGACGGTCATGAAGCCGGAGATAACACTGTTATGTGCGCCATCCGCGGTGGCAGCCGGGGGGACACGCTGCTGGATAAGTGGGAATCACACCGGGTGAGGCTTACAGTATTGAAAATGGAGAGCCTGAAAGTGACGGCTGAACGCGACAGGAGCCGGGGGGAAAAAATCCCGCCAGTCAACGCCACTGGATGGCTGGCGGGGATATATCAACCCAACAAAATATAAACAAACCATGAAGGCCATTTGTTTACGCCATTATTTTCTAGCTGATAACGGTTTCTGTCGTCAATATCAAAGGTAAGTTTTATGACTTCGTCCATAAATGTTGCTGTATTTTATGCGTGTTGGCTCGTGCGTTATATCTGATAAGCAAGGACTGTAAAGGTTATCATGGTAGAGTGTGGATAAAAAACGCTGCCGTGGAAAGTGTCCGAACCGGCAGCGAGGTCAAACGATGGATATGCCAATAAGGTTTAATAGGCGGATATATTTCTAACCGGAAGGCATTTAACGGTCAATAATGGAGATGAATAATGACATTTTTACAGCTTATTTTATTATATTTCTGCTCGGTGGTCTGCGCATTATATCTGATGAGTGGCGGGTATAAGATAATCCGTAACTATATTCGTAAAAAGATTGATGCCGCAGCAGCAGAAAAAATCGGGAGTACCGGTCAGGCTGGCGGAACAAAGCCGGAAGGGCCGCCTCATTTCGTAAGTCTTCTTTACAACACCTCTCAGCGAGAAAATCCCATGACAGAACTGAACAAACTGGTCACTGCTGATGCAGTGAAGGCTGCACTGCGCTCTGAAGAAGTGCGGGGAAAACTGAAGGAAACCATCCGCAAAACGTTTGAGGCACAGATTGATGCGGATGTGGAAGCGATACTGGATGAGCTTATCGGGCCTGCGGAAGTGCAGCCGGGAGCGCCGACCGGGAGAGGATGCGCAGGCGGATGACCCGTCAGCGGAAAACGGTGCGGCGCAACCGGAGACTGCATCAGGAGGCGAAGCTCAACCGGAGGGTACCCCGGAGCCGGAACCGGCGACGTTGCTGTAATACACCATAGTCAGGCCACCGGCATACAGCAGTGGCCTTTTTGTTATCGTGCGCCCGGAGAACGGGAGACGAGGATATGTACCAGATGGAAAAAAATCACAACAGGGTGTCATACACCACGTCAGCGGGGGAACGGGATACTGGTTGCTGCAGTTGCTGGACAGGGTCTCCCCGTCCCAGTGGGCGGCGATAGGCGTGCTGGGGAGTCTGCTGTTTGGCCTGCTGACGTACCTGACGAACCTGTATTTCAAAATTAAAGAGGACCGGCGTAAGGCGGCGCGGGGAGAGTAGGTGATGAACCATGAAGAAATGAATCAGCGCATAAGTCGCCTGGAAAATGAAATTGCTGAACTGAATAAAAAAACTGTCGGCGCTGGTGACTTCTGAAGATGAAAAAAAACGCCGCTATGAGCAGGAGGGCGTTTTACGATGATTGCATCAAAGTTGCTCGCAGGACCTTTGCGAATTTTTTGCAGGAAAGCTTTCACCAACCGTATTGTCAGAAAAGTACTCCATTACGATTAAAAGTGCCGGAGAGGAAGGCAATAAACGTTATTTTATTGCGTCTGCACCGGATAAAGACGAGGAACCCCGTCGGCCTTTCAGGGTTTCCTGTGAAGAGGGGGAGTTCGTCGTTTATGAGAACGGAAAACCTGTCCGGCATCGCAATCATCATTGCCTGAAAAATTGATCTCACTATTGGATGCCTGAAAGACGAAAACACCAGGGTTATGAAACGCATTGGCCGTTGCATGGGGTATCTGCAGGTGGCGGCAGAGATTGAAGCACTTGCCAGTGGTGCTGACAGGGATGCTGCGGTGCGGGAGGCTCTTCTTTGTGATTTCAATACGCCACCCTTTAAGAAAGAGCCTGATGACTGATCCAGCCGGGCCTGACTTATTCTCAAAGGGCGTATAAGTGAGTTGGCATGTTATCTGTGGCCGGTAAATCCCTGATAAATATCTATGAACACAAAAATCAGATACGGCCTGTCGGCTGCCGTTCTGGCGCTGATTGCCGCAGGGGCGTCTGCGCCTGAAATCCTTGACCAGTTTCTGAATGAAAAAGAAGGTAACCACACCACGGCATACCGTGATGGTACTGGTATCTGGACCATCTGCCGTGGTGCCATTCTGGTGGACGGTAAGCCTGTTGTTCCCGGCATGAAGCTGTCGAGGGAAAAATGCGACCAGGTTAACGCTATTGAGCGTGATAAGGCGCTGGCATGGGTGGAGAAAAACATCAAAGTGCCGCTGACCGAACCGCAGAAAGCGGGGATTGCGTCATTCTGCCCGTACAACATTGGTCCCGGTAAGTGTTTCCCGTCGACGTTTTACAGACGGATTAATGCCGGTGATCGCAGGGAGCCTGCGAGGCGATTCGCTGGTGGATAAAGGACGGTGGCAGAGACTGCCGTATCCGCTCAAATAACTGCTACGGTCAGGTATCCCGGCGTGACCAGGGAGAGTGCGCTGGCGTGCTGGGGTATCGACAGATAAAAGCAGAATATTTTGCTGAAAAATGACGCATTGGCCAACCCGAGCGGAAAACACAAAATCTGCTTCATAAAAATTTCGGTGAGTGAATAAAAAGTAAAAACCCCGATTGCGCCAGCAGTCGGGGTTTTTGTTGTATGGCCAACTATGGGAAAAGTCAAAGCAAAGAAGGGAGTTGTGACTCATGATTTCAATTACCAAACTGAATTTTCTGCTGGGGAGCATCCCGTTTTTATGGGTGGTATCCCGGATTGCTGCAAAAAATAAACATGTCACGCAAACTCATCGCTGGGGAAATCCTCTGGCCATTGGTGTTTTCATTTTCAGCAAGGCTGGCAGCTCTTTTCCATGGCATGGATGGTTGTATCCGGCAGGGCTGGTGGGGTGACAACGATATGAACCGGGCTGTGTGGCGTGATTATTGTCCTGCTGGTGGCCTGCGGTGCGCTGTGGCTGGCAACAGACCATTACCGCGATAATGCCATCACTTACAAAGCGCAGCGCGATAAAAGTCAGAGAACTGAAGCTGGCTGACGCCACCATTACTGACATGCAGCAGCGTCAGCGTGATGTTGCTGCACTTGATGCAAAATACACAAAGGAGTTAGCCGATGCGAGAGCTGAAAATGAAACTCTGCGCGCTGATGTTGCCGCTGGTCGTAAGCGCCTGCAAGTCGCCGCCACCTGTGCAAAGTCAACGACCGGAGCCAGCAGCATGGGCGATGGAGAAAGCCCCAGGACTTACAGCAGATGCTGAACTCAATTATTACCGTCTCCGAAGTGGAATCGACAAGATAACCGCGCAGGTTAACTACCTGCAGGAATACATCAGGACGCAGTGCTTAAAATAATTTTAATTTCACTGAAATTTAACAAGTGACTTTCAGGAAAATGCCTCGCAGATGCGGGGCATTTTTGTACCGGTATTTCACCGCGCACCGCAGCGCACAATAAACACCGAACCTGACCCTTTGAATGGGCCTTTGAGGATACCAGTTAGTGCTGGCGAGCCTCGGTGGCTGGTTTCCTGTGCGGCAAAGGTTCATTTCAAAGAAGCAGGCAACGCCATGAATGAATTAATTGCGAATCATGACTTCGACTTTCGCCAGTTAGTTACCGCAGCAGAAGGTCAACCGGTAACTGACACCTTCCAGATTGCCAAGGCATTTGGTAAACGCCATCAGCATGTGATTAGGGCTATTAAATGTTTGAGATGTTCTGAGGAGTTCTCTACAACCCATTTTTGGGCCGTCGAGAAAATCAATGACTTAGGGATTTTCGATAAGAAGCAGATTTACTACCGCATGGATTTTTAGCGGCTTCGTTATGCTGGTGATGGATTTAACGGGGCAAAAAGCCGATGCTGTTAAAGAAGCCTATATCAATGCGTTTAACTGGATGTCAGCAGAACTCCGTAAGTACAGCGAAAGTTATGAAGCAGAACGTAACGCCGTAATGCTGGTGTACATGAAAAAGAGAAAGATGTCGCCAGCATGTCAGGCCGTCTGCTCAATCGCTGGGGAGAACGAAAAACCTCAATTGCTTGCAAAGCTGGAACGTCTGGAGAGACAGGGACAGTTTTTATTACCGGGATTCGATAAAGGTATTCAAGCCTGACACATCATGCGCTGTATCGTCGCCGTATTCCCGCATTAACCATGACCGCAGCCACCTCTTCTGCGCGAGTGTGCGGGAATAATCAGAAACGATGCACACCGGGTTTTCTCATTTTTCACGAGATGTGAGCGATTTCCCGCGAAGCCGCCTGTCCGGTGCAGTGGTGGAAGAAAGCGGATAAAACAACCATATTGTACAAATATTAATCAGATAAGGCGCTGCTGTATGAATTCTGAAAAATCACAGCGGTAATTATGCGTCGTTTTTAACAGAGGACGTCAGAAAGTGACATGGCAAAGCTGGACTGGAAAAAACTGGAGCAGGCATTCCGACGCGAACATGCCGAAACGGGAATAACATTACTGGAGTGGTGCCGTAAGAAAAAGATTAATTACAACACCGCCAGAACCCGTATAAAAAAATGGGCAAAATCGATCATAAAACCGATCGCATGAAATCGATCATGACATCTCAGATGAAGAACCCAGCAATGACGCGGGTTCCGGCGATGAAAAATGCGCAAAAAAAATTCTGAAAAAAACTGCGCAAATTCGGCGGAAACGAAACGGGATTCGTGGTTCACGATTTTTACCTCCTTCAAACTCTTTTTCTGAGCGAAACACCCACGCCGTGAGACACCGTGGATATGCGAAGTATCTTGAGGCAGATAACCTCATGGATGATGCGTCCGACATGGTGCTGTTCGATGAACTGGTGTTCACCCGAGCCCGCGCACTTTCAGTAACTAAGGCACGCTTAAAGGGATGTTCGCCGACCTGGAAAAGGCGGCTGACGTGGAAACCCGCGTTGCTCTTTGTACGACAAAAATACTCAAAGCTGAACAGGCCCTTGACCGGAATATTGCCCGTATCGAGTCAATTGAACGCTCATTGCTGACGCTGGACGTTCTGGCGGAAACAGCACCAAAACTTCGTGCTGATCGGGAAAGAATCAATGCTGCCAGAGATAAACTCAGAGCGGAAACCGATATTCTGACCAGCCAGCGTCGGGGCGTTGTTACGCCTGTCAGTGACATCGTGTCATCGCTGCATGAAATGAGTAATTCGGGGGAGACTGGATGACATTCCGGAAGAATGAACCGCGAAGTGATGAACCGTCAGCAATGACCGAGGCCGAACAACGTCTGTTCATCATGACTAAACTGAGCAATCCCCTGGTGGCGGCTCAATCATCTCTACAAAATACAGAACGAAAAAGGTGAACTGGTCACCTTCAGAATGCGACCGGCGCAGCGCCAGTTGTTCCGGAGCATGCACAAAAAAATATTATCCTGAAAGCACGCCAGCTGGGGTTTTCCACGGCCATTGATATTTATCTTCGACCAGCATTATTCATACCGCATCTCAAATGCGGGATTGTCGCTCAGGATAAACAGGCTGCCAGTGAAATTTTCCGCACCAAAATTGCTGTACCGTTTGATCATCTTCCTGACTGGCTGAGAGCCTCATTCACCATCGTTGAACGTCGTAGCGGAGCCAGCGGTGGCTATATCCTGTTTGGTCACGGCTCGAGTATCCAGGTGGCAACCTCATTCCGTTCAGGTACGGTGCAGCGCCTGCATATCTCAGAGCACGGCAAAATTTGCGCAAAAATATCCGGCTAAGGCGAAAAGAGCTGCGAACCGGTACACTTAATGCCGTCTCTGATGAGTGCATTATTTTTTGATGAATCCACTGCTGAAGGTGTGGGTGGAGATTTTTACGAGATGAGCAACCGGGCACAGGAAATCACTGCATCAGGGCTGGCGCTGACGCCACAGGATTATAAATTCCATTTTTACGCCTGGTGGCAGGATCCCAACTACAGCGCCCGAGTGCCGGAAAGCGGGCTGAAGCTGTCACGGGAAAAACAGCGTATTTTTCTGCGGTTGAAAAGGCAATGAACATCACGCTTACCGATGAGCAGAAACACTGGTACATCTGCAAGGAAACTGAACAGCGTGAGGAAATGAAGCAGGAGTTTCCCCTCAACGCCACAGGAGGCGTTTCTGACGTCAGACGACGGGTGTTCAATGCGGAGAGTACGCTGCTGGCAGAGTCATTCTGTTCGCCACCGCTGATTGTTTATGACATTGAACCTGTTACAGGAACGAAGACCAAAGCGCAGTCTCTGCGTGACGGGAATGAAAAGCCGAACAGCACCGACGCTGATGAATCTGCTGGTCTGGGAGCTACCGGATCCGGATGATGAGTATGATGCGGAGCGGATACCGCTGAGGGGCTGGAGCACGGAGACCGCTCATCGCTGGATATTGTCAAAACGCAGTAATGGTGAGCAGGCCCACTGGTTTGGTCATCATCTTGATGCGGAGTCTTTTCGCTCATTCATTGCGCAGGTCTGCCGTATGTACAACAACGCGTTTGGGGGCCGGAGCGTAACAATCACGGACATGCCGTTATCCTGAAACTCAAGGAGCTCTATCCGACGCGTTATGATCTACAACGAACAACACCTTGATCAGCATGGGCGACGACGATACGCCACGTCTTGGCTGGCTGACAACCCGCCAGAGTAAAACCGGTCCTGACGAGGGAATGAAACTCTGCTGAATAACGGCCTGTCGGGGATCCGCTGGTCGGGCACATTATCAGAAATGAACACCTACGTTTATGACGCGAAAGGCTCCATGAATGCACAGGAAGGTTGTTTGATGATCAGCTCATGAGCTACATGATTGCCCAGAGATGCGCGCGCGCCAGAATGCCGGTGAGGGTAAACAGAAAACGGATAAACGCAGAACCACACACTGATGGCTCACTGATGAAAAATGAAACTAATACCATGGCGACGAAAAAACGACAACGGAGCCACGCCGCGTTTTTCTCAGCGCCAGTTACAGGCGCTTTGTTCTGATATTGACAGTCAGCCTAAATGGCGTGATGCCGCAAACAAGGCCTGTGCGTTACGATGGCGATCAGTTGCCACCGGAAGTTCTTCTTTCAGGCACTCGCGGTCAGCCGATGACCATCCATAACCTCATTATCGCGCCTGTTGATGGCGTTCTGGGAATGGAGGCCAAAACGCGGACTGACCTGCTGGTGATGTCAGATGATCCTGATGATGAAACAGAAAAACTGGCTGAAGCTATTAATGCTGAATTTGCCGATGCATGCCGTCTTGGCAATATGAATAAAGCCTCGCTCTGATGCTTATGCGGAACAAATCAAGGCGGGGCTCAGTTGGGTGGAGGTCAGACGGAACAGCGATCCGTTCGGGCCTGAGTTTAAGGTGTCTACTGTCAGCCGGAATGAGGTGTTGTCTGGGACTGCTCAGCCGGGAGGCTGATTTAAGTGACTGCCGCTGGCTGATGCGCCGCCGCTGGATGGATACCGATGAGGCAAAAGCCACATTTCCGGAATGGCTCAGGTTATCGATTATGCCATTGATGACTGGCGTGGTTTTGTTGATACCACGGTTACTGAAGGCCAGCCCAGTCCTTTGATGAGTGCATGGGAAGAGTACCAGTCATGGGATCGTAAGGGAGAATGAATGGCTTCAGCGTGAACGCCGCCGCGTGCTTCTTCAGGTGGTTTATTACCGCATATTCGATCGCCTGCCTGTGATGGCGCTCAGCAGTGGCAGGGTGGTGGCCTTTGATAAAAAATAATCAATGATGCATGCGGTGGCTGTGGCATCCGGGCGGGTGCAGGTGAGAGTCGGGCGGGTAAGTCGTATTCGTGAAGCCTGGTTTGTGGGACCGCACTTTATTGTGGATCGCCCCTGCAGTGCGCCACAGGGGATGTTCCTGCTGGTTCCCTTCTGGGGATACCGAAAGGATAAAACCGGAGAGCCTTACGGGCTGATTTCCCGGCCATTCCGGCACAGGATGAGGTGAATTTTCGTCGTATAAAACTGACGTGGTTGCTTCAGGCCAAGCGCGTGATTATGGACGAGGATGCCACCCAGCTGTCAGATAACGAGCTGATAGAGCAGATAGAGCGTCCGGATGGCATTATTAAACTGAACCCGGCCCGAAAAAATCAGAAAAGCGTTGCTGATGTTTTCCGGGTTGAACAGATTTTCAGGTTGCCAGCCAGCAGTTTCAGGTCATGCAGGAGTCGGAAAAACTTATCCAGATACCATGGGAGTGTATTCCGCATTTCTCGGGCAGGAGTCAGGTGCAACTTCCGGCGTGGCAATCAGCAACTCTGGTGGAGCAGGGGCCACAACCCTTGCTGAAATTAACGACAATTATCAGTTCGCCTGCCAGCAGGTTGGCAGGCTGCTGCTCTCTTTATCTTCTCGATGACCTGAAAAAGCGGCGTAATCATGCGGTGGTGATTAATCGCGATGATCGCCAGCGTCGCCAGACCATTGTCCTCAATGCTGAAGGTGATAATGGTGAACTGACCAATGATATTTCAAGATTAAATACACATATTGCGCTGGCTCCCCTGTTCAGCAGACACCGGAACGTTTAAGGCACAGCTGTTTGCACAGAGAATGTCAGAGGTTATTCAGGGACTGCCGCCTCAGGTTCAGGCTGTTGTGCTCGATCTGTGGGTTAATCTTCTGGATGTACCGCAGAAACAGGAATTTGTCGAACGAATTCGTGTGGCGCTGGGGACGCCAAAATCACCGGATGAGATGACCCCGGAAGAGCAGGAAGCGGCAGCACAACAGCAGGCTCTGGAGCAACAGCAGGCAGAACTTCAGATGCGCGAAATGGCAGGCCGGGTGGCTAAACTGGAAGCAGAAGCTGCCAGGGCACGTGCGGCTGCACAACGGATAGCGCAGGCGCACAAAGGGGATGTCGCAGCGGCACAGGGACAACGTTATGTGGATGCGCTCAACCAGGCGCATACGGCAGAAATCATTACCGGCATACAGAATATGGAACAGGAGCAGGAAGTTCTTCAGCAACAGATGCTGCATACACTACAACAGCGGATGCATGAATTGCCGCTCTGAAAATCTTGAACTTAACGGAACCCCGTCATCGTACGGGTTTTTTGTTTCCGGAGATAAGCGTTCGGGAGCGGTGCGCTTATTCGCGGGGGCAGCGATAAGCCTTGTTTACTCAACCATTCGGATCTGTCCGATAAACAGACCATGCGGAGTTATTTATGGATTTTGAATTTACGGGTGAAGAAACCCCGGAACAACTGGAAAAAATGCTGGAAGGGCTTGGGGATGTGGATATTGACGGTCACGAACAGGACGGTGTGACAGAGGTCGCCACAGAAAATCATGCGGATGAGGCAGCACAGACACAGACGGGCGATAACACCGCGGCACCGACGCCGGATGCCAGTGCTGAGCAGACGCAGGACGTGAAGGAGCCGGAAGCGAAGCGGGGTGTGCTCACCCGCGATGGTAAACACGTCATTCCCTATATGAAGTCCTGAGGCTGAACGTTCCGGTAAGCAGCGGGCCGAACAGGAAGCCGCACTTCTTCGGGGGACAGATAGCAGAAGAAAAACGCCTGGTTGAACTGCTGACGTCTCAGATCCACCAGGCGGGTATGAAACCCGCACCGTTACCGGAAAACGAAAAAATCTCTGATGAGCAGATTTGGCCCGCATCAGGGAGATGTATCGGAAATTGGTGACGCAGTGGCTTCGCTCATCCGTAAAATAACTATCTCCAGTCCCGTGTTCAGCAATCAGCACAGCAGGCAGAAGGTAATGGTGGTGAGGATTTATCTCCGGTTCTGATGCGATGAATGCCGTGCCGGTGCTGAAAACGTGGCAGGACCCGATCCGGATCGCTTCTCGGTTGCCGTATCCATCGACGGAAGCTCCAGAATGACCCTGCATGGAAAGACAAACCGCTCACTGAACGTTTCGCCGAAGTGGCCCGCCGTACGCAGCTCGCTTTCGGTGAAACCAGCGGAGACCGCCTTCTGGTAAGGCAGACAACACGGATATCCGGAAAACGGCGGAAGAAAAAGTGAAGGCAGTTGAACAGGAGATGGCAGTGCCTGACTCTCCGTCAGAGCTTGGGCAACACGGCTTCCGTCGGAACCGGTGATAATTTTGAACGGTTACTTGGTGCTTCCCATACCGAAATTGAAGCAGCCATGCGAGGCATGACGGACGCTGAAATTGACGCGATTCTGGAAAAACTCGGGTAACCACTGAAGGAGTACTGACGTAATGACCACAGTAACATCAGCCCAGGCGAATAAGCTGTATCAGGTGGCGCTTTTCACTGCTGCCAACCGCAACCGCTCAATGGTGAACATTCTCACTGAACAACAGGAAGCACCAAAAGCGGTTTCGCCGGACAAGAAAAGCACAAAACAGACCAGTGCGGGGGGCGCCGGTTGTGCGCATCACTGACCTCAACAAACAGGCCGGTGATGAAGTGACGTTCAGCATCATGCACAAACTCTCAAAAACGTCCGACGATGGGGGATGAGCGTGTTGAAGGTCGTGGTGAAGACCTCAGCCATGCTGATTTTTCCCTGAAAATTAATCAGGGCCGTCACCGGTGGATGCGGGCGGACGCATGAGCCAGCAGCGTACGAAGTTCAACCTGGCATCTTCTGCCAGAACGCTGCTGGGTACGTACTTTAACGACCTCAGGACCAGTGCGCCATTGTACATCTTGCTGGTGCCCGCGGTGCTTTTGTTGCGGATGACACCATTCTGCCGACAGCGGAGCACCCTGAATTCAAAAATCATGATCAACGACGTTCTGCCGCCGACATGATCGTCACTTCTTTGGCGGCGATGCGACAAGTTTTTGAGAGTATTGACCAGTCTGACCTGTTCCCCTTGCGCTGGTCGATAATCTCTCGTTGTTTATTGACGAGATGGCTCATCCGTTACAACCGGTACGCCTTTCCGGTGATGAATTGTATGGCGAATCCGTAGTTACGTCCTCTACGTCACGCCGCGTCAGTGGAATGACTGGTACACCTCCACGTCCGGTAAGGACTGGAACCAGCTGATGACGCGTGCGTAAACCGCTCAAAAGGTTTTTAACCATCCGCTGTTCAAAGGCGAATGTGCGATGTGGCGCAATATTCTGGTCCGTAAATATGCGGGGATGCCGATCCGTTTCTATCCAGGGGTCAAAAGTTCTGGTATCGAAAAACGATCTGACAGCAACCACAGAAGAGAAGCAGGCCAAAACAAACATTGACCGTGCCATACTGCTGGGGGCTCAGGCGCTGGCGAATGCGTACGGTCAGAAGGGCGGCGGTCACTTCAACATGGTTGAAAAAGAAAACGGATATGGATAACCGTACTGAGATAGCAATCAGCTGGATCAACGGTCTGAAAAAAATCCGTTTCCCGGAGAAGAGCGGCAAGATGCAGGATCACGGCGTTATTGCCGTTGATACCGCAGTGAAGCTCTGATTTTTCCTTTCCCCATGCCGGGTTATCGCCCGGCTTTTCAGGAGTCATTAATTATGGCAAAGACTATCCCTTGCTCCATCACTGAGTGAGCGGGTTTATTCAGGTACGCATGGTAATGAGTCGGTGGCAGAAGGTGTGTTTACAGTGAATGCTGCGGAAGTGGACAGTGTTATTCATCTTCTTTCACTGCCAATTGGTATCCGTATCAACTCACTGCAACTGGTTTCAACGGGCGGTCTGGGTACTGCAACCGTCAGCGTTAAGTCCGGTGAACATGTTCTCATCGATAACAGCGAAGCTGTTTCTGCAAAAATTTGCCAGAAATGTGCCCGTGGAGCCGTACACCACAGAGCGTGACGGGGAACTTTGTTACGGTCACCATTAAGACAGCAGCTGCAACCGGTGCCCTGAATGTTCTGCTGCGTTATACCGTGGCGGGATACTGATATAAACCTTCCGGCCCGCGTCATGCGGGCTTTTTTATCCGGGGAATTATATGAGCGAGAAAAATTGCCGTTGCCTATATCGGCCCCCCAAACCCGTGAAAAGGACACCCTTTTTACCGGGAGTCGTACACTGTTCCCGCGTTTTGAGCCGGTGCATGTTGACAGTGCGCTTGCCCGGCAGTTGCTGGCCTTTCCGGATGTCTGGGTTCGTCATGAAGAGCTTGATGGCGTACTGAAAAAGCAGCAGCAGGATGAGCAGTTGCGGCAGGCACAGCAGGCGCAGGAAAGAGAACAGGTGGCTCTTGCAGAAGCGGAGAACAGTTTTTGTGGTTAGCGTTGGTGGTCAGGGATGTGGATTTGAGCAAACTCACCTCCGCACGGCTGGCGACGTGTGTGAGGCAGAAGAGCTGGATATTCACAAAGACCCGAAAGAAACGGCTGATGCATTCCGTATCCGTGTGCGTGAGGCATTTCGCCGTCGTGTTGCGGAGACTGAACAGCATGGCGGAACTGACTGATTTTTTACCGTATGTCCGTCGTCATATCAGTGGTCCGCTGAACATTATGATGACGGATGCACTGTCAATGGCTGCGGTGGCATTCTGCCGTCAGTCGCTGTTGTGCCGTCGGGAGGCCGTTGTGGTAGCGGTGGCAGGAAAAGAAATCGTGCTTCCGTATGACAAAGATGATGAGGCGTGCGTCCATATCATCCGCATCTCTGACGATAATCACGAGCTTTTTGTCGGTCGTGATGTGGATATCAGCCCCGGACGCTCCCTGCGATTTGTCAGCTCTCCCGGTGAGGTGAGAGTGCTTTTACGCGGTTGCCCCGAAAGCCGGACGCCGTCAGGTGCCGGATGAACTCCTGGCATGGCCTGAAGAAATTGCAGCGGGGGCACTTGAGCGGTTGTTCATGCAGACAGGTGTATCATGGTCAGACCCGTCACGCGCTCAGTATTTCGCTGTGCAATTTTCTGAAGGTATCCGGCGGCATATCGCGACACACTGGCGATAAGCCCATATTCCTCATACCGCAATCCTGTCCGCAGACAGAGGTTCTACTGATGACGACGATTACAGAAATCATCGGGCGTGTGAACACACAACTGGTTGACCCGATGATGGTTCGCTGGCCCCCTGCAGGAATTGTGTGATTATTACAATGATGCTGTGCGGGCGGTGATTCTGGCGAGACCGGATGCAGGCGCAAGTCTGGAGACGCTGAATTGTGTTCCCTGGTGCACGTCAGACTTTGCCTGACGGCGCAATACAGCTTTGACGTGATATGCCTCAGCGATGGCAGCGCTATTAAACCTCAATCCCGGGAGGTGCTGGATGCGCAGTACCCCTGACTGGCCCACAATGAAGGGCATTCCTGAATGTTTTATCAGCAGTGACCAGTCCCCGCGTGTTCTGGCTGTTTCCGGCACCGGAGGAGGCTGTGAGTGTTGATGCTGTGGTCAGCCGCATTCCGGAGGCGGTGTATGTTCTGACGCAGGATGATGACACGCCTGTACCGCTGGAAGAGCTTATGTTAATCCCTCTGGTTGACTGGATGTTGTTTCGTGCTTTCAGTAAGGATGCAGCCGGTGGCGCAGAGTCAGCTCTGGCAGTGCAACATTATGAGAGTTTTGTTCAACAGCTCGGGATTAAACAGGGTGCAGACAGTGCATTGTCCGTACGCAAGAAGGTGTTTAACGGAGGTGGAGTGTGAGTGTTGTTGTTTCGGGGACGCTGAAATCACCTGATGGTGAGGCCATATCAGGCGCAAATATTACACTGACGGCGCTGACAGTTTCACCTGATGCACTCAGTGGCACCAGTGCATCGGCAGTGACCCGTGAAGGTGGATATTACGGCATGACGATGGATCCGGGTGAGTATGCGGTTTCGGTGACGGTGAAAGGAAAAACAGTTGTTTACGGGCGTGTGAGAATTGAAGGAACGGAAAGCACGGTGACGCTTAATATGCTGTTACGCAGAAGCCTGGTTGAGGTGAGTATTCCCGATGAGCTTTTGAGTGATTTCAGGCAGATACAGAATAATGTTGCGGATGACCTTGCCACAATTCGTCATCTTAATGAAGACACGGCTAAAAAAAATTCTCAGGCCACAAAGTCAAAAGAAGGTGCGGAAGCCAGTGCGCAGTCGGCGTCGGAAAGTGCGAAGACCGCGACCAGCAAAGCGGCTGACGCTGCACAAAAGGCAACAGACGCCACAGAGGCTGCGACACGTGCAGGTGAGTATGAAAAAGCAGCAGCTGCGGACGCGAAAGAAGCCAGGCAACATGCTGAAACGGCCAGAGTTGCACAGGAGGCTTCTGGAGAGGTTCTTAAGCGGGCTGAGGAAGCTACAGTCAGTGCAGAAGAGGCCAGACGAATGGCTGAAAATGCACGGGGGCCACAGGGCAGAAACAGGCCCGACTGGGCAGGGGGGGGGCAGGGAGAAACCCGGGTGGGGATAAAGGGAGATAAAGGCGATCCGGGAGGACCGGGGTGGGACCGCAGGGGTCCGGCAGGCCCGGCGCGGGTCCACAGGTGAGCCGGGTCCCGAAAGGGAGACAAAGGGAAACTGGTCGGCAGGCCCGAAAGGTGAACAGGGACCGCAGGGGCCAAAGGGTGAGCAGGTCCCGGCGGGGAGTGCTGCTGCAAATGTTAATGATGCCAGCACGACGCAGAAGGGCGTAGTTCAGTTAAGCAGCGAGACGGCGAGTGATGATGAAACAAAGGCCGCGACACCGAAAGCGGTGAAGGCGGCAATGGATGCAGCAAATGCTGCGAAACAGCGGGCAGAAGAGGTTGCGAAGGCTGGTACATCAGGGAGCAGTATCCCCCGGTCCCAAAGGTGACAGGGGCGAGCCGAGGCCCACAGGGGCAAAAGGAGATACAAGGAGCCACCGGTCCGGCAGGCCCACAGGGGCCCAAGAAGGAGGAGCCACCCGGTCCTGGCAGGCCACAGGGGCCAAAAAGGAGATACAGGAGCCACCGGTCCGGCAGGCCCACAGGGGCCAAAAGGGGGATACGGGGGCCTGCAGGCCCGGCAGGTCCCAGGGGCCGAAAGGGGATACCAGGAGCCACTGGTCCCCCAGGCCGGCAGGCCCACAGGGGCCGAAAGGGGATACAGGTCCGGCAGGCCCACAGGGACCCGGGAGATACCGGGCCACCGGTCCGGCAGGCCCCAGGGACCGAAAGGTGATACGGGAGCCACCGGTCCGGCAGGCCCACAGGGACCGAAAGGGGATACCGGAGCCACAGGTCCTGCAGGTCCGCAGGGTCCGGCGGGAAGTTCTGACAGCGGGTTGTTTGGCGTCGGTTCTTTTGTTCTTGCAGCGTATTACCCGACGAGTTACTCGGGGGACATGCCACCGGGCACAACTGTTGCCGGGTCATCACTGTCTGCATGCTGCCTTTCGAATGGTACTCCCCTGATTGCGTCCGATAATGTGGGGGATACCCGTTTACCGGGGACGTGGCGTGCATGTGGTCCGTTAATATGGACATCTGCTGTGGGTATCAGACAGGCAGGATTATTTCAGCGCATATCATGAGGAGGTCAGGGTGGATAAGGGAAAAGAGATTCTTGCAGTACGAAATGCCGCTTACAACGAATACGGCGGTATAAACTGTGAGGTGCAGTTTGAAGGCGCGGTGAATGAAAAAGGTGAAGCGTTATGGCTGCCATATACGGCAACGGAAACGGATAATACTGAACACGGAAAAGCATTATGGTCTGGTCTGACAGCAGGAAAGTACGGAGATGTGACCGCCTTTGCTGCCACGGAAGCTGTTCTTGAGGCGGCAAAATCGGTGAAAAGGGAGGAGATTAATCTCTGGCGGGATGTGCAGGAGAATATGGAATACGTGATGGAGTTCAACGGAAGGAAATGGGATTACGGCAAGAAGACATTGTCCAGGATAAGCACGACGCGCCTGATGGCGGAGAAAAAAACAGCTTCCGGAAGGATTTGCGTGGACGGATGGTGAAAATAATGTGGTGCCGGTGACGGCGGCAGACATCATAGCCCTGTCGGATGCGATAGAGAAGGCGATGTTTGCGAAGGGTGTGGAGATTAACACCAGGCAGTTGCAGATGAAAGCAGAGGTTGAGGCGCTGACAGAGCTGAAGTCCATCAGAAGTTATGTTGTTGGCTGGCCTGCCAGTTGAATAAAAAAAACGGGACCACGGCCAGTCCCGATGTAATGAGTTTTTACGGTATCGACATTTTATGATAGTTAGCGTACTAACTATGCCATATCGAGAATACTTGAAGTGACGTTGTTATCATTTTGCCAACAGGGATAGCGTTCAGGTTCGGGTTCCGTGCTGGTTCGGGTGGTGCGGTCACCTGTTGTTCATTGTTTTCCGGCATCCTGAAGGGGCTGGCAATCGGATGATTATCGCTGTCATCCATATACACTATCTCTGTGAGTTTAAGGGGTTTCATCATATGTTATGGACTGACGATCTGCACCTGGTGCCCGATGTTTTCCACGATCAAAAGGAAGCATAGATATCAGCGTGTTTTTCTTCGGTTTCCTGCTGGTTATAATAATTTTTTCATGGTATCCAGGTTTTCTTTGCTGCCGCCAAGCCAGTATACGGCGGGAATAACACGGCTGAAACGCGCTGATCCCATCACCCCAGAAATAAAATCCTTCGATGTTCTGAGGTTTATCAGGACCGAGAGTATTACGCATCCACACACAGAAACACGGCAGCAGTGAAGAAGATTATAAACTTTTTGCAAAAAAAGCAGTTACTTTATGCGACGCTCTTCCAGCATTTTTAACGCAGTACGTAAAGGTATTTTATTATCAAGCCATTGCTGTTTTCTCTGTTTGCTTTTAAATGGCTGATGAGATTTTTTTTATGCTGACTGCTTTTTGGGGTTGCGCCAGTTCGGTCAGTGCCGAGGCCGAGGAATTTGTTGCACTTCGTACAGTTGTCCGGGGTAGCATATCAGTGTTTTTAAAGTTCATAAATGATTCCTGTTATTTCGCACGCGCCGGCATGTTTTTTATGGTGATGAGAGAAGGGGGGTTAATAACAGCAAATGGAAGGGAAACTTTGCGAAAATAACTCCATACATGCACTGTTACACCTGTCTGATGAGAAAGTATACAAAAATAAAGAGAGGGGATTGCTCTTTTCTGAAGAGGAATAAGTAAAAAGTTTATGCAACAGAAGTGTGGTGATGTAGTGACGGTGCCGATGTAGCGCAGGACGTCGTATACAAGGACGCGCTGCGGTTAGCTGGTGAATTTCGATAGTGCGAATGTGAACGGGTTCATTTTGTTAATTGTAAAAAGAGTAATGGAAGACAATACGGGGAATGATCCGTGTGATGGAAAAAGGAGATAGGCAATTCCGGAGGTGACGAAAGATCTCAATATTTACAATACGATAGATACATCGTGTATTACAATTAATAGTTTGTCGTTGAACTTGGAATAGACTCATGTAAAAGCAACCATTGTCAGGTTTTCTTTGCCGCGAAGGCAGGTTGCTTGTTTTTTGTATACAAAACTAATAGGGTATACCACATGAGAAAAAAAATCACTAAAAGCGATTTTTTGTCTTCTGCTGTCTCCATGCTGTTGCTGGCGAGCAGCAGGGGCTGTTGCAGGCAAATCACTGCGGACTT
>VOFK01001842.1_pt1 | contig 19520 bp, 21 predicted proteins | sample 5384121 | NCBI WGS metagenome assembly VOFK01 (sample SAMN12384730, study PRJNA508395) | human gut metagenome | isolation source: healthy gut J | host: Homo sapiens
GTGGTGCAGAGTTGGATCTGCACCGCTTTTGTGGAAATGCAACAAAAGGAAACATATATGCCCGAAAAAGTGTTCTCAAGAATGCAAGTTGTGCCACTGTGGAGACGGGTTAAGCCAAAAACTCTCGAAAAAGAAGAAGCGAGTTATGCCACAATTCTTTAAAACATAACAGCAGAAAAAGGAAGGAGTGAAAACTGTGAATTTGCATCAAGCAGTGAACCCATATGTTTCTCTGCCATCGTGGGAATATGTTCGGATGGGTGGTGAAACCGTACGTGTTCAATGGTAGAGTGTGTATGTCTATGGCTCACATGACCGCTTCAACGCACCGATCTTCTGTGTGAATGACTATTACGTTTGCTGGTCGGCAACCGGTGAAGATCTTTTCCGAATGGCGGTACGAGGGTTATTCACCGCAAAAAACAGGACCCCAAAAACTATTGGGATATTATTCGCTTTTTTGCACCGGATGTCTGCTTGCGTCTGGCCGCAGGCCACCTCTACTATAAAGTTTGACTTTTTAGGCATTATGAGCGTATTCCTGCGACAATCTGCGGAGAATATAAATTTGGTCATATTCACCATGCGGACGGCACACACCTCTGGGACGAAGAAGGGAGATCAGCCCGTTTGATCCCGGCGTTTTGGGCAGATGACACGGGCGCGTGGCTGTATTCCGGCTTTATAATGCAGTGCCTGCTATTCCTGGACAGGGACAAGCTTATGTGACGGCGGTGCCAGTTCTTGGAACTTAAAAAGACATTGGCGGTGACGATAAAAACGAGCCGCGCGTGATTTTCCCCAAAAAGCGGCCGGGAGCTTTCATGACATGAGCAAGCTCGATACGCAAAGTGAAAGTGGAAAAACCCATATTCGTATACCCTCTCGTCATAACCATGAGCGCCACCAGCCAGCCCTGACAGAGCCTCTTACTTAAGTAAGCAATCTCCTGTTAGTCAGGTGATATTTTCCTTTGGGACAGCAACCTGTCCGAAAAAGCACGCAGCTAACTATTTGGCAATACACATGGCGGGTTGCTCAAGCTAGAGGACAAAATGGTATGTTTTTCATCATAGGCAAACCAATCGTCATTCGGTAGCTCCTGGCAGGCTTGTGCCGAGAAGCTTCGGCGTAACGAAAACGGAGCGTTTCTGCAGGTGAGGTCGCCAAAGCTGCGGCCTAAACGATGGACCCTTAAAGGGAAAGGTCGTTGCGAGGCGCGTATTGCCTGCAACCTCTGGGGGGAAGGATGGTACCGGACGCCATGACGGACCTTTTCGAAATGGCGGCTGCGCAATCACCTTCTATTTCAATGCAGGACGGGGCCGGACAGAGAGGACAGTGGCAATCTGGCACATTGCCACTGGCGCGATGGTGTAGTGGCAGGATTCAAATACTTTGCCTTCTTTAAAGATGTTGCTGAGATAAAGGTAAGGCTGGTACTGCCTGCAAACGATCGCCTTCAGGTGTCGTAACCGCACCGATTTCCATCGCCAGTTTATTATGTCATAAAAAAACGGCAAGTCAGGTGGGGGAGCGGTGACCACGATCCCTGGACGCGGAACTTTATCCATCAGAGTTTCCGTTTACGGGTAGTGGGAAAATGAATTTCACTCGGTTTACTCATAACAAATACGTGCATTGAACCGCATACCCATTTACTTTTTAAGGAGAAACGAAAAACAAGAAGAGTAGTTGTGGCCGATCGCTGCAGTTATCATTGCAGCATTTATGTATTAGGGAAAAAGAGTCGATGTTTGGCGTACCCCTGGCAAAGTTACGAATCGTGAGATCAGCGAACGGTAATATTGCTGTAGCCCGCTGCCAGTCTTTATTGTTGTTGTACTGATCGCGGCGCTCATCAGCGGCTCGCAGCCGGAAAGCTGAAGCAACCGAAGCGCCGGCGGCTGCCCCGATTACTGCTGGCTATCACGCTTCAGTCAACTAGTTATTTCGAAGTGCAGAATACCGGTGAAAAGAACAGCAAGCTTCTTTTGCTGAGGATGTCAAGGTCTCGACGAAATGTAATTTGGTATCTTCCCGCCGTGCGGATTGCAGACCAAGTATCAAGTTCTTCGTTGAAGAATGATGACAAGCGGCGCTGCCGTTGAGCGCCGGTGGCTGCAAAGCTCAACTTGTTTGGTTGGTTTGAGTGTTCGCCCGTTGTATGGCGTGTGTACCCGGCTCCGGTGACAGTGAGCAAGCAATGTGGTTTCTGGGGATTGGACGGCCTTAAGCATGCGCTTTGAAGTCAATGAGGAGCTTCTGTGAAATTCTAAGGAGTATCTCCGCCAGAGCGTCCGTCGGTACGATCCGCCCTCGGTGTGAGACTCCGGCAAGCGCGGGTGATTTCACCGTTCCGGAGCTTCGTCATTGCAGAGTACGAGAACGCTAACATTTTGAGGTGATGCGTCGTTACTTCCTCGATACAGCGGTGGTTGTTGTCAGCCGTACCGGCGGCGAAGGGCTTTTCGGGATATCCCGCAAAGCATCACCGGCGGATGAATACAATGCACAGTACGGCGGGCTCGCACAAAGTTCTATGATTTTACAACACGGGCAGAAGACCTCGATGCCAGCAAGAGTTACCTGGAATTGAAAAGTAACCGCGAGATTGCAATGGTAGACACGTTTGTAAGAGTTCAAGAATGTTATCGTTGTGGTCAACTCCTCCAATGCTATGGAGCTTGGCTGGCTGGATCAGTATGACAGCAATGAAGGCAGTGCCGTTTCCTGCGGTGCGCCCGGCGAGCTTGGCTTTGATTCCTCGGAAAGATCCCAAACGGTGAAGTGAACTGTCCTCGACATCTGGCGATACCTACCCCACGGTCGTAACAACTTCGGCGGCTTTGCGTGCGATAACTATGCAGAGGTTAAGCCAGGACAAATCAAAAGCCATGTTTTTGGCTCAACTACTGCGAGGGCACTCCATGTTTTAAGCAAATTCTATGGAAACGGCTGCTGCAGAGGGCCTTATTGATTATGATAAGGCAAGTTCTCAGTATCCGCCCGCGGTTTTGAGCCACACTACCTTTTGATTCGTCACTGCAGTCGAGGATGATGGCGAGAAAAACCGCCGCCGATGTAGCAGTTAAAAAATACCGGCGATGCAGCAGGAAAATATGTTGCGTAGCCTCTCTCTATGAGCCGCCGTATTATAACGGTGGCATCGAAAAGGCAGCAGCAAAGTCTTAGCAGTACGCCAAGACGGGAAATCTCTGCAGCCTCGGCGAAGCTAGTCAGACTGAAGATCACCTTCCGTTATGAGTGATGCGGGCCTCCTGCGATTCGGAACGGCATCAAGCGTGCGAATGCGCGTAGCGAGGCAGGCGACTATAAGATCGCAATCTTTGCCTCGATTCTCATACTGATCCTGGATACCTATGCTGCTGGCGGTGGGACAAGGACGTCTACCCATGACGATGGCACATGATGGCGTTGTCGCCCAGAGATCAGGTGGCTGCTAAGCAAACGTAGCCTCACCTTTGCGCAGGAGATGTGACTCCATCTCAGCGTGCCGATGGCTTTCTGCCACTATGCAGAGAAAGTTACCGCTGCGCAGCGGCGCAGCTGCGCGAGTGCACAGGCACGCGTGACCATGCAAGTGCAGCAACCTCTTTGATGCGGCAAAATACGATGACCCCCAAATGCCGTGATGCCGGACCACCGCGAATAACGTGGGTGGAAACTTCTGCCGATCTGACCGGCGTTGTTACGATGACCCCAAGTGGAGCAGCTTCGATGAACTCCTAGCCGGTCAATGACTTGTTCAGCCTGCGCGGTGACGGTGTTACCATACCGTTGGTGCCGGCCTGTCCGCAACGGAGTGACTGTGACGGCCCGACAAAACAGCAACCTTTGGCTAATCCTGCTGCAGGTCCGATTATCCTGGAAATGCATGCTGGCATGCACTCAACCAGCCGCTGCTGGCGCGCGGTGAACAGATTGCAAAGGAATGCTGGAATCAATCTCGCAGGTTGGTATGCACTCGTAATGAATATCCACCGCAGCGCTTCCGGCGGGCGTGTAATCTCTTTGAATACGGCTCCGGAGTGCGGCGTTTTCCGGGCTGACCGCTGCAGAGTGTCCCGGCGCAACCGAAAATGGTTCGATTTGCCATGTGAAGCATTTTGCCTTCAACGATCAGGACAACTATCGTCAGAATAAATACCCCATGGTTGAATGAACAGGCCTGCCCGCGAAATTTACCTCAAGGCGCTTGAACAGCCGATCAAGGCAGGCGGCGCTGGGCGTTATGACCCTTAAGTGAATGCGGTCGGTCCTGCCTCGCCGGTGGCCGCGCTCTTTGACGAACATTCTGCGATGAATGGGCCTGGCTTTGCTGTCATTACAGACGCAGTCGTCAGCGCATGGTATATGGACGGACTATAGTTTCCCGAAAAATCGGCGGCAAATGAAGATGAGCAGCTTAACATTACGAATGAGTTCTACCGTGATTTTTGAACTCTGTCGGTAAATGGTAACGGCTATGCGCACGTGGCGCACGGCACGCCAGGCTGCATTGGCAAACTCTTCGCTGTGACGCGTGCGGTATCTTTTGTGCTTGTAAGTGGGTAAAGACGACCATGGTGGACAGTTAAGTTGCAATCATCCCGAAACCGGTGCAATCCGCAACACCGCAAGGCAAAAAAAGAGGACGAGGAATGTACTGAGCACAAGATGTTTTATGAAAGATGAATACAGCAAACAGCCAATCAGATATAATGCAGTGGGATCCGTGAGGGTGGCTTGTTCGTAAACTGTATGCAACCTTTATGGTAAAAGCTTAAGTACATATTGCTGCAAAGTTCCTGCCTGCTGCTTTTTGCAAATATGCCCAAGGTGGATTTTGGCCGGGGAATCGAAGTGACCATGTTGAAAAGCAACCCTTCAAATGGAACATTTTTGGGCTATGACGCAGAACATGGTGGTTGCCTTTATTTTTGCGCTATATGTGATAGCGCGATACTGCGAGGTAATCACTTCACCGCTGAAAGAAATGTCTTTCCGGCAAGCGAATCTCGCCTGGCAGATCGTTTGGTAGCGTGGTTGCATTTGGCGTAATAACCTTATTAAATTTATAACCGTATTTGGTCAAACAGCTGCGCTGGATATATAAAGCCGATTTTATTTACAATATTGGTACAACGGTATTGGAACGGCGAAAAAGTTTCATGGTAATTCTCTTTTTTTCGTCGTATCAGCGTCATTTTCCCAACTAAAGATTAAGACGACGTTCTCTGCCTTTACAGGGAATCACCTTTGAGCGTGCGTGATATGCGTTTGACCGCTCAGTAAAACACGCCTGACAGTTTTGCACTTCAGCAGCTGTCCGGGCGTGTTGTTTTGCAAGACCGCCAAAGCAAGCGTTGAAACTGTGCACAATACTGCTTGTGTGAGAAGCGCAATTCTGGAGCAAGTTGTGCCAGTCACAGGCCGGATCATCATCCAAGTTAAAGTTGATTTTTGTGCTGATTTCGAATACGATATAGGCACAAAAAGTATGGTGGAACCAGTGGTGAATATAAGTCGCTCGGCACAGGTGCAGGAGATTCTGACCCGCGCAGCTTGCGGAGCATTCGCCAATGGTGGGGAGGCGGCAGAATGAATTCTTTTTCGGTAGAGCAAAAAAGAGTAGATGTATTCGAAAGTGCCGTGCCGAACAAGCCGGTGATTTATCTGAATACCTATGGGCGCGAGGGAGCGCAGATCTTTCAGTATTTGACAGACATCGGCTGTCAGGATTTTTCGCTGGTTGCAGTCAGCAAGCTGGAATGGAATCATGACATGGTGCCATGGGATATTCCGCCCATATTCAAAAATGGTGCATCATATACCAGCGGAGCCGATGAGTACCTGCACCTTCTGATAAACCAAATTATACCGAAAGCAGAAAGTCTGTTGCAGGGGACCCCGCCTGGCGGGGAATTGCGGGATATTCACTGGCCGGACTGTTTGCACTGTATTCTATTTATCAGACGGACGCCTTTTCGAGAGTTGCGAGTGTCTCCGGCTCGCTGTGGTTTCCGGGAATTAAAGAGTATGTCGTTTCCCGTACACCCGTGAAAAACCTGCCGATATCTTCTTTTTCGCTGGGCGACCGAGAGTGCCGCACCCAGAATTCGCTTCTAAGATGTGTTCAGCAGAATACTGAATCCATCGAAAGATATTACCACGAGCAGGGAATAGATACGACCTTCCAATTAAATCCCGGCAATCACTTTAAAGATGTGGTACAGCGAACAGCGACAGGACTTCAGTGGCTATTGAGCAGAGAATATGCCCCATGAAAGATGCGGCATAATGGGATATAAAGTTTTGTGGGCGCGGCATACTACATGACATATGTATCGCAAGAGACATCTCCGTAATCCAAATTGCTTATAAAAGAATCACCACACAATTCCCTAAGAGCCGCTGCGGCTGTGTTTAGAATTGTGCGGTGATGTTTTTACCCGGCCAACGCCCACGCGCCCATAAGAACCGTCAGAAACAGGAGGATGATGTTGGAAACTGTGAACAACGCAAAATACCGGCCTTTTTGTAACGGCAACTCCCTTGCAATTTCACGATACGAGATCAGGCTGGCCATTGAGGCAATCAACGTGCCAAGGCCGCCAAGATTTGTGCCGATGATCAGGGGAGCGGATATTCTCTGTAAATCCCGAAAGCAGGATCGCCGCAGGCATTGCTGGTTACCTGTGAGGCAAGCACAGAAACCCATACCTCATGGCCGGTAAGAATATGCTGCAGCCATCCGGAAAAGGCGGCAAAACGCCCCAGATTGCCAATAAAGATAAAAGAGCGCAACAAAGGTGAGGATCAGCGAATAGTCCACACGGCATAATGTGTTCCGGTCTGCCAAAAGCACACAGGCCAGAACTGCAACAAACGCGATACCATAGGGCAGAACACGCAGTACCACCAACAGGCAGAGCACGAATAAAATACTGTACAGCGATAATAGTGCCTTGTTCGGGCTTGCAGCAACCGCAGAATGAGCCATGGAGATCTCTCTGCGCCACGGCGGCACAGCCCCACCGCCCATAGCGCAAGAAGTGCCAGCGACAGGATGGAGTAGGGGGAGCATCAGCAAAACAAAAGAACCCATATCCATTCCGCTTTTTCCATACAGGTACAGGTTTTGCGGATTACCAAGAGGTGTTAGCATACTGCCGAGGTTTGCGGCTATCGTCTGCATGCAGACGATGGGAAGCAGCAGCTTATCCCGAACGGCAGCATCCAAGCTGTTTACAACGACAAATGTGAACGGAACAAAGGTAAGCAGCGATACATCATTGGTGATCACCATGCTTGAGAAAAAGCACAGCCCCACCAGAACAGCGGTCAGCTGAAGCGTTGTGCGGGTATGGGACAGCAGCGCGCGCCCAAGCCGATCGAAAACGCCCTGCCCCCGCAGCCCGGCCATGACGGTCATGAGCGAGAACAGGATCGCAAGCGTGCGAAAATCAATATAACCAAGATATTCTGCATCCGGAAGAACAAAGCAGGAGGAAACCAAAGCCAGACAGGCAGTAATGCTTAGAACAGGCTCTTTTTGAAAAACGCGTTTTATCGCCATGGCAGGAAGCTCTTTTCCGTAAATTTCAATTTCAAATGCTGTGCCGCAGACGACAGCAAACCAATGCTTGAAATTGGTCACATTATTATACAATAAATTACACACCAGCGCAACAATCGGGGAAGAGGTTTTTCTTTGATTATGCCATTTCGCTAAATCAATGTTTAGCGAAATATAGGGAAAGCGTTGTGGCAATTTTGGCGTCTTGCATGGTTTGTGTCACTTGCACTTTTAACGCAAATTTGCAGGATTTATTGCAGGATGCAGCTTTTAGTTTTGCAAACAGGTGTAAATGCGTTTTATAATGATGTATCATTGTTTCCTATTGTAACCGTACAAGCTGCATTTTTTTGCTTTTCCGTGGACAGTATAACCATGCCCCTCAGAACTGGACGCCAGCAGTTGATTCCCGTGATTTTCTAAAAACTTCCGTCATGTTGCATATTGACTCTTTTGCCAGAAAAAAGAGTACGCTAGTTTGAATAAAAAGGAAGTAATTATCATGGAAATCAGTCTATTACTAATGCAGCAGATAGCCCAGCTGTTTATTGTCCTCTTGATGGGCTATGTAGTCGTTAAAAAGCGGGACTTCTGAAAGCCTCCGACAGCAGGGTTCTGTCCGTAGTCTTCGTATATCTTGTCATGCCATGCGTTGTTCTCAATGCATTCCAAATCGACGATACGCCGCAGATTCGCACAGGACTCTTGTACTCGATGGGTATAGCAGTCGGGATGCATATCGTTTTTCTGGTCCTCAATGCTATCTTTAAAAAGGCCGCTTAAACTGGATGTCGTGGAGCAGGTCAACATCATATACAGCAATGCGGCCGCACTTGTCATCCCTTTGGTTCAGGCTTTACTCGGCGAGAAATATGTCGTATATTCCTGTGCTTTCGTCATCGTACAGCTGATTCTTCTCTGGACGCACGCAAGCGCCTGCCTGCAAGAGGGCGCAAAACTCGAATGGAAGAAACTTCTGACCAATGTCAATCTGCTTGCGATTGTCGCCGGTGCGCTCTTGTACCTTCTGCACATCTCGCTGCCTACACCTATCGTGAGTACGCTCAGCAGCGTAGGTGCTATGATAGGGCCTATGGGTATGCTGCTGGCCGGTATGGCGATTGCGGAAGTGCCGCTAAAGAAAGTTTTCTGTACACCGCGCAACTATCTTCCCGTTGCACTTCGTCTGCTGGCCGTACCGATGGTGGTATTGCTTCTTCTCAGTGTCATCCACGCATCTACTTGGATTGCGGACGGCAAGGCGATTCTCATGACGGTGTTTCTGTCCGCCATCACCCCAGCCTGCGCGACAGTTACATCCATGGCGCAGCTGTACAACCGGGATGCAGCGCATTCGAGTGCCCTGTATGTACTCAGTACATTGCTCTCCATCGTTACAATGCCCATCATGATAGGTCTTGTTTGAGATGCTGGCTTAATTTCATGTCCGGAATGCAGGATTCAGCGTTAGTTTTGTACCGGATGGATAGTTGTGGCTCCAGAAGTGTATAAGGAGCTTCTTAACTCGGTTCTGATATTTGGGCTTAACCCATTAATTTGCAGAATACATGCTCCCCCTGCCAGGCCTGTACGGCACCCAAAAATAACCACCGGTATCGTGTGATACCGGTGGTTTCAGCATGGTTCCGATAACGATATGGTAGCTGAACGAGTTGCCGGATTCTTCTGCAAGCGGTCAATCAGCCACTCGACCTGCTTCTTCTGCCCCATATAGGAATACAGCCGAGAAGCATAGGAATTCTCGTGATGCAGCTCTGGCACCTCACCCTGCACGGTAAAATTGCGGACCATCCAGTCATATTCCGCCTGTACCTTGTGCTTTTCGATGATTGCATCGGGCAGTGCGGCATTGTGCACCTCTGCGGTCAGATACAGAAGCTCTCCTGACCTCAGCATCAGCGCTCTTGTACTTCTTTCCCGCTCATATGCTCGATTTCGATTTCAAAGACTTGCACGGCCTTACCCCCGACTGCGTAATTTCCTCATCGACAAGCTGTTCGCTGGGATAGTATTTCATTGCAAGCTGTTTGAGCCTCCGTGTTGCCTCGGGACCCGCTTTCATCAAATGGCATCTGCCGAACACGACAACGCTCTGCATGAACGGAGCCCAGCTTTTCCGTTCTGACGGTCTCATTCCCGAACACGGTGAAGCATACCTTATCGCAGGCACGCAAGGCATCGACTTTTGTGCCCTATCTTTGCGCCGTGGAAACAAATCCTCTGCGCCTCGCCATCATAAACATAGTTGATGGGTATGGCATACGGGTAGCCGTCATCGCCGTTCACGGCAAGTACGCCCCGCCGACTGGACTCTAACAACAGCTTTGCCATAGCAATGTTGATTTCGTTCTTCTTTTTACGGATTTCTCTGAACATTCCGTTTTTCCTCACTTTCCCTGTTCAGATGTCTGTGTGTTTGGCCCTGTTTGGCCACCTCTGTAATATAGCCCTATTATACGACAAATTGCGGCAAAAAGAAATGCTGTACCCCTCCAAGTCCGGAAGATACAGCTTTTTTTTTATGTGTAATGGCATTTTAGCCTTGTTTGTTGTCTGGCCTTGACCGAGCGACTGCTCTGGCATGGTCTAAGGCGCAGTGGGTAATCACGGGATGCTTCCCGGCTGTGTTTCTTGATTACAAGGCTTATTATAGCGGGGACTTGTGTGCAGAGTTTAAAAGGGTTTTGAACGAACTTGAAACTTCTTTTTAAGAATCTGTGAAGCCCTAGCCATAGCGGCTGGCATCCTAAAAATCCGGCGTTCAAAACGCCGGATTCAAAGCGGAGTTATTTACCAAGCACAATGGATAGCTTGATTTCTTTTTCCGTTTCGCTCAGGTCGAAATCGCCGCCGTCGGCGACGGTTACGCGCAGCTCATAGAGTACGCCGTCTGTCAGCTCCGTCACATTTGCTCCGGTCTCGTCTGTGAGCGACCACAGTTCAGAGCCAACCTTTTCCAGCTTGCCGTCTGCACCATAGGCGTAGAGCGTCAGATCGGAGGCACTGCCGGACAGGTTGTTCATACGGAAGGCTACTATGGTGTTGGGATGCACGTTGCAGATGGTCGCGGTGTTGTGCCAGCTTGCAACCGTACCTTCACCGCCGTCCTGCTCAAACTGATCCTGCGAAAGAACATTTCTTGCAGCCTGATCAAGATCAACCTCACGGTACGGAAGCTCGGGCAGGTACACAAAGCGATCCTGCAAACGCAGCAGTTCCAGATAGCCTGTCGGGCAGTAGAGCGTATTTCCGTTGCTGCCGGTGTACATGCCGATAGCCATATTATTGTAGCCGTATTTGTTGGACACATCCATCGTGAAGACGGTTTCGCCCGTTGCAAAGTCCAAAATAATGTACTGCCACATGCCGGTATCCAAATCCTGTACATAACCGTAGATATAGCCTGTTGCGGTGGAGAGCTTCATGATTGCGGTGTCGCTCAGATCATTTCGGGTCCAGATACTCTTCATCTCGTAGCCGCTGTCGGTTTTCACGGTGTCCACCCGCTCAACGCCCGGGGCGATCATAACATTACCCTTCATCAGCCAGTTCTGGTCATAAATGTTGGCGTAGCTCTGAATCGAAGAGTCGTTGTCAGGGTCGGCAAGACCTGCGTTACCAGCGCCGAACCAGTTGCAGACGATCGTGCTGACCGTGCCCGCGCCGTCATCGTAGACGATCGCAGAGTTCTCGATTGCCACCTGATAGCCATCGGGCAGATCATCAAGCACCGGCGTTTTTGCCACGACCTCACCGGTCTTCATGTCGAGCGCAAGAAGCTTCACGGGGTCTGCATTATCGGTGAACATCACAAGGTTCGGCGTCAGCGTGGGCGAGCAGCCGCCGCCCCACGCAAGACCGCCGCCGGTGGTCTTGTCGCCTTCGCCGCTGACCTTCGCGCCGACGCTCTCATACGGCGTACACCAGACAGCCTCGACACCGTTGTTGGCGCGCAGCAATAGCAATTCTATTGGTCAGAATGACCGCGCCGTCCTTGGAGGCGGCGATGCCGTTCTCCGCGCCCTCGCCGGGCGTCAGCTCGTAGACGAAAACCGCCTTCGACAGGTCGGTCTGCTCACCGTTGAGGATTGCTTCGATCGCCGAGTGGGCAATGTAGCCGAGAACACCCTGCTGCTGCCGCTCGGGATAGATGCGGAAGCCGCCGGTGGCGAACCAGAGGTTCCCGTCGTAGTCAAATACCACGGAAAGAAGATTCTGCGTCAGCTCCTTGCCGAGCGCGGCCTCTGCCGCCGCCTTGATGTCGATGTCAAGCACCTTTTCAAACTCAGGAAGGACATTGCCCTCCTCGTCCGTTGCGCGGAGCATCAATACGTGGTTGTTGCTGGTCGGGCAGACGATGCGGTTTTCAGCGTCCAAAAAGTATAGGAGCTTTGGATCAGGTAGCTGCCGCCGTCATGCTGCTTCGGGGAAAAATAACCGAGCGTCTTTGTCTCCTCCGCATTTAGATCGCGGATGGCGATGCCGCCGAGCAGCGGAACGACTGCATGGCCGTAGCTGTCAAAGTAAATGGCGGGAGACGCATTCGCGTTTGTCGTCTCATAGGAGACATGAATCTCCGGATAGATGCCGAGCGGCAGGATCTCGTCGGTTGAATCGGTGTTATAGCCGTCATGATGGATGTTCGCATCACTCTTTGCCATGTAGGGGTTTTCCTCGACCTGCTTTGGGCTGCAAAGGCCTTCACGGGGAGTGCGCCGGATACCGGCGCGGAAGGGGTCGTTTCCTCGACAGGTGCGGCTGTGGCAGCCGGAATTTGCAGTGGCGGAAGGCGTCTGCGGCCTCCGCCGGTGCCTGTGCTCCGCTGCAGGCTGCCATCGACAGGGTCAATGCTCCTGCCAGCAGGAAGCTGCCTGCAGTATAAATCGGGTTTTCTCTTTTTTCATCGGTGATCCTCCTTGCTGTGTTGGTTGTGATCCGCTCGGGGCGAAGCAGACGGTTGTTTTTCCTCTACCCATACATAAAGCCCATGCCGGAATGCTTCTTCCGTTATCGGCTCCAGCAGAAAGTAGTCTACGCGCAGCCGGAACGCATGCAGGGAAAAATCCAGATCGCTGCACCAGATGATGCGTGTTTCGGGAAAAAGCGTCCGCAGATGCTCTACTGCATTCAGCCCGTCCACGCCCGGAAGGGAAATTACAGCGTTGGTCGGCGCATTTTTGCGCGCGACCTCAAAGAATACCTCCTGCCCGCGGTAGCAGTCCACCCTGGGAAACAGACCGCGCTCTGCGCAGAACCGTGAAAGCTGTTCTCTGTAAAAGGTCTCCTGCGTTTCGCTCTTTGTCAGCACGGCAATGTGGTACATAGCGCTCCGCCTCCTTTCTGCCGTCGTTGACTGTTTCTGCTTTCAGTATACGGAACGGTGCAGGCTTTTCAAGCCTTTTGGCACGAAAGCCCCAATTCCGGCACGAAATCGGGTTTTTCAGCCGTGCCGGAGTCGGAAAGTTGTGCTATAATCTAAGGGCAACACCGCACAATTCCCGCCTTGCGGCTTAAGCACCGCTCCGGCGGCTGCGGCACGGCATCTGCGTTGCCAAAATGCTCGATAATACACAAAGTATTATCTGCGCTTTTGGCTTAGCAGCTGCCGCACCTCGCTCGCCGTATCGGCACTTAGAATTATGCGGTGTTGCCCTAAATAGAAACTTTCCGGAAGGAGCCAGTCCGGCATGAGAATAGCAATTGTGGATGATCTTGAGACCGAGCGCGCGCAGCTGAAAACGCGCCTTGCGCGGCAGCTGCGCCTGTGCGGCGCAAACGGCGCAGCTATTGGAATTTGAAAGCGGCGAGAGCTTTTCTCGCCGCAGAAAAAGAGCAGCGCTTTACCGCTGCCTTTCTGGATATTTACATGCACGGGATGAGCGGCATGGACGCTGCAAAGGAGCTGCGCAAAACGGACGCAGACTGCCTTCTGGTTTTTACCGCGACCTCAACCGACCACGCGCTGGAGGGCTTTCAGGTCCGTGCGCTCCACTATCTCGTGAAGCCCTTTTCCGAGGAGGAACTTTCCGCCCCTGCTTGCCGAGATGCTTGCAAGACTCCCCCGCCCCGAGCCGGTCCTGACGGTGAAGGTCAGCGGCAGCGATGTCCGTCTTTGCTACCGGGACATTATTTCTGCCGAGCATTTTGCACATCTGATCAACATCCGCACGACCGCCCGGAAAACGCTGGTCACCCGCCAGAGCTTTTAAGGTGTTCACCGAGCCTCTGAAAAAGATCCCCGCTTTTTTCGTCTGCGGCAGAGGCATGATCGTGAATTTAGAGCATGCCTCTGATTTTCGGGACGGTGCCTTCTGCATGACAGACGGCAGCAGCGTCTATGTCAGTCAGGAGCTTTTTAAAGCCTGCCCGGCAGGCATTTATGGAATTTCTGCTGCAAAGGGAGCGTATGAGATGAAGGATATTCTGCGTCCGATTTTGGAGCTGCTCGTCGTACTCCCCGGCCTTCTGCTTGGATATTTCCCTGTAAAAACCTATCTGAAGCAGTCGCCCGGCAGGCTGGCCGTCTGGCTTTTTCCCCTGATGGCGTGCCTGTGCATCGGCAGCGGGCTTGCCTGCTATCGGCTTCAGGCTTCCACGGTCTTTGCCCTTGCGGGGGTCGCGCTGGCTGCGATCTGCCTGTATACCAGAACGCTTACCATCTCCCTCTGGAAATCCGGCACGATTGCGCTGTCCGTCTGCGCGGTGTTCGCGTGCGTGAACAGCCTGTCCCGTGCCGTCAGCGCCGCGATCATCCGGAATCTGCAGCTGCCGCCGGACGGACCGTGGCTCTGCTTGGGCGCCTGCGTGTTCTATAACGCCGTTTGCTGGGTCATCGTGCTGGCCGCGTATTACCCCCGCGACACATGCGGTGCGTGCGATGGTCGAGGACGACAATTTTGCGCAAACCTGGTATGTGTTCTGGGTCCTGCCGCTGGCGTTCATCCTTTTGAACCTTTTCATGATCCCGCGCTATCAATCAACGCTCCAGACCGGCCGCGTACTGCGAGGGCTATATTGTGCTGAGCAGCGCGCTTCTGGTCTTTATGTTCTGCTTCAATGCGATTTTTTCTGCTGATGGCAACCAGCCTCAACCGCAATGCGAAGCTGCAGCAGGAAAACCAGTTTCTTTCGATGCAGCAGCAGCGGTATGAGAACCTCAGGACCGCCATCGAGGAAGCGCGGCAGGCACGGCACGATATGCGCCACCAATTCAATCAAATTTCTGCGCTGGCCGAGGCAGGTGACCTGGAGAACCTGAAAGGCTACCTTGCAAAAACCGTCTCCCGCATCCCGAATCTCGATATGTGCTTCTGTGAAAACCGTGCGGCGGACAGTGTTGTCGGCTATTACTGCGCCATGGCAAAGCGCGATAAGATCCCCTTCCGCGCCAGACTCGACCTGCCGGAAACACTGCCGATCGATGAGATCGATATGTGCATGGTGCTGTCCAACCTGCTGGAAAATGCGTTGGAGGCGAGCCTTCGCACCGCACCGGGCAGGCGGCAGATCGAGATAACCGCCTATGTACATGCCGACCGGATTCTTCTTATCGAGGTTGAAAATGCGTTTGACGGCGAGGTCAACGAAAAGAATGGCATTTTCCGCTCATCAAAGCGGAGGGAAAACGGTATCGGCATCCAATCCGTCACCCATATTGCAGAGAAAAACGGCGGCACCCAGTACCTTTACCTATCAGAATGGCACCTTCTCCGCCAAAGTCATGCTCTGCGGGTGTTAGTACCGCCCGGCCGTATAGACGAAACATAAGCAAAAAAGCGGGGACGCAGCCAACGGATATACCGAAGGCCGCGTCCCCGCTTTACTTATGCAAACTGTCAAAAAAGCTTTTTGTAGGGGCGAGCATTGCTCGCTCCTGCCTGTTTGTCTGTGAAACATCTTCCCTGAAAACGCGTTGCTGCGCTAGGTTGGCGGGCGACCAATGGTCGCCCCTACACATTCAATAGGCCAAGAAAGAGAACCCTTACGGCTTCAGTGCCCGGTGGATCAGGGTGCGCAGGTTCTGCAGCAGGGCTGCGTTGGTACCCTCCGGCTTTACCGGGCAGCACATGCTCATCAGCCCGCCTGCGGCGGCGGAAAGCAGGGCAAAATCGCAGTAATGGTCCGGCAGACTGGGGTCTATCTCCCCGTTTTGCTGCAAAGCAGCAATGGTTTTTGTGCAGCACGCCGTGCAGGGCCGTAAGGCGCAGGTCCATACCCTCGGGGGGGTGTTTTGCGGCCCCACACTGGAGGCAATCACCTGATAGGTTCCCATCCGGTTGCCGGAAAGATCCTGCAGGTAGGCCATCACGGCATCCTCCAGCTCTTGCAGGGTGGTGCATGGCTCCAGTAACGCGGCGAAGCGGGCAATTTCGGTATCAAAGCAGTGCAGCGCCATGCCGTGCAGAATTTCTTCCTTGGAGGCAAAGTATTCATACACTGTGCCCTTGCCGATTCCGGCTTCGTCCGCGATCTGCTGCACCTTCATGGCGGCGGGGTTTACCCCCTTGGCAATCAGGCGCAAGGCGGCTTCGTACAGGGCGGTTTCGCGTTCTTTGCGGATATCTGGTGTCATTGTGGCGTCCCTCCCCGTTTTTTCGGTATCGGGTTTACCGGCAGCTTTAAGCGGCGGTGCTCGGCGGTATCCGGTGTTTCGGTTCCGGCTGGTTCTTGCCCTCTGCTGCGCGGCGGGCAGCAAATTCCGCTGCAAACTCGGCTGCATCGTCAGGCAGGTCGTCCATGCCGTCATCGCCCACATCAATGTTGACCGGCGGCTTGCGGTAGAACAGGTCATACATCACTGGCACAATAAACAGGGTCATCAGCGTTGCGTAAGAAAGGCCTCCTACAATGACAATCGCCATGCCCCTGCCCATCTCACTGCCGGCATCCTGACTGAAGATCATCGTTACCATGGCAAGCACGGTCGTCAGAGTGGTCATCAGAATGGGGCGCATACGGGTGCGGCCGGTCGCTACCAACGCATCGGTGCGTTCCAGCCCGCCGATGCGCAGCTGGTTGGCGTAATCCACAAACACAATGCCGTTGTTGACCACCACGCCCATCAGGACAAAGGAAGCCCATGAGCGAAATGACCGAAAGTTGTTCGCCGCCGATCATCAGGCCGATCATGCCGCCGGTAAAGGCCAGCGGAATGGTGAACAGCACGATGAACGGGGAAAGCAGGCTCTGGAACTGCGCCACCATGACAAAATAGACGAACAGCAGCGCAAGGGCTATCATCTTGACCATCCGTTGGATCATCTCGGTCACCTGCGTGGTCTCACCGGCAATTTCGGCTGTGCAGCCGTCCGGCAGCGTCAGCGCCGCCAGCAGGCTCCAGTTCACGGGAAAGCAGGGGGGTGGTGTTGTACCCCTCGGCGGTCTCACTGGTCACGCTGATCTTGCGGGAGCCATTCTCGCGCGCAATGGACGCATAGGCGTTGCCGTTCGTGCGGGAGGCGAACTCTGCCAGGGTGTGAGTCTCGTTCACGGTATTGCCGTCATCATCGGTGGTCGTTGTGGTAAACTCCATCTGGAAAAGATCATCGAGATTCGGTGCATCGGTCTTATCCACAATGGTCACAGTGTAAGTTTCGCTGCCCACCTTTAAGGTAGTGGCGGTGGTGTTGGTGCTGAGCTTTGCGGCGATCTGCTGGTATACCTGCGCCACCGTCAGGCCAAGGCGCATGGCCTTATCCTTGTTGATGACGATATGCACCTCCTCATTGCCGGCCTCCTGTCCGTTGGAGACATTTTTCGATGCCGTCCATGCTGTTCAGCAGCTCCATCACCTGCTGGCTGGCGGTGGTCAGGTCATCGAGCTCACGGCCGTAAATATCCACCTCGATACCGCTGCCGGACAGTGCGCTCATATCCATGCTGCTGGCACTGATGTTCACTTCACAATTCAGGTCTGCGGTGTTCTCGGCGATCTGCTGCTGGATGGTCCTTGCTGTTGCCAGCGCCCTCATCGGTCAGCAGAACATAATAGGTAAAGCTGGTGTTGTCCGCAGTGCCCTCGGTGCCGCTCATCATCAGCATATTGCTGGTGCTGTCGCTGCCGCCGGACATTGCGCCCACGGTTTCCACACCGTCAATGCCGGTTATGGCATCCATCACGGCGTCCGCAGTGGCAAAAGCCTCCTCCTTTTCGGTGTCCGCCGGTACCGTTACGGCGATGGAAAGCTGGTTGGAGCCCATATCCGGGATGAGCACCACGCCCATGGTGGCGATGCGCCAGACCGATACAGCCAGCAGCGCGATCGCCAGCGTCGCGGGATTGCCTTTGCGCTTCAGGCAGAAGCGCAGCAGCTTCTCATAGCCGTTCAGGAAGCGGTCAAACCAGGGGTACTTGATTTCCCTTTGTTTGCGCAGCACGGTAGAACCGGCGCAGGGCACGACGGTAAGGGCTACGATCAGCGAGGCCAGCAGGCTGAAGGTGATGGTCCATGCCATATCGGAGAGCAGCTCCAGCACCATGCCTGTGGTAAAGACCATCGGCAGGAACACACAGACCGTCGTCAGTGTGGAGGACATGATGGCCCCCGCCACCTGACGCGCACCCTGCACCGCTGCACGCGGGGCCGGAATGCCGCGCCCGCGCAGGCGGTAGATGTTCTCAATGACAACGACCGAGTTGTCTACCAGCATACCAACGCCCAGCGCCAGACCGGACAGGCTGAGGATGTTCAGCGTAATGCCGGTAAAGTACATCAGCACAATGGCAAACAGCACACTGAGCGGCATGCTGATGGCCACCACCAGCGTGGGGGGCGAATGTCCTTGAGGAAGAGCGCCAGCACGATGATTGCCAGCACAGCACCCTCGATCAGGTTGGACAGCACACTGTTCACGATCAGCTTGATGTAATCGCCCTGATCCATGATGGTGGTCAGGTGCAGGCCGTCATTCTCTGCCATCAGGTCCTTCATGGCGGCTGTGCTTGCGTTGGACACCGACGAGGTGGACGCCGTCGACTCTTATAAATCGAAAGCAGCACGGCGCGGTTTTTGCCCACTTGGCATAGCTTTGTCATCGGCGTTATCCGTCAGTTCAATGTCCGCCACATCCGAAAGCCGCACATCGCCGAATACCGTCAATGCTGCCAGGACCATGCTTTTCAGCTCGTCCACATTGTCAAACGCATCGCCGACCTTCAGGATATACTGGTCGCTGTCCCCGCCGTCGATGTAACCGGCGGGCATCGAGAAGTTCTGGGCGGCGATCAGCTGCTTCAGGGTATTCATATTCAGAGCTGAAGTCAAGGTTAATCGCCAGCGCCTCCTCGGGCGGATTCGTACTCCTTGCGCGCGGCGTCCAGCTGGGTCTTTGGGTGCGGCCGCTGCTGATCTGGAACTCGCCCAGACCGAGCTGGGCTTCGGTACCCTGAACAGCCACGGCCATATTGGGTCAGTCGGGTTGGCAGCAAGGCCTTCCAGCATCGACTGCAGCTTGCCGCGCTGCTCGTTCAGGTTCTGCAAGCATCGCTTCGCCCTTGTCGATCTGGGTGTTCAGAGTGCTAATTGTCTGCTGCAGCGTCTTGCGCAGCTCCTCCGGTAGCTCTCGTTCAGGCTGGCCTCAGCTTCCTGCCGGGCTTTCAGCAGCACTGTTGCATTCTGCAGGGCCGTCCGGGTGGTAGAGAGGGGTGCTTTCGGCGCTCCTGTAATCGTCCAGCGCTGCGCGCTGGCTGGTGGCAGCATCCAGCTGGGCTGCAAAGCGGCCTGCTCGGCCTTTTTTGCGCTCTCGATTTCTGCACGGATGGCGTCCTGTTCCTCCGGAGCCGCCGCTTCCAGCTTCTGCTGCAGCTGAATGATCTCATTGTCCTTCTGCTGCACCTGCGCGGTCAGGGGCCATGATCTGCGTCCAGCGCAGCAGCAGGCCTCGCGGATGCTCAGCCCGCCGGTCATGGCGGATGCGC